>JGI12210J13797_10489791_pt1 | contig 20343 bp, 16 predicted proteins | sample ElkSlonscriptome_3_FD_13797 | JGI IMG/M metagenome (IMG submission 13797)
GCTGGTAGCCCCAGAACACGAACCGCGCGAGGCCGGGGAAGGCGAGCGTGGTGCGGCAGGTGCGCTGGACGACGTAGAAGCTCGTCGCGATCAGGGCATTGCCGCCGAAAGCGAAGATGACCGCGCTGGTGTGCAGCGGGCGCAGGCGGCCAAAATTGAACCACGGCTCGAAATTGATCCAGGGATAGGCGAGCTGGACCGCGATCACGACCCCTGCGAGCAGGCCGGCAAGGCCCCAGAACATGGTCGCGATGACCCCCCAGCGCACGATGTCGTCATCGTAGCGCGACGGTCCGGGCGGCATCTTGAAGATGCTCTGCGCCTTTGCCATCGGATCGTAGCTGTTGAGCGTGACCACTATGAGGATCAGCGCGACTGCCGCGATTATCCCCATGTGGATGGCAAAGCCCGCATCCTGTGCGCCAGCAATGGCCGCGATGGCCGCCAAAAGGACAAGGGCCCAGATCCCGAGCCGGCTGAGTACTGCTTCCATTTTTACGATCCCTTTCGTCAGCGCGCCCTTACGCGCCAGCGTGTCTTCCCTAATTGATCTGGATCAATTTTTGAACGCTTCATTCCTCGCCTGACCCGTCCCGGCTTCTTCGGCCAGCTTCTCCAGGTCGGTGACTCTCACGATCGAACGGCCCTCCGTCTCGACGAGCCCGGCCTCGCGCAGTTCCGAGAACTGGCGGCTGACCGTCTCGATCGTGAGGCCCAGGCTGTCGCCGATGTTCCGCCGGCTCATGGGCAGCGAAATCTCGCACTCGCCGCAAGTGCAGCCAGCCAGCCGCTCTGCCATCGAGACGAGGAAATCCGCAATCCTCTGGCGCGCCGAGCGGTGTCCCAACTGCATCATCTTCGTCCGGCTGCGCTGCAAAGCCTGTAACGAGCGCGCCAGCACCGATCTCAGGATTACCGGATCGTCCTGCGCAATGTCGAGAAATTCGTCGGATGCAAAGATGACAAGTTCCAGGTCATTCAGTGCAACGAGCCGGAAATCGCCGTCCGACTGGCGCAGCACCGAGACCATGTCGCCTGCGAAATGAAAGGCAAGGACATGGTTGTGCGACCGCGATTGCCCCTCGCCCGCGCCATTCTGCTCCAACGCACGAGCGGCAGCCGACCGGCCGACGAGCTGTGCCGCGCCCGACGCGACGAAGACGAGCCGGTCGCCCTCCCGATCGGCGGCGAGCTCCTCGCCTTTGCGAATGAAGCGATATTCTCCGACCCTGCACAGACGGTCTGCCGTGCGCGAAGTGCCATGCCCGTCGGGCAACGCATCGCGAAATGCGATCATGCCGAGTTCTTCGGCGGGTTGGACGAGTGTCGCCATAGTGGCCGACTTTCTGCCGGTGCGGTCGTTTCTCGTCTTTGATTCCCGTCAAGATCACTGATTTCGCGTTTTTGATCGGGATCAATGAGAGCCCGGCGATCCTGCGGCAATCGGCCGCCTCCGGCAGCAAGCATCCTGGGTCGCGGAGGGCGACCACTGCTGCCTTCGCAGGAAAGGGAAAATGAAAACACTCCTGATGATCACGGGCGCTGCTCTCGCGCTCGTCGCCACCCCCGCCGCCGCTCAAGACCGCTCGGGGGATCGCGCGGGCGATATCCAGTTCAAGGTGCTCGGCACCGCGGTCCTGCCCGATGGCGAAATCGAGCAGGTCAATGTCGACATAGTCGGCCTGCCCGCGAACACGCAAACCGCGGCGAGCGACAATTACGTGCCGACCATCGCGGTCGAATATTTCGTCACCAACAACTTCTCGATCGAGACGATTGCCGGAATGACCCAGCACGATGTCGATGCCGTCTCCGGCCTGCCGGGAGCCGAACTGGTGTCCGATGCGCGGCTGATCCCGGCGACGGTCACCGCCAAGCTCCATTTCGATCTCGGCGACAGCATCAAGCCCTATGTCGGCGCGGGTCCCGCCTACTTTCTATGGGTCAGCGACGATCCCGGCGCGGCGACCATCCCGCTCGGCGTGACCGAGACCGACCTTTCCGACGAATTCGGCGTGGCGCTTCAGGCGGGCGTCGACGTAGCTCTCGGCGATGACGGGTTCGGCCTGACGCTCGATGCAAAGCGCTATTTCATCGGCACGACCGCGCGCTGGTTCGCCGACGACGCAGTCGCGATCGAGACCGAGCACAATCTCGACCCCTGGGTCCTTTCCGCAGGCGTCAGCTACCGCTTCTGACAGGCCTGGCGAGCTGGACGGCCCCGTCGGCAGCGCGCCGGCGGGGCCGTTTTCTTGCGCCCGCGATGCTTGAGGAAACGAAGCGGGTGGAGAAACCGCAGTGCTTGCAGGTTGCCCGCATTGCCGTCCTCAAGCATGCGTTCGGCGAACAGCAACTCGATCCCGAAGTCGAGCGGGCGGCTGTAGTCCAGACGAGGTTTGCAAAATCATTCCAGCCTTCGTCGCTGGTCCGTTTTGGCGATGACCGGGGGTATCCGGCTTGAAATAGGCCGCCCCAGTCATGGCGCCCGATGCCTTCGCCATCGGACGCGCGCGCTCATGATTGTCGCGGCAAGCAGCGCCGCGCGCGCCGTCCTTGCTGCACCTGTCCCTGCCATTCTCGCGTCTTCCCCCCGGTGCTTTCGCTTTGTCCGGAGAGGATGACGTGTGCGACCTCCGGCAACCGTCTGGCGGATCGTCACAAGACCTTTGTCTGAGGTCGCGCGGAGTGTAACCTGGGTTCAAACACGGGCGAGAAAAGGGAGAAGAGCCATGATCCACGCCGTCGAGCGGCCACAATCCGACCGTCACACGCATTGCGTTTCTGAGCAATACGACGCGCTCTACCGGCGTTCGGTGGATGATCCCGACGGCTTCTGGCTCGAACAGGCGCAGCGGCTCGACTGGTTCACCGCACCTACCAAGGGCGGGGAATGGTCGTGGGACCCGGTCGATATCAAATGGTTCGCGGGCGGCTCTCTCAATCTGTGCCACAACGCCGTCGACCGGCATCTCGAGGCGCGTGGCGACATTCCCGCGATCATCTTCGAGCCAGACGATCCCACAGCCGAGAGCCGCACGCTCACCTATCGCGAACTCCACACAGAGGTCGTTCGCATGGCGAATGCGCTCAAGGCGATGGGGGTGAAGAAAGGCGACCGCGTCACGATCTACATGCCGATGATCGTCGAGGGGGTCACCGCCATGCTCGCCTGCGCTCGGATCGGCGCAGTGCATTCGGTGGTCTTCGGCGGCTTCTCGCCCGAGGCGCTTGCTGGACGCATCGAGGACTGCAGGAGCCGGTTCGTCGTCACCGCCGATGAAGGCCTGCGCGGGTCTAAGCGCGTACCGCTGAAAGCCAATGTCGACGCCGCGCTCGCAGAGCCCGATCACGACACGCCGATCGACGGGATGCTGGTCATTCGTCACACCGGCGCCGACATCACCATGACCGAGGGCCGCGACCACTGGTTCCACGATGTCTCGACTGATGCGGAATGCCCGTGCGAGCGGATGGACGCGGAGGACCCCTTGTTCATCCTCTACACCTCCGGCTCGACCGGAAAGCCCAAGGGCGTGCTGCACACGACCGGTGGCTATGGCGTTTGGACCGCGACGACATTTCACTACGTGTTCGATTATCAACCCGGCGAGATCTACTGGTGCACGGCCGATATCGGCTGGGTCACCGGACACAGTTACATCGTCTACGGGCCGCTGATTAACGGGGCGACCAGCCTCATGTTCGAGGGCGTGCCGAACTATCCCGATCACGGGCGCTTCTGGGACGTGGTCGACAAGCATGAGGTCAACATCCTCTACACCGCGCCGACCGCAATTCGCGCGCTGATGCGCGAGGGCGACCACCACGTCACCAGCCGGGACCGTTCCTCGCTTCGCCTGCTCGGCAGCGTGGGCGAGCCGATCAATCCCGAGGCATGGCGCTGGTATTTCGACACAGTCGGCGAGGGGCGCTGCCCCATCGTCGACACCTGGTGGCAGACAGAGACGGGCGGAGTGATGATCACGACGCTGCCGCAGGCGCATGACATGAAACCGGGAAGCGCGGGCCTGCCGTTCTTCGGGATCCGCCCGCAGCTCGTCGACAATGAGGGCGGCGTTCTGGAGGGCGAAGCCGAGGGGAACCTGTGCATCACCGCAAGCTGGCCCGGACAGGCGCGCACGGTCTACGGCGATCACGAACGTTTCGTGCAGACCTATTTCACCACCTACAAGGCTAAGTATTTCACCGGAGACGGATGCAAGCGCGATGCGGACGGCTATTACTGGATCACCGGGCGCGTGGACGACGTCATCAACGTCTCGGGGCACCGCATGGGCACGGCCGAGGTCGAGAGCGCGCTGGTGCTCCACCCCAAGGTCGCCGAGGCAGCCGTCGTCGGCTATCCGCACGACATCAAGGGGCAGGGCATCTATTGCTACGTCACCCTCAATGCGGGCGAAGAAGGGTCGGACGAGCTCCACACCGAACTCAGGAGCTGGGTGCGCAAGGAGATCGGTCCGATTGCCTCGCCCGATCACATCCAGTTCACCGAAGGCCTGCCCAAGACCCGTTCCGGCAAGATCATGCGCCGGATCCTGCGCAAGGTGGCGGAAAACGATCACGATTCGCTGGGCGACACCTCGACGCTCGCCGATCCCTCGCTGGTTGACCGGCTGATCGAGGGGCGTCGCAACCATTGATGTTGTAGTCCGTGCGCATCGCCGTGAAAGCTGGCGCTGGTCGCCATCGCCATCGCCTCGACCAAAGCGCTTTCTTCCGGCAGCGTCTGCGGCCTTGGAGCCATCGCGTCGCGGATCGGACGGCCAAGCGCCATGCCTTTCGCAACCACATGGCCGCGCAGCCCTTGGACGGTGAAGATGCCGGCCACCTCGCCGTCCTCGTGGATTGCCGGTGCGCTTACAGTGGCGTCAAGACTTTCGAACGAACGGCCGGCTCGTCCGCCTCATTCCAGGCCGAGCTCGTCGAGATCCATCGTTGCCGCATTGAAACTCGCGGTCGCCAGCCTCCCGATGAGGTCGGCCCGGATCGCGCGGATCTGTGCATCGGCCGCCCGTTCCTCGCGCAGGTTGACGAGGAAGAAATCGCCAGCGCCCAAGCGGAACCTCTTGCGCTCCGCCTCGACCATGGTCGTCGCCTGTTCGACCTCATCATCGGCGAGCTCGGCAAGCCTGAGGGCGGCATCGAGATTGGTGAGGATATTATCGATTTCGACCGAAATCTGGTCGGCGATCCGCTGCTGTTCCAGCTCGCGCGCTCGCAATTCCGCCTCGGCCCGGCGGAGCCGTCCGCGCGCTTCGCGCCGTTGCAGGGGTAGGGTGAAGGTGAGCCCGACCACGGTATCGGTCGAATCGAATGTCGGCCCGCCACTTCCCACTGGACCGAAATCGCGCGACAGCTCGGCTTCGAAATCGAGCCGCGGCTTGAGGTCATTGCGCCGCAGCTTGACGCGGTTCTCGGCACGTTCGATGGCAAGACGGAGGGTTTCAAGCTCGGGCCGCTGCTCGAGCACGAAGCGGCGGCGATCGGCCATGAGCGCGTTCGTGCCGGGCAGATTGCTGAGCAGGTCCGCGCTCGGCAATTGCTCGCGGGTGGGCACGAAGAGGTTGCCGTCACTGTCGCGCAGATAGAAGGACAGGCTGTTCGCTGCAGTCTGGAAATCGCGCTGCGCCTCGGCCAGCAGGCTGCGGCGGCGAATGAGGTTCTGCTCGTTCTCTGTCAGCGCGATCGCCGGCAGCGCGCCCTCGCGCACCTGCCGCGCCAGGCCAATCGCCCGCGCCTCGGCGATTTCGAGAAGTTCCTCGTAGACCCTGATCTCGTTGCCGGCCGCGACCCATGTCCAGTAGGCCTGGAGCGCTTCGAACTGGACATTGAGCTGGACCAGCAGGATGTCGAGCCGCGCCTGGCTCGCCGCCAGCCGTGTGTCCTCCAGCTCGAAGCGGCGATCGTCGATCGTGCTGTCGCGCAGCAGCGACAGCAGTGCGCCGACCTTGAATTCGCCCAGTTCGTTGGTGTTGTAGATGTTTTCGTATATCGGGAAATCCCCGTCCGACAGGCGATAGCTGCCGAACACCTTTGCACCGAACGGGCGCAGCGGCTGGGTCGCCTTGAACTCGGCATAACCGCCCGAATAGAAGCCGCTGACCCGGTCATACGCCTCCGCATCGAGCATCAGGTCGAACGCCCCGTCGGCGGCAAGCTGGTCGCCGCGCGCCGCCGCCTCGCGTTCGAAGCTTTCGAGGATCGCTGGAAAAGTGAGCGCCGAGGAGCGCAGCACCTCATCGGGAAGCAGGGGTCCGTTTTCGAGCACCACCTCGATCGGATCGGGAACAGCCTCGATGTCCTGCGCGGCGAGCTGGAAAGCCGGCAGAAGGGATGCATTGAGGCAAAGCGCCGCCGCGGCGATCCCGAGCCTGCGCCGCAAGACTTCCGGACGGGGCCGCCCGGCCATTCTTTCCCCCATTCGGCCCATGGTCAGGCCGAAGTCCCCGACGGCTCAGCTCCGGCTGGAAGTTCGGGCGGGAAGTTGTTGAGCTGACGCCAGATCTCATAACCGACCGGCACGGTCTCGAGCAAAATCCACGCCCGCACCGAGGCACCGAAGCGTGCATAGCGTTCTTTTGGCCAGGCATGCGGATCGGACTTGTCCTCCGCGATCAGCACGCGGAAACGCCCGTCAGGCTGGGCCGACTGGTCGACTGCAGTGACGATCCCGCCGAAGGTTCCGACAGCGACGGAGGGCCAGCCGCTGAACTGGACGACGGGCCAGCCCTCGAACTGGATGCGCGCCTTGTCGCCGATCTTGATCAGCCCGACATCGCGTCCGTCGATGAAGATCTCTACGACGCGTTCGGCCGATTGGGGCACGAATGTCACGAGCGGGTCGCCGGCATTCACGATGGTCGCCACGTCGCCCGCATTCACGCTCTGGATGAAGCCGTCGCGCGGCGCGGTGACGAGCTGTGAGGACTGGCGCGACAGGCTGACCTGGGTGCGAGTGAGATTGGCCTGCGCCTCGGCCACCGCGCCCTGCATCTGGTCGACCCGGATCTGCGCCTGTTCGTAATCGCGGCGCGCGGCGAGCCCTTCGCGAAAAAGCTCGGCCATGCGCCGTTCGTCGATTTGGGCAGTGGCAAGAGCATTGCGTGCGGCCTGGAGCTGGATCTCGACCTGCTGGCGTTCCGCTTCGAGCCGCTCCACCAATTGCGGATCGATATCGGCGATGCGCGCGATCGGATCACCTTTCTTTACCGAGTTCCCGTCGCGCACGTAGAATTCCTCGATCCGGCCCGAGACCAGAGCGTTGATTTCCTGCTGGCGTTCATTGGGGTTGAGCGTCGTGACGACGCCCTGACCGCTGGTGGTCTGGACCCAGGGGACGTAGATCAGGAATCCCACCGTGGCGATGAAGCCGAACAGGAGGATCAGGAACACCGTGCGCATGATGCGCGGGGTCTTGACGCTTTCCAGCGCGGTGAATTGCGGGATGTCTTCGACGAGCACGGCCATTGTCTATTCTCCGACCACGTTCGGCTTGGCTGTCGTGTCTTCGGCTTTCAGCAACCGTGGCCCGCCCGCCCGGCGCGGTGGCTTCTGGTTCACCGCGAGGCAGAAATCCTCGAAATCGGAGAAATAGCGCTGCTGTTTCGCCTCGAGATAGAGGAAGCGGTCGAAGCCGAGATCGATCCGTCGGTTCGAGAAGCTGATGACGGTGGTGTAGGCCTGTTCGCGAAGTTCGGTCACTGTGCGGGCGAGGTTCTCTTCATCGAGCAGGTCGAACAATCGCGAAAGCACGAGCACGCGGGGCTGTTCGAGCAAGGCGTTCGCGAGCTTCAATTGCTGCAGTTCGACCGAGGAAAGCGGATAGCCTGTCGAGGCGATCGGCGTGTCGAGCCCCTTTTCGAAGGTCGAGATCGTGTCGACGAGGCCCACCGTCTCAAGCGCTCCTATCATGCGCCTGGTGGCGCTTTCGGGGCAGGAAAGGCTCAGATATTCGCGGATCGTCATGCCGACGAAAGTCGGTCGGTCGAGCACATGGATGTTCTTGCGCAGATTGTGCGCCTCGATGTTCATGAGGTCGATCCCGCCCATGGTCGCGAACCCGCTTTTGGGCAGTTCGTGCATCTTGAGCAGGTTCGTGAAAAGACGCTGGACGCCATGATGGCTGGCCGCCGCCATGACAATCGCACCACTCGGGATCTCGAGGTTGAACTCAGCATTTTCGTGGCGCGCGCGCCCCCGCACGCCCTCGAACACGAGCGTGTGGTCGTCGCCGTGCATGGGGTCTGCGCCGGTCGGCTCCTCCTGCTGCACGTCGTAGAACAGGGAGAGCTCCTCTATCGCGGCGCAAAGGTCATAGAAATAAGTCAGATAGGTTCCGAGCTGGGCGACGCCGAAGAAGGCGACCGACAGCACCAGCTCCGCCGCGACCAGCTGGCCGAGCGTGAGCTGGCCCTGGATGACCAGCCATCCACCGAGGCCGAGCAGCACCGCGCTTGCCAGTGCATAAAGCACGAGGAACGAGATCGTCTGGGAGAAGTGCTGCCGGAAATGGCGCTTGCGCTCGGTCAGGTAATTGGCGGTGAAATCGTTCGTCCGGTCGAACGCGTAATCGATCCGCCGCTGCGACTTGAAGAAGCCGTTGGACCCGCCGATCGTCTCGATCCATGCGGCAGTCGCGTGCTTCGCGTGCGAAAGGTCGATCCCGGTGCGGACTGCCTTGTTGCCCCAGATCGCCCAGATAACCCAAATCAGCGCGGCCATGACAAGCGTGAAAAGGAGGAAAAGCGGATGATACAGCGAAACCAGTATGAACCCGACCACGATCTGCAGGACAACCGTGAAGCCGTTGATGAACAGGACCGGCGTCGCGATCTGGACGTTGATCACGTCGAAATAGCGGTTGAACAGCGACCCTCGATTGGTGTCATTGAAGAAGGGATTCTGAGCGTGAACCGAGATCAACGCGATCTCGGCCACCATGCGGGCATAAAAGCGCCTTGCAAAAAGCTCCATCAGATGAACGCGCAGCGCATAAAGAAGGCCGGAGAGCATCAGCAGACCGAACAAGGTCAGCGAGAGCATCACGAGCGGCGCCGTCAGCGCGGTGTTCGCGACGGTGTTGATCAGCATCTGCACCGAGATCGGCGTTGCAAGGGAAAGCAGACTGATGCCGATGCCGTAGACGATCGCCAGCCAGTAGAAATTGCCTTCGGGCTTCAGAATTTCGAAGAAGCGCCGAAAGAACTTCACCAGCGAGATGCGATCGCCGTAGGTAGGGTTGTGGGCTGCCATTGACGTTCGTTGTCCGTTCGCTCCGAAGCCTGGGCATCAGCTTGCCCTAAACCGCCTGCCCGCGACACCTAATAACGTTCGCTTCCGGACCGCGGTATCCCAAAGCCCCCGAAGAGCGCCGTGGATACGAGATAATGTCTGGTCCGGACGCCGCCAAACCGGTTTCCGGGGAAAAACTTACCCCGTCCGTCATTCCATTGCGGCGCCGAGGTGTCTTGTGCAGGTGCGAAGTGTCGCTTTTTGTGTCTTTTATCAAGTCCGCTTTATGAAATCCCATCCACTTTGCACATTTTTGCGAAACTGACAGGGCGGTGAAATCGGGCCGGATCAATGCTAGGGCCCTGATTGACGCTTGCTGAACCGGGCGTCGTTGCAGACCTGGCGCAGGGTGGCCCACAGGAGAAGCGCGGATGAACCGATCAGACAGCATCGAGGGAGCTTTGGCCGAGGCGCCGGTCGTTTCGCTGGTCGATACCGGCACGGCGGAGCAAGCGATCGCCATCGCCAGGGCGCTCCTCGACGGCGGGCTGACAGTGCAGGAAGTGGTGTTGCGCCAGCCCGGGGCGCTCGAGGCCATGCGCGCGATCGCGGAAAGGCGTTCGGAAATCGGTCCGGGCCTGATCGTCGGGGCGGGTACCGTCCTTACTCTCGACCAGGCCAAGGCCGCGCACGAAGCGGGGGCGGAGTTCATCGTCTCGCCCGGATTCGTCGAAGAGATCGTGCGCTATTGCATGGACGAGGGGCTGCCCGTCTTTCCCGGCACCGCGACCGCCGGCGAAGTGCAACGCGCCTATGCGCTGGGGCTCCGCACGGTGAAGTTTTTCCCCGCCGCTCTTGCCGGGGGCGTTCCGATGCTCAGGGCGTTATCGTCGGTTTTTTCCGACATGCGCTTCATGCCGACTGGCGGCATATCGGCGGCGAACCTTCATGAATATCTATCCCTTCAGGGGGTCATCGCGTGCGGGGGAAGCTGGCTGACCCCGCGCGAGGCGGTCCGCACGGGGGATTACGCCACGGTCAAGAGGCTGGCCGGCGAGGCGCTGTCGATCGCACGGGGCGCGCGCGGTTGAACGGCAGGGCTGCGTGAGCTCCAAAGCACGGCACCTTCTTCTGGTCGGGGGAGGCCATGCCCACGTCGCGGTGCTCGCCGACTGGATTCGCCAAGGCCGCCCCGCCGGCGCGCGCGCCACCCTGCTGACCCCGCACCCGGCCCTGCGCTATTCGGGCATGGTTCCCGGCTGGATGGCAGGCGAGCATGAAAGACTGAGAGGGATCGTCGACCTCGCGGGGCTTTCTGCGGCGGCTGGGATCGCGCTCGTGCTTGGCCGTGCCGTCTCCATCGACCCCGCAGCCTGCGCGATCACGACAGAGGCGGGGGAGCGGATCGGTTTCGACGTCGCCTCGCTCGACACGGGTGGAACCGGTCATGCCGGGGCCGTGCTGGGCGAGGACCCGCGGCTGCTCGAGATCCGGCCCATCGAACGCTTCGTCGACCGGTTCGCGCAGTGGAACGCGGTGGACCGCGATCGCCCCATCCGCGCAGCGGTGGTCGGCGGAGGGGCGGGCGGGGTCGAACTCGCTTTTGGCCTGCGCAATCTTTCCTGCACCGACAGACGGCCCGAAGTGACCCTGGTGACCGGGCGCGCGGGGCTGGTGCCTTCGCTGTCGCGCGCCGTGCGCCGGCTGGTGGCTCGTGAACTCGAGCGCCAAGAGATCACCGTGGCCTGCGAGGACGCGCGGTTCGAGAGCGGTGAACTGATGGCCGGAAAAGCCTCGCTCGAGCCGCTCGACATCGTCCTCGCCGCGCTGGGCAGTGCCGCTCCGGCATGGCCTGAAGAGGGCGGTATCGCGACCGATCACAGGGGTTTCGTCGCGGTCGATGCCTTTCAGCGATCGGTCTCGCATCCGAACGTGTTCGCGGTTGGAGACCTGGCGGCTCGGCAGGACCGCCAGGTGCCCCATTCGGGGGTGCATGCGGTGTTCGCGGGGCCGAAACTTGCCGCGAACCTGCGCGCGGCTCTTGCCGGACAGGAGCCGACGGCACGCTACCGACCGAGAGGCAACAACCTCTACCTTCTCTCGACCGGCGACGGTCGCGCGATTGCGAGTTATGGGCCGCTTGCCGCGAGGGGGCGCTGGGTTGCCCGGCTCAAGCGATGGATAGACTTGCGCTGGATCGACACCTACGCAGGGCTCGCGGGGCCGTTTTGAACCGCGTCACGCTCGCGCATCCGTCAGCCAGTTTCGGGGTCGAAAGATGAAGAAAGTCCTTGTCGTCGCCCTGATCGCCGTTCTCATCGCGGCCTATTTCGTGTTCGACCTGGGCGATTTCCTGACATTGGACGGGATAAAGGCAGTCGCTGACCGCATCGATGCCTTCTACATGCGGAACCCGGCGCTGGTGATCGGGGGCTTTTTCTTCGCCTATGTCGCGGTGACCGCCGCTTCGCTGCCGGGCGCGGCGATCATGACGCTCGCGGCGGGCGCCCTGTTCGGGCTGGTGCTCGGAACTGTCATTGTCTCCTTTGCATCGACCATCGGGGCGACGCTTGCCTTCCTCGCCTCGCGCTACGTCCTGCGCGACTGGGTCGAGGCGCGGTTCGGCAAACGGCTGAAGGGCGTGAACGAGGGACTGGAGCGCGACGGGGCATTCTATCTCTTCACCATCCGCATGATCCCGCTCTTCCCGTTCTTCGTGGTCAACCTCGTGATGGGGCTGACCCGGATCCGGACCTGGACCTTTGCCTGGGTGAGCCAGGTGGGCATGCTGCTGGGCACGATCGCCTATGTGAATGCGGGGACCCAGCTCGGACGGATCGAGAGCACGAGCGGGCTGCTTTCGCCCGAGCTCATCGGCTCATTCGTAGTGCTCGGATTCGTGCCGTGGATCGGCAAGGGCCTGGTCGGCCTCATCCGGCGGCGGCGGGTCTATCGCGGCTTTTCCCGGCCCCGGCATTTCGACCGCAATCTCGTCGTCATCGGGGCAGGCTCGGCGGGGCTCGTCGCGGCCTATATCGCCGCGCAGGTCAAGGCGAAGGTAACCCTGATCGAGGCGGACCGGATGGGCGGCGACTGCCTGAATACGGGTTGCGTTCCCTCCAAGGCATTGATCAAGACCGCCAAGGCGGCAGCGACGATGCGCCAGGCGGATCGCTACGGTCTGAAACCGGTCGAGCCGCAAGTCGCCTTTCGCGAGACGATGGCGCGCATACGCCGCGTGATCGAGGCGATCGAGCCCAATGACAGCGTCGAACGCTATGAGGGGCTGGGCGTCGACGTGGTGAAGGGCCGGGCGCGGATCGTCGATCCCTGGACGGTCGAGATCGCCCGGGCGGACGGTGAGGCACAGCGCCTTTCTACGCGCAGCATTGTCATCGCCACCGGAGCCGAGCCCTTCGTCCCTCCGATACCGGGGATCGAAACCTCGGGTTATCTGACGAGCGAGACGCTATGGGACGCCTTCGGCGGGATGGACGAGGTGCCGCGCCGCATCGCCGTGCTCGGGGGCGGGCCGATCGGCTGCGAATTGTCGCTGGCGCTGGCGCGGCTCGGGGCGCAGGTGACGCAGATCGAGCAGGGCGACCGGCTGCTTGCCCGCGAAGATGAAGAGGTATCGCAACTCGCCCGGGACGTACTCGATGAGGCCGGCGTCACGATCCTGACCGGCCACAAGGCGGTCCGCTTCGAACAAGGGGCCCTCATCGCCGACAGCGCGAATGGCATGGCCCGCATCGAATACGACGCGGTTCTGGTCGCGGTCGGGAGAAAGGCGCGGCTCGGCGGCTTCGGGCTGGAGGACCTCGGGATCGACTGCAATGCGACGGTGACCACGGACGAATTCCTCGCCACGAAATTCCCCAACATCTATGCCGCGGGCGATGTCGCAGGGCCGTTCCAGTACACTCACGCCGCGAGCCACCAGGCCTGGTATGCCAGCGTCAACGCCCTGTTCGGCCAGTTCTGGCGATTCAAGGCCGATTACCGCGTCATGCCCGCCGTCACCTTCCTCGATCCCGAGTTCGCACGCGTCGGCCTCAACGAACGGGAGGCGCGCGAGCAGGGCACCGAATACGAGATCACGACCTATGCCATCGACGATCTCGACCGCGCAATCGCCGAGAGCGAGACCAAGGGCTTCGTCAAGGTGCTGACCGTGCCCGGCAAGGACACCATTCTCGGCGTCACCATCGTCGCCGCCCATGCGGGCGAACTCCTCGCCGAATACGTGCTGGCGATGAAGCACGGCATCGGGTTGAACAAGCTTCTCGGCACGATCCATTCCTACCCGACCATGGCCGAGGCGAACAAATATGCCGCGGGCAACTGGAAGCGCGCCCACAAGCCAGAGAGCCTTCTCGCGCTGGTCGAACTCTATCATCGCTGGCGGCTCGGATGAATGCCGCCCTGTTCGAGCAGTCGCGGGGCATCCTCGGGATTGCCGTTCTGCTCGCGATCGCATGGGGCTTCAGCGAGGATCGCGGCGCACGACCCGGCTGGCGCTGGATCGCAGGTGCCCTGACGTTACAGGGCGCGCTCGCTCTGCTGATCGTTCGCGTGCCCTTCGTCTGGACGGCGATGGGTTATGCCAATGCCGCGGTCGCCGCGATCGAGCGCGCGACGCTGGAAGGCTCGTCCTACATGTTCGGCTATCTCGGCGGCGCGCCGCTGCCCTTCGATCTCAAGGAGGGTGTCGCCCCGCCGGTCGTCATCGCCTTCCAGATCCTGCCGCTGGTGATCGTCTTCTCGGCCCTTGCTGCCTTGTTCTGGCACTGGGGCGTGCTGCGCGCGGCGGTGAACGGGCTTTCCTTCCTCCTGCGCCGCACATTGGGCGTGAGCGGGGTCGTGGGTCTGTCGGGCGGGGCGAACCTCTTTCTCGGCGTGGTTGAAAGCCCTCTCGTGGTGCGCGCCTATTTTGCACGGATGAGCCGCGCGGAACTGTTCCAGGTGATGGTTCTCGCCATGGCGACGATCTCGGGCGCGATCCTGATCCTTTATGCGACCACCCTGTCGGCGACCGTGCCCGATGCGGTTGGCCACATGATTTCCGCCTCGCTCGTATCGCTGCCCGCCGCACTGCTGGTGGCGAAGCTGATGGTGCCCGGAACCCCGGGGGAGGAAGCGACCGCGGCAGACGCCAACGAGCCGGGCCTCAAATACGAATCCAGTATCGATGCCGTCGTAAAGGGCACGATGGACGGGATGCAGCTTTTCCTTGCCGTCGTTGCAGTCATCATCGTCGTCTTCGCGCTGGTCTCGCTTGCCGATCAGGCTTTGTCGCTGCTACCGGCAGTCGGCGACGAACCGCTCACCCTGAAGCGCCTGTTCGGCTGGCTCTTTGCGCCGCTGATGTGGCTGATCGGCGTGCCGTGGGCCGAGGCGCAGGCAGCTGGCGCGCTGATGGGGACCAAGGCGATCCTCAACGAATATGTGGCCTATCTCGAACTCGCAGCCCTGCCCGAAGACACGCTTGGAGAACGCGGGCTGCTCATCGTGACCTATGCGCTGTGCGGGGTCGCCAACCTCGCCAGCGTGGGCCTGCTCGTGTCCACCATCGGCACGCTCTGTCCCGAACGCCGTTCCGAGGCGGCAGGTCTTGGCATGAGAAGCTGGATCGCAGGCAACCTCGCCAGCGCGATGACGGGGGCGTGGATCGGGCTTGTGACGGTGGTCGGATAGGCAAGGCTCATGTTCGATGCGAAACTGCGCCCATTGATCGACCCGCCGCTCAATCGCGCGGGGGCGATGCTGGCGCGCTTGGGTGTCACCGCCAATGCCCTCACGCTTGGCGGCCTGGCGCTCGGAATTGCCGGGGCGGGCGTCATTGCGGTGGGGCAGATCGGCTGGGGCCTTGCCCTTATCCTTGCCAATCGCCTCCTCGACGGGCTCGACGGCGCCGTGGCGCGCGTGCGAGGGCCGACCTCCTTCGGCGGTTATCTCGACATCGTCGCCGATTTCGCCTTCTATGTTTCGGTTCCTCTCGCCTTCGGCGTTTTGGCGGAGTCCAACGCGCTGCCCGCACTGGTGCTCGTGGCAAGCTTCGTGCTGACAGGAGTGAGTTTCCTTGCCTTCGCCGTCATCGCCGGCGAGCGCGGCGCGAAAACCGAGGCACACGGGAGAAAAAGCTTCTTCTATTCGACCGGCCTTGCCGAAGGAGGCGAGACGATCGCGATATTCGTGGCGATGTGCCTGTTCCCGGAATGGTTCGGCGCAATCGCCTATGGCTACGCGGGGTTGTGCGTCCTCACCGTTTTCCAGCGCAGCGCGCTGGCGCTGGAACGGTTCGGATCAGGCGGGCCCTAGAGCCGGTCGGCGATTGCCGAACGCAGGGTCCGCAGACGTTCGGCATTGGCGCCAAGATCGCTCTGTCCGACCCGGCTGACCGAGCGCAGGTCGATCCTGCCGTTTCCGATCCTCGCGACAACGTCGTCCCTGAAGCCGAACCAGAAGGTCTCGGCCACGCCCTCTACCCGGCCCGCCTCGATGTCGGCCTCGATGGCGGAAAGGCCGATCTCTTCCATAGCCGCCCGCACCGCCTCGACCGCTTCGGCCGGAGAAGCGGAGAAGACGACCGGTTCAAGGTCGGGGTAACGCTTCGCGATGACCTCGGCATGGTTCTTTGAAGCGAGCGCCGGGTCGGCGTCGCGCCACATGTCGAGTTCGCCGAGCGGCACCGAATAGTCGTTCAGCGGGTTGGCCCCGGCCTTCTGCCTCGCGGTGAGCGTTTCGGGCGAAAATTGCGGCGGGTCGGCGGTATCGGTCGCGACGTCGTGGATCGGGTTCGCGCTTCCCTTGCCCGCCGCCGAAAGGCCGAGCCCGACGAAGCCGAGCGGTACGACGAGCGCGATGAGCGCGAGCGGCCAGCCGGTGCGCGCGGGCTTGCGAACGATCAGGATCAGCGAAACCAGCGCGAGCAGCGCCGTGCCGGCAATCAGCAGCAGACCGCCACCGAAGGTGAGGGCAAGCAGGCCGGTCTGCCAGTCCCACAACCCGTATTTCGTGCCGAGCGCCGAAATGGCGAGATAGAGCGGGATGAACAGGGCCAGGCCGAGGGCGATTCGCGCGTGAAGCGGTGCTTTTTTCTGCATGCGGGCTGTCTAGCGCGTCGGCCGCGTGGAGCAATCCCAGGTTGCGACTTGCAATCAATAGCGCGTCCGGGCAATCCTGCGGAAACGCATCGGATTTCGTGCGTTGTCGGGTCTGAGGTTCGCGGGGGCGTCAATGCGATTTGGCATCACGCTCCCGCTTTTCATGGCCTTTAATCTGGTTTAATGCCTGCCGCTTGCGCGGGGAAATTTTTGTCCAAAGAGGGAAATCTATCATGAAGCGTACCACTCTCCTGAGCGCCGTGGCGCTCGCCAGTCTCGTCACGCTGTCTGCTTGCGGCGGCGGCAACCAGGAAACCGCAGCCCCGGCCGCCGAGGAAACCGAAGCCGCTCCGATGGCCGAGGAAACCACCGCCGCCGAAGAAGAGGTTGCTCCGGTTCCCGAAGTCGAAGCCAATGGCACGGTCCACGAAGTGCAGATGCTGACCCGCGACCCGGACGGAAGCGGCCTGCAGGTCTTCAAGCCGCGCCTTATCACCGCCGAAGTCGGTGATACCGTCAAGTTCGTGCCCACCGATCCGACCCACCAGTCCTCGTCGATCGACGAGATGCTGCCCGCCGGCGTCACCGGCTGGGAGGGCGAGATCAACAAGGAAGTCAGCTATGTCGTGCCCGCGCCGGGCATCTACGGCTACAAGTGCGTGCCGCATTACGCTGCAGGCATGGTCGGCATGGTCGTCGTCAAGGGCGAAGGCATGACCGACAATCTCGAAGACGCGAAGGCTGTCAGCCATCCGGGCCTCGCGGGCCGCGAATTCAACGAGATCTTCGAAAATGCCGAGAGCGAGGGCATGCTCTCCTCGTAAGGCTTTGGCCTTCATCCAAGGCTGATGAGAAGGAGCCGGTGTGGGATGCCACGCCGGCTCTTTTCGTTGAGCGGACATTCCGGCGCCACGGGACTGGGCGCGGCCTTCTCGCGTTCTGCCGACCGCCCGGCGTGCTGATCCAAACCGAAACGGGCGGCAGGCCGATGGCCGCCGCCCGTCAGTGTCGCCCCCTCCCGGGGCGGTAATTGATCGGTGCGTTCAGGCGGCCGTCGCCATCCGCGCCAGTTCGCATTGCGACCAGATCTCGGAGAGTGCATTGATAAGGCGGTCGATGTCGCCATCATCATGGACCGGCGAAGGCGTCAGCCGAAGCCGTTCGGTCCCCACTGGCACCGTCGGATAGTTGATCGGCTGCACGTAGATGCCGTGATTGTCCATCAGCCAGTCGCTGATCCGCTTGCACTTGTGCGCATCGCCGACCATCACCGGGATGATGTGGCTCGGATTGTCGAGATGGGGGATCCCCATGATGTCGAGCTTGCGCCGCACCTGCTTGACCCTGTCCTGGTGCCGCTCGCGCTCCTCGCTGCTTTGCTTGAGATGCCGAATGCTCGCCGCCGCACCTGCTGCCACTGCCGGGGGAAGGGCAGTCGAGAAGATGAACCCGCTGGCGAAGCTGCGCACGAAGTCGACGAGGTTCGCGGAGGCCGCGATATAGCCGCCCATGACGCCGAAGGCCTTGCCAAGCGTGCCCTCGATCACGGTGATGCGGTCCATCAATCCCTCGCGCTCGGCAATGCCGCCGCCGCGCGGTCCGTAGAGGCCGACAGCGTGGACCTCGTCGATATAGCTCATCGCCCCGTGCTTCTCGCAGACATCGAGGATCTCGGCGATCGGGCCGATGTCGCCGTCCATCGAATAGACGCTTTCGAAGGCGACCAGCTTGGGGACTTCGGGACCGAAATCCGACAGCAATTGGTCAAGATGTTCGACATCGTTGTGGCGGAAGATCTTGTAGGGCGCGCGCGAATAGCGGATGCCTTCGATCATCGAAGCGTGATTGAGAGCATCGGAGAAGATAACGCAATTCGGGATGCGCGCGGCGAGCGTGCCGATGCCCGCCCAGTTCGAGACATATCCGCTGGTGAAAAGCAGTGCCGCTTCCTTGCCGTGCAGGTCGGCAAGTTCGGCCTCGAGTTCGACATGGTAGTGATTGGTGCCGGAGATATTGCGAGTGCCGCCAGCACCCGCTCCGCACTCGTCGAGCGTCGCGTGCATTGCTTCAAGCACCTTGGGGTGCTGGCCCATGCCGAGATAGTCGTTCGAGCACCACACGGTGACCGCCTGCTTTTCCTCGCCATCAAGGAACCTCGTCGCGTGCGGGAAACGTCCGCGGTGCCGCTTTATGTCGGTGAACACGCGGTAGCGCCCTTCGTCGCGCACGCCGTCAAGCTCGCTGGCGAAATAGGCTTCATAGTCCATGGGTCGTCCCTCTTGATGCATTCTCATGTTCTGTCGTTTCGGATGGATGGGGCAGGTGCCGGAGCCGGCGCGGGGACGCTCTGCCCGCGCACGCGCGCAGGAAGCGCCCAGCCCCACAGCATGCCGTCGCGAAACGGCAGGGCGAGAAACACGTGTTCGAGCGCGCCCAGCACGCAAAGCGTGAAAAGCAGGCTCGCCCCGACCATTTCCGCGCTGCCGACGGGCGCCGAGATGGCAAGCTGCGCGAACCAGCCTGCGAGCGCGATGATCGCGAGGATCGACACCCCAAGCAGGAGCGTCATCCGGTTGGAACCGAAATAGGTCTTGAGATAGTCGAGATGGGGGGGAAGCATCTCGGTCGTCGTGTTCGGTACGCCCACGAACAGGTTGATCTTGGACGAAAGCCGCAGGCCGAACATCAGCACGAAGACCGTGGCTCCGATCTGATTTGGCGCGTCCCATGACAGCGAGATCAGGAGCAGCGCAGTGAGTGCCAGAGCCACCTCGTGATGCATCACCGTCGCACTTGCCTGCCTGAACCGCTCGAGCCCCCGCACGCCCTGAGCGATCGGGACCCGCCGAGGGCCCGCCGAGGCGCCGGTGAGGAAGCCGATTTCATGCCAGCCCCAGACCATCAACGCGCCGATGAAGGCGATATAGACCGCCAGCACCGAGACGGATTGCGAGGCGACAAGGATCACGATGAGCCCCGCAATGCCACCTGCGCCGCCGATCGCGAGGCTGCGCGTGAAAGTCGCGCGCTCGCGATTGTCGGCCCACGCGACGAGCCCCGTCGCAACGAACCAGACCGCCACCGTCACGATGAACGGGACGACATGACCGCTCCAGCTCACCATGCGGGCTGCAGCCGGACGGATTGCGGCAGCGCGTTGGGTTTGGTGCGGTGGAAATACATCCGAGCGAAGGCCCATCCGGCCCCTGCGACGCCGCTCAGCCGCTTGGCGAGACCGCCGATGCCGCCCTGTTCCTTGCCATCCTCGATCCGGCAGGCGGCAAGGCGCAGGGCCTCCATCCGACGGCGGAAGGCGGGATCGTCGATGTCGAGTTCAACGGGGAAGACCTGGCGGCTGATCTGATTGCAGATCGAGAACACCTCGTAGTCGTATTCCGTCGGATCGACCCCCAGCGCCTTGTGAAAGGCAGGCCGGTCATGATCCCGCACGTACATCGTCGCATAAACCGAGAGCAGGAAGAAGCGCACCCACAACTTGTTCGCGCCCTGCAGCAGCTTGGGATCGGATCGCAGCAGCATGGCGAAGGCCTCGCCATGGCGGAACTCGTCGTTGCACCACTCGAGGAACCAGTCGAAGATCGGGTGGAACTTGTTTTCGGGGTTCCGCGCGAGGTGGCGGTAGATCGTGATGTAGCGCGCGTAGCCAATCTTCTCCGACAGGTAGACGGCGTAGAAGATGAACTTCGGTTTGAAGAAGGTGTATTTCTTGGTCTTCGTCAGATAGCCGAGATCGACGCCGATGCCGGCATCCTTGAGGCTTTCGTTGATGAAACCCGCATGGCGACTTTCATCGCGCGCCAGCAGCTTGAAGAGCTGCTTTACGTCCGGGTTCTTGGTGCGCTTGGCAATTTCGGCATAGAGCACGCAGCCGGAGAATTCCGAGGTCATCGAGCTGACGAGGAAATCGGTGAATTCCTTGCGAAGCTCCGGTTCAAGACCCTCGATCACGCCCGTGAAGCTGTCG
>JGI12210J13797_10008241_pt1 | contig 20341 bp, 15 predicted proteins | sample ElkSlonscriptome_3_FD_13797 | JGI IMG/M metagenome (IMG submission 13797)
AGCCGAACGAGATTTCTGTACGCTCGAGTCAATGTTTGTGCCCGAGCCAGTCATTAAAATCGCGGTGGCACCGAAGACTCGGTCCGATGGCGATAAGCTTGGCAAGGCCCTGCAACGATTCCGCAAGGAAGATCCGACATTCCGCGTCGAGACGGATGAAGAAACCAATGAAATCCTGATCAGCGGGATGGGTGAACTTCACTTAGAAGTTTACATCGAACGTATTCGTCGCGAATATGGCGTCGAAATCATCGCCGGGGCTCCTAAGGTTAGCTACCGCGAAAGCCCAACGAAGTCGGTCGAGTTTGATTACAAACACAAGAAGCAAACCGGTGGTAGCGGTCAATTCGCTCACATCAAGGGAATCCTTAGCCCGATTGCGTCGGACAGCGAAGATAGCTTCGAGTTCGAAGACAAAGTGACCGGTGGACGTATTCCAAAACAGTACATCCCCGCGGTCGAAAAAGGCTTCCGAGACAGCTTGGTCAAGGGTCCCGTCGCCGAGTTCCCAGTGGTCGGTACCAAGATCGAATTGATCGATGGTAGCTACCATGAAGTCGACTCGTCGGAAAAAGCATTCTACACAGCCGCAACGGGTTGTTTCCGTGAAAACTTTAAGAAGGCCGATCCAAAACTACTTGAGCCAATCATGAACGTTGAAATCGAATGCCCCGAGTCGTTCCAAGGAACGGTCGTCGGTGACGTCATTCGCCGCCGCGGAATCATGACGAGCAACGATATCGTTGAAGGGAACAGCATCATCAAAGCCGAGGTTCCGCTTGCCGAAACGTTTGGTTATGCCACCGATCTGCGAAGTATGACGCAAGGCCAAGGAACGTTTACCATGGAATTGGCTCTGTATCGCCAAACGCCATCGAACGTCCAAGAAGAGATCATCGAAGCGAAAAAGAAGGCCCAGCTAGTGGGAGCTAAGTAGTAGCGATTCATCGAATCGAACGATTGAAAACCAAAACGGCGACGTGACAAAAACACGTCGCCGTTTTTCGTTTCCAATTGCCCTCCCGCCAAACCCGTGATCACGTCGAAATGGACTTGTTCCCGAACTGCCACTTGGTAAGGAGGTCTCGAGCGACTAATACCTCGAACGCGGTGCTCAAGCCGCCATTTTCGGGAGGCGGCTACGCCGGAGAGGTTGAAGATGCGTAAATGCTCGTAAGGAGACGCTTCCGAGTCGCACGGCCGCTGCGACGGGAATGATGTAAATGGGATAAGTGCCTTGAAACAAGCTTTCGAAGAGCGGCGTGAGCTCCTGTGGTTGAGCTGCGTCAGCCTGAGAGCTCGTCATTCTTGTCTTTCTCTCTCTGTTTCCCCCCTAAACCTCCGTGATTCCATCCGATTCCATCCACATTCACGAATTCTGGCGCGCCGCTTGCCCTACTTAAGATACAATCGATTTGGACTCTGCCATTATGGCACTGTCTTTGCTCCTTTTATTGGGCGTTAGAATGATGGACACTTTGACTGGAAACTTACTTGTTGCTTCTTCCTTGGTGACCGATCCTTTGTTGTCGCGTGGCGTTTGCTTGCTCGTTCATGATGACGAAGATGCCGTGATTGGCGTTATGCTCAACCGCCCGATGCAGCCCAATCCTGCTGCGTTAATGGCAATGCTCGACTCCGAGTCTGCCACCTCGGAACCGGCTGATCCAAAACTCGAATCGGATTCAGATGCGGGACTGGAGCCAAAACCCAGCAATCGTTTTGTGCCCGCACCTACTCCGCCCAGCAAGCATCATCCGATATCGCCCGCATCGATTTCGGTGTCGCCTTCCGATTTTGTCCATTTTGGAGGTCCTTTGAGTGGTCCAGTGGTAGCGATCCATCAACTCAGTGAGTTTGCGGAGGCGGAAACGGGCAAAGGGATTTACGTCGCGGCTCAAAAACAACATCTCGAAGGTTTGGTAAAAAATCGACCTGGACCTTACCGCTTGATCGTCGGTCATCTAGGATGGGAGCCGAATCAGTTGGCTAGTGAGTTACAAGCAGGTCTTTGGCATCTCGTTCCGGCGACGGTACAAATCGTCTTTGAGGATTCCGAGCAGATGTGGCCGCGATTGATCCGCCGGGCCACGTCACGATCATTGGCCAATTGGATCGGAATTAAACACATTCCTGCCAATCCGGAATTAAACTAGTCCGTCTACCAAATATTTTTTCAGGAGTTCAGTAAGCGAATGGGGCGACATGACGATGATGAAGAAAAGAAGATTCCCTATCGCATCCAAAAGCGACGACTAGGAACGATTCGGTACGTCAATCCAGACGGAGAGTTTGGCTTTATCGAAGCGGAAGATTTCCGCGAAGATGTCTTCTTTCATCGCACCGTGTGGGAAGGCTGGGGTACGCAGAGAGATGTCCCTGTGATGCCGCCCCAAGAATTCATGTGGGTGGAGTTTGAGTTGGATGACGACAAGTTCGAGCAGGACAAGAAACTACGAGCGAAATCGGTGCGTCTGAGTCGCCGCCCCGAAGGCAAGAAATTGTCTGGCCGCGATGCGCCCCACTTGGTGATCAAGCATCATCCAAACGCGCGGAAGAAACGCCCCACTTGGCGCGGGTGAACGCGATGGAACACTCTATGCGTCAAGCCGTGATAACCACTCGTCCGTATCGATCACTTCGCTGATAAACATTTGCTGAGCTACCAGAATCGCGTTTTGAAGTTCCGCGGCTTTAACGGAACCTGCTGAGTTTTCAACATCGAGTGTTCCGGTTGCATCTTTAAGAAATTCGACTTGATAGCCTCGGTACATCGCTTGACGCGCCGTTGTGTCGCAGCAAACTTGAGTCATATAGCCAGTGATCGAAATGGTGTCGACGTCGATTGTGTTACGGACGCAGCCGAAAAGCGTCAAGTGTTTCGGTCACTTTGGAAAACGAAAGTCTTGACGACTTCCGTTACGGTCTACGACTCTAAGTCCTTGATCCGCTTCTCGAGGGCATCGATTCGTTCGTTGACGCTGTCGAGTCGAGCGATGAGAGCATCGACTGCATGATCACTCGATTTAGAGACCTTGGTTGTTGGCACCGACTGTGGTTGGGCAGCGGCTTGCTTTTCCAGTTTCGCTTCCAGGTACATTCGTTCTTCGGGCGTGTACAACTTATGAGCGAATGTTTGCCCGCGACCGGGTGGTGACAAAGGTTCGACCAAATCTTTTTCAATCAATTGGTCAACGACATCTTGAGTCACTTTCAAATCGTCGAGTGCATACATGCGTGACGCACGTGTGCGGATTTCGCCTAACGTTTGTGGGCCACGTAGAAGCAACTCCGTCATCACCGCAGCTCCTGGGCTATCGACATCCAACCATTCGTAAGCCGCGTGACGATACTTCGTCACTCGCCCACTACCTTGAATCTCCCTGGCCGCTCCGACTTGTTTCAATTCGTCGAGCGCCGTCAATACATCGTCTTCGTCCAATTGCAATTGGGGTGATCGGTTTGATTTCTGATTCGAGCCGCTCATGATTCCAGCCAAACTGAGCGGATAATTATCAGGAGTCGTTTTCGCTTTTTCGACCAAAACGCCGAGCACTCGCCGTGCGTCTCGCGAAAGTGGAACGGGCGTTGGCTTTTCCGAAGCGGTTTCATCGTTCATTTGGACGAATTCCTAAGGTGGGGAAATGAAGCGAGCTTTCCTGGGAGAGACTAACCGTTAGTTTACAACGTTCTGGCGAATTGGACAGCGTGGTCAACAACCGATGCTCTACGAAACGATTTCGGCGGATTTTCGAATTTTTCTCGCCGTGTTATAGTTCGCGTTCATGACCGGTATGCCGCTTTCACTTTTGCTTGATCCATCATTATGGCGATTCGCACTCTTTCGACCACCATCCAGGCAGATGACGTTGGTCGTGTCGATTTGGCGGTTCGAGATCTGACCAAATTGTCTCGTAGCCAAGTGCGGGGACTAGTCGATCATGGGTGTGTATCGATTAATTCGGCTCTCTGCAAGAACATCGGTGCAACGGTCAAAGCAGGGGACACGATCGTCGTTCGCTACGAGCCAGCCCAAAGGTACAAGGAAAAGAAGAAGACCTGGGAAGATCGGACGTTTAGCGTGCTATACGAAGACAACGACTTAATCGTTGTTGATAAATCGGCAGGCACATTGACGGTACCGACCGATAAGTTGGAAACCAATTCTTTGGTTGATCGTGTCTCGATCTACTTGAGTCATTCGCGTAGCCAACGCGAAGCGTGGGTCGTCCATCGGTTGGACCGCGAAGTCAGTGGTTTGTTGGTGTTTGGGAAACATAAGGAGATTGCCGACGCATTGATCGAGCAATTCAAACAACGCAAACCAGATCGTGTTTACGTCGCAATTGTCAAAGGCTTGATGGACCGAGACGAAGGAACCTTTCGTGCCCATTTGGCGACCGGCAATAATCTCGATCGATACATCACCCGTCCTGGAAAAGAGACGGAAGAAGCGATCACCACGTTCGAGGTCCTTGAGCGTTTGAAAGACACGACTTTTGTGCAACTTCGACTCGAGACGGGCAAGCGAAATCAAATCCGAGTCCAGTTGGCGGACGTGGGTCATCCAGTTCTCGGCGATCCGCGCTACCAAGCAAAGAAGGCTCAGCATATCGGTTGGGTGAGGAAACGGATTGCTTTGCATGCCAAATCGCTGTCCTTCGTGCATCCCTCGAGCAACGAAAAGGTGGTCTTTGATTCACCCATCCCCAACGCAATGCAGCGATTCATCGCGGGTAACCGATAAAGTCTAGTCGTTGGGGTCTTGGGTGCTCAAAAGCTTGGTATTAATGTGATCGTAACTTGCGCAGTTTTTGTACCTCTCCCGGCGCAGCAGGGGGAGGTCGAGTGACGCCCTTAAGGCGTTCACGAGGGAGGGCTAGCTGTGGAACAAAAATGATGCTTACCGATACAGTATTCAATCCGAAGATTGAGCACCTCAGGCTGGGTGTACCTAAGAGAGACCCGGCATTGGCAACGGAACAGGTTAAAATAGATTACCATGGTTTCTTGCCGGGTCGGCATCGCTACCGCGACTTGACCCAGCCTCCACCGACGCCATCCCAATCCCCGCCTGAACCGACATGAGGTTTCGCTGTGCATCCCCTACGTAAACTTCTTCTTTTCTTCTCCATTCTTTTCCTGATGGTGTCGCCATCACCGGTTGTTGCCGACACGGTCGATTCGCCACCGATCTTGGATGAGTCGGGCCGTTTGATCGATTTCGGACGTGATATTGCACCGATCTTTGCGACACGTTGTTTGGAATGCCATGGACCAGACGACGCGAAAAATGACTTTCGCATCGATGACTCGGATAGGGTCCTCGATTACCTGGAGCCTGAGGACGCCTTAGCGAGCTCGCTGTTTGTCGACTACATGGCGAGCGACGACGAAGAAATGATGATGCCGCCGCCGTCACATGGTGGCCCGCTCTCGACCACCGAATTGGCATTGATTCGAACCTGGATTGATGAGGGAGCGAATTGGCCATCCGATGCGGTGGTTGGGGCTAGCGAAACGGCGATCGTTCCGGTCGTGGTGGCAGCGGAACCAAGAAGTTTCTTCGCTCGCGTTTGGGGATTCCAAGGGTATCTGCATCCGGCAACCGTTCATTTTCCGATCGCGTTATTGCTGGTCGGAGCATTATTCGTCGTGTTGGGTCTCCGCTGGCCTGCGGTTGGAACTCAGATACCAACGATGTGCTTAGTTCTCGGCGGCTCGTCGGCGATCGCTGCGACCTTGATGGGATGGTCTTTTGCGGATGAGCAAGGATACGGAGCCTGGCAAAAAATTGACTTGGACTCCGAACTGTTTTGGCATCGCTGGAGTGGCGTCTTGGTTGCCGCTGGCTCAGCCTTATTGATCATCGTCGCCGTCGTAGGTTTTTGGCGAGACAATCGAAAAATGATGGGGATTTGGAAGGTCGGGCTCGTCGTTCTAGCGGCCCTGGTCGGCTTGGTTGGCCATCAAGGCGGCGAATTGAATTACGGCAAGGACTTTTATCCAAAGGCGATTGGAATTTTGCTCGGTCGAGACTCCCAAGACGTTGCACCCGTTGCAGTAATCGAAGAGCCGATCGACAATTAGGGTTCTCGACGCTACCGCCGCAAGTCATTTCGCTTCCATCCAAATCGAATCCCCAAGCATACCCGTGCCCAAAAAAAACTCCGTTGCTAAAAACTCCATTGCTAAAAACTCCATTGCTAAAAACTCCATTGCCAAGAAGTCCATTGCCAACAAGCCGATTGGCAAGAAGAACGCACAGCCATTCGATCTACCGCTGCCGGACGATCGGTTCATCAACCGAGAACTAGCTTGGTTGGCGTTCAATGAACGAGTTTTGGACCAAGCCGCCGATGATTCGCTGCCGCTTTTGGAGCGAGCAAAGTTCTTGGCCATCACCGGTTCGAACTTAGACGAATTTGTCATGGTCCGAATGGGCGGGTTGCAATTACAATTCGCTCGAAACGCCATGGTCCGGGATGCAGCGGGATTGACGGTTTCGCAGCAGGTCAACGCGGTATCGAGTCGTTGCAAGGAATTCGTCGACCGGCAATACAGGCTGCTGCGTGAGGAATTGGAACCGCAGCTTGCCGAGGCGGGGGTTTGCCGAGTCGACTTGGGCAACTGCAACGATCGCTCCCTTGAGGTGGCCCAGAGACGGTTTGAGACGGATGTGTCAGCCGTCTTGTCCCCGCAAGCGATCACGCACGATCGTCCCTTTCCGTTGCTACAAGGATTGGCCGTCAATCTATGCGTCCGGCTTCGAGCCGAATCGCAGGGCGGTGATCATGAAGGGAGTGAGGCGAGCGAAGCGTGGCAGTACGCAGTCATCCCACTAGGCCGAACCGTTCCTCGGATGATCCCGGTGCTGACCGAAAAAGGACACGGATTCGTTTTACTTGAAGATTTGGTATGTCACTACGTCGAGGATTTTTTCCCGGGCCGCGAGGTGATGGAATGTGTTGCGTTTCGGATCACCCGAAACGCCGACATTGAACTGCAAGAAGACGGAGCGATGGACTTGGTCGACGGGATGGAAGATGTCCTCGAAAGCCGCCGTCTCTCGCGAGTGGTCAGGCTCGAATACGGAGCGAACGCCAGCGATCATGCGGTCGCGTTCTTGTCCGAAATGATGCAGCTTACCAATCAAGATTTGTACAAAGTCGATGGCCCCTTGGACCTCAGTTATCTGTTCGCTCTGCACTCATTAGAAGGTTTTGATTCGCTTCGAGAGACGCCCTGGTTGCCTCAAGCGAACATTGACATCGACCCAGCCGAGCCGATGTTTTCGACGATCGCCAAAGGCGACTTGCTACTCATTCACCCCTACGAACGTTTCGATCCAATCGTACGCCTGATCGAAGAGGCGGCGGTGGACCCGGACGTGTTGGCGATCAAACAGGTTTTGTACCGGACGAGCCGCAAGAGTCCGATCGTCACGGCGCTAATGCGAGCCGCCGAACGTGGTAAGTATGTCTCGGTAATCGTTGAACTCAAAGCTCGCTTCGATGAAGCCCGAAACATCGAATGGGCACGCGAGATGGAACAAGCAGGGGTGCAGGTGATCTATGGTATACGCGGACTAAAAACGCATGCCAAGGTGTGCATCATCGTCCGCCGAGAACCGCAAGGAATCGTCCGTTACATGCACTTTGGCACTGGCAACTATAACGAAGCGACCGCAAAGATTTATAGCGACGTTTCGCTTTTGACATGCAATGACACACTGGGTGCCGACGCGACCACCTTCTTCAACGCGGTGACCGGCGCGAGTCAACCGCAGCAGTTGCAACTACTGGCAGCCGCGCCGATGACGCTACGTAAACGGTTACTGAATTTAATCGAAGCGGAAACCCGGCGCTGTCAAGAAGGCCAAAAGGCGGAGATCATTGCCAAGATCAATTCGCTCGTCGATACGCAAATCATCGACGCCCTGTATCGGGCGAGCCAGGCCGGAGTTCGCATTCGATTGAATGTCCGAGGCGTTTGTTGTTTAAAGCCAGGGGTGAAGGGGTTGAGCGAATCGATCGAAGTGATTTCCATCGTGGATCGCTTCTTGGAACATGCTCGAATTATCTATTTTCGACATGGAGGTGACGATGAATTGTTTATCAGCAGTGCGGATTGGATGCCGAGAAACTTGGATCGGCGCGTCGAATTGATGGTGCCGGTGATCGAGCAAGGTTGCCGCGACAAATTATTGTCGTCGCTAAAAACCTATTTCAAAGACAACACGAATTGTTGGCGGATGTTGCCGACCGGAATGTACGAGCGAATCATCCCTGCGACTAGAAAGGCAGAACCGTTCCAATCGCAGCGTGTATTGCATGAGCTTGCGGCCGCATCGGTCAAAAAAGCAAAGCAAAGTCGCCGCACCACGTTTGAAACGCACGGACCCAAACGCGAAGGCGAATAAGCGGTTTGATGACACCTTCTAAACCGTCACCTCAACACTCAAGCCGCCTTGGTCTTGGTAGCGGGTTCGAATCGGAGCGATGTGCTCGGCGATAAACTCGTCGACTTGTTCCGGGGCACGACCGACAAAGTCGAGTGGATTGGTGGCCGCGTCGAGATCGACTTTGGCAAAGGCATCGTCAGCACGCAGTCGATCGATCAAGTCATTCGCTTCCCCTTCGGCCTTGACTCGGCGAGCTGCCTCGACACTATGAACGCGAATTCGCTCGTGCAATTCTTGCCGATCACCTCCTGCGGCGACTGCCTTCATCATGATGTTCTCGGTCGCCATAAACGGCAGTTCCGCGGCCAAGTTCTTGGCAATCGTTTTGGGGTAGACCACCAAACCATCGGAAACATTCTGCATCAGCACGAGCGACGCGTCGATCGCTAAGAAGGCTTGCGGGATGACCAATCGCCGATTGGCACTGTCGTCTAGCGTCCGTTCCATCCATTGGGTCGCCGCGGTCATTGCAGGACTGCTTTGCAAACTCATCACAAACCGCGTTAACGCACAAATCCGTTCGCTTCGCATCGGGTTGCGTTTGTAAGCCATCGCCGAACTGCCGATCTGCTTCTCTTCGAATGGTTCTTCGAGTTCTTTGCGGTTGGCCAATAGCCTCAAATCGGTGGCCGTTTTGTGCAAACTTTGCGCGATGCCCGATAAGGCATCGAGCAATTGGCTGTCGACTTTTCGCGGGTAGGTTTGACCCGTCACCGCGTAGCTTTTATCAAAACCGATTTTTTCAGAAACCATGGCTTCGAGTTTTCTTACCTTGTCATGGTCGCCGCCGAACAGTTGCAGAAAACTCGCCTGCGTACCCGTCGTTCCTTTGGCACTTCGAGCGCATAAGGTGTCGATTCGATGTTCCATTTCGTGAAGATCTAAAACCAAATCGTAGATCCAAAGACAGCATCGTTTTCCGACCGTGGTCGGTTGGGCGGGTTGGAGGTGAGTGAAGCCCAGGCAGGGGAGTGCTCGTTGCTGTTGGGCAAACTCGCTCATGCACAAAATGGTTGATGCCAAGCGGCGGGCGACCAATCGGAGACCATCGCGAATGAGGATCAAATCAGCGTTGTCGGTCACAAAACAACTCGTCGCCCCCAAATGGATAATCGGTTTGGCATCGGGGCATTGTTCGCCATACGCTTCGACATGCGCCATCACGTCATGTCGGCGAATTCGCTCGAATTTTGCCGCGACGTCGAGATTCAAATTGGACTGAAATTTGCGGAGTTGTTCAATTTGGTGGTCTGAAATGGGCAAACCGAGCGTCTGTTCACTCTCGGCCAAGGCGATCCAAAGTTGTCGCCATGTGGCGATTCGTCGCTCGGGACCCCATAAATGGGCCATTTCGGCGGATGCGTATCGCTCAATTAACGGGTTTTGATAAGGTCGAAAAGTCGTTTCAGGCATTCTAAATTGGTTTCTTGGCGTTTCATGGGCGAACCGAGTTGGATAACATACCGTTAATCGAGTTGGTAGCCTATCATGTCATGGCCAATTCGTTAATCGACCTCTAAAATCGAGCTGGCCAAACTCCCCCTGGGCCCGCGAACCCTATCCTATCGGACTCTGCATGAACTGCTTCTTCAGATACCTATCGAACACACCCGCCCGTCATTTCTGCTGCAACGCATCGGCCAAACAGATGCTTGCGTTTGCGAGTCTTTTCGTAGTCGGCTTGGCTGCTGCGACGCAGACGATGGCGCAGCAGCAGATCGCTGGAGTCGAGGATGCGGTCCAGACGGAGGCTCAAGAAGCGGCTCAAGACGAGGCTCAGGCAACCGAACCGGAAGAAGTTGCGGAGAACGCTGCAGAAACAATCGCCTATGTGCCCGCCATTCGCATCCTGCCCGACTCGGTTGCAGGCTTGGTCCGCATGCCCAGCGTCCCCGATTTCTGCAATGCTTGGCGAAAAACGCATTTTGGCCAATTAGTGCAAGACCCGGCCGTGCAACCATTTATCGAAGCCCAGCGCGACCGGGTGATCGATTATTTCGATGCGATCGACAATCGCGTCGGTTTGAAACCGGATGACTTGTATTATATCGCGTCGGGCGAAGCGGTGGCGGCTTGGTTGCCCTTCGAGAAAGATAAACGTAGGCCATTCTCCTTGGTCGTGATTGCGGATATTCGCGGCAAACCCCAAGAAGCCGACGATGCGATGGCAACGCTCGATGCCGACTTGAAAGCAGGCGGAGCATCGCGTAAGGATGTCGAGCATGCAGGTCAAAACGTTCGCGTTTATAAGATCAAACCGAAGCCGGGCCAAATTAAGATCGAACAGGTCGCCATCACGCTTGATGATGCGCGAATCATCGCCTCGGATCGCGATACAGTCGTCTTCGATCTGCTCGACGCGCTTAATGGAAAGATGGCAGGAAAACCGATAAGCGAATTGGCTGATTTCCGAGATGTGTTGACTCGATCAAGCCGTGCGATGCAACAGCCGTTTACCGAAGGCGACAGCACCGTGGCGGTGGAATGGTTCGCTCATCCATTTCAAATGGGCCGGATCCTTCGAGAAACGTTTGAAGTCGACCGTGGAACCCAGATCGATATTTTGAATCTACTCGAAAGACAAGGCTTCGATGCGATCCGTGCCGCCGGTGGCATCGCCGCCATCGCAGGCAAGAAATACGACATCCTGCACCGCGGCTATATTCTGGCCCCCCCTACCACGAAGTTGCCGAGCAAGTACGAAAAAGCCGCCAGAATGCTGCAGTTCCCCAACGGCGATCTCGGCGATCTGCCAAATTGGATCAGCGAAGATACCGCCAGTGTGGGACGGTTTCGACTGAAGATCGAAGAAGCGTTTTTGGCTGCCGAATCGTTGGTCGACGATGCCCTGGGAGATAAAATCTTCAAGCCGACCTTGGACGGAATTCGTGAAGATACGGACGGCCCACAAATCGACATTCTCAACAACGTTCTACCCGCCCTTGGCGACGAAGTGTTGCTGATTTCCGATAACACGCTACCCGCGGACATCCAATCCGAACGGTTGCTCGTCGCGATTCAAGTGACCAACCCCGAATCGATCAAAGAAGCGATTCGCAAAGCGATGGAAGTTGAACCGGACGCCAGTCAATTGGATCTTGTACCGGGAGTCGAACTTTGGCAAGTTGAACGAGGCGAAGGTGCCGATGATTTCGAAGACGAGATCTTTGGCGATTTAGGCTTCGAAGAAGAAGACGTTGAAGAGATCGATCCACTACTTGATCATTGGGCAATCGGTATGGTTCCCAAAACCGAAGGGTCCGATCACGCGTATTTAATGTTCTCGAGTCATCCGGCGTTATTGGTTGAAACGGTAGAGCGAATTCAAACAGGCATCCCAGGCGGTTTTGCACAGTTGCCGGAGGTTCAAGAAGTAAGGTCCGCGATGGAGGATTTGGAACCCGATTCAGTCGCGATGAACCGGATTGGTCGATCGAAGTTGGGGATCCGAACGAAGTACGAGCTATTTCGCCAGGGCAAACTTCGCGAAAGTGATTCGATCCTGGCGACCGTGATTCGCCGTTTGTTCAAGGAAGAAGAAGGGGTCGCCCCCGAAGATCTCGATTCCGCGAAATTGCCGCCAATCGACCAGATCGAAAAGTACCTACCCAACGGTGGGAACTTCACTCGCACCGAGGCGGACGGCTGGTCGATCAACGGTTTCATGCTCAAGTAGACCTTCGTGCGACTTCCGCCCGCCGTGTGGCTCCGTTCTCGGGACGTCGATTGGATGATTGCGGTAGCGGAAGTCGTCAAGACTTTCGTCCACACCAGATAACGAAAGTCTTGACGACTTCCGCTACGCTTCCAGACAAAAACTAACGCGGTCGACGGCGATTGACCCAATCGGGTGAAACCACCTTCTCGGGGTTTTCGATCGCCCAATCGGGTTTGGGAAACCAGCGTAAAGAACTCGCTCGAGGATAGGTTTCCCAAACGTCGCCGTTGTCGCTCACCCGTGGATCGCCAGTTTCTTCTAAGGTCTGCGTAAGGCGATCGCTCAACTGATCACGGATCGCCGAAAATCCTGGATCGTCGGCCAAGTTGTGCAAACAGTCCGGGTCCTTTCGGATATCGAACAATTCCTCGCTCGGCCGCAAATCGACCGACAACGATAGGTATTTCCCAAACGCAACGTCGTCTGCTTTGGCAATCAAAAAATCGAGTGACGGGCAAGCATCGATATCGTGATACGCCCCATGCGGCTTCCCCCGTTTCGATTCGATGACGTTGTGATCCTGGTCATACTTGACAGCATCGAATTTTTGTCCGGGACCTGCGGGCCAGCGTTCGGCTTTGAAGTTTCGAATGTAGAGATATTGTTGAGTCCGCATGGCTCGTTGCGGATAACTCAATGAATTGAACCGAGACGATGAATGGCGTTCGCGGGCACTATAGACCGCTGTCCGGGACGGATCGATTGAGCCAGAACGATCTGACGTCAGCAGCGGCATCAAGCTTTTCCCGACGATCGGATTTTTCATCGGCAAGGCAACACCCGCCGCGTCATAGATCGTCGCAGTCAGATCGACGAAGCCAACCAAATCATCGCTGGCTCGTCCGGCTGGGAAGCGACCGGCCCAACACACTGCCAAAGGCACATGGATACCGTGCTCATAACAATTCGCCTTCGCACGAGGAAAGGGCATTCCGTTATCACCGGTGACGATGAAAATCGTGTTGTCGAACTCACCGGCACGTTCGATCATCTCCATCATCGCGGCACAATCATCGTCAAAACGCTCAATTTCGAACGCATAATCCAATAGGTCGCTCCGAATCTCTGGAACATCAGGCAAGTATCCAGGTACATCCGCTTGATCAAGTGATTTGCCTTTTGCTAGCCCAGAGCCCTGCTTGTACGGACGATGAGCATCATGGCTACCGAACCAAAAACAAAACGGCGTGTTTGCGGGACATTGATTCAAGAATGATCGGAATCCCGCAACATAACTCGATTCATTTTTTTCGGGTTTGCCGTTAAACGCCGGTCCGCAGGGATCTCGTTTTCGGCCCAGCTTTTTCCAATCGCCTGGCCCCCATCCTTTTCCGGTATGTCCGACAAAGTAACCCGCATCGGCTAATCGTGTTTGGAACGTTTCGTACTCGGGACCAAAATAACTGGCATGTGTTCCAGCATGTTCGATCATCCATGTGTGCCGCCCTGTTAAAAAGGCCGCCCGTGATGGGCTGCATCCTGGACTCGCACAAAAGCCGTTGTTGAACAAAACGCCTTCGCGTGCGATTCGGTCGAAAGCGGGAGTCGTCACCATCGCCGAGCCGTACGCCGAGGCATGAGGCCAGGACACATCGTCACTGATCATAATCATCACGTTTGGCGGCGAGCGTTGCTCCGCCAGACAATCGTGACTCAAAAACAAACAGGCAAGCAAAACAATACGAATCATGAGGGTGGTTACTTTTGGCGAGAGAGAGGTAGGTAGGTAGGTAGGAGACTAGGTAGAATGGTGACGCAGAACATTCTTCCGTCTTTCATTTTCAACTGCAAGCACCAATAAATCAACGACGCGAAGCTATGATTCTGTTATTTATGGATCTAGGAAGATAAGAACCTCGAATCGCTGAATCTGCAATCGATTACCATCAACTTCATCAACCACGTTCGCTTCGCCGATATGCTCGATAGGGCGATCGTCGCCCTCTTGCTTTACGTTGTAATGGTTTGGTTGAGAAATCGAGCTTCTCGGTCATTGGGAATGGTTGCCACAGGTTTGGCACTCCTGTTCTTTCTGGCCCGCTGGCTCGACTTGTATTTGACGACCATGGTCTTCCATTAGGGTCTGGTGGGTATCCTACTAGCGATGGTGGTCGTTTTTCAGCACGACATACGGCACGGGTTTGAGCGGTTGGCGACCGCTCGATCGTCATATTCATGGCGGCGTACCGGTCGACGCAGAAATTAGCCAACCGTTGCTGCTTAGCATCTTTCATCCAAAATCGCCCGGTCATGACGGAGCCATCCTCATCGAGAATGATCGCATCACCTCACTTGGTGTGCATTTGCCATTAACGAAACAAGTGGACAAAGTCCATGATTGCGGCACACGTCATGCCGCAGCCTTGGGGTTGGCTGAAGGTTGTGATGCGTTCGTCGTCGCCGTTTCAGAAGAGCGTGGCACCATCACGATTGTACAAGATGGTGAACTGACCGAAGTCGAGGCCACCCTGTCCGGTCCTGAACCAACGTTTTCGATGCTCGACGCGACTACGTTGGCCGTATCGTTGGAGATCGAGGAGCAGAATGGCAAACGCTTTGGGTTGGAATCCAGAGATCCTACGACCTGTCCAACGCATGGAACGCTTTTGGGCCAGGTGCAAAAAATGTTTCAAGCGTCTAACTTATGTAGGACAACGAGTCGGGAGGGGAGGGGACGGGATGGGACGGGCGGCCCGTTGGGCACGCGGTTTAACGTTGTTATGAGTTTTCTGCTAAGCTCTTGAACGCCTCCTCGCTGAGAATCTCGACCCCCAGCTTCTGGGCTTTTTCCAATTTGCTGCCCGCTTTTTCGCCAGCGACCAAGTAGTCCGTGTTCTTACTAATACTGCTTGATGCTCGGCCTCCAAGCTTCTCAATCCGTTCTTTGATCTCATCGCGCGTGTAGTGGGCGAGCGTTCCAGTGACGACAAATGTCTTACCCGATAAGGGTCCTTCTTCGGATTCCGTTGAAGCGATCGGCTGGCTCAGATCGACACCGACCGACTCCAGATCTTCCAAGATCGCCGATCCATAATCGCTGTGCAAAAATTCGTGGATGCTTTGAGCGATCGCTTCCCCGATTTCATGAATCGTTGCTAAGTCTTCGACCGACGCCCGGCGTAATTCGCCGATCGTGGGATAGGCTTTCGAAATCAACTGCGCTACTCGCGGCCCGATGTGCCGAATCGATAGCGACGACAAGACTCTCGCTAAACCTCTCGAGCGACTTGCTTCGATACCTGCGATCAAATTATCAGCGTTCTTTTGGCCGACTTGGACATCGATCATCTTGCCCTTTTTGCCTTTCCGTTTGCGGGTCCAGTTCAAGTTTGCGACTTGTTCAGCCGTCAAACGATATAAATCCGCGTAGCTGGCGACCATTTCACGGTGGATCAACAAATCGACAAACTCTTCCCCTAACCCGTCAATATCCATTCCCGTACGGCTGCCAAAATAGATCAATCGCTGGCGAAGCTGGGCTGGACAACTCGGATTGGGACAGCGGATGTAGACACCGCCCTCGTCTCGAACCAACTCGGTTTCGCAGACAGGACAGTGGGTGGGAAATTGGAACGGAGCGAGTTCACGGTTGCGTTCATGCTTCTCAACCCGAACGACTTTGGGAATGATTTTTCCTGCTTTCTCGACAATCACCACATCGCCGACGCGAACATCCAATCGCTCGATTTCATCGGCATTGTGAAGCGACGCGCGTGACACCGTCGTTTCAGCAATTTCCACTGGCTGCAAATGAGCGACAGGCGTGATCGTACCCGTCTTGCCAACTTGCACGCTGATCGATTCGAGCGTCGTGGTGGCTTCATAGCGTTCGAATTTGTATGCGATCAACCAGCGCGGACTCTTGCTGCGAATCCCCAATTCATCCCTCTGGTCAAAGCGATTGACCTTGAACACGATGCCGTCCACTTCGAAGGGAAGGTCGGGCATCGCTTCTTCTAAAGCCGCAACCGCTCGGAGCGCTTCGGTTGAACTTTTAAGCAACTGAACATTGGGAGTCGGTGGGATCCCAAGCATTCCGACTTCGTTCAAAAACTGTATATGGTTTTCAGCACGGAGTCCCTTTGTTTCGCCAACACCGTGGCAAAAGAAACGCAGATTACGCTGGGCTGCAGTCGCAGGATCGAGCAGCCGAATCGTGCCGGCGGTTACGTTGCGAGTGTTCTTGTAGGGTTCACTGCCGGCTTCGGTTTGCCGAACGTTCAAATCCGCCAAGTCGGAATTGGTCATGTAAACTTCGCCGCGAACTTCTAAAACGTCGGGGACCCTGTCGCCGACCAGACGCAGCGGCAGATCGCGAATCGTGCGAATGTTATGCGTGATATCGTCACCGACTTGCCCGTTGCCTCGCGTCAGTGCCATCACCATCGCACCGTGTTCGTAGCGAATCGATGCCGCGACTCCGTCAATCTTGTATTCCATTACCCACTCGGTCGGCCCGCCAAGTGATTTCTCGGTTCGGTCAAAATAGGCTTTGAGCTCTTCGCGGCTGTAGGTATTATCGATCGACAACATCGGCACGACGTGCGGTACTTGAACGAGATGCTCGACCGGTGCATCCCCGACTCGCTGCGTCGGCGAATCGGATGACAACCATTCCGGATGCATCGTTTCAAGCTGTTTCAATTCCTCAAGCAAACGATCGTACTCAAGATCGGTCACCGCCGGTTTCGCTTCGACGTAGTACAAATGATCGAGCCGCCGAATCTCGCTGCGCAGATTATCCACTCGCTTTCTAGCCGAATCACTCACTCGATAACATCCTTCGATCATCACTGGTTGGATTGAAAGGGGGCACTTCGATGATGCCGAATCTTTTGTGCCGAGTCATTATCGTACAAAACGATCACGAGATGTTACAATGGTCTTGATTCTTCCTTGAACCACGTTTTTTATTTGAACATGCCTGACTCGGACACACCCTCGACGATATTTGACCGGCTTTGCGAAACTGGCGGCGACAAAGCCAAGATGCTTGCGGAGATGGTCACTCATTTCCGAGAATCACACCAGCCGATGGAGTTGTTCGAAGCCTTGAAAATGCAAATTCGCGGTCGTTTGAACTTACCACTCATCAGCTCCGAACACGACGAGCCTCGACCGGAAGACGTCGAACACCAATTGGAAATGGGACTACTCGACGCTTGCCGAGAGGTCAGCGACATGTTATTCGCCGATGGAAAGGTCGCCGAAGGATGGATGTATTTGCGACCCACCGGTGATAAGGAAAGGGGCCGCAAACGGATCTCGGAAATTGCGATCACCGACGACAACCTCGATGCGATGGTCCAAGTCCTCGTCAACGAAGGGCTCGATGTTGGACGTGGCTTTGCAGCGGTGGTGAAGTTCCAAGGAACTTGCAACAGTATCACCTTGTATGAGCAAGCGATTGCTACGCAAAGCAGACGAAACCAACAAGCGGCGGCTTCGGTGTTGCTGAATCATCTTTATGATGAATTGGTCGGGTTGGTTCGAGCCGATATCGCCCGTCGCCCCAGATCAAATACGGACGTTCGCGATTCGGAGCAGGAAACGCTTTTGCAGATGATGACGACGCGGCCTTGGCTATTTGACGATGGCACTTACCATCTCGACACGACTCACCTAGCGTCGACCGTCCGAATCGCATCAATTCTCGACGATCCCGTGGAATGGCAACGGGCGTTTGAACTCTGCCAATACGGTCGCCAATTGGCGGCGACGTACCAATACCCAGGCGATGAACCGTTCGTCGACTTTTACCCTGCCTACTCGGCCTATTACTCAGTGCTGCTGGGGAATAACCATGAAGCAGGACTGAAATTGTTTGAACGCAAAGCTCGAACGCTCGATACAAAGAAGCACGGAACCGCTGGCATCGAAACCTACATCGACCTACTCGATCGCAGCGGACAAGCGGCCACCGCGATCGAAGTTGCGGTGGAGTTGGTACCCTCCGATGTTCCGTCTCAGCGGTTGATTCCACGCTTGGTCGAACTTCGCAGTCACATCGACTCGCCGGAGCAGCAAGAGAGAGCGACGAAGATGATTCTCGATTATTGCCAAAGACACAACGATGTGCTCGGTTACGCCGCCGCGGCGTTATCGTAGCGTTTACCAATCGGCCAGCGGTCCGCGGGGCGTTGTCGTCGCGTAGCGGTGTTGTTGGTCACAGAATGCATCGGTCATGCCGGCCAAGTATTCACCGATCACTTTCTCGGTCGGCATCGCTTGTTGGCGAACGCGAAACCGCAGCGGAAGTCGGCTGGGATCGGCCATCAAAACGTCGAACAAATCATTCAATCGCTGGGCTGCCGATTGACGTACCGGAATCAATCTCGGATGCCGATAGACAGCCTCAAACAAAAAGGATTCTAGTTCGCCACGTTCTTTCTGTAGAACGTTGCCGTGATGGAGTCGAACGCCAAGATGCTGAATGTCTTGATGATTGCGCCCTTCGTAGGTCTGCATCTGTTGAACCGCGACCTGCAACAGCTCACTGACTTGAAGATCGATCAATTCGTGGACCAACGCTTGTCTCAACTCGCGTATCGGTAACATCCCGTGTCGGTCACGAATCCCCTCCATCGCCCGCCGAACAATGGCCAACTCGCTCAGTTCATCGACGGTCAATAGCCCCATTTGCAGTGCATCGTCGACATCGTGGGCATCATAGGCGATCGAATCTGCCGCATCGACTAGTTGGACCTCCAAAAGTGGAGCCCGGCCTACGGCGGCTTCGCTCTTGTGAGCCCGGACGTCTTGCCCGGCAAGCGTTTCATGAGACAAATTCAAGCCCCGAAATGCGCTGTATCGCTGTTCCAACTCTTCCACGATCACCAGTGCAAACCCGTTGTGTGAAAATCCACCCGCAGCAGCCATCCGTTCACAAAGCACATCCTCGCCACAATGCCCAAAAGGGGGATGGCCGATATCATGCATCAACGCCAACGCTTCGGTCAAATCCTCGTTCAGTCGCAGGACTCGGGCCATCGTGCGGGCGACCGATGCCACTTCGAACGAATGAGTCAAGCGGGTCCGATGATAAATCCCCATTTCGCCTGTGAAAACTTGCATTTTGCCACTCAATCGGCGAAACGCGCTGCTGTGCAAAATCCGATCACGGTCGCGGGCGAATGGACCACGGTATGGATGCTGTGGTTCGGGATGCTTCCGACCTTCGCTGTCGCTACTATGCATCGCATAGCTGGCTAACAGCAAATGTTCGCGTTGATCGTAAAGGCGAGTTGATTTCATACCGGTATCTTGATCGATGGGGCGATGCCCAGTCAAATGGGGGCGTCAGTCAAACAGGACAAACGACGTCTACGACGAGCCGCCACTACATCACTTCATGGAATTTAGCAATGAATGTCTATCGATCACACCAGTATCCCGTTTTTTGTTTTTGCTTCGCCGCCTTAGCAGCATTCATGCTCGGGGGCTGCGGCACGGCAACCGTTGAAGCACCGGTCGTCACGGGCGATCAAGAGGTTTCGCCAGACGCTGCCCCGGTGACGATCATTATTCGATCAGATGTAGGTGAAAAAGAATTTGAAGTTCCACAGATCGCACCAGGCACGACGGTGGAATCCATCATGCGAGCGGTAAAAGAAGTCCCGGTGGTGATCGAGGGGTCGGGGATGACCGCGTTCGTCAATTCGATTGATGGGGTCGAAACGGGGGCGAATGAAGGGTGGACCTTCAAAGTGAATGGCGATTTTGCCAAACAAGGGATCGGCAGTACGATGCTTGTCCCACCCGCGACGTTGACGTGGACCTACAGCACATTTAGTGAAGCTAGTGAGAACGACGACGAAGAAGAAGTCACTGAAGAAGAAATGGAATAGCAGAACGTAATCGTCGCTCTGCTCTCTGAAGTTGTAAATGATTGTAGCGGAAGTCGTCAAGACTCTCGTAGCAGCGTGGTATGACCCAAAAAAACGAAAGTCTTGACGACTTCCGCTACGGTAAAACCTAGCAACTAGACTGGCCCGAGCCAATCAGCGGACGCCATCAGCTCGGTGAGCTGAGCGACATTGGGTGTGCGACTTTAGCTGTGCGACTTTAGCTGTGCAACTTTGTGGCAAACTTAAACCGCTGGTCCACGACGACCCATGATCAATCCGATCACAAACAGGACGAGGAACACAACGAACAAA
>JGI12210J13797_10741272_pt1 | contig 20341 bp, 20 predicted proteins | sample ElkSlonscriptome_3_FD_13797 | JGI IMG/M metagenome (IMG submission 13797)
TCATCAATCGAGACTTAGGTTTCTCAAGGCTTCGACCAGTCGCTCGCGATGTTCGCCCTCGCTCTGGTATCGCAACCGGCGCTCACCGTCGCTCATCGCCAGAATGACGTGGCTGCCCAGTTTTCCAGCCTTGTCGAACCGCTTCTTCTTGCTGCCGCTTGCAATGAACTCTGCGGACAAACCGGCATTTCGAATCGCGCTCACGGCCGATTGTCCGACCCGCGTCATCTCGTCATCTTCCACGACCACTACGATATCGGGCACGTCCTCCCCCCGCTCTCCCACCAGCATCGCCAGTCGCTCTATCCCGGCCGCCCAGCCGACCGCGGGAGTCGCAGGCCCGCCGAGGCTTTCCATCAGCCCGTCATAGCGCCCGCCGCCCAAAACCGTGCTCTGCGCGCCGAGCGCGTTCGCCGCCGGCGAGCCTTCATCGGGGATGAATTCGAACGCCGTGTGGCGATAATAGTCGAGCCCGCGCACAAGGCTTTCCGCCCGCACCCACTTCACCCCCGCCGCATCGAGGCCGCTCGTCACCGCCTCGAAGAAGCCGCGCGCCTCGTCCGACAGGTAATCGTCGATCCGCGGCGCTTCGGCGAGGAAGGCGCGGTCGCGCGGATCCTTGGAATCTAGGATGCGCAGCGGGTTCTTGTGGAGCCGCTCCTGCGAATCTTCTGAAAGCTCGCCCTTCACCTTCCCGAAATAGTCGACCAGACCCGCGCGCCACGCCTCGCGGCTTGCCGCGTCGCCGAGCGTGTTGAGATGCAGCGTCACGCCCTCGATACCGAGCTCCTTGAGCAACTGGTCCGCCATCGCGAGCAATTCGACATCCGCCTGCGGCTCGGCGGCGCCGATGATCTCGGCGTCGATCTGGTGGAACTGGCGATAGCGACCCTTCTGCGGGCGCTCGTAGCGGAACAGGGGGCCGTGCGTGGCGACCTTGAGCGGCGCGTGTTGCTGCCAGCCATTGGTAAGGAAGGCGCGGGCGATACCGGCCGTGAATTCGGGGCGAAGGGTCAGCGAGTCGCCGCCGCGATCCTCGAAGGAATACATCTCCTTCGACACGACATCGGTCGTCTCGCCCAATGACCTGGCGAACACCTCGGTCCGCTCGAAGACGGGAAATTCGGCGCGGCGAAAGCGATATAGGCGGCGCACGCGTTCGAAGGTCTCGACCACGAAGGCGAATGCCTCGGCATCGGCACCGAAAATGTCCTGCGTGCCGCGCACCGCCTTCGGAGTGTTCTTGCTCATCGTAAATGTCCCTGGTTGCCGCGCGATTAGGCGAGACTTCCGGTTGCCGCAATATCGAGAGCGGGCTATCGGCCCCCGACGCTGTCCTTGGGGAAAGAGGGGCAGCCAAACCCAGGACAGGAAGGCATTCATGCGCATCGACAAGATTCCGACCGGCAAGAACCCACCCGACGACCTGAATGTCGTCATCGAAGTGCCCACGGGCGGCGAACCGGTTAAATACGAGTTCGACAAGGAATCGGGCGCGCTTTTCGTCGACCGCATCCTCAATACGCCGATGCATTACCCAGCCAATTATGGCTTCGTTCCGCACACGCTTTCGCCGGACGGCGACCCGCTTGATGCGCTTGTCATCTCGCTGTCGCCCTTCGTCCCGGGCTGCGTGGTCAATGCGCGCCCGATCGGCGTGCTCAATCTCGAAGACGAGCACGGCGGCGACGAAAAGCTCGTCTGCGTGCCGTGCGACGCGACATTCCCCTATTATTCGAATGTCGAAGAGACCGAGGACCTGCCGCCCATCATCTTCCAGCAGATCGAGCACTTCTTCACCCACTACAAGGATCTCGAAAAGGAGAAGTGGGTGCGCATCGGCAATTGGGGTAGGCGCGACGACGCGCGGCAGATCGTGATGGAAGCGATCGAGCGCGCAAAGAACGGCGGCTGAGCCGCGTCACTCGACCGGACGGCCCTCATCGAGCAGGTCCAGGTTCTGCGCGGGATCCGTGTTGCGCTCGGCTTCGACGAGTTCGCTGATCTCGCTTTCCGGGCGGATGTCCTCCTCGGCGACGGCTTTCGGGCCCTTGCTCGGCTTGCGGCTCGTGGCGCGTGCCTGGGACGTCCGGCCGATTGGAAGCGGATCGGTGCGCCCGTCGAAGCGCAGGCGATAGATCGGCTCGGGAAGCGCGAAGCCCGCTTCCTCCAGCGCTTCCTTGGCGCCTGCTATGGCAAGGCTGCGGGACTTGAACCAGTCCGCGTCGCGCTGGTCGATCCAGCCGAAGAACTGGATCACGATGTTCGAATCGCCAACCTTCACGATCCGCGCGGTCGGCGCTGGATGCCCGAGCACGAAATTGAGGCCCTCGAGGACTTCGATCCCCACCTCCATCGCCGCGCGCGGATCGTCGTCGGCATCGACGCCAAGCTCGAAATCGAAGCGCCTTTGCGGATTGCGGGTGTAATTGAGGATCACCGCCTTGAAGACCTGCGAGTTGGGGATGCGCAGGTGGTTGCCCTCGAGCGTCATCAGAATGGTCGCCCGGCTCGTCAGCCGGATCACCCGCCCCTCGAGATCGTCGATCAGCACGTGGTCATTGGGGCGAAACGGCTGGCGCAGGCTCAACATCAAAGAGGCGACGTAGTTTTCGACCGTGTCGCGCATCGCGAAACCGAGTGCGATCCCGATCACGCCCGCCCCGCCGAGCAGCGCCCCCAGCAGAGCACCCGCACCGAGCATGTCGAGAGCGATCACAAGCCCGCCGACGACGAAGGCAAAACGGACCGCTGTGCGGATGAGTTCGGCGAGAAAGGCGTTGGGAGCGATCCGGTCCCACAGGAAGCCGAAGCTCGCGAGCAGATAACCGAAACCGCCGACAAGCGCCGCGATGATGGCCGCAACCGCCAGCAGGGGCAGGAGAGCGAACGCCTCTTCGCCGATCTCGGCCGCCTGCCCAAGGACGGAGAGATTGCGCTCGATCGAAAGGTCGCGCCTGATCCGGTTCTCGACCGTGGCGACGCCCGAGACCCGTCCTGCGATCGCTTCGGCGCGGGCGATCATGTCTGCGTCGGGCAATGTTCCCGAAAGGGTTACCACTCCCTCGCGCACGGTCACGGTCACGGTTCCGAATTGCGGCAGTTCGGAAAAGATGCCCTGGATGCGCGCCTTGATCCGTCCATCGCTCGCTGCATCCTGCTCCTGCGCGATTGCAGGGACCGGGTCGGGCGCAGCGGGCTGCTCGGTAGCCGACGGCATCGGCATCGCTGCGGCCGCGGGCAGGGCCAGCGCCGTTATCAGCAGGATCGCAAGGCGACGCAGCACCGACACTCTACTTCCTTCCCTGCCGCCCGGTGGATTGCAGGAGAGCATACAGGAGGCCCGCAAGAGCGAAAGGGCCTGTGCCGAAGTTGCAGGAGATTCGAGCGATGCGAGCCCGGTCTGACGATGGCACTCAGCAGATAGCGCTCAGACGACGGCGAAGAAGGCCTTGATCAGGATCGTCAATGCCACCGGCAAACCGGTCGCCAGGAGCCAAAGCCCCGCCGCATCGCGCCTGAAGGCGGGCGCAAGCGACGGGTCGACGGCCTCTGCATCGCCGAGCCCGGACCAGCGCTTCTCGAACCAGCGGCAGGCTGGAATGATGCCGGCAACGAGAATGACCAATACAGCATAGGGCAGGAGCCCCGACGCACCCTCGTTCAGCGCCTTCACGGTCATGAAAATCTGCAGGCCCGTGTAGACGAGCAGAGCGTAGGCGACATGATCGCTCATCGCGCGGCGCCAATCGCGCACGCCGGACGCCGAACGCTCCCGTGAAGAAATACCGCTTGCGCGGGCTGCCGCGCGGTTTCGATCGTGCGAAGTCTGGCTCATGCTCGATCCCCGAAATCCTATCGTTTGACCTTCGGATTATCACAGAACCGTCGCCATGTTGCAAGGACGGTCACCAAATGGAAACGATGTTGCGCTCTGCGCATTCCCGGCGCTGCAACTTACGGATTTTCCCGGATTTGCTCCGCGCTCGCCATATGCGAAAGCCTTCCGGACCCGAGAAGGTCGAGCGGCTCGTCCCAGATCGAAACGCCATGCCGCGTCATTGCGAGAGCCGTTGCCCAAGAGCTTGCCCGAAACCTTGCCAGCAAAAATCCTGCCAGATTCGCGATCAACGACCTTACATGGCCAGCCATGGATGCTAAGGCGTGCAGCCATGGACAAGTCATCCGCGATCGAAGAGCCCATGGCGGTCGCTTCCGCCAGTGGAGACGGTGCTGACCGCATGCAGCCCGAAGGCGGGCTTGAAGTCATCTCGATCGCCAAGAGCTATGACAAGCGCGCGGTCCTGACCGACATATCGCTTACCGTGGCGAAGGGCGAAGTGCTCGGCCTGCTCGGGCCCAACGGGGCGGGCAAGACGACCTGTTTCTACTCGATCATGGGGCTGGTCAAACCCGACTCGGGCCGCATCCTGATGGACCGCGAGGACGTGACCAACCTGCCGATGTATCGCCGCGCGATCCTCGGTCTCGGCTACCTGCCGCAGGAAACGAGCATCTTTCGCGGGCTCACGGTTGAACAGAACATCAACGCTGTGCTCGAACTTGTCGAGCCCGACCGGGAAACGCGGGCGGCGGAGCTTGAGCGGCTGCTCGGCGAGTTCGGCCTCACGCGCCTGCGCGATGCGCCGGCCATGGCCCTGTCGGGCGGCGAGCGGAGGCGTTGCGAGATCGCCCGCGCACTTGCTGCAAAACCGTCGATCATGCTGCTCGACGAACCCTTCGCCGGGATCGACCCGCTTTCGATCAACGACATCCGCGATCTCGTGAAGGACCTCAAGGGCCGCGGGATCGGCGTGCTCATCACCGATCACAATGTCCGCGAGACGCTCGACATCGTCGACCGCGCCTGCATCATCTATGGCGGGCAGGTTCTGTTCGCGGGCAGTCCGCAGGAACTCGTCGCGGACGAGAACGTGCGCCGCCTCTATCTCGGCGAAAGCTTCACGCTGTGAGCCGGCAGCGGGGATAGGCCATGGCGCTGGGTCCGCGGCTTGACCTGAGGCAATCGCAATCGCTGGTCATGACGCCGCAATTGCAGCAGGCGATCAGGCTGCTGGCGGCATCCAATCTCGAACTCGAAACCTATATCGGCGAGGCGCTCGAGGCGAACCCTCTGCTCGAGGCCGGAGCCGTCTCGTCGGAGGTTGGCCCCGAGCCGGGAGAACAGGGCGAGACCGCGCGCGAAGAAGCGGGAAGCGACGTCCTGATGGCGGCGGGCGAAGGCGAAGGTGACGCTCCGCTAGACCTCGATCCCTCCGCGCTCGATCATGATCGTGAGACAGGCGACGGCGAATACGGAGATTGGGGCGGCGCGGCGAGCGCTCCGGGCGCGGCCAGTCTCGAAGACTATCCGGACCTTGAACAGATCGGCGCGGCCGAGGTCACGCTCGGCGAACATCTTATTTCGCAGGTCGGCGCAGCGGCGCGGGACGAGCGGCAGGCCTTCGTCGCCCGGCACCTTGTCGGCTTGCTGGACGATGCCGGATATCTCCGCTTCGATCTCGATGGCATCGCCCACGACCTCGGTGCCGAGCGAGGGCGTGTCGAGGAAGCGTTGGAGGTCGTCCAGTCACTCGACCCGTCTGGCGTGGGCGCGCGCAGCCTTGCCGAATGCCTGGCCATCCAGGCCCGCGAAGCCGACCGGTACGATCCGTGCATGGCGAAACTGATCGACAATCTGGAGCTGCTTGCGCGTGGCGAGATCGCGCGCCTGCGCCGGATGTGCCAGGTCGATGAGGAGGACTTTGCCGACATGCTGCGCGAATTGCGCGGCTACGATCCCAAGCCCGGCCTCGCTTTCGCACCCTCGCGGGTCGAGGGAATCGTGCCCGACGTGCTGCTTAGCGCGAACGGGGCCGGAGGCTGGGACATTGCGATCAACGAGGACACCCTGCCCCGCCTTGTCGTCAACCGCTCCTATTACACGGAAATCAGCGCCACCGCCCCGCACGGGGAGGCGCAGGGCTGGCTAAAGGAGAAGCTCGCCGATGCGCACTGGCTGATCCGGGCGCTCGACCAGCGGCAGAAGACCATCCTCAAGACGGCGGCCGAGATCGTCCGGCGGCAGGACGGCTTCTTTCGCCGCGGTGTGTCCGAACTGCGGCCGCTGACCCTGCGCGAGGTCGCCGAGAAGATCGAAATGCACGAAAGCACTGTCAGCCGGGTGACGAGCAACAAGTATCTCTCCTGCGATCGCGGCAGTTTCGAACTCAAGTATTTCTTCTCCAGCGGGGTCGGCCGGATCGGGGGGTCGGGCGATGGGGAAGGCGCGTCCTCGGAAGCGATCAAGGCGCGCATCAGGGCTCTGGTCGATGGCGAGGATCCAAAAAAGGTGCTGTCCGACCAGAAGCTGGTCGACCTGCTGAACGACGAAGGCTTCGATCTCGCCCGGCGCACGGTGGCGAAATACCGCGAGGCGATAGGCATCGGCTCGAGCGCGCAGCGGCGCCGGGCGAAGAAGCTCGAAGGCCTATGAAGGCCTGCGAATGCGAAGCGCGGCTAGGTATGAACACCTGCGACTCGCGACAATTCATGACTTTACGCTTAATTAACCTTTCCCGTTCAGATGTTGTGTGGTTAATGAAGGGCAACACCTCTTGCCGAGGAGTTACCAAAACGCACACCATGTCCACCATATGGGGCAAACAGGGGACCGGAAATGCGAGTGCTTTTGATCGAGGATGAGCCGACCACGGCGAAAGCCATCGAGCTCATGCTGACCACCGAAGGGTTCAACGTCTATTCGACGGATCTGGGCGAGGAAGGCCTCGATCTGGGCAAGCTGTACGATTACGACATCATTCTGCTCGATCTCAACCTGCCCGACATGCACGGTTATGACGTGCTCAAGAAGCTGCGTGTCGCCAAGGTGCAGACCCCGGTCCTGATCCTGTCGGGCATCGCGGAAATGGATTCCAAGATCCGCAGCTTCGGCTTCGGCGCCGATGATTACGTGACCAAGCCGTTCCACCGCGAGGAACTGGTCGCCCGCATTCATGCGGTGGTGCGCCGTTCAAAGGGTCACAGCCAGTCGATCATCCGCACCGGCAAGCTCGCCGTGAACCTCGATGCCAAGACGGTCGAGGTCGATGGCGCCCGGGTCCACCTGACTGGCAAGGAATACGCGATGCTCGAGCTGCTCAGCTTGCGCAAGGGCACGACGCTGACCAAGGAAATGTTCCTGAACCACCTTTATGGCGGCATGGATGAGCCCGAGCTCAAGATCATCGATGTCTTCATCTGCAAGCTTCGCAAGAAGCTCAGCCACGCCTGCGGCGGCGAGAACTATATCGAAACCGTCTGGGGTCGCGGATATGTGCTGCGCGACCCGAACGAAGAGGTCGAAGCGGCCTGACATCCTCCTGATGTCTTCGAAACGAAAGCACCCGGGGCGGCAACGCTCCGGGTGTTTTCGTTCGCAGGCTTCCGTGGTCCGCCGGGCGGTTCATTCGCCTCCGCGAAAGGCCTGCGCGAGGTCTAGACCGGATGGCTCCTGAAACACGCGCAGACCGAATTCGGGGATGATTGCGAGCACGTGGTCGAAGATGTCCGACTGGATCCCTTCGTAGACCGGCCATTCGGTCGTCGCGGCAAAGCAATACAGCTCGAGCGGGACCCCCTGCGGCGTGGGAGCGAGTTGCCGCGCCATCAGGGTAAAGCCCTTGTCGCGGACGCGAGGATGGTCCTTCATGTATGCCACCACATAGGCGCGCAACGTGCCGATATTGGTGATCCGCCGCGCATTCACGAGATCGTGCCCCTCGCCCAGCGTTCGCGCGTTCCACTCGGCGAGTTCAACGCCTTTCGCGTCAAGGTAGGGCTTGATCAGGCGAAAGCGCGAGAGGCGTTCGATCTCCTCGTCAGACAGGAAACGGATCGTGTTCTGGTCGACATTCACGGCCCGTTTGATCCGTCGCCCGCCCGCGTCCTTCATACCGCGCCAGTTGATGAAGGCATCCGAGATCAGGCGGTGAGTCGGGATCGTGGTGATCGTCTTGTCGAAATTCTGGACCTTCACCGTGTGCAGCGCGATGTCGATCACGTCGCCGTCGGCGTTCATGCTCGGCATCTGGATCCAGTCTCCGACCCGCAGCATGTCGTTTGAGGAAAGCTGGACGCTGGCGACGAGGCTCAGGATCGTGTCCTTGAAGACCAGCAGGACCACCGCCGCCATCGCGCCAAGCCCCGACAGCAGGATGAGCGGGGATTCACCGATGAGCACCGAGATGACGATGATCGCAGCCCCGCACAGGACGACGATCTTGAGCACCTGGAGATAGCCCTTGATCGGCCGGTTCTTTGAGATCGGGCGGCGTTCGTAGACCTCGTTGACATAGGTCAGCGCCCTGACGATCGCCATCGCGACCGAAAGCACGATCAGGCCTTGCGCGACATTGGCCACCACCAGCCGCACGGTTTCCGGCAGGTTGGGCACGAAATCGATCCCGCGCGAGACGATCAGCAGCGGGATAACAGTGGCGAGCCAGGCGGCGGCCTTGTCCGAGGTGTCGGTTTCCCTGTCGAGAAAGGGCGCGGCAGCGCGCAGGATCACTTTCTTGAGCAGGAAATTGACCGCCAGTGCGGCCAGCGTCAGCAGCACAAGGCCGATCAGCGACTGAATCCACAGCGCCTGTTCGTTGAAGCTCGTAAGGAGATCGCTCATTCCGGGCGCGATAGCGGCATGGGGCCGCGTTGCTCAAGCCCCGCGACGGGCATTAGGGCGATCGCCTGCGCGGGGGGCTGGACAATTGCCCCCCGCCCGGCCTAGCGCGCGCCCCATGACGGCATTCAAGGAAGGCGACCCGACAACGCTCAGCCGGCTTTACGGCCGGTCAGTGGGCAAGCCGCTGCGTGCGCGGCAACAGGGGCTCGTCGACAATCTCCTCCCGCAGATCGCCGTGCCCGAAATGGGTACGATCACCGCCGAGCGATTGTTCGGCGAAGACTGCCCCTTGCATTTCGAGATCGGATTCGGCGGCGGCGAGCATCTCGCCTATCGGGCGGACCTGCTACCGGATCATGGCTTCATGGGAGCCGAGCCGTTTCTGAACGGGGTGGCGCAGGCTCTGACCCATATCGAGGAGCAGCGTCTCGCCAATATCAGGCTCCATCACGGCGATGCGCTCGAAGTGCTCGCCCGCCTGCCGGACGGCGCGCTGACCATGATCTATCTGCTGCACCCGGACCCCTGGCCCAAGGCGCGTCATGCAAAGCGGCGCATGATGAACGATGGCCCGATCACGCTCTTCGCCGACAAGCTGAAGCCGGGCGGCGAACTGCGCTTCGGAACCGATCACGCGGTCTATCTGCGTCATGCGCTGATGGTGATGCAGCGCCACACCGAGCGCTTCGAATGGGTCGTGGAAGGACCCGCGAGCTGGCAGGACCGACCGTCTGGCTGGTGCGAGACGCGTTATGAACAGAAGGCACGCGAGAAGTTTGGCCACGAAGTCTGGTATTTCCGTTTTCGCAGGCTCTGACACGGGGCATTGCCTGCTCGTCGCGGGCCGATCCCGTCTCGTCGCACCAACTCCCGTTCATCCCGAAAACTCGGAACGTTCGCCCGGCGCGCCCGTAAATATCATGAGACTTCAACACGAAAACGGAGATGGAGCCCATGAGTATCGCGACCCTGAAAGACCTCTACATCGACCAGCTTCAGGACATCTACAGCGCCGACAGGCAGTCGCTCGAAGCGACCAAGAAGATGCGCGACTGCGCCTCTTCCGATTCGCTCAAGGACGCGCTCGATGCCGGGACCGACGGCATCCAGCAGGGCATCGAGCAGGTGCGCGGCATCATCAAGAAACACGATGCCGACCCCTCGGGTGAATTCTGCAAGGGCATGGAAGGCCTCGTGAAAGAAGCTCATGCCCACGCCATCGATGCCGACGACATCAAGGACAAGGATGTCCGTGACGCCTCGATCATCGCCCAGTATCAGCGCATGACCCATTACGGCATCGCCGGATACGGAACGGCCGCGAGCTTCGCGCGCCGGCTTGGCCTCGAAGATGACGCCAAGGTGCTGCAGGACTGCCTCGACAACACCTATGGCGGCGACCGCACCATGACGCAGATCGCCTCGGGTGAAGTGAACCGTGAGGCGATGGCCTGATCCAACGCAATACACGAAACCGACAAGGGCCCGGCACGCCAGCCGGGCCCTTTTTCGTATGCCTCAGCCGACGACGCCCGCGCTCGCAAGCACGGATAGCGTCAGCACATCGGGCGTCAGCGCGGTCATCGGCGCGATCTGGACCGGTTTTTCCATCCCGATCAGCATCGGGCCCACGGTCGTGTTCGCACCGAGTTCGCGCAGCATCTTGGCCGACAGATTTGCCGATTGCAGGCCCGGCATGATGAGGACATTGGCCGGCGCCGACAGGCGGCTGAACGGATATAGCTTCATCACCGTCGGATTGAGCGCGGCATCGGGCGCCATTTCGCCCTCGTATTCGAAGCCCGGATCCTCCCGGTCGAGGATGGCGACGGCCTCACGGATATTGCCGAGCCACTGGCCCGACGGATTGCCGAAAGTCGAATAGGACAGGAACGCGACCCGCGGCTCGTGCCCCATGCGGCGGGCTACCGCGGCGGTCTCGCGCGCGATATGGGCCAGTTCCTCGGCCGTGGGTCGCTCGTTCATGGTCGTATCGGCGAGGAAGGTCGTGTGGTTCTTGCCGATCATCATGTGGATGCCGAAAGGCAGTGCGCCGGGTTTGCGGTCGAGAACCATGTTCACCTCGCGCACGGTCTGGGCAAAGGTCCGGGTGAGACCCGAAATCATCCCGTCGCCGTGGCCGAGCGCGACCAGCAGGGCGGCGAAGACGTTGCGTTCCTGATTGACCATGCGCCGCACGTCGCGCTCTGTATAGCCGCGCCGCTGGAGCCGCCTGTAAAGATAGTCGACCATGGCAGGCACATGCTCGCTGTCGGCCGAATTCTGGATCTCGAAACTGCCCGGATCGCTGACCGAAAGCTGGTGCAGCTTGTCGAGCACCGCCTTGGTCCGCCCGACGAGGATCGGCTTGCCATAGCCGAAGTCGCGGAACTGGATCGCAGCGCGCAGCACCACTTCCTCCTCCGCCTCGGCGAAGACCATCCGCTTGGGATTCTCCTTGGCCTCGTCGTAGACCCCGGTAAGTACCGCAGTCGTCGGATTGAGCCGTGAGCGCAGTTTGATGCGATAGGCCTCGAAATCCTCGATCCGCGCCTGCGCCACGCCCGATTCCATCGCCGCTTTCGCAACCGCGGAGGACACCACCTCGATCAGCCTCGGATCGAACGGGGCGGGAATGATGTAATCGGTCCCGAACTTGTGGTTCCGGCCATAGGCGGCCGCCACTTCCTCGGGAACGCGCTCGCGCGCGAGCTTGGCGATGGCCTCGGCGGCGGCCACCTTCATTTCCTCGTTGATGGTGGTTGCCTGCACATCGAGAGCGCCGCGAAAGATGAACGGGAAGCCGAGCACGTTGTTGACCTGGTTCGGGAAGTCGCTGCGGCCCGTCGCGATGATCGCGTCAGGGCGCACTTCCTTGGCCTCGTCCGGCATGATCTCAGGCACGGGATTGGCCATGGCGAAGATGATCGGCTTGTCCGCCATCCGCTTCACCCATTCGGGCTTCAATGCCCCGGCCGCCGACAGGCCGAGGAAAATGTCCGCACCCACCAGCGCCTCTTCGAGATCCTTCGCATCGGTCGCAGTCGCATGCGCGCTCTTCCACTGGTCGACATTGTCGCGGCCGGGCGTGATCGGACCGGACCGGTCGCACATGATGACATTGTCATGCGCGACCCCCATCGCCTTGATGAGAGCGGTGCAGGCGATCGCCGCCGCGCCCGCGCCATTGACGACGACCTTGACGTCCCTGATGTCGCGATTGGTCAGATGACAGGCGTTCAGCAGGCCCGCCGCCGTGATGATCGCGGTGCCGTGCTGGTCGTCATGCATGATCGGAATGTTCATGCGCTCGCGAAGGGCCGCCTCGATGATGAAGCACTCGGGCGCCTTGATGTCCTCGAGATTGATGCCGCCGAAAGTCGGCTCCATCAGCGCGACCGCCTCGATGAACTTGTCGGGGTCCTCGGTATCGAGCTCGATATCGATCGAATCGACATCGGCAAAACGTTTGAACAGCACCGCCTTGCCTTCCATCACCGGCTTGGAGGCGAGCGCGCCGAGATTGCCGAGCCCCAGGATTGCCGAGCCGTTCGAGATTACCGCGACGAGGTTCGCTCTGGCGGTGTAGCGCGCGGCGAGCCTGGGGTCCTGCGCGATCGCCTCGACCGGGGCAGCGACGCCAGGCGAATAGGCGAGGCTGAGATCGCGCTGCGAGGTCATCGGCTTGGTCGCGACGATCTCCAGCTTACCCGGCCGGATCGTCTCGTGGTAGAACAGCGCCTCACGCGTGGTGAAGCCGCCCTTGGGCCCCCCAGTCGGTTCGTCAGCCATGCCGGTATTCCTTCAAATGCCCATATCCTTTGCTCGACCGCCGCTTAGCCCGGCAAGGTGACGAACGATAGGCTCTTGTGGGCCGCTCGCGACAAGGAACAGGGGAAAGCCCCGCACCACTGCGTTCCGAATCGGCGGGGCGGTGCTAATCCGGGGGTCATGGCCGCAAGGACCGCCTCGAAAGCCGCCGGCAAACCCACGCCGATGATGGAGCAATATCTCGCGCTCAAGCAGGAGGCGGGGGCATCGCTGCTGTTCTACCGGATGGGCGATTTCTTCGAGCTTTTCTTCGAGGATGCGAGGACGGCCTCGCAGGTTCTCGACATCGCTCTGACGACCCGCGGCGAACACGCGGGACAACCGGTGCCGATGTGCGGCGTGCCGGCCCATTCCGCAGAAGGCTATTTGGCGCGGCTGATCAAGGCAGGCTGCAAGGTCGCGATCGCGGAACAGGTCGAAACGCCCGAGGAAGCGAAGGCCCGCGCAAAGCGCGAAGGCACTCCCTCTTCGAAAGTCCTGGTGAAACGCGACATCGTGCGCTTCGTGACCGCAGGCACGCTGACCGAGGAGGCGCTACTCGAACCGCGCCGCGCGAACCTGCTGGTCGCGATCGCAGACGTGCGCGGGACGATCGGGCTTGCGAGCTGCGACATTTCCACCGGGACCATGGTGCTCGAGGAATGCGGACCCGAAGCGCTCGGCGCGGAACTGGCCCGGATTTCGCCGAGCGAAATCGTGATCCCGGAACATTTCGCACTGGCACTTGAACCGGGGCTCGAGGGAGCGGTGCCCCATGCGCAGAGCGCCTTTTCTAGCGATGGCGGGGCAGAGGCACTGCGCCGCGTGCACGGTGTGTCGACGCTCGACGGTTTCGGTGATTTCAGCCGGCCGATGCTCGCGGCGGCGGGTGGACTCGTCGCCTATCTCGACCATGCGGGGCGCGGGCGGCTGCCGCTGCTCCTGCCGCCGGTCAGGCGCGCCGGCGGCGCGGGGCTGGCGATGGACGAGGCGACGCGTACCAGCCTTGAAATCCTCGCGGGTAGCTCCGGGAGCCGAACCGGGAGTCTCGCCGCCGCGCTCGATCGCTGTTCGACCGGAGCCGGATCGCGCCTGCTGGCGGAGGACCTTTCCGCGCCGTTGCTCGACCGGGGCGAAATCGAGGATAGGCTCGCGCTCGTCCAGTTCTGGCTCGACCGGCCGATCGAACGCGCCCGGTTGCGCGATATTATGCGTGCGCTGCCCGATATCGGTCGTGCGCTCGGGCGAATCGCGGCCGGGCGGGGAAGTCCGCGAGATCTCGGGCAAGTGCGCGATGGGCTGGTGGAAGCGACCCGGTTGCATGACTGGCTTTCGGCAGAGCCGGACCGCCCCGTCCTGCTCGAGGGATTGCTGCCCGGCCTTGCTGGCCACGGCGCGCTCATAGACCTGCTCTCGCGGGCGATCGTCGCCTCACCCCCGACCGAGCGCGGTAACGGCGGCTATATTGCGGGCGGGTACGATGCTTCGCTCGACGCCTTGCGCGAAATCTCGCAGAATTCGCGCAAGGCGATCGCGGCGATGGAGGCGCGCTACCGCAAGGAAACGGCGACGTCATCGCTCAAGATCAAGCATAACGGCGTACTCGGCTATTTCATCGAAGTGCCCGCGCGTCATGCCGACCGCTTCATGGCGGCGGATAGCGGTTTCACCCATCGCCAGACGATGAAGGATGCAGTGCGTTTCAATTCGCTCGCCCTTCACGAGGAAGCCTCGCGCATTTCCGAGGCCGGAGGACGCTCTCTCACCGCAGAGGAGGCGCACTTCGAGGAGCTGGTCGGAGAGGTCTGCTCTGCGCGCGAGAGCATCGCGCACACTGCCACCGCGCTTGCGCGTCTGGACGTGGCGGCGGCCAATGCGGAGCGCGCGGCGGAGGGGGATTGGTGCCGCCCGGAAATCGACGACGACCCGCGGCTCGACATACGGGCGGGCCGTCACCCGGTGGTCGAAGCCGCGCTCGCAAAGGCAGGGGAGCGGTTCGTCGCAAATGATTGCGCGCTGTCGCCCGACGACCGGCTGTGGCTCATCGGCGGGCCGAACATGGGCGGCAAATCGACCTTCCTGCGCCAGAATGCACTGATCGTGCTGATGGCACAGGCCGGCTGCTTCGTGCCGGCTTCGTCCGCGCGGATCGGGCTGGTCGACCGGCTGTTCAGCCGCGTCGGCGCTTCCGACAATCTCGCACGCGGGAGATCCACCTTCATGGTCGAGATGGTCGAGACCGCCGCGATCCTGGCGCAGGCGGGGCCGCGCAGTTTCGTGATTCTCGATGAGGTCGGGCGCGGGACCTCGACCTATGACGGACTCGCGTTGGCCTGGGCGGTGGTCGAGGCGGTGCATTCGCGGATCGGCTGCCGCTGCCTGTTCGCAACGCATTACCACGAGCTTTCCCGGCTCGCCGAGAGCTGTCCTGCCCTTTCGCTTCATCACGTCCGGGCGCGCGAATGGAAGGGTGATCTGGTCCTGCTTCACGAACTGGTCGAGGGCCCGGCCGACCGCAGCTACGGTCTGGCCGTGGCAAAGCTCGCCGGGGTGCCGAAAGAGGTGGTCGCGCGGGCGGGCGAGGTGCTGGCGAAGCTGGAACAGGCGCGCACCGAAACCGGCGGTATTGCGGCGGGCCTTGGCGAATTGCCGCTGTTCGCTGCGGCGAGCGCGCAGCCGGAAGTGGACAGGGAGGACGCGCTGGCCAGCCGGCTGCGCGAAATCGACGTAGATGCGCTTTCCCCGCGCGAGGCGCTCGACATGCTCTATGACCTGAAAAGCGAGGCGGCGAATACCAAAGCTTAATCCCGGCCCGGTAAAAGGGCGGGGCCATGGCCCGGACCTTGTTCGACAATACGAGAACAGCGCTTGCCTTCGCGGCGGTCATCGTCGTGGGAGCCGGTTTCGTGGCCGCCAATTTCGAAGGGGTCAAGGATCGCTCCGCCGAAGGCCCAAACCACGCGATCGAGACGCCCGAACTGGCAACCGAGCCGGAGGCCCCTCCCGAACCTGCTTATTCGAACGGTCAAGCCGAGTATTCGGAGGTGCCGGAAGACTGGTACGGTTCCCCTTATGACAGTGACGGCGCATATGGCGCTGCCACTGTCAGCGAACCGATCGACGACGCGCAGGGGTTCGATCCCTCACCCGGTCGCTCGACCGACCCCATGGGCGAGGAATACGTCATCCTCGAGAGCGACGCGGCGGATGCCGGCGAATACGCTCCGGACGAATATCAGACCGACTGATGATCCACGCTTCGGCGCAGGTCATCTCTCCTTGCCGTCGTACTTGCCGGTATTGTCGTCGTGATTGGGCTCGCCCGCATAAGCGGAATTGTCGATGCGGCCCTTGTCTTCCATGTCGCGCATCTCGTCGATCATGTCGCGTTCATTGCCCGCGACATTGTCGACGCCGGGTGACGGTGCCTTGCGACTTTCGGTGCCGCCGGGCGCGTCCTTGTCCTCGGCCTGCGCCTGACGAGCGACTTCCTGCGCCTGCTGGCGATGATCGTCCTGCTCGTCATTGTGCATCTCGGGCGCGAGGCCCGACTGGCGCTTTTCCTGGCTCACAGGGTCGGTTTTCTTGTCGGTCATGCAAAATCTCCTTTGCACAACCAACGGATAGCGGTGCGCCGATGTTCCTTGGCGCGGCCCCGCCTCAGCGCGTCGGGACGGGCGCTTCGCCGCTGTAATCGTAGAAGCCCCGGCCCGTCTTGCGCCCGAGCCAGCCTGCCTCGACATATTTCACCAGCAACGGCGCTGGCCGATACTTGCTGTCGCGGGTGGTCTTGTAGAGCACCTTGATGATGTCGAGACAGGTGTCGAGCCCAACGAAATCCGCCAGTTGCAACGGCCCCATCGGATGATTGAGGCCCAGCCGGCAGCCCTTGTCGATGTCCTCGATCCCCGCGGTCGACTGGCCTAGCACGAAGACCGCCTCGTTGATCATCGGCAGGAGGATGCGGTTCACGACGAAACCCGGCTCGTCCTGCGAGAGCACGACTTCCTTGCCCAGCCCGCGGGCGAAAGCGGTCACGGCGTCGGTCGTCTCCTGCGAAGTGGCAAGACCCGGAATGACTTCGATCAGGCCCATGACCGGCACGGGATTGAAGAAGTGCAGCCCGATGAAGCGTTCGGGATCGGGCGAGTGATTGGCCATGCGCGTGATCGGGATCGAGCTCGTATTGCTCGCCATTATCGCGCCCTGGCCGAGCACCTTGCTCGCATTCTCGAAGATCGCCTGCTTGATCGGCTCCTTTTCGGTTGCGGCCTCAATGATGAGATCGGCCGCCTCCATCGGGCCGTAATCGGGCACCGGCGTGATCCGGGAGAGCAGCGCCTCGGCCTCGTCCGCCTCGAGCTTGCCGCGCCCGACGAGCTTCGTCACCGCCTTCTCGATATTGCCCTTGCCCGCCTCTGCCCGTGCAAGGTCGACGTCGGCGAGCATGACCTTCATTCCGTGCTGGGCCACGGTCTGGGCAATCCCGGTCCCCATCTGCCCGGCCCCGATGACGGCGACATTTCGCATTTCAATTCCTTCGCAAGTGCAGCAATTTCGTTGGCGCCCCCGTTAGCGCGCGCTGCGGGCAAAGGCCAGTGGATAGCTACCGGTTCGCGCCGGGTATCCATCTGACATCGGATGCGCCGTCTTCGTTGAGCACCCGTGCAAGGACGAAGAGCAGGTCGGACAGGCGATTCATATAGGTGCTCGCCGCCGGATTGACCGGGCTTTCGCCGGCCAGCGCCGCCATCGCCCGCTCGGCCGCGCGGGTCGCTGCGCGCGCGACATGGACGCGCGCCGCCGCCTCGCTCCCGCCGGGCAGGACGAAGCTCGTGAGCGGTTCGAGTTTTTCGTTGTGCGCATCGATCTGCGCCTCGATCCATTCGGCCTGTGCCGGAACCATGCGCAGCACCATTTCAGACGGGGCGAAATCCTCGTCCTGCGCCGGGGTCGCAAGGTCGGCGCCGAGATCGAACAGGTCGTTCTGCACCCGCGTCAGCAGCGCACGGACCGCATCTTCGGGGATCGCGCAGATCGCGAGACCGATCGCGCTGTTCGCCTCGTCGACCATGCCGATCGCCTCGATCCGAATGGAATGTTTGGGAAGGCGAGAGCCATCGACGAGCCCGGTCGTGCCGTCGTCGCCGGTGCGGGTGTAGATACGGTTGAGCTTGACCATGGGCGCATCGTGTATGCGCTCCGGCCCCCTGCGTCTAGCGCGCGACCGCCATGATGATCGCGACGACGACGATCGCCAGCGCCTGATACTTGATCCGCGCGAACATCGCCTTGTTCTGGGCGAGCTGCATGTCGGTCGCAGTCTCCCCCTCGCCGGATTCAAGATCGATCTTGGTGGTCTTGAGAAAAGCAACGACCCCGCGGATCAGGGACACGAGGACCATGATGCACAGGATGACGAGCGCGGGGATCAGAACATATTCCATGGGTGCAAAATGGGCCTCTTGCGGTCAGGTTCCAAGACGCAAATGCTGCAAGCGCAATTGCCGGGCAAGCATCAATCCATCCTCGCCCGCCTCGCGCCGTTCGGAAAGAGCAGGCGAGCCGCGCCTTTTGGCGAGCTTGCGGCCCTGATCGTCCAGAAGCAAATGATGGTGGTGCCAGCGCGGAACCGGCAGGCCGAGCACCGCCTGGAGCAGGCGGTGGACGTGGGTTGCATGGAACAGGTCTGCTCCGCGCGTGACCAGCGTGATCCCGTCCGCCGCGTCATCGAGTGTCGCTGCGAGATGATAGCTTGCCGGCAGGTCCTTGCGCACGATGACGACATCGCCGCCATCGGCGGGATCGGCGACCTGCTCGCCCGCGATGTTGTCCACCCAGCGTAGATGCCCGGTCAAGGCGAGTGCCTTGTCGACATCGAGCCGCAAGGCGGCGGGCAGTGCGGGGTCGGGGGCACGCTGCTTGCACGTCCCGGGATAGACCGGGCCTTCGGCGCCCTCGCGCGTGGCGGCGGCTTCGATTTCGCGGCGCGTGCAGGTGCACTCATAAAGCAAGCCTCGCTTGCGCAGGCTATCGACGGCGGCGGCATAACTGTCGAGCCGGGTCGACTGGGCAGGGACCTCCTCCCATTCAAGCCCAAGCCATTCGAGATCGCGGCGAAAAGTGTCAGCGAGTTCCGGTTGCGAGCGGGGGCCGTCGATGTCCTCGATCCTGAGGAGGAAGCGCCCGCCGGAGTCATGCGCGAGATCGTGCGCGACGATCGCGGCAAAGGCGTGACCCAGGTGAAGCGGGCCATTGGGGCTCGGAGCAAAGCGGGTGACGATTTCCACAGCGACGCCGCTTTGCCACAGCCAGGCCCGAAACCCCACTCGGTGGCTGCTCAGAGAAGTCTTACCCACAGCTTTTCCACAACCTGCCCACAGCTTGCAGCCGTGGATAAGCCGCCTGTCATGGCATTGACTCTTTTCCTGACCACGGCATGTTCCGTTCAATCAGGGAGGAACGCCCGGCGTGTTTCAGGCCGAACTGATCGAAAGGGCTGCGCGCTTCCGCAGCAGCGACGAGGACCCGACTCGCAATCTGTCGGCATGCCCCGCCCTCGTGCTGAATGCGGATTACACCCCGCTATCCTACTACCCCTTGAGCGTTTGGCCCTGGCAGACCGCTATCAAGGCCGTGTTCCTCGACCGGGTCGACATCGTCGCGAGCTATGACCGGGAGGTCCACTCGCCCAGCCTCGACATGAAGATCCCGAGCGTGATCGCGCTGCGCCAGTACGTCAAGCAGAGCGAATTTCCCGCCTTCACCCGGTTCAACGTGTTTCTGCGCGACCGTTTTCAGTGCCAGTATTGCGGAAATGGCGAGCATCTCACCTTCGACCATGTCATCCCGCGCAGGCTCGGCGGCAAGACGACGTGGGAGAACATCATTACTGCCTGCGCGCCCTGCAACATGAAGAAGGGCGGGCGCACGCCGAACCAGGCGCACATGCCGGTGCGGATGAAACCGATCCGGCCGACGAGCTGGCAATTGCAGCAGCATGGCAAGCTCTTCCCGCCCAACTATCTCCACGAAACATGGCGCGACTGGCTCTATTGGGACATCGAACTCGAGGCGTGAGGGCAGGCTAGCCAGCGCCCTGTTCGACCCATTCGGTCGATTCGAGGAAGCCGAATAGGTCGAGATGGGTTTCCATGCTCCCGATGCGGTAGTGCTTGAGCGCGTCCCTATCTCCGCGCTGGTATTCCGGCAGTGCCGCGCGCCAATGCGAGTTCTCTACTTCCAGGAACGGAAGCCAACCCTCGCCGCCGATGACCTTGGGCGCTGCGTCGAAGTCGGCCTGGAAACAGTCGAACAGCTCGACGAATTCCTTCTGGACCACCACCGCCTGCACCGGATCGAAGCTGGCCGGCAGTCAGCGCCTCTGCTCCACGATCGGACGTGCGCCTTTGCGGCCGACGACGATCGCAAGGTGCGAAGTTGGGGCGTCTTGCACCGACTGCTCCCGACGCAGCTCATCAACGACTAGACTGGGAACGAGGTCGTCGACCAGAGCGGTGTCGTCCAGCGTCATTCGCAGGTTGCGCAGGGGAGAATGGAAGCTCTCGATAGGCACTGCGCCTGACGGTTTGGCCCTTCATGTGACGGCAGCGCGGCGGTCGAATTTGTCCCGCCGCCACTCCTCGGTGTCCAGAACCTCGGCAAGGTGGCGAGCGGCCTCCACGATATCGGCGAAGGACAGGTAGGCCGGGGCAAAGCCGAGCCTGAGAATGTCGGGCGCGCGAAAATCGCCGATCACGCCGCGCGCGATCAGAGCCTGGCAGATCGGGTAGGCGTGTTCGTGCCGAAAGGAGAGTTGGCTCCCCCGGTCAGCACTGTCTTTCGGGC
>JGI12210J13797_10750084_pt1 | contig 20326 bp, 19 predicted proteins | sample ElkSlonscriptome_3_FD_13797 | JGI IMG/M metagenome (IMG submission 13797)
GGTCGCCAGCATGGCCACAAGAGTACGGGTCATGCCGTTTTCGGGATAGCGGCATTTTGACGATCCGGTTTGGCAGGGGCAATACGCCTCATCTGTCATATCTGATGCGTAGTCGGGATGATGCGGCAATTGCGTGTTCGCGGGCTTTGTCGGTGTTTTCGGCGGTCGCCAGAGCGACGCCCATCCTTCTGAAAGGGCGTGTTGTGGGTTTTCCGAAGAGGCGGACGTCGATGCTTTCGTCCACTGACAGGGCGGCGTCCACCCCCTCAAATCCGAACAAGTCGCTGTCGCGGTCAGCCAAAATCACGCTTGATGCGCCCGGGCTTGCCGCGATCATATCTGGCACCGGAAGGCCCAGAACAGCTCTTGCGTGAAGATCGAATTCCGTCAGCTTTTGCGTAGCCAGTGTAACCATCCCGGTGTCATGGGGCCTTGGCGAAAGCTCTGAAAAGATCACGTCTTCGCCGCGGACGAAGAATTCTACGCCGTAGAGGCCCCACCCCCGGCCTTCCCCTTGCAAGGCTATGACCACTTTTGCAGCCATCGCCTTTGCATGCTCAAACGCACCCTGGGACATGACTGCTGGCTGCCAGCTTTCCTGATAGTCTCCCCGTTCTTGCCGGTGGCCGATTGGCGGGCAGAACGTGATGCCGCCCTTATGACGCACTGTCAGCAATGTGATCTCGTAATCGAAGTCGATAAACTGCTCGACGATAACTCTCGCGCGGTCGCCGCGCATATTCGCGACGGCGTAATCCCACGCGGCTTCCAGTTCGACCTCGCTGGAAACCTTGCTCTGGCCCTTGCCGGATGAGGACATCACCGGTTTGATAACACAGGGAAAGCCCGCATAGTCCGCCGCGACCTTCACCTCATTCAGACTGGTTGCGTAGCGATAACGCGATGTGGTCAGGCCCAGCTCTTCAGAGGCCAAATCACGGATGGCATCGCGGTTCATCGTCAATTGGGCGGCACGCGCAGAGGGCACGACAGCAAAGCCGTCGCGCTCGAGTTCAGCCAGAACCTCGGTGCGAATGGCCTCGACCTCAGGGACGATCAGATCGGGTTTATGCTTCAACACCGCTGCGCGAAGGGCATTTCCGTCAAGCATCGAGAAAACCTCGCAACCATCGGCCAATTGCATGGCGGGTGCATTTTCATAAGCATCGCAAGCGATGACTTTCGCGCCCAGCCGTTTTGCCGAGATTGTGAATTCACGCCCCAGCTCGCCCGAACCGAGCAGGAGAATCTTTGATGTATGCGCCATAACCTCACACCGTACCGCCGGGGCAGGGCGAGTTAAAGGGGAAGCATGTTATAGAAACCGGTTAGAAGGAGTGCCCGCATGCATCAGCCCAAAGCTGCTCGGGATGCGCTTGCTGGGATCCGGCTTGAATGCGCAACCTGCATGCCGCCGCGCGCCCGCGCCATGACAAGAGCGAGCTCAGCCTGGCGCAAGATCCAGTCGACACTGCATTCGATTGTCGAGAGACCCGCGCTTGCCGTAAGGCGCGGTGCGCGAACGGACGATGTCAGCGCCAATGAGCCAAAGGTAGACAACACATCTTCCGCCCATTCGCCGGCAGCATCGCTGCTGAAGCCGGGTAGCATCACGCAGAACCGTTCAGCATCGAATTGTGCGAGATCGTGGTCAGAATAGGCCATCGCCTCCAGAAACTTTGCAAAGCCCCAGATGATTTCGTCCGCTGTGCGCTGGCCATACTGCATGAAGACTGCGCGCATCCGGTCCACCTCGAACAGGGCCATTGCTCCGCCTTGCCCAGATGCGAGTTGACGACGCAAGGCCGCGCAAAAAGCATGTCGGTTGGACAAACCGGTGAGGGGGTCGATAAGAGCACGCGAATAGATTTCGCCCTCCAGCGCCCGCAACTTCTCAACCGATCGCAAAAGGCCCAGGGCCCCAGCAGGTTCGCCATAGTCATCGGTGATGGGGCGCAGGCTGATCGCGAACCACGATGGCTGTTGCGTCAGCTCGCAATCTTTCTGTGACCCGGTCATTCTGAGCGGGAATTCGAGCCAGTCAGCAAGGGCGTCTGTACGGTCGGTCGGCCTCAGAACCCTGGCCGTGTAGGCGCCAAGCGCATCTGTATAATGCGCATCCGCAAGGTCTGTAACATGCGGCTTTAGGAGCAGTTGTGAAAGATCATAGCCAATACTGGATATGTTGGCAGAGGCGGTATCTATAAAGCCTCTTGTATCCAGTCTGATGACGATATCGCCTGTTGTCTCTTCAATCAGCCCGTGCAGAGCTGTTCCCTCCGCAACGCTAAATCCCATTTGCATGCCGTAATGCCCCCGGCTTAATGATTGCCCCGGTTTGCGAGCGACATCTGATTTAGCCAAGAACTAACGCTAGCCCAAAGATACACTAATTGAGGGGCGCAATTTCGCCCGAATTAGTGTATATCGTTAGCTTCATTGGCTAAATGAACTAAATATCGAATCGCGAACAACTTTCATTTACCATATTTATTCATTATGGCACCGTATTTAAGCCCTGCCAAATGGTCGAATCCCTCAGACCTCGATCATAATACGGACCTTGGATGGGTGCGTGCCATAAGCCGTGGCAATACGTAAGCGGCACTCCTGCACCAGTCCTGTGTGTTGTCCTTCGCCCAGACGGTCTTCGAGATCCTGCACAGACACGCCCAAAACCTCCGCAATTGGCCCCATGCGATCCGGCACAGGGCGCGCCTTGCCCTTTTCCCACGCCCACACGGTTGGCTTACTCACTCCCAGGACCGATGCGACCTGCGCCAGTGTCAGCCCCCGCTCCCGGCGCAGACGATTGAGTTTGATGCCAAGTGGCTCTGAGGGAGGCCTCGCCTGAAGCTGCGCAAGCGGTTCGATTGCGTGATCTGGCAGCGTACCGGGAAGATCGGCCTGCAGTTGCACCGCAGCGACAGCCGCGTCAGTAAGCGCGGTCGCAAACGCGCACCCGAACAGGCGGTCACTTTGCCACACAATCTCCGCTGACACGTATCCCGCTTCGGGCAGGTTGATCTCGAAAGTCTCCCCTTGCGACAGGGGCAGATCGCTTTCGAGCAACAGGCCGGCAGCGGAGATATTGTGGACCTGGACGTTGGCCTCCAAACCGCCGGGCAGGACGCCGCTCGTCTCCAGCCACAAGGCGCGCCGGTCGCTGGATCGAGCCTCTGTGGAGGCCTCAGTCATGGTCTGCGTGCTGACAATGGGTTCAAGATGGGCTTTGAGCACCATGAAAAGCGTCTCCTAAATTGGAGCGCAGCAGATTTACTATAAATGGTTAAGAAGAAGTTATGCGAAAGACCTAACGCAGGCCGAACGTGGCAAATCTGCGGTCATCTGCGATCTGGCGACTAACTCAATCGACCGCGTCGAGGCCGTATGCCGTGTGCAGAACCCGCACGGCAAGCTCGGTTTCGTCTTCATCGATCAGCACGCTGACCTTAATCTCCGATGTGGAGATGGCCTGAATGTTGATCCCGCGATCAGACAGCGCGCGGAACATCGTACTCGCCACGCCCGCATGGCTTTTCATGCCGACGCCCACCACGCTGATCTTGGCGATCTGGCTGTCTGAGATGATCCGATTGAAACCGATCAGCTCGCGCCGATCCTCCAACAGCGCCTGTGCCCGCGCCAGGTCCGCTTGAGGCACGGTAAAGGTCACGTCAGTCTCACCTTTATCACGGCCGACATTCTGAATGATCATGTCGACATTGATGCTGGCATCGGCAAGCGGCTCAAAGATATGCGCCACCGCGCCCGGCTTATCCGGAACCCGCGTGAGGATGACCTTCGCCTCGGTCTTGTCATGCGCAATACCGGTAACAAGTTGGCGTTCCATCAGGCCCTTCTCCACCATTTCATTCATTTCTTCCTCCGAGACGATCAGCGTCCCGAGCAAATCATCCGCGGCGTTATTCGCCCCTTCATCGACAAAGCTGGACAGCACTTGCAAACGCACACCAGACTTCATCGCCAGCCCGACAGAACGGGTTTGCAACACCTTTGCACCGACACTGGCGAGCTCCAGCATCTCTTCGTAAGTAACTGCCTTAAGCTTTCGCGCCTTGGCCACGATGCGCGGATCGGTTGTGTAGACCCCGTCAACATCGGTATAGATATCGCAGCGGTCCGCACGGACAGCGGCCGCGATCGCAACCGCCGAAGTGTCGGATCCGCCGCGCCCCATGGTTGTGATACGGCCTTCATCGCTCACGCCCTGAAATCCGGGAATGACTGCTATCTCGCCAGCGCCAAGCGCTGCGAGCATTTCGGGCGCCTCAATCGCTTCTACGCGAGCCTTCGAATGCGCCTCGATGGTCCTCACCGGCAATTGCCAGCCAAGCCAGCTGCGCGCTTTCTCGCCCAGCGATTGCAGGGTGAGCGCCAGCAATCCGCTGGTCACCTGTTCCCCGCTTGCCACCACAACGTCATATTCGGCGGCGTCATACAGCGGGTTGGCCTCGCGGCAGAAATTGACGAGGCGGTCCGTTTCCCCCGCCATTGCACTGACCACCACGGCCACTTCGTTGCGCACGCCGCCCTTGCCCGCCGCCTGCGCGCGCACGAGCCCCGCGACGCGCCGGATGCGTTCGGTTCCGGCCATGGAGGTGCCGCCAAACTTCATCACGATCCTCTGACCCGACTTTTCGGGGGGGCGTTGAGGCTTGTCTGGCGTTTGTTCGACCAAGTGACTGACGCTCCGACTGGTTTGATCCTGTGAGGGCTGTTAAGGACGCGGCATGGGAAACGCAAACAGTTCAAATGTAACTATCCGCCCTGAGGAAGCCGAGTTCTTCTCTGACCTTGCCCGAGACTGGTGGAACCCCAGGGGCAAGATGGCGAGCCTGCATGAGGTCAATCCCGTGCGGCTGCAATTCCTGCGCGACGCAATTGACGGGCATTGGCCGAACGGGGCGCGCAGTGCAAAACCGCTCAATGGCAAGACTGCGCTGGATATTGGTTGCGGCGCGGGCTTGTTGTGTGAGCCGCTAGCGCGGCTGGGCGCGGATGTGACCGGCGTGGATGCCTCCGCGCAGAATGTCTCTGTCGCGGCCGCCCATGCAGAGGGTGTGGGGCTGGATATCCGGTATATGGCGGGCGAAGTGGGCAGCTTGGATATCGGTACGTTTGATCTGGTCACCTCCGTCGAAGTGGTCGAACATGTCGCGGACAAAGCCGCCTTCCTCGCCGATGTCGCCGCGCGGCTTTCGCCTGAGGGCCTACTTGTCATGTCCACTCCCAATCGCACCGCTGCCAGCCGCATCCTGCTTGTCGGGGCAGCCGAGGCGATTGGCTATGTTCCCAAAGGCACACATCACTGGGACGATTTCATCAGACCCGAAGAACTCGAAGAGTTGCTGGGCGAGGTCGGCCTTGAAGTAACACAGCGACGCGGGATCGCATTCAACCCTGCCAAAGGTTTGCACCTGTCAGACAACGAGGCGCTCAATTACATCCTTGCGGCACGGCACGCGCGTTAGGCTCATTCAGCGTCGGCATCGACCAAAGCGATAAGCTCGCTGACATTGTCGGTGAAAAACCCGTCGGCTCCGCTGGCCAGTGCCGCCTTCCAAAGCATCCGATACTTGCCATCTGCTGCAGCCCCGCCACCGGTCTGGAGCGCAGGCGGCAGGAAGCCGTTCTCTTTGCGCAGGGTCCACGGATGGACCTTTAACCCGGCCGCATGCGCGCGGCCCACCAGCCCGGTATCCGCCATGGTCGCAGAGTCCAACACATGACCCAGCCACGGCCCGATCCCGTCGGCATAAGCGGCAACCTCTTCCAGGCCGGTGGGCGAGAGCATGTCGCTCCACCGCATGCCCGGTTCGTCATATGGCCCGCCTTCGGGCGCTACTAGGAGTACGAGCGGGGTATCAATCAGTTTGTCCAGCCGCTGCAACGGGCCGACCTCGAACACCTGAATGAAGGCATTTGCATCAGCCCCGTCCAGCCCGTGTTTCTGCAATTGCGCCACCAGCAGATCAATCACGTCAATGCCTGCCTCTTGCAGCAACCAGGTCGGGCTCTTCAATTCCGGATACAGCCCGACTTTGCGCCCCGTTTCCGCTTCCTTGGCGCGGACCAACTGTACGATCTCGTCAAAGGTCGGGATCTGGTACAGCCCGTTAAAAGCGATGTTGTCAGGCCGCGCGCCGGGTACGCGCTCTCGCACGCGCAGAGTCTGCAGCTCCGCCAGAGTAAAGTCTTCGGCAAACCAGCCTGCGACAATGAGCCCGCCGATCTCTACGGTTTTTCGGCGGTCTTCGAATTCTTCGATGCTGGCGACATTGGTGGTGCCCGACAGCTCGGTTTCATGCCGTGCGACCAGCACCAGATCCTTTGTCACGACCAGATCGGGTTCAATGAAATCAGCCCCCTTGTCGATCGCCAGCTCATAGGCAGCCAGCGTGTGTTCGGGCCGGTCCCCTGACGCGCCGCGATGCGCGATGATGAGCGGGCGCGTCGCTTCGGCGTTATCGCTATGGCCATCGGCCTTGGCCGCGACGGGCGCGAGTGCGCCCAACAAGGCTAATCCTGCCAGAATGGGGATTATGAAAGTGTCGCGGACCATTCGTCTTCCTTGAAACCCACCAGCAGGCCGCCACCGTTTCCGGCGTTATGCTCCACAATCGGGCGTTTGATCATTGAGGGGTTCTGGACGAGCAAGGCGACAGCCGCATGACTGTTTTCCGCTTTCCCCTTGTCGTCATCGCTCAGCTTGCGGAAGGTCGTGCCGCGCTTGTTCAGGACAACGTCGACGCCTTTGGCTGCGATCCAGCTTTCCACCTTCCCCGCATCCGCGCCCACCTTCTTGTAATCGTGAAACGCGTATTCGATGCCGTTCGCATCCAACCATTTACGGGCCTTTTTGACCGTGTCGCAATTGGGAATGCCGTAAAGCTGGATGGTCATCATCAGGTTCCTTGCACTCGGTTCGCCGTATGTACGGGGCGGTTGACACACCTGACACACTGTTCAGGGCCGAAATCGGGGCCGGTTGAAAAGCCGCCGCTAACAACGGCGTAAGGGGAGAGATTGGGAGCGCTCATCTGTCCTGTCTAGCGCGCCCGTCCACTGTAGGACAGATGCGCATCCGCAATTGCCACGGCCAGGGCATCGGCGGCGTCCGCGCCCGCAACTCTGGCTCCGGGCAGCAGCACCTTTATCATCGCGCCCACCTGATGCTTGTCCGCAGCGCCTGTGCCGACCACGGCCTGTTTCACCTTGCGCGCGGCGTGTTCTTGGACGGCCAGCCCCGCCGCACCGCACGCCGCCAATACGGCCCCGCGCGCCTGTGCCAGCTTCAGCGTGGATTGCGGGTTCTTGTTGAGGAACACTTCCTCGCATGCGGCGCGATCCGGCGTGTGCGCCGCAATCACGACAGCCAGCGCAGATTGCAGCACGGCGAGCCGCTCTGCCATCGGAGCCTTTGCATCCGTCGGGATCTGCCCGTTGGCGATATGCGACAGGCGCGATCCCTCAGTGCGCACAACGCCCCAGCCCGTGCAACTGAGCGATGGATCGAGACCGAGAATCACGGTCACTGGCTCGACATACCCCGCATCGCAGGAACCCCGGTCAGAGCCCCACCGTCAGGCCCAGCCGCCAGAAAATCGCCAGCAAAAACGCCCCGCCCAATGCCAGCGCATAGAGCCATTCGCGCCACGTCACAGTTCAAAAGGCCACGCTCACGCGTCCAGCCTTTCCATCACATCATCGGGGATTTCATAATTGCCCCACACCGTCTGCACATCGTCATCATCATCCAGCACGTCGATCAGTTTTAGCAAGGTGCCTGCACCCTTCTCGTCCATTTCGACCGTGATATTCGGCTTCCATGCCAGTTTGACAGTGGCGGCCTCTCCCAGAGTCTTTTCCAGATCGCTGGCGACCTGATGCAGATCGTCCGCTGCGGTCCAGATTTCGTGACCATCCGCGCTGGAGGATATATCTTCTGCGCCCGCTTCCATCGCGGCTTCGAGAACTTTGTCCTCGCTGCCAGCCTCCGGGCCGTATTCAATATAGCCAAGCCGCTCAAAACCATGCGCGACCGATCCTTCCGTGCCCAGATTGCCACCATGCTTGCTGAAAGCGGTACGCACTGCGGTGGCGGTGCGGTTGCGGTTATCTGTCAACGCCTCGACAATGATCGCGCTGCCGCCCGGGCCATAGCCTTCATAGCGGACTTCCTCGTAATTCTCGTCATCGCCCGCCGAGGCCTTGTCAATCGCGCGCTGGATATTGTCCTTGGGCATGGACTGCCCCTTGGCCGTGTTGACCGCCAGACGCAGGCGCGGATTCATATCCGGATCGGGCGTGCCCATTTTCGCCGCAACGGTAATCTCGCGGCTCAGCTTGGAAAACAGGTTGGAGCGTTTTTTGTCCTGCGCACCTTTGCGGTGCATGATATTCTTGAATTTGGAATGGCCTGCCATTTTGGTATCCCGATTTTCGTATTTCGATTTGCGAGTTCTGGGGTGAACCCTTTATTATTCTGTGCGGGTGCAATACGCGTCTCATTAGACCGATGAACACCCTATCGACAAGCCCACCTGCCGGCCCGCTGGCTCCTGCGAATATCCGTTCCGAATGGACCCGGTTTGCGAGCTTTCTCGCACGTCCGCGCCTGCCCGACGGCCCCATCCAAAGCAACGGCGCGATTGGCTCAACAATGCGGATGCTGGCGCTGGACCTGCCGATCATGGTGCTGCTGATCGGGGGTCTGGGCGTGGCTGCATCCATGGGCTTTGAAGTGCCCGACAATGTGAACAACCAGATCGAGCCGGGCCTGTTGACCTTTGCATTGGTCGCGCTGGTGGTGCCGCTGCTGGAAGAGCTCGCGTTTCGCAGTTGGCTAAACGGTCGCCCTTGGGTCATTGCATTGGTGGCGATTGCACTGATCGGCTTTCTGGGTGTGCCAGCCCTGGTGACGGTGTTGGTCGAAAATGCGGACCAGTCACCGGCATTGATCGCAGGGCCGGCTATCGCCCTTGTCGCTGCGCCTGTGGCGGCGATTTTCCTGTTCAAACGCCCTGTGCCCGGCATGTTTATGCGCGGTTTCCCGATGTTCTTCTGGTTCAGCACTATCGCCTTCGCACTGGTGCATCTGGCGAATTACACCGACGGATTTCAGCCTGTCCTGCTGCTGCTCGTGCTGCCGCAATTCGCGCTGGGGGCGATGCTGGGTTATCTGCGCGTGCATTACGGGCTGGCATCTGCCGTCGCGCTGCACGCGCTGCATAACGGGCTGCTGTTCAGCCTCGCCATGGCAGGCAAGGCTGCAGAAAGCGCCGCCTAGACCTTAACCGCGGTTCCACTGGCGCTGACCATCAGCATGGAACCGGTGTCGCCGATGACCTCGTAATCCAGATCAATCCCGACCACCGCATTGCACCCGCGCGCGGCGGCTTCGGCCTGCAATTCCTCAATCGCCTCATCGCGAGCCTTTTGCAGGATGCGTTCGTAAGAGCCCGAACGCCCGCCCACCATATCACGGATATTGGCAAGGAAATCGCGGAACAGGTTCGCGCCTACGATGACTTCACCAACGACGATCCCGGCATATTCCTGTATGGGTTGGCCTTCAATGGTCGGGGTGGTCGTCACGATAACGCCGCGCGCGTCTTTCCATTCGGTGGGCATGGGGTCTTCCTCCTCTGGTGTATCACCTAGACAATACACGCAGAAGCGGGCCGATCAATAGCGGCGCGTTAAGCACTTTGATTGAGGCCGCAATAACCGATCGGCTGTAAACGGATTTGCATGGAGAAAACCTGGATCGGCGCCATCATCGCTTTGCCTCTCCTGATTGCATCGGGCGGCATGGGTGGTGGTGCAGGGTGCAATTACACCAGGCCTGACCTGGTGTTTGCGAAGGCCTGCATTGACGATGCCTGCCGCGCGCAGGTGCGCAAGCATCTGCCTGCCTGCGCCCGGCGCTATTCAAGCCAGATGACAATTTCGGTTCGCCATGAAGACGGCCTCGCCCGCGCACCCCTGCTGACACTCGCCATCATGGACGATCTGACCGACTGTTTGTCTCAGGCCAGCAATGGCTCATTCGACCGCAGTTCGGTCGACTTCTCGGATTTCCGTGAAGTGAGCAAAGACGTGCGCGGCGGCAAGGCCAAAGCTGCGGGCGGAGGCCTGTATCTGTATCCGGTCGTGGGACAAACCACATTCCTTTACGGACCGGTATAGGGTCCCGATCACCCCATCCCGAGCGCTGCCTTGTAGGTGTCGAGTATCATTTCCTGTTCGCTGCGATCATCCGGCTTCATTTTACGCAGCCGCACGATCTGACGCATGATCTTCGCGTCGTAACCAACCGCCTTGGCCTCGGCATAGACATCGCGGATGTCGTCGGCGATGCCCTTCTTTTCTTCTTCGAGGCGCTCGATCCGCTCGATCAGCAGGCGCAGGCGGTCGTCGGTGGCTTCGGCCATCTTGGGTGTCTCCGGTTTCAGGTGAGAATCAGTGAAGCCCCCCGTTAGCTGCTGAACCGCACGGAATGAAGCGGGCAGGCCTGAAACCTGTTTATTTTTCGGCCTGTTTGTTTTTCGCTATACTCGTCTGCATCCGCGCCAATTGCTCCTCGGTCGCGGGGGTCTGGCGCGTCGCCTTCCATTCGTCCTGAGGCATGCCGTGGATGAGTTCGCGCGCGGCGGCCTTGTCCCCTTCGAACCCGGCATCCCTGATCCAGTCCGCCAGACAATTGCGGCAAAAGCCGGCCAGCCCCATCAGCTCAATATTCTGCGCGTCGTGGCGATGCTGCAAATGCTTTACGAGCCTGCGAAACGCAGCGGCAGCCACTGCATCGTCCAGCGTATCAAGTGTGTCCGGTGCCTGTTCCATGTTTCCGTTCATCCTTATCCCTTCCATCCGAATGGTATGCGCAAAGAAGTGTAGTTGAGTTGCAAGACTGTTATGCCATAGCGCGGCTGACGTTAAGAGGGCGACGCCAGGAGGGATCATGACGACGCATATTTCCGGGCAGATCACCGCTCACCAATCGAAAGTACGCACATGAACGCACATACGCGCACGATCAGCCCGCGTGAAAGGCGGGTAAAGATCCTCGCCACGATTGGCCCGGCCAGCCGCTCGCCCGAAATGCTGCGTCGCCTGTTTCGCGCCGGGGCCGATGCGTTCCGCGTGAATATGAGCCACGGCAACCATTCTGATCACGCGGCCGCCATTGCCGCGATCCGCGCGCTGGAGGAAGAGTTCGGCCGACCGATCACGATCCTTGCCGATTTGCAGGGGCCAAAACTGCGCGTGGGAGAATTCGTCGGTGGCAAGGCGGTGATCCGCCACGGCGGCCATTTCAACCTCGACCGTGATCCCTCACCCGGTGATGATAGCCGTGTCTGCCTGCCCCATCCCGAACTGTTCGGCATTCTCGAACGCGGTCAACGCCTTGTCATCAATGACGGCAAGATCCGGCTTGTCGTGCGTGAGGCCAACGATACCCGCATCCGCTGTTCAGCCGAGGTGGGCGGCGTCATTTCAGACCGTAAGGGCGTGAACGTGCCCGATGCCGAAGTGCCCATCCCTGCGCTGACGGATAAGGATCGCAGGGACCTCGCCTTTGCCGTGGAGCAGGGGGCGGACTGGATCGCGCTCAGCTTTGTCCAGCGACCCGAGGATATGGCCGAGGCGCGCAAGCTGGTCGCTGCCCATGCAGGCAGCACGCTTGGTTTGCCTGCCCTGTGCGCCAAGATTGAGAAGCCCAGGGCGGTGGATCGGCTCCACGAGATTATCGAGCTGTCCGATGCCATCATGGTCGCGCGCGGCGATCTGGGTGTGGAGCTGGAGCCGCATGAAGTTCCCCCGCTGCAAAAGCGTATCGTCGCAGCCAGCCGTGCGGCAGGCAAGCCGGTGATCGTCGCAACGCAAATGCTGGAATCGATGATTGAAAGCCCCACGCCAACCAGAGCCGAAGTCTCCGATGTCGCCAACGCCGTTTATGACGGGGCCGACGCCGTGATGCTTTCCGCCGAAAGCGCGGCGGGCGATTGGCCCGAGGAATCGGTGGCGATGATGGACCGCATTGCCCGGCAGGTTGAGCGCGACGAGGAATACAGGGCGCGTGTGCGTTTCTCCGATACCCCGCCCGACGCGACCACTGCCGATGCCCTGGCGCATAGCTGCATGACCATTGCCGACACCGTCCCGATCAGCGCGATCACCGTTTTCACTGCCAGCGGCTCGACCGCACGGCGGGTCGCCCGCGAACGTGCGGGAACGCCGATGCTGGTGCTTACCCCGTCGATCCGCACCGCCCGCAGGATCGGCCTGTTGTGGGGGGCACACGCGGTGACGACCAAGGATATCGGAAGTTTTGAAGAGATGATCGCCAAGGGCAAGCGCATGGCCCTGCGCCATGGCTTTGGCACTCCCGGATCAAAGCAGATCGTACTGGCAGGCGTCCCCTTCGGCACGCCGGGCGCAACGAACCTGCTGCATGTGGTGACGTTGTCTGGCGATGAGCTGGACAAGCACGAAACCTAGCGCGAGATACGCGCAGAACCGCCCGCTTTGCCAATCACTCGCCTCGGCGCTGAGGCCTTGCAACGCACACGGTTTTGCGCTGAAGGCTTTTGTGCGATGTTACGGTTTCGTGGCACTGTGTGGAGGATTTAATCAAGTGACGGGAAATCGAGCGGCTCGCGAAGCGAGCGACGGTCTGAAAAAAGCGCTAAGTCGTGCCTTCGAGCCTTTTGGCGTCTTCTTCCGCGGTTTTCTAGACGAGCCACGCATGGTCGGGTCCGTCATCCCGTCATCGCAAGTGACGATCGATGCGATGCTGCAACAGGTGGACTGGCAAAGGTGCAAGCTATTTGTTGAATATGGGCCAGGCGTAGGCACTTTCTGTCCGCATATTCTCGACCGCTTGCCACCCGGCGGTGAATTGCTGGTGATCGACACCAATCCGCGCTTCATTGAATTCCTTGAAAAAACCATCGATGATCCGCGGTTCCATGCGGTTCTGGGTTCAGCCGCGGATATCGAGGCTTTCGTCCGGAAGCTAGGTTATTCGCATGCCGACTATGTCCTGTCCGGCTTACCGATTTCGACGCTTCCGGCAGGGGTGGCTGAACAAATCGTCGAAGCGACCTATCGCGCCTTGGCGCAGGGCGGCGCTTTTATGACCTATCAGTTCCGCCCAAAGGCGCGAGAGTTGACGCAGGCGACTTTCGACCGCGTGACGAAAGGCTTTGTACTGCGGAACATACCCCCTTGCCTGCTCACATGGGGTTGGAAGGAACGCGCCTAATCAGCCGCGCGTTCCAGCCGCGCTTTGGCCTCGCTCTCCCCGATCAGCGGTAAGAGTTCGCCCATATCGGGGCCGTGGTTCATCCCTGTGAGCGCTTGCCGCAATGGCAGGAACAATTGCTTACCCTTGCGGCCTGTTTCTAACTTCAATGCGCTTGTTAACGTCCGCCACAATTCCGACCGGAAATCCGCGTAGCGCCACTCAAGTAGCTCGAATGCCTCTAATGCCTGTGCCAGATATTCGCGGTCTTCGTCGGAGAATTCAGGCTGCTCAATTGGACCGGTGACCAGGCCCCACCATTCAGCGACTTCGCCAATGGTCGCGATGTTCGGGCGCACCGCGTGCCAGCCGGCTTCATCCATGCCATCGGGCAGGCGGGCTTTCACGGATGCATAATCCATCTGGTGCACAATTGCGGTGTTCATCCGCTCCAGATCGGCGTCGTCAAATTTTGCGGGCGCGCGGCCAAAGGCGGAAAGATCGAATGTCTCCAGCAGTGCGGCGCGATCCGCAATCGGCTCCACCGGCAGGGATGTGCCAAGCCGCGACAGCAGCGCGATGATCGCTTCGGGTTCAATCCCCCGTTCCCTGAATGCGTCGCAGCCCAGCGATCCGAGGCGCTTGGAGAGCTTACCTTCCTTACCGACGAGCAGTGCCTCATGCGCGAAGGCAGGCGGGGTCGCATTCAGGGCTGTAAACATCTGGATTTGCACCGCGGTGTTGGACACGTGATCCTCCCCGCGCAGCACCTGCGTCACGCCCATTTCGATGTCATCGACCGTGCTTGGCAGCATATACAGCCATGATCCGTCTGCCCGGCGGATGACGGGATCGGAGAGCATCGCTGGATCAAACTTTGCCAGACCCCGCACGCCATCTTCCCACGCGATCGGCTCGTCATGGTCCAATTTGAACCGCCAGTGCGGCGCGATCCCTTCGGCTTCCTTGGCGGCGCGTTCGGCATCAGTCATTTCCAATGCCGCGCGGTCATAAATCGGTGGCAGCCCGCGTCCCAGCAACACTTTGCGCTTCAGTTCCAGTTCCTGCTGGGTTTCATAAGCCGGATAAATTCGACCCGCTTGCCTCAGACGCTCGAATGCCGCTTCGTAGAGACCAAGCCGCTGCGACTGGCGCTCCTCTCGGTCGGCCTCGATCCCCAGCCATGCAAGGTCCGCGCGGATGGCGTCGACATATTCCTCTTTGGAGCGCGCCGCATCAGTATCATCGATGCGCAGAATAAACTCGCCATCCGCCTTGCGGGCGAGCATCCAGTTGTGAAGCGCGGTGCGGATATTGCCGACATGCAAACGGCCAGTCGGAGACGGGGCAAAACGGGTGGTGGTCATGTGGGGCGCGGTACTGCCCCCTGCGCGGGGTAGCAAGAGGGTCGCCAAGCGGTGCGCGCCAAAGTTCTGGCAATGGTCACTGGCATCGACCCGATCGTAGCTCAGGTGGACTGCATTTCTGCAGCCACCAAATCGAGCACGGCCTCCCACAAAAGAGTCACACGCTCGGGCCGCAGGAGGCCGGTGACATGAGCGTGAAAATCCTCCTGATCGCGCGCGAAGCAGCCTTCTATCAGAGCGCCAAGCGTTGCTTCGTCATGGGTCAGACAGTCGCAGCAGAAGCGCGAGACGTGAATATCCTCGGGCCAGACAATGGCAATGGTCTGAGCAAGCGCCAGCGACTTGGCCGCCACCTCCATGCTGCCCAGCCGCGCGGTCAGCTCGGGAACAGGGTCGCGCCGGGCACGGTCATGCAACGCGATGAGGCGCAGTGAATAGATAAACCGCGCAGCCGAAGGTGCCAGCGCCGCAATTCGGGCAGGCCGCGCCAATTCTTCGAGCCAGTCCGCCACACTCTTTTCCGTCACACTTTTGCGGGCGGCAGAAGATGACGAGGCAGGCTTGGATGCGGGTTTGGGCATTGGTATCTCCTTGAGGAACCCGCCCTACCCTTATTGCAACTGCTTCGCAATATCTAAAATGCCATTCAACCCCTATTTGGGCTCAATCGCGAAGGAAGCTCGATATACAGGAACACTTCGGTCTCGCTCGATTGCTGAAAATACAGCTCACCATCCAGCCCGTCGATCCGCACACCATAGTCAGCGCCAGACATTTTGGCATAGGCCGTGGCTTCCTTGGTGATGTGATGCACCACATCGCGGCAATATTGCTCAGGCTTGTCGATTGCGAGTGAAGTCGTTCCGGTCTCAATGAAGAAGCGGCCGGTCGCCGGGATGCCCTTCACCAGAGCCTTTATCCGGTCAGCCGCCATGGTTACGCCCGGATCGGTCCCGCGCAGAGGAATCCGCGTATAGATTTTGACGCGATTGGTGTCCGGGCGGCTGCCACTTTCCAGCGGAAGTTCGCGCATATTGGCCTTGGTCGCCGGCTCAAGCGTGTAGCGGCCTGCAACCAGCGTGACCCCGTCCCTCTGCGCCGCGTCCAATGTCGCTTCAAGCATCTGGAACAGATCTTCCCGGCTCGCATTATGATCGCGCGAATCCGAGCTAACGAATAACGGCGTTACGGAGTAATCCGCGCGCCGCGTGACCCCGATGGCCGATGGTTTGTTGTTGCTCTTGAAATAGGCATTGCTGGCAGAGCGATCCTGCCTCAGCCCGGTTGCGACAACCTGGGCACTGGCCCAGAGACGGGAGCGTTGCTGCGACGACGGCGGTCATAACGGCGAGCTTGGTGATCGTTTTCAAGTGAATTCTCCCTCTTCGAAATTCGCCCAGACCTTTGCACCGTTCCACCCCCAGAAGAGATGAAAGAGGGGCAGGCCGCGCGCCTTTACTGCAAACATAAAAACCCCGCCGAAAACGTACTGCTTCCGACGGGGTTCTTATTTGGGTTAGGCGCAGGGCTTATTCGGCTGCGGGAGTGTCCTCGACAGCAGCATCGCCGCCGCCCCCGGAACCGCCCATCGCGGCCTTCATTGCTTCCTCGCTTGAAACCGGATCGGCTGCGGGTTCGGCTTCGACAGCATTTGCAGCTGCCAGCTTATCCTGCTGCTTTTTCCAAGCGGCCTTCAGCGCAGCATCGCGGCTCGACGCAGTCACGCGCATCCGGTTCATAGCAGCGCCCGTGCCGGCGGGGATCAGACGACCCACGATCACGTTCTCCTTGAGACCGATCAGCGTGTCCTTCTTACCCTCAACCGAAGCCTGCGTCAGAACGCGGGTCGTTTCCTGGAACGAGGCGGCAGAGATGAAGCTGCGCGTTTGCAACGACGCCTTGGTGATGCCCAGCAGGATCGGCGTGCCCTCAGCGGGCTGTTTGTTCCGGCTAAGTTTCGCGTTGTATTCGAGCATTTCGGCCAGATCGACCTGTTCGCCCGGAAGCAANGTCGTGTCACCGCCATTGGTAATCTCAACCTTTTGCAGCATCTGGCGAACGATCACCTCGATGTGCTTGTCGTTGATCTTCACGCCCTGCAGTCGGTACACTTCCTGAATCTCGTTGACGAGATATTCAGCCAGCGCCTCAACGCCCATGACCTCAAGGATGTCGTGCGGGTTGGGCGAGCCGGAAATCAGGGTGTCACCCTTCTTCACGAAATCGCCCTCCTGCACGTCGATCACCTTGGTCTTGGGGATCAGGTACTCAACGGGATCACCTTCCTCGGGAATGATCGCGATTTTGCGCTTCGCCTTGTATTCGCGGACAAATTCGATCTTGCCCGAGATTTTGGCGATGACCGACATGTCCTTTGGCAGACGCGCCTCGAACAGTTCGGCAACACGCGGCAGACCGCCGGTGATGTCACGGGTTTTCGCCGCTTCACGCGATGCACGCGCAAGGATGTCACCCGCTTCAACCGTCTGACCATCTTCGACTGACAGCGTGGTACCGGGAGCCAGCATATAACGCTGCGCATCGGTTTCATCGTCGAGGGTCTGACCTTCACCCTGAAGGATCATACGCGGACGCAGTTCCTCCTTTTTCTTGCGACCAGTCGCGCGATTTTCGGTGACGACACGCTGTGCAATCCCCGTTGCATCATCGGTCTGTTCTTCCAGCGTCGTGCCTTCGACCAGATCCTGATACTTCACCACACCCGATTGCTCGGTGATGATCGGCAGGGTGAACGGATCCCACTCTGCGAGACGATCACCTTCCTTGACCTTGTCGCCATCCTTGAACTTGATGACGGTCCCGTAAGGCACCTTATGCATCTCGCGCTCACGCCCTTCGGCATCGATAACGGCGATTTCACCGTTCCGAGCGAGCGACAGGATGTTGCCCTTTTTATCGGTGATCGTCGGCATGTCGCGCAATTCGACCTTACCATCGGAGATTGACTCCAGGTGGCTGGTTTCATTGAGCTGTGCCGCACCGCCGATGTGGAAGGTACGCATGGTTAGCTGTGTGCCCGGCTCGCCGATTGACTGCGCAGCGATAACGCCGACAGCTTCACCGATATTCACCGGAGTACCACGGGCAAGATCACGGCCATAGCATGTGCCGCAAACGCCCATATCGGCTTCACAAACCAGCGGTGAGCGGATCTTGGCAGACTGAACTTCAGCCGCTTCGATCTCGACCACCATCGGTTCATCCACCAGAGTGCCAGCCTTGACAATCACTTCACCGGTCGCCGCGTTCACGATATCCTCGGCCACGGTGCGGCCCAGAATACGCTCACCCAGCGAGGCGATGACCGAACCACCCTGAACGATGGCGCGCATTTCGAGCGCGTTTTCGGTCTTACAATCGTTCACAACGATGGTGCAGTCCTGCGAGACATCAACCAGACGGCGCGTCAGGTAACCCGAGTTTGCCGTCTTCAACGCCGTATCCGCCAGACCCTTGCGGGCGCCGTGGGTGGAGTTGAAGTATTCAAGGACGTTGAGGCCCTCTTTGAAGTTCGAGATGATCGGGTTCTCGATGATCTCGCCCGAAGGCTTCGCCATCAGCCCGCGCATCCCGGCAAGCTGCTTCATCTGCGCGGGGCTACCACGCGCACCGGAGTGGCTCATCATATAGATCGAGTTGATCTCGGCTTCCTTGCCATCGGCATCGATGGGGGTCGCCTTGATCTCTGCCATCATCGCATCGGCGACCAGGTCACCACACTTGGACCAGGCGTCGATCACCTTGTTGTACTTCTCCTGCTGCGTGATCAGGCCGTCCTGATATTGCTGCTCGTAATCGGAAACGAGCGCCTTTGTCTCCGCAACCATGCCTTCCTTGGCGTCCGGAATGATCATGTCATCCTTGCCAAAGCTGATGCCGGCCTTGAACGCATTGCTGAAGCCCAGCGTCATGATCGCATCGGCAAACAGCACCGTGTCTTTCTGGCCGGTGTGACGATAGACCTGATCGATCACGTCGCCGATTTCACGCTTGGTGAGCAGACGGTTGATTATGTCGAAGGGAACCTTGTGGTTCTTCGGCAGGCATTCCCCGATCAGCATACGGCCCGGCGTCGTGACAAAGCGCTTCATCACCACATTGCCATCCTCATCGGCCTGCGGAACGCGGGCGAGGATCTTGCTGTGGAGCGTGACCGCTTTGGTTTCGAGTGCCTGATGGACCTCGGCCATGTCAGAGAAGCGTGGCAGCTTCTCTTCCTTCGTGCCGTCTGCGTTTTCGAGATATTCCGGCGTCTTCTCCTGCCGCTCCATGGAGAGGTAGTAAATGCCCAGAACCATGTCCTGCGAAGGCACGATGATCGGCTTGCCGTTGGCGGGCGAGAGGATGTTGTTGGTCGACATCATCAGCACGCGCGCTTCAAGCTGCGCTTCGAGGCTCAGCGGCACGTGGACCGCCATCTGGTCACCGTCAAAGTCAGCATTAAACGCCGAGCAGACGAGCGGGTGAAGCTGGATCGCCTTACCTTCGATCAAAACCGGCTCAAACGCCTGAATGCCAAGACGGTGAAGCGTCGGCGCACGGTTCAGCAGAACCGGGTGCTCGCGGATCACTTCGTCAAGGATGTCCCAGACTTCCTTGCGCTCTTTCTCCACCCACTTCTTCGCCTGCTTTAGGGTCATCGAAAGACCCTTGGCATCGAGACGGGCGTAGATGAACGGCTTGAACAGTTCGAGCGCCATCTTCTTTGGCAGGCCGCACTGGTGCAGTTTGAGTTCCGGACCGGTCACGATGACCGAACGACCCGAATAATCGACGCGCTTACCCAGAAGGTTCTGGCGGAAGCGGCCCTGCTTACCCTTGAGCATATCGCTAAGCGACTTCAGCGGGCGCTTGTTGGCGCCAGTGATGACGCGGCCACGACGACCATTGTCAAATAGTGCGTCAACGGCTTCCTGAAGCATACGCTTTTCGTTGCGGACGATGATGTCCGGCGCGCGCAGCTCAATCAGGCGCTTCAGGCGGTTGTTGCGATTGATCACACGGCGATACAGATCGTTGAGATCGGACGTCGCGAAACGGCCACCATCCAGCGGCACCAGCGGGCGCAGCTCTGGCGGGATCACAGGGATCACTTCGAGGATCATCCATTCCGGGCGGTTGCCGGAATCGATAAAGCTCTCGACGACCTTCAGACGCTTGATGATCTTCTTGGGCTTGAGCGTCGATTTGGTCGTCGCAAGCTCTTCCATCAGATCGTCGCGCTCTTGCTCCAGATCGAGGTCCATCAGCATGACCTTGACCGCTTCCGCGCCGATATCGGCGGAGAACGCGTCTTCGCCATATTCGTCCTGCGCTTCGAGCAGTTCGTCTTCGGTCAACAGCTGGAACTTCTCGAGCGGGGTCAGGCCCGGCTCGATCACAACGTAGCTCTCGAAATACAGGATGCGCTCAAGTTGCTTGAGCTGAATGTCGAGCAGCAGGCCGATGCGCGAAGGCAGCGATTTCAGGTACCAGATGTGTGCAACCGGGGCGGCCAGTTCGATGTGACCCATACGCTCACGGCGCACCTTGGTCACGGTGACTTCAACGCCGCACTTTTCGCAGACGACGCCCTTGTACTTCATGCGCTTGTACTTGCCGCACAGGCACTCGTAGTCCTTTACGGGACCGAAGATGCGCGCGCAGAACAGGCCGTCACGCTCAG
>JGI12210J13797_11018588_pt1 | contig 20301 bp, 20 predicted proteins | sample ElkSlonscriptome_3_FD_13797 | JGI IMG/M metagenome (IMG submission 13797)
CATGAAATCGTTGAATCAGCGCTGAACGCGCGGCTCGATACAAACGATTCGGGGGGCATCGGGGGATGGGTGGGGGATTCTGTTGCTGGGCTCCCCCGGGCCCCCGGAATCCGCTTCTGTTGCCCGGTGGGTCCAACCGCGCTTTAGCTTTGTAAATTCAGGCCGCTAGGCCATCAAATTACGCAGCGAGAGCGAGTGCTTCGTTATCGTTGGCACTTATGGGTTTTGAGCCTTTAACGGGTTACTCAGCCCGGACGAAAACAACGCTTTTCAGCCCACGTCGATCCTGGTTCGGCCCCGTCAGAAATCCCTGGTTTCCCAGGGTTTTTGGTGGAGCCGCCGGGTACTGCCCCCGGGTCCGTTGTGCCTATTGCACGCTGCACTTTATCGTCATAGTCGGTTGCCCGACACGACCTATATAGACGTCTCACGATTAATGTGAAGTGTCTGTCACCTCTTCAATGCGTCGCGGATCTCGGTCAGGAGTTCGATCTCGGTCGGGCCCGCAGCCTCCTCAGGGGGCGTTACCTCCTCCTCTTTCTCGAAACGCTCGATTACCCGATTGGTGTAACGCACCAGCAGGAAGATGATGAAGGCGAGGATCACGAAATTGATGACCGCGGTGAGAAACGCACCATATCCGATCATCGCGGCCCCGGACTCCTTCAGCGCGGCGTAGTCGGTCATCGAACCCGCGTAGCCGTCGGGAACGGAGAGGAGCAGGAAGTATTGCGAGAAATCCGCCCCGCCGAAGATCGCGCCGATGATCGGCATGATGATCTCGTCGGTGAGCGATTTCACGATCACCGCAAAGGCCCCGCCGATGATCACGGCGACGGCGAGTTGCATGACATTGCCCTTGGCGATGAATTCGCGGAATTCAGACAGCATCCTTGCGTTCCCCTGTTCTGCCCCTGATGCACCCTACCCTTTGCCGCCTCCATCGCGGCCTGCCAAGCGTCTTTCCGAGCCCTTCCCCCGCTTGAAAGGGTCGAGGGGTGTGCTATATCGACAATACAGGAACTTGCCGTGCGCTCCCGCATCGGGTCGGCGCGCCATTCGGAGGGATTTCGATGACGTTGAAGACTCTTTTCCGCGGCGCTTTCGCCGCCATGGCCGCTTTGAGCCTTGCTGCCTGCGGGATCAACTCGGTGCCCGCCGCAGAGGAGAACGCGAAGGCCAAGTGGGCCGATGTCGAGGCGCAGTTCCAGCGCCGCGCGAACCTCATCCCGAACCTCGTCGAAGTCGCGCAAGGGGCGGCAGAGAACGAGCGCGGCATCTTGACCGAAGTGACAGAGGCACGCGCGCGGGCGACCAGCATCAACGTATCGGCCGAGGACCTCAACGATCCGGCCAAACTGGAGGAATTCGCCGCCGCGCAGGGCCAGCTCGGCCAGGGGCTCGGTCGCCTGCTCGCCAGTTTCGAGGCCTATCCGCAGATCCAGTCGAACCAGAATTTCATCGCGCTGCAGAGCCAGCTCGAGGGGACCGAAAACCGCATCGCCGTCGCCATCCGCGACTACAACGAGGCGGTGCGCCAGTACAACACGACAATCCGCACCTTCCCGGACACGATCGGCGCGAACATCATCCACGGCGCCGAGCCCCTGGTGCCCTATTCGGCGGTGACCGAAGGCGCCGAGGTCGCGCCCTCGATCGACATGACGAGCAACTGAGCGAGCGTGTTGCGCTTCGCCGTCACCTGTATCGCAGCCTGTCTGATCGCAGGGTGCGCGGCCGGGGCAGAGGTAGCCGAAGCACCTGAGCCTGCGCTGGCACTGACCGGCCGGGTGGTCGATGCCGCAGACATCCTGTCCGACGCGTTCGAGCGCGACCTGACCGCCGATCTCGCGCAATTGGAGGAGGATACGCTGGTGCAACTCGTCGTCGCCACCACGCCGGGCCTCGAGGGCCGCACGATCGAGGGCTATGCGCTCGAACTCGGCAATGCCTGGGGCCTCGGCGATGCGCAGCGGAATGATGGGTTGCTCATCCTCGTCGCGCCGAACGAGCGGCTGGTGCGCATCGAAGTCGGCCTCGGGCTGGAAGAAGCGATAAGGGACGAGGAAGCCAAGATCATCATCGACAGTTCCATCATTCCCCATTTCCGCAAGGGTGGTTTCGAGGCAGGCATCGCCGCGAGTGTCGAAGCGCTTGCGCGCGAGGTTTCGCACCTTCCGATGGAGCAGGCGGCATGAGACGCGTCGCCACGCTCTTTGCCGCCCTGCTCGCGCTCCTCGCTGCCCCGCTCGCAGCGCAGGATTTTCCGCCGCTGTCCGGTCGCGTCGTCGATCAGGCAGGGATCATCCCGCCCGACGTCGAAGCCCAGCTCACGCAGAAGCTCGAGGCGCTCGAGCAGCAATCCCAGCGCCAGCTCGTCGTCGCGACCGTTCCCGACCTTCAGGGCTACGAGATCGCCGATTACGGCTACCGCCTGGGCCGCGAATGGGGTCTTGGCGATGCGGAGCGCAATGACGGGGCGGTGCTGCTCGTCGCGCCGAACGAGCGGCGGGTGCACATCGCGAGCGGCTATGGCGTCGAGGGCTGGCTGACCGACGCGGTTTCCAAGCTCATCATCGAGAACCAGATCGTGCCCGCCTTTCGCGACGGCAACTATGCCGGCGGGATCGTCGCGGGCACCGATGCGATCATCGAGGTGCTGATGCTGCCCCCCGACGAGGCCGCGCGGATCGCGAAGGAAGCGGGCGAAGCGGGCGAAAAGGATGGCGGCTTTCCGATCGGCATGCTGGTGTGGCTCCTGTTCATGTTCGTGTTCTTCGTTCTGCCGATCATCCGCTCCGGCAGGCGCCGGAAATACCGCGCTCGCGGCAAAGGTCCTTGGGGCGATCGCGAAGACGACGATGACGACATGGGCGGCGGCTGGGGCCGGACCGCGCGCAACATCATCCTGTGGGAAGTCGGCACGGCTATCGCTCGAGGTGCAATGGGAGGCGGCCGCAGCGGAGGTTTCGGCGGCGGAGGCTTCGGCGGCGGAGGTTTCGGCGGCGGATTTTCCGGCGGCGGCGGTTCGTTCGGAGGCGGCGGCGCCTCCGGGGGCTGGTAGCTGATGGCCTATCTTGACGAAGCAGGACACAAGCTCGTCAGCGATGCGGTCGCCGAGGCGGAGCTGCAGACCTCTGGCGAGATCGTGACCGTCCTCGCCGATCGCTCGGACGGATACACCGATATCGCATTGCTCTGGGCGGCCGGCGCGGCCTTTACCGCGATGAGCCTGTTCGCAGCTTTCCCCCAGCCCTTCCTTGACCTTTGGGACAGCCTGATCGGCGGGTGGAGCCACGAATGGAGCGCAGGCGAACTCGCCAGCATGACGATCGGCCTCGGGCTCATCGCCTTCGCCCTCGCCTGGGCGGTGCAATTGTGGGAGCCGGTGAAATGGCTGCTCGTGCCCGGTCCCGTGCGCACCGCGCGCGTCCACGCCATGGCGCAGCGCCAGTTCAAGGTCGGCGCCGAGGGCCGCACCCACGGCCGCACCGGGGTTCTCATCTATCTTTCCATGAGCGAGCACCGCGCAGAGATCGTCGCCGACCGCCCGATCGCCGAGAAGGTCGAGCCCGAAGTCTGGGGCGAGGCGATGGGCGACATGCTTCGGCACATCGCAGCGGGGCGAATCGCCAAGGGCCTAGCCGTGGGCGTGCGCGATGTCGGCTTCGTCCTTGCCCAGCACTTCCCCCGCGCCGAAGACGATGAAAACGAGCTTCCCGACCGGCTGATCGAAGTCTAGGCACCCTGCGCATGACGGACAGCCATCAGGAGGGATTCGGCTCCTTCGAGAAAGATCGCGACGCCGACCTGCGCGAGGAAATCCGATGGGAGGGGCGCTTTATCACCGCAAAGCAGCGGGGGCGCTGGGAATATGTCGGACGCGCGCGCGGCATCCGCGCAGCCGCCGTGCTCGCGATCGATACAGACGCGGACGGGACGCGCCATATCATTCTCGTCAGCCAGTATCGCGTCCCGCTCTCGCGCTTCTGCCTGGAAATCCCCGCAGGCCTCGTGGGAGACCAAACGGGAAGCGAGGACGAGGGTGCGCTCGATGCCGCCGCACGCGAGCTGGAAGAGGAAACAGGATACCGCGCCGGCAGGCTCGAGGTACTGGGCGAATTCTATTCCTCGCCCGGGATGGTCTCGGAATGTTTTACCCTGCTGCGCGCAACGCAGCTCGAAAAGGTGAGCGAAGGCGGCGGCGTTTCGGAGGAAAGCATCGTCGTCCACCGCGTGCCGCTTTCCGGGATTGCCGATTACGTTGCGAAGTGGCGCGAGGCCGGCCATGCGGTCGACGTTCGCATAGCGATGCTTATGACACCGGGATTTTTGGGAGAGACGCTGACATGACGAAACGCTGCGAAGGCAAGCTGGCTCTGGTCACGGGCGGCGCGCAGGGCCTTGGCCGGGCGCATTGCATCCGTCTGGCGCAGGAGGGCGCACGCGTGCTCGCGACCGACATCAATGGCGGGGGCGCGCAGGAAACCGCCGATATGATAAACGCCGAGCTGGGCGACGGCACCGCTTTCGCGATCGCCCATGACGTGACCGACCCCGCCCAGTGGCAGGCGGCGGTGGATGCCGCGCGAGATAACCTCGGCGGCCTCAACGTGCTGGTCAACAATGCCGGCATCGGCGTCGGCGGCAATATCGAGGACTGCAGCTTCGATGACTGGAAGCGCTGCTATTCGGTCAATGTCGATTCGATCTTCCACGGCTGCCAGAAGGCCTTGCCGCTGATGCGCGAGCATGCGCCGGGCTCGATCATCAATATCTCGAGCATTGCAGGGCTCATCGCGAGCGACACGATGCCCGCCTACAATTCGACCAAGGCCGCGGTGTGGATGCTGTCGAAGTCGATCGCGCTTCATTGCGCGAAGAAGAACATGCAGATCCGCTGCAATTCGGTCCATCCGACTTTCGTCGACACGCCGATCCTGGATGGGACGGCGAAGGCGCATGCGCTCGACAAGAAGGTGCTCATGGAAAAGCTGGCGCGGCAAATCCCGCTCAAGTTCGTGGGCGAACCGAACGACATCGCCAATGCGGTGGTCTATCTGGCCAGCGACGAAAGCCGCTTCATGACGGGCGCTGAGATCAAGCTGGACGGCGGCATCTCCGCGATGTGAAAGAAGAGAGGGGCCAGATGGCCCCTCCCGGTTTCGTTGCGGATGTCCGAACCTCGCGGCCCCCTGAAAATCAGGTCCTGAAAACCGGGAGCCGCTTTTCGCGCCGCGAGGTCAGTCCGCGATCAGCGCGATCGCGAGGTAGATCAGAGCTGCGGTGCCGAGGCTGACGAGAGCGCCGAGCACGAAGGCGATGCGCACGACCGTCACGTCGACATTGGCGTATTCCGCAATTCCGCCACACACGCCGGCAAGCTTGGCGTTGCGCTTGTCGAGGTGAAAGCCCGGCTGGCCTCCGCCGTTGTTGCGGGTGATCTTGTTCATGCGAGAACTCCTGTGACGAAAGGGGTGGAAGAACTGGCGGGCAGGAAGGCCGTGGCCATCAGGACCACCGTGATGATCAGCGACCCTGCAACTGCAAGAGCGCGCTGGGTGCGCCGCCGGGCCTGGTCGAAGAACGAATACATTGCTTCAGGCTTCCTTATGCGGGGAAGGGATGGAATGTTGCAAGCTTTGGCGCGATCAGGCGAGGCCGGGGCTGGCCGGAATGATCGCATAGGCGAGAAACGAAGCCGACAGGATCACCGAGAAGGCGGCTGCGGCGAGCTGATTTGCGAGGTTGCTGCTAAACATGAGGGCATCTTTCCGGAACGGGGGTTCGGGAGCGATCAGGCCATCAGCGAGGGGCTGGCGGGAACGATCGCATAGGCGAAAAAGGCGGCCGTCGCGAACAGCGAGAAGGCGGCGGCAGCGAAGCGGTCATAGGTGTTGGCGAACATGTCTTGATCTCCTGGTTGAGTTTTCTCGTCACCCCGGCGGGGGACAGGCAATCCCATGCAGGAGGTGTGCCAAAGTTGAAAACTGGCGGAAATCCGGGCTTCGAGTTTCCACCGGACAGCAGCCCTCGTTCAGCAAAACGAAAGCTTGGGAAAATTTCCCACCTCTTGGGACCTCCCTTTCGGCACCGGCCGCTATGGCCTTTCCGAGGTGCCGTGCTAAGCGCCGCCAACGCCCATGCCGCTTGCCAGGATCACCCTTCAGCACTTCCGCAACCACGCTCAGAGCGAGCTAGCGGAAACCGCTCATTTCAACCTGCTTGTGGGGCCGAACGGAGCGGGCAAGACCAACGTTCTCGAGGCGATCTCGCTGCTCGCTCCCGGGCGGGGGCTGAGGCGCGCCCAGCTGTCGGAACTGTCTCAGCGCGAGCGGCCCGGCGATCCGCCCCGACCCTTTGCAATCGGCGCGAGCCTTGTCGAACAGGGGCAGGTCTCCGCCCGGCTCGGGACGTATACGAGGGCCGAACAGCCGGGGCGCAGACTGGTGCGTATCAACGGGGCCGAGGCGAGCGCTTCCGCGCTGTCAGAATGGCATGCCGTCAGCTGGCTGACCCCGGCGATGGACGGCCTGTTCACCGACAGCGCGGGCGCGAGGCGGCGCTTTGTCGACCGAATGGCACTCGCAATCGAGCCCTCCCATGCGCGCGCTGTGAGCCAGCTCGAGGCAGCCTTGCGCGAACGCAACCGCCTTCTAGAGGACCATGGTGACCAAGGCTGGCTCGATGCAATCGAGGCCCGGCTCGCGGAAACGGGCGCGCGGGTAGCCGAAACAAGGGCTTCGCTCGTGAAATTGCTTACCGAAGAACTATCGGCCCTTCCCCCCGAGCCCTTCGCCCGACCGATCCTGACCTATCGCCCGGGCGGACCGACCGTGCGCGAGGCACTTGCGTCCGCCCTCGCCGGCGAACGGGCCCGGGACAGGGCGGCTGGCCGGGCGTTGACTGGGCCGCATCGCGACGAACTCGACGTGGTCATGATGCTGCCCGATGGCTCACCCGGCCAGCCTGCCGCAACCTGCTCCACTGGCGAGCAGAAGGCGATGCTGATCGCGATCACACTCGCACACGGCATTCTCGCTGCATCGGGACGGCCGAGCGTGTTGTTGCTGGACGAGGTCGCCGCACATCTCGATCCGGTTCGCCGGGCCGAGCTGTTCAGGCGTCTCGCCGCGGGCCGCGCCCAGGTATGGATGACCGGGACCGAACTTGCACCCTTCAATGAAATCGCAAGCGAGGCTGCAATCTGGCGTGTCGCTGGCGGCGCGGTGGAGCCGCTTTAGTCCTCCTGCGTCTCCGGCAGCGCGGCTCGGACGTCGGGCAGGGTCGCCTCGACCAGCTCCTCTATTCCTTCCTCGGTCGGGTGGATCCGATCGGCCTGGAACAGGGTCGGCTGCTCGTAAATGGATTCGAGCCAGAACGGCACCAGAACGGCGTCGTATTTCTGCGCGAGGTCGGCATAGATCGCATCGAAGTCGGACTGGTATTGCGGTCCGTAATTGGGCGGTGCGCGCATGCCCATCAGCAGCACCGGAATTCCGCGTCGCTGCAATTCCTCGAGCATTGCGGCAAGATTGGCGCGCGTTTCGGCCGGCGAAAGCCCGCGCAGCATGTCGTTGCCGCCCAGTTCGAGCACGAAAAGATCGGGCTTGTCCTCCTGCGCATCGAGTGTGAAGGCGAGCCGCTGGCGTCCCGCAGCGGTCGTGTCGCCCGAGACGCCGGCATTGGCGATATCGGCATTCACCCCTTTCGCCCGCAGCGCCATTTCGAGCCGCGCGGGATAGCTCTCCCCCTCGTCCAGGCCGTAGCCAGCAAAAAGACTGTCGCCGAAAGCGAGGATATTGAGCTCCGGCCCCATGACCGGGATCGATGGCGGCCCTTCGGCGCCGGGCGTGCGGGCAGCGCCCGAAGCGGGCGGCACGATCGTATCCTCGGCCGCTTCCTGCTCGCAAGCCGTCACGGCAAGAGCCAGCAGGCCCGCCCCGAAAATTCGCACAATCCCGCCTCGAAGCATCATTCGCCGTCCACTCCGCGTATCTTGTCTGCCCATCCCACCTATGCCATCGAGCCCCCGTGACAAGCCCTTCCCTCGCCCTCACCGCCCGCAATCTCGTCCTTACCCTCGGTTCCGACCGCAAGCCGGTCGAGATCCTGCGCGGCATCGATCTCGACATCGGGCGCGGCGAGGTGGTCGCCCTGCTCGGTCCTTCGGGTTCGGGCAAGAGCTCGCTGATGGCAGTGCTTTCAGGCCTCGAACGCGCGAGCGGGGGGACCCTCGAGGTGGCGGGGGCCGATTTCACCTCGCTCGACGAGGACGGGCTTGCTGCCGCGCGACGGGGACGGATCGGGATCGTGCTGCAGGCCTTCCACCTCCTGCCGACCATGACCGCGGCGGAGAACGTCGCGACCCCGATGGAACTTGCAGGCGCCGATGACGCGCGCGAGCGGGCGATCGCCGAACTTGACGCGGTCGGACTTGGCCACCGGACCGACCATTACCCGACCCAGCTTTCGGGTGGCGAGCAGCAGCGCGTTGCCATCGCCCGGGCCACCGCGCCGCGCCCCGAACTGATCTTCGCAGACGAGCCGACGGGCAATCTTGACGTCACCACCGGCGAGGAAATCGTCGACCTTCTCTTCGCACGCCGCGCGCAGACCGGCGCGACACTGCTCATCATCACCCATGACGAGGCGCTTGCGAAGCGCTGCGAGCGGGTGTTGACGATGGCTGACGGGGTGATCGTCTCCGACACGAAAACCGCGGCGAAAGGCGAAGCCGCGTGAACGAGGCGGGAGGCCTCACCTGGAGCGCTGCGTGGCGCATCGCCCGCCGCGATCTCAACGCCCGATTCAAAGGGCTGCGCCTTCTGCTCGTCTGCATTTTCCTGGGCACCGCCGCGCTTGCCGCGATCGGCACTCTGACCGCCGCGATCGAGCGCGAACTCGCCGCGAGCGGGCAGGAATTGCTGGGCGGCGATCTCGAAGTCGAGGTCTGGCAACGTGATCTGACGGAGGATGAGAAGGCCGCGCTGGCCCGATATGGCACGATCTCGGGCGGAACGCGTCTGCAGGCCATGGCGAGCGCGGGAGAAAACGCGGCACCTGCCGAACTCAAGGCCGTCGACGAATTCTGGCCGCTTTATGGGACGCTTGCGCTCGCGGATGGACGCGAGGCGGGCGCGCCATCCGGCAACAACGCCTGGCTTGCACGCGGGGCGTTGGACCGGCTCGACATCGAAGTCGGCGACAGGTTCACCATCGGCACGGTCGAACTGATCGCGGCGGGCGTGATCGAGGACGAGCCCGACCGCCTCTCGGAAGGCTTCCAGCTAGGCCCGACGGTGATCGTCGCCGAGGACGTGCCGGGCCGCGCGGGGCTGCTGCAACCGGGAGCGCTCTACCAGAGCAAGTATCGCGTCGCCTTTGCCGACCCCTCGCGCGATCCCGAGGCGGTCGAAGACGCGCTGACCGATGCCTATCCGAATGCCGGCTTCGATTTCCGAACTCGCGACCGTGCCTCGCCCGGTGCGGACCGTTTCGTCGCGCAGATGAGCGATTTTCTGACCCTTGTAGGCCTCGCAGCGCTGGTCATCGCCGGGATCGGGATCGCAGGCGGCGTTTCGTCCTATCTCGACCAGCGCCGCTCCAGCATAGCGACGCTCAAGGTGCTGGGCGCATCCTCACGCGACATCGTGCGGATCTATGCCTTGCAGATCGCGGTCGCGGCGCTTGCGGGAAGTCTTGCCGGACTGGCGGTCGGCGTGCTCGTCACTCCCCTGCTCGGCGCAGCGCTCGAAGGCCTGTTGCCGGTGCAGAGCGGCTTCATAATCGAGCCAGCGCCGCTGCTGCTCGCAGGCTCCTATGGCATGCTTGTCGCCTTCGCCTTCGCCGCCGCGCCGCTTTTGCGGGCCCGCAGTTTTCCGGCGATGGCATTGATGCGCTCTAGGATAGTTCCGCTATCGCGCGATCGGCGATCGCTGGGAGTGACTGCGGCAGGGATCGCGGCAATCTGCGCGCTCGCTTTGCTGACGACGGCAGAACCGCGCCTGTCGGGCGGATTCCTTCTCGGCGCGGGCGTGGCGCTCGTGCTGCTGGCCGGACTTGGCTTCGCGATCCAGGCTCTCGCTCGGCGCCTGCCGCGTCCGAACAATCCGATCCTCAGAAGCGCGCTTGCCAACATCCACCGCCCGGGAGCGCCGACTGGAGCCCTTGTGACTGCGCTCGGTTTCGGGCTTGCCGCCTTCGTCCTGCTGGCCGCCATCCAGAGTGCGATCGAGGGAAATATCGACAGCCGGGTCCCCCGGGAGGCGCCGGACTATTTCGTGCTCGACGTCCCAGTTGCCAAAGAGGCACGTTTCACCGAACTGGTGGAAGGGCGTTTCCCCGAAGCGAGCCTGCGCATGGTCCCGACCCTGCGCGGCGCGGTGCTCGCCTACGGGCCCGAAAGCGAGATGGTGCGCGTTTCCGAACTCGAGGAATTGCCCGAGGGCGCCTGGGGCCTGCGCGGCGAACGCGGTCTGACCTATGCCGACCGACTGCCTCAGGGCAACCGTGTGGTCGAAGGCGAGTGGTGGAGCCCGCTTCACTCCGGGGAGCCGCTGGTCTCGATCGACGCAGAATTCGCCCGCGCGCTCGACCTGGAAGTGGGCGACTACCTCACCATAGGCATACTCGGCGTCGAGCGGACCGCCCGGATCGCCAATCTTCGCGAGATCGACTGGGAAAGCATGGGGTTCAATTTCCTGCTTGTCTTCAGCCGCAACGCGATCAGCGATGCGCCCCACAATCTTTCAGCGACGATCGACCTGCCGGACGCTGCCGACACCGAGGCGCGCGGGGAATTGCTGCGGGCGCTGGTGCGGGAATTTCCGTCTTCCTCGGTGGTCGAGGTCGGCGAAGTGCTGGGTGAAGCGCGCACGATCCTGCGCCAGGTCGGCCTTGCGACGCTCGCTGCGGCGGCGGTCGCAGTGCTCGCCGGGCTCGCCGTCCTGATGGGCGCGATTGCGGCGGCGCGGACCTCGCGCACCTATGATACCGTGGTGCTGCGCGTGCTCGGTGCGAGCCGGCGGCAGATCCTGATGATGCAGCTGGCCGAATATGGCCTCATTGCCGCCGCGCTCGCCCTCGTCGCGCTCGGCCTTGGAAGCCTGCTCGGCTGGGTCGTCATAACGCAGTTGTTCGAATTCGACTGGCTGCCCGACTGGGGCGTAGTGCTCGGCGTGCTCGGCCTCGGCCTTGTCACCGTACTTGCCTTCGCGATTGGTGGATCGCTCCCGCTGCTCCGGGCAAAGCCGGCGCGCGCCCTGCGGGAACTCTGATCCTCAGGCGAACGCGGCCGCGATTTCCTGCTGTTCGCTGTCGCCGATGACAGCGTGAAGTGCGGCCGAGAGGACGGCACTCGCAATGCCGATCAAAACCATCAGCGGAATGAACAGGAGAAAGCCGAGCAATGCGGTCACCCCGCCAGCAGCGGTGAATTCGTTGGCAGCGCCGGCTCCGCCCGCGAACACCAGCAAAAAGGGAACCGCCGCCAGTCCAAGCGCGATCAGGCCAGAAATCAGTATCAGGGCCAGGATGCCGATCACCTTGCCTTCGGTGATCTGCCAGCTCCGCCGGATCGCGCGGATAGGGTTGCGCACATTGTCCACCGCCACAACGGGCACGAGCACCGAAAAACGGCAGGCAAGGTAGATCGCGAGCGGAAGAACGGCGAGAGCGACGAGCACGTTCGCGAACGTGCCGAGATCGCCAAAAAGTGCAAAGACCGCGGCGAGGAGAACCCACAACAGAACAACGAGCAAGTAGATCGCGCCGAACAGAAAGGTGGTACCGAGCAGGGTCGGCGCGGCCTTGAATCCGGCACCGAGCGCATCACCGAAAACGGGCCGCGCGAGCGGGCTCGAAAGCGCCGTCAACGACGCCTGCTGCGCAAGGGCGAACAGGAAGCTCGCGAGATAGAAGAGAAGCGCGAAGATCACGACCCCTCCGCCCAGGCTCATCACAGCGGCGGGATCCTGCATGTCGGTCAGCGCGAACATCGCGCCTGCCATGGAGGCCCCGATGATCCCGCCGAACACCGTATAGAAGATCATCTGGAGCACGGTGAAGAGCACCAGCATCCCGACGAGCATGAGGCCCCTCTGCTTGAGCATGGAGAGCGTGGCAGAGAATACCCGGCGAATATCGATCATGTGAGCGCCCCCTTTTCGCGCGGGTCAGGCCCAGGCCATCCCCCGCCATACGAAACGTGCACAATGGGACCGCATACGCAAGAGGCATCGAAACCCGTCGTTTCCGGCTTCCGCCTTTGACAAGGGCCCCGTGCATCGCCGCACGGGGCCCATTGTCTTTCGAAACCGGTGAAAGCGATCAGAAGCGGAAGCGCACGACACCGCCATAGGTGCGTGGCGCACTTGGATAGCCGAACACGGTGCCGGACTGGGCTACCCCATCGGCAACGGTCAGGATCCAGCGATCGTCGAACAGGTTTCGCACGAAAGCCCCGATCTCGAGCCCGCTGGCAAGCGCGAGCGTCGTCGATGCGTTCACCTGGTTCACTTCGCGCCGGAAGATCTCCGTTTCCCCGCGGGCGAAGTTGAACGTCGGCAGGCCATTGTTCACGTTGGTGTTGCTTTCGTGGTTGTAATCCACGCGGGTGATGATCCGCGAACCGCTGTCGAATTCGTGCGTATAGGTCGCCGAAGTCGCGATCGCCCATGCCGGGATCCCGCCCGGTCGCTCACCGGTCAGATCGCCCAGCACGGGGTTCGGGAAACTGTCGAACAGCGGATCGAGGTGAGTCACCGCGAAAGTCAGGACAAGCCCGTCGGTCGGGTTGATCGTGGTATCGAATTCGAAGCCCCGAACCGACTGTTCACCAGCATTGAGAAGGGTGAAGCCCAGCCCTGTGAAGATGAACGCCTGGAAGTTCTCGATCGTCTGGTCGAACACCGCCAGGTTGAAGCCGAAGCCGTCCCACTGGCCCTTCATGCCAAGCTCGTAGACGACCGCCTCTTCGGGGTCCGCGACGCGGGTCCCGTTGCTGAGGTTGGGCGTTGCAAGGCCGGCGTCGATGATCGGCGAAGACGGAGCGAGGAAGGTCGAGCCGCGGAAATTGTTGCTGCCATCGGGCGCGGGCCGCGGGCCGACACCGGGCTCGAACAGGTTTGCCGGCGGACGGCTGTCGCGCGAGAGGTTGACGGAGCTTGCCTTGAAGCCCGTCGCATAACTCGCATAGACATTGAGCTCCGGCGACACCTGGTAAGCAGCGCGCAGGATGTAGGTGAAGTCATCATCGCGCGTCCGACCCGGCTCGACCGGGTTGGGCACGTCGAGGAAGCCTGTCTGGAACTGCAAGTCCGCAAGCGGGAGCAGCGGGTTGACGGCAGGGTCGAGCGCGAGCGTCTGCAACTGCTGCTGCACCGCGGCCGGCAGGGACTGGAACTGCTCACGCGTGGTGATGGTGGGCAGGTTCGGATCCAGCGCGGTCGCCTGCGTGATGAACTGGTCGATCACGTTGAAGGTTGCCAGCGGGTCGCCCGGGATCGTCTGGATCGTGAAATCCTTGCGGTCGTCGGTATAGTTGAAGCCCGCCGTGAAGACGAGACCGTCAACCGGCTCGAAATCGACCGTGCCGAAGATCGACCACGACCGGTTGTCGAGCGTGAAGCGCTCACGGCTCAGGAACTCCCCGCCAAGGACGCTGCCGACCGGCAGGCCGAGCTGCTGGTCGACCTGGGCAAGCAGGGCCTGGCCGGTCCCGATCTGCTGTGCCGGCGTAAGTCCGGGGACGAGCGCGCCGGAGTTCAGGCGGCTGCGCGGCGAGGTCGGATCCGGGCTGTTGTAGAACCCGCCACTGACCGCGCTGAAGGCGGCGAATTCGCGGAAATCCTCGCCGATCGAAAGCGAGCTGTCCTGCTCGATCTGCTCATCGAAATAGTATCCGCCCAGAAGAAAGTTGATCGGGCCGTCGAAATTCGACGTGATCCGGAATTCCTGGGTGAAGGTGTCCACCGCCTGGTCGCGGGTCTCCGTCGTCAGATCGGCGCTGGTGAAATCGACGTCCTGCGCGAAGGAATTGCGGAGTTCGCGATAGGCCGTGATCGAGGTCACCGAGATGTCGCCGAGATCCCAATCGATCTGGCCGGAGAAGCCGTAATTCTCGTTGAGGTTGCGTGGAACGACGTTGAGGAAATTCCGGTCGGAGAAGAAGTCGGTGTTGAAGTCGCCGCCCACCGCGGTGATTGCGTCTCGCGTGGTCGGGCCGATCTCGAGATTGCCGGTCTGGCAGCATACTTCGTCGATTTCGGCGTAGTCGGCGATCAGGCGGATCTTGATGTCGGTGGTCGGCTCGATCAGCAATTGCCCGCGCACGCTGTAGCGGTTGCGGTCATTGATCTGTTCGCCAAGGTTCACGATCTCGCCGAAGCCGTCGCGCTGCTGGTAGCTGCCATCGAGCGAGAAGGCGATCGTGTCGGTGATCGGCCCGGTGATGTCGCCGCGCAGGAACACCTGATCGAAATTGCCGTAAACCGCTTCGACATTGCCGCCGAAATCGAATTGCGGCTCACGCGTGACGACCGAGATGACACCAGCCGAGGCGTTCTTGCCGAACAGCGTCGATTGCGGGCCGTTCAGCACCTCGATGCGCTGCACGTTGGCAAGGTCGTTGAGGGCCGACGCGGAGCGCGAGCGGAACACGCCGTCGATGAACACGCCGACCGAGGGTTCGACGCCGAAATTGTTGTCGCCGTTGCCGAAACCGCGGATGATGAAGGTCGAGGCTGACGAGGTCTGGAGCTGGCTGACGCGCAGCGAGGGGGTGACCGTCTGCAGGTCGAGCACGTCGCGGATCTGCGCCGCCTCGAGCGTCTCGCCCGAGGTCACGGACACCGCGATCGGCACTTCCTGCAGCGTCTGTTCGCGCTTGGACGCGGTGACGATGATCTGGTTGTTCGATTCCGGTGCGCTGGGAACGTCCTCCTCGAGCACCAGCTCATCGGCATCGTCGGAATCGGGCAAATCCTGGGCGTGGGCGAGACCCGGCGCGAGAACGGCCAGGGCTGCGGCGCCTGCAAGCAGGGTGAATCGGTATGAGCCGGCAAGGCCGGACGTAATCGAACGCATGGATGTTCCTCTCTCTAGAGCCCTCTCAAGCCCGTCCTGTTGCCGAAAGTCGCGTCCCAAATCGCGCCTCCGCCGGGCTGATGCGGCAGACTGATAGGCGAGCGCCGATGCCTGGACAAGCGGCAACGACTGCCTCCGAAACGCCAAGCGGAACAGATGTTGCAGCCCGGTCACACCATCCCGTGGCATGTCCAGTCGCGCGCGCACGCCTGCCGCGGCCCGGTTTCGATTGCTTTTGCCGGGCTCTCTGCCTAAGGCGCGCGACATCGGGTGAAGCCAGCACGTGACAGCGGGCAACCCCGTTCCCCACCCTCTTCGAAAGCCCGTTTGCATGTCCGCCTTTCCCACCGGCCCCACGTCCCTGAGGAACGTGGCGATCATCGCCCACGTCGACCACGGCAAGACCACGCTGGTCGACCAGCTCTTCCGCCAGTCCGGCACCTTCCGCGAGAACCAGCGGGTGGACGAGCGCGCGATGGATTCTGGCGACCTCGAAAAGGAGCGCGGGATCACCATCCTCGCCAAGTGCACAAGCGTGGAATGGACGCCGACAGGCGGCAGCGAGACGACGCGGATCAACATCGTCGACACACCCGGCCACGCCGATTTCGGCGCCGAGGTTGAGCGGATCCTGTCGATGGTGGATGGGGTCATCCTTTTGGTCGACAGCGCCGAAGGGGCGATGCCGCAGACCAAGTTCGTCACCGGCAAGGCGCTCGCTCTGGGCCTGCGCCCGATCGTGGTCGTCAACAAGATCGACCGGCCCGACGGACGTCCGCAGGAAGTGCTCGACGAGATTTTCGACCTCTTCGCCAGCCTTGACGCCTCTGACGAACAGCTCGACTTCCCCTCGCTCTTCGCGAGCGGGCGCGACGGCTATGCCAGCCCCGACGAGAATGCGCGCGAAGGCAGCCTCGAACCGCTGTTCGAGTTGATCGTCAACCACGTTCCTGCCCCAGATCTCGACATTTCAGGCAGGTTCAGTTTTCTTGCGACCCTGCTCGACCGCGACAATTTCATGGGCCGAGTGCTGACCGGCCGGGTCCAGTCGGGCACGATCAGGGTCAATGATCCGATCCACGCCATCGACCGCGATGGCAATGTCGTGGAAACGGGCCGCGCGACCAAGCTGCTCTCCTTCCGGGGACTTGAGCGGGTGCCGGTCGAGACTGCGCAGGCAGGCGACATCATCGCGCTCGCCGGGCTCGAAAAGGCGACCGTCGCAAACACGATCGCCGATCCTTCGGTGAACGAACCCATCGCCGCCCAGCCGATCGATCCGCCAACGCTCGCGATGCGCTTTGCTGTCAATGACAGCCCGCTGGCGGGCCGCGAGGGTGACAAGGTGACGAGCCGCCTGATCCGCGACCGCCTCATGCGCGAGGCGGAAACCAATGTCGCGATCCGCGTCACCGAGAGCGAGGACAAGGACAGTTTTGAAGTCGCCGGACGCGGCGAACTGCAACTCGGCGTCGTGATCGAGACGATGCGCCGCGAGGGTTTCGAGCTGGGAATCAGCCGCCCCCGCGTGCTCTTCCGCGAGGAGGACGGCCAACGCATGGAGCCTTACGAGACCGTCGTCATCGACGTGGACGACGAGCATTCGGGCACGGTCGTCGAGAAGATGCAGCGCCGCAAGGCAGACCTCACCGAAATGCGCCCCTCCGGTCAGGGCAAGACCCGCATCACATTCTCGGCCCCCTCGCGCGGACTGATCGGCTATCACGGCGAATTCCTCTCCGACACGCGCGGCACGGGCATCATGAACCGCCTGTTCGAGAAATACGGCCCCTACAAGGGCCCGATCGAAGGCCGCATCAACGGCGTGCTCATCTCGAACAGCGACGGCGAAGCGGTGGCCTATGCGCTCAATGCGCTGGAGGAACGCGGCGAGCTTTTCATCGGGTCGCAGGCGCGGGTCTATGAAGGCATGGTCATTGGCGAGAACGCCAAGCCAGACGATCTCGAGGTCAATCCGCTGAAATCGAAGCAGCTCACCAATATCCGTTCGTCGGGCAAGGACGACGCCATTCGCCTCACCCCGCCGCGCCGGATGAGCCTCGAACAGGCGATCGCCTATATCGACGACGACGAGATGGTCGAGGTCACGCCGAAATCAATCCGGCTGAGAAAGGCAATTCTCGACCCGCACGAACGCAAGAAAGCGCGCCGCAAGAAGGACGTCTGAGGCACCCGAACGGCTCGAGCTGTCCTGCATGGGCCACGGCAGGTCTCTTCGCAGGCGCACAATAATTACCCTATTGCGGCAACGCGCGAAACATATTCAACGCGTTGTGCGAGCGGATTGGCAATCCTTGCGAATTCGCCCTCTGCTGTGGCCACGACGCAAACTGCTTGTTACGCACCTGCAACATGGAAACAGCAACGCTCGCCTCACTTGCCGTCTACTTCATCGCGATGCTCGGCATCGGGCTCTATGCCTGGAAGAAGTCGACCGAGGATTCGGAAGGCTATCTTCTTGCCGGACGCAACCTGCCGCCTGCCGTGGCCGCGCTCTCCGCAGGCGCATCCGACATGTCGGGCTGGCTTCTTCTCGGCCTGCCCGGCGCTCTGTATGCTGCCGGTCTGGTCGAGGCTTGGATCGGGATTGGCCTCTTCCTCGGAGCGGTCGCCAACTGGGTCATCGTCGCCCCGCGCCTGCGCGAGCAAACCGAGCGTTACGGCAATGCTTTGACGATCCCGCAATTCCTCGCCAATCGTTTCCCGAGCCAAGGGACGACGCTGCGCGTTATTTCAGCCATTGTCATCGTGGTGTTCTTCACCGTCTACACCGCAGCCGGGCTCGTCGGCGGGGGCAAGCTGTTCGAGACCGCATTCGCCGGGCTTCTGCCGAATGTAGGCCTGAGCGATTACATGCTCGGCATCGTCATCACGGCGGGGATCGTCCTTGCCTACACGATGATCGGCGGATTCCTTGCGGTCAGCCTGACCGATTTCGTCCAGGGCGTGATCATGATGGTCGCGCTTGTCATCATGCCGCTTGTCGTGATGTTCGGCAGCGGCGGGGATGCGGGGGCTTCGCTGGGAGACGTTCCGGTCGACGGGTTCCTAAGCCTGACCGAGGGGCTGACCTTTCTCGGCTTCATCAGCGCGGTGACCTGGGGGCTCGGCTATTTCGGCCAGCCGCATATCATCGTGCGCTTCATGGCGATCGACACGGTCGCAAAGGTCAAGACTGCGCGCAATGTCGGGCTGTCATGGATGGCGATCTCGCTTGTCGGTGCGCTCGGCATGGGGCTTGCGGGGCGCGCCTATGCGGAACGCAATGGTCTGACAGTCACCGACCCGGAGACGATCTTCATCATCCTTGCCGACCTGCTCTTCCACCCGGCCATCACCGGCTTCCTGTTCGCCGCCCTGCTCGCGGCGATCATGAGCACGATTTCCTCGCAATTGCTCGTCTCCTCCTCTTCGCTGACAGAGGATTTCTACCGGCTGTTCCTGCGCAAGAACGCAAGCGAGCGCGAAGCGGTGAATATCGGGCGGGTCTGCGTCGCGCTGGTCGCGATCGCCGCGATCGTGATAGCGAGCGACCCGACAAGCGAGGTGCTCGGTCTTGTCGCCAATGCATGGGCAGGCTTTGGCGCGGCGTTCGGTCCGCTCATCGTCCTTGCTCTCACCTGGCGCGGCATGACCGGCGCAGGCGCGGTTGCCGGATTGGTGACGGGTGCCGTGGTGGCGGGGGCATGGATCACGCTCGAATGGAATGCGAGCTTCATGGGCGGCGAAGGGCTTTACGAGATTGTGCCCGGCTTCATCGCAGCCTGGATCGCGATCGTGGTCGTCAGCAAGGCTACGACCCAAAGCGCTGCGACCCGCGCGCAGGCGCCGGCCGAATAGGGCGATGAGCGCGGCGGATAGTCGCGATGGGATGGCTCACCACCTTTCGCTTTTCACGGCTTTGCCCCTGATGCACTCTGCGGCCCGATCGCGACTCGGGAGAAACGGATGAGCGAGAAAGGGGACCCGCGCGTCACCGGCCTTGGCGGGGTTTTCTACACGGTCAGGGACACCGACGCGACGCGCAAATGGTATCGCGAGATACTTGGGATCGATGGACCTTACGGCCCGCAATTCGCTTGGGAGTCCGAACCCATGACGCATCCCTATTCGCTCATCAGCCATTTCGAGGACGACAATTACATCAAGCCCGGCAAGCACGGATTCATGATCAATTTGCGCGTTCACGATCTCGATGGCTTCATCAAAAGGCTCAGGAAGGCGAAGGTCAAGGTGCTCGATACCGCCGACGAGGGCTACGGCAAGTTCGCATGGATCCTCGATCCCGACGGCATAAAGATCGAACTTTGGGAACAGGTTACCGATGAATTGCCCTGACCGGCAGCGCGGGTTGCCCCAGTTTGCGCCGCACGTTCACGCAGCCCTCTCGGTTAATGGCTGCCGGGCGAACAGCCTTAGCGCAGCGTTAACCTTTGGCTTGCCATAGTGCTGCGGCATGAACGCGAAACGCATCATCATGCGCATCGGCGCCGTTTGCGCCGCGATTTCCCTTTCGGGCTGCGGGTCACTGGTGCCCTCGCCCGGTACACCCGCGCCGGGCGCGGCGAGCGGCGCCTCGCGCGCTGGCGCTCCACCGCCGATCGAGCGTTCCGCGAACCGCCTCGCCTCGGCTCCGCGCGGCTATCGCACGACGGGGCGGGATAGCCGAGCGGCACCGAACTGTCTGGCAGAGCTAGCGGATACGGGCACGCGCTTTGATCCGTTGCCCGACGCTTACGCAGGGCCCGGTTGTCACAGGCTTGGAACGGTTCAGGTTTCAGCCCTGTCGGGTGATGGCGGGATGTTCGGCGTGAGCAATCTTGGCCCGGTCAAATGCGCAACCGCCAAGGCCTTCGGCGACTGGTCTCGTTTCGGGGTCGACCGCGCCGCGCGGCAAGTCCTGGGGAGTGGGCTCTCCCGCATCGAGACCATGGGAAGCTATGCCTGCCGCAATGTCGAGGGGACTGAACGCCGCTCGGCCCATGCGCGGGCCGACGCGATCGACGTCTCGGGTTTCGTGCTTAAGGATGGTCGCCGGATACTTCTCGTCCGGGACTGGAAACATGGCACGGCGGCCGAGCGCAAGTTTCTGCGGATCGTCCATCGCAGCGCCTGCAAGAGATTCGGGACGGTCCTCGGCCCCGAATACAACGCGGCGCATCGCGACCACTTCCACCTCGAGGGAACCGGGCC
>JGI12210J13797_10238737_pt1 | contig 20290 bp, 19 predicted proteins | sample ElkSlonscriptome_3_FD_13797 | JGI IMG/M metagenome (IMG submission 13797)
TATCACGAAAAGGTTCGCGCACTGCTTTCACCGCAATTGAAGGGTGACGACCTGGCCTGGCTCGAACGCGAGACAGCGCCTCTGAAAGGCTGACCCGACTTCGCCCGACGATTGCAACGCCGGCGGTGTTCCCGTATTGTTCCGTTAGTTCGAGTCGCATTCGGCGGCCCGGCGGGGATGAGAGGAACGTGACGATGATCGGCTATGTGACACTTGGCACCAACGACCTGCCGCGCGCGGCGAAGTTCTACGATGCGATCGCCAGACATTTCGGCGTCGGACGGATGATGGAATTCGACAGCTTCATCGCCTGGGGCGAGATGGGCGGCGCGCCGGGGATCGCAGCGACGCAGCCGTTCGACGGTAAAAAGGCGACGGTCGGCAATGGCGTGATGGTCGCGCTGCAGGTCGAGAGCCCGCAGGACGTGCAGGCGGTCTACGAAACCGCCATGGCCGAGGGCGGCAAGGACGAAGGCGCGCCCGGCCCGCGCGGCGATGACGGATTTTATGCGGCCTATTTCCGCGATCCCGATGGCAACAAGCTCAACGCCTTCTGCATGGTCGCGCCCGCAACGTGATCTGGCGCGGCGGCCCGGCACCCGGGGGTTTTCTGTCGCGCCAATGAACGGCGTGGCCAGGCCGATACCCAAGGGCGATACCCAAGGGCGATACATTGCGCGACAAATATCCATTCGTTCGGGATAATCGTGCGACACGTCCGGCCTATAACCGGTCTCATGAGTTGCGGCGGGAGCCAAGGCAAACCTCCCCCGTCGACCGGACGACCGACAATTTTCGGCCTGCTTCCCCTCGCGGGCCGGGCCGGTCGCTGGCCGAGGCATCCCGTCGCAGCTCTTTCGACCAATCCTTGATACGAAAGAGACCGATATGCGAAAGCTCACACTTACGATTTCCGCCGCCGCACTTGCCTTTGGCGGGGCCGGCATCGCGCTCGCCGATCACCATGGCGGCCATCCCGGACCCGATCATAGCCCCCATCATGGCGAGCGCGGTTTCGAAGCAGCGGACTCCAACAATGACGGCGTCGTCTCGCTCGCCGAAGCGCGCGCACAGGCCGCCGAACGGTTCGAATCGATGGATACGAACCGCGACGGCACGATCAGCGCAGAGGACCGCCGGGCCCGGCAGGCCACGCGCTTTGCCGCGGCCGATGCAAACGGCGATGGCGAAGTGACGTTGGCGGAAATGCAATCCGCCCGCGAAGCACGGAATGGCGACAGGGCCGAACGCCGCGCGGCACGACAGGCTCGAATGTTCGAACGCCTCGACACCGATGACAGTGGCGGAATCTCAGCTGCCGAAATGATGGTCGCGCGCGAAGCGCGTGCCGAGCGTCGCGGCAATCGGGGTGGACGAATGCTGCGTCGCGCCGATGCCGATGGCGATCGGGCGGTCTCCCCGGCCGAATTCGAGGCCGCGATCGAAGCGCGTTTCGAACGGATCGATACCGACGGATCGGGCACCATCACCGCTGCCGAACGCGAGGCCGCCCGCGAACGCCGGCAGGAGCGCCGGGAGGAGCGCCGGGAGGATCTCAGGGACAGCCGATCGAGCTGAACCGACGCGAACCGACACCAGTCACGGTGTCACGTTGCGCCCGGCCTGCCCGCTATGCGGTTGCAGGCCGGGCCATGCGTGTTCATGACCGGAACTGGCCCCAACCCCGGATACGATAGATCCCGGATACGATAGATGAATGCATCCGCCCCCACCCGCATCCTGCTCGTCGACGACGAAGCGACGCTGCGCGAACCGCTCGCCGAATATCTCGCCGGTCAGGGCTTTGCCGTCGATCAGGCTGTAGATGCGACTGCGGCGCGCGCCATTCTGGATCGCGCTCGGCAGGGCCGCTCCGGCAGACAGGGGGAGGGATACGATATAGCCCTGCTAGACGTGATGATGCCGGGGGAAGACGGGCTTTCGCTGTGCCGGCACCTTGTCGAAACGCGGCGTTTGCCCGTCATCTTCCTCACCGCTCGCGGCGAGGCGACAGACCGGATCGTCGGCCTGGAGCTGGGCGCCGACGATTACATCGTCAAACCCTTCGAACCGCGCGAACTGGTGGCCCGGATCCGCACGGTGCTGCGCCGGGTCGAACGTGGCGGCGTGGCCGCCGGGCAGACCCGCGCGCAGAACGAGGACCGCCCCTATGTGTTCGAGGGCTGGCGGCTCGATCCGCTCAAGCGCAAGCTGACCGATCCACATGGCGTCACGGTCCCGATTTCGACTGCCGAGTTCCGCCTGCTGCGCGCCTTTCTCGATCATCCTCGCACTGTGCTCGACCGCGATTCGCTACTCGACATGGTGCAGGGGCGCAGCGCCAACCTGTTCGATCGCGCGGTCGATAACCAGGTCAGCCGACTGCGCCGCAAGATCGAGGCGGATACGCGCGATCCGCGCCTGATCCTGACCGTGCGCGGGGGCGGATATCGCCTTGCCGCGGCGGTCACGCGCGTTTCGCCGGACGCGGGGCAGGATTGAACTGCGCATGAGCCGGTTGTGGCCATCAAGCCTGCTGGGGCAGGTTCTCGCGAGTGTCGCCCTGGCGCTGCTGGTGGCGCAGATCGTGTCGGGAGCCCTGCTTTACCGTGCAGGCGAGGATCGGCGCGAGGCGGCGGTGCTGGCAGCGGCCGGGTTCCGGCTGATCAATGGCGCGCAGATGTCCTCCCGCTCGCAGGGCATGCGCGGCGAAGGCCGGAATATCCGCCGCAATGGCTCCGGCAATGGACGGGGCCTGCCCCGTTCGCTGCGCTATTCGCAATCGCCCGATGCGCCGATGATCATCGCACGGGCCCGGCCATCGGGCGAGCGCGAACAGTCCCTGCGCGATTTCCTTCTGAACGAGGGGATCGATCCGGTCGCGGTGAGGGTCGTCAGCACGCGTGCCGGCGAGGACCCTGATATCGCGAACTTCATGCGCGCGCGCCCTCGCCTCGCCCGGCGGACCGATTGGCGCGATCGCCGCATCCTGGTCGCTGCGATCCAGCGAACCGCGGACGGTCCGTGGGAAACCGCCCGCGTCGTGGAGCGCGAGCGCCAGCGCGCCGCAACGGGCGTCATCGTGTTTCAGACGCTGGTCATCTTCGCTTTCCTGATGGCGATCCTGTTCCTCGTCCTGCGGCGCATCACGCGGCCGCTCGCGCGCCTGACGCAGCGTGTCGACGATTTCTCGCGCAACCCCGAAACCGCCATTCGCCTGATCGAAAGCGGGCCGGCGGATACGCGCAAGCTGATCGCGGCGCACAATGCGATGGAGGCGCGGGTCGCTGCTTTGCTGGATGAAAAGGACGTGATGCTGGGCGCGATCGGGCACGATCTGAAAACCCCGCTCGCCGCGCTTCGGGTGCGGATCGAAAGCGTGACGGACGAAACCCAGCGCGCGCGCATGGCCGATACGATCGAGGATCTGGCCGCGACGCTCGACGATATCCTGTCTCTGGCGCGGGTGGGGAAGACCGGCGAGCCGAAGGAAGCGGTCGATCTGGCCGCGCTCATGCGGGGGATCGTCGAGGAATGCGAGGATCTGAGCCAGCCCGTCACCATCGCCGATCCACCCCGCATCGTCGCGCAGGTGCATGCCACATGGCTCAAGCGCGCGCTTCGCAACCTGGTCGCCAATGCCGTGCGTTATGGCGGGACCGCGCATCTGACGCTGTATCCCGACGAAGAGGCCATCGTCCTGCGGGTCGAGGATGAGGGGCCGGGCATTGCGCAAGACCGGATCGCGCAGATGCTGGAGCCGTTTGCCAGGGGCGAGGAATCGCGCAACCGGGCGACTGGCGGTGCGGGTCTCGGCCTCGCGATCGCGCGGGCGATCGCGGCACAACATGGCGGCCAACTCGTGCTGGAGAACCGGGCGCAGGGCGGATTGCGGGCCGAAATTCGTCTGCCGCGCTCTTGATACCGCTTGCCGGGCATTTCGCGCTTGCTAGGTTTCGCCGATGAGGACGGTGTTTTCCTGGCTGGCGCGCACCTCCCTGCTTTACGTTCTGATCGTGATTGCACTGGCCCTCGCCGTGATCATCGGGCCGATGGCGCCGGACATCGCGCAGGGGTGGCGGAATGAAACCGCCGGCCTGTCGGAAATCGCCGCCAGGATTGAACAGGCACAGGATCTGGCCCAGAACCGGCTCGAAGACCGGGTGGACGAGGCCCGCACCCTGCCCGTCCAACAGCTCGAACAGCGCATCGTGCGGCGCGAGGATGAACGCAAGCGATTGCAGCGGCAGATCGACGCGATCGATGACGAATGGCTCTCCGCCTATCGGCCTTCGCGGATATTAGAGCGCAAGCGTGCAGAAATAGCCATCGCCGTCATCGCACGCGAAATCGACGCGCTTCGAACGGCCCGCTCGCCCCGCGCCGCATTTGGGCAAGCGCGCGAATACCTGGCTGCGAATCCCGAGGTTCCGACCCGTGCTGCGATCGCGGCCACCCGGAGGCGGTGCGCGCGCAATCGGGCCGCGCTGGCACAGTTCGATGAGCGTTACACGATCGACCGGCAATTGCGGGAACTGGTCCGGTCCGAACGAACCCGGTTGCAGTCGGCGGTCAGGGAAAGCTGCGTCAAGGCCGCGACGCTCAAACAACGCCGCGAACGCGGTCTCTCCGCCGCACGAAAGGCAAGCGAGGCGCGCGACGCACTGGCCGGACTTGGCGTACAGCCGCTCGCGCAGGATTTTGCAGACGACATTCGCGGCACGTTGGTGCGCGACATCCTGCTCAAGGCGCTTTGGGCCCTCTTGGGTATCCTTCTGGTCCCCTTGGCCTGGCGCACTCTGGCCTATTACGTGCTCGCACCGATAGCTCAGAACCGGCGGGCGCTGCGATTCGACACCGGAACCACCGCCGACATTCCGCTGCCCGGGCCTAGCCGGGTATCGGCCGAAATCCGGCTCGGCCAGAATGAAGAGGCGCTGGTGCGGCAGGGCTATCTGCAATCCTCCTCGCTCGCCGGAAACAAGCGGACCCGCTGGCTGCTCGACTGGTCGCGTCCGGTGACCAGCCTTGCGAGCGGGTTGCGGTTTCTCACCGCGATCCGGGGTGCGGGCGAGCGGGTCTCGGTATCGGCGACACGCGATCCGCTGGCCGAACTCGCTATCCTCGACGTGCCCGCGAACGCGGCGATGACAGTCCGGCCCAGCGCGCTTGCGGCGATCGTTCAGACCGACGCCGAACCGCTACGCATCACCAGCCACTGGCGGCTGTTTTCGCTCCCGGCATGGCTGACGGTGCAATTGCGCTACCTCGTCTTTCACGGGCCGGTGCGACTGGTTCTCAAAGGCGGGCGCGGCATCCGGATCGAACCGGCCGAACGCGGCCGCATCGTGGGGCAGGATCAACTGGTCGGCATGTCGACCGACCTCGCCTATTCGGTCATCCGCACCGAGACGTTCTGGCCCTATTTCTTCGGGCGCGAGAGCCTGTTGAAAGACCGCATCGAGGCCGGGGGCGGAGTGGTCCTGATCGAGGAAGCGCCATTGGCCGGTAAAACCGGCCTGCGACGCGGGTTTGCGGGCGGCTTCGACGCGCTGCTCAAGCTGTTCGGCGTCTGAGCGCGCGCCGATCAGCGCATCAACCCGCCGATCAGATTGCGAACGAAGCGGCCGGCGATCGGTCCCGCCAGATCGGTCGCGATCGAACCTGCGGCCGAAGTGATCCCGCTGCGCATCGGGTTTGCGCGGCTGCGTGATCCGGTCAATTCGCGCGCCATCTTGCCCGCGGCCGAACTCATCGCCGTCTTCGTCCCTCGGCTCATCGCCTTTTCCCAGACCGATTTCGTCTTGCGTGGTCGCTTGCGCACCTGCTCCTCGCCCTCGCGCTCGACCTCCTGCGCGGTCTCGGCCGCGTCCTCGGCCTTTGCCAGCAGCATCTCCTCGGCACTTTCGCGGTCGATCGCCTCGTCGTATTTTCCTGCGAGCGGGCTCGTCGCCTGAATGATGGCGCGCTCTTTCGCACTGACCGGCCCGAGGCGGGACCGCGGCGGCTTGATCAAGGTGCGCTGAACGATTGTCGGCGCACCGTCCTCGTTCAGGGTCGAGACCAGCGCCTCTCCCACTCGCAATTCAGTGATCACCTGCTCGGTATCGAGCGTCTCGTTGATCCGGAACGTCTCCGCCGCGGCGCGGATTGCACGCTGATCGCGCCGGGTGAATGCGCGCAAGGCGTGCTGAACCCTGTTGCCCAACTGCCCGGCCACCTCTTCGGGAATGTCGATCGGGTTCTGGGTGACGAAGAACACGCCGACCCCCTTGGACCGGATCAGTCGCACGACCTGTTCGATTTTTTCCTGCAACGCCTTTGGCGCGTCGTCGAACAAAAGGTGCGCCTCGTCGAAGAAGAACACCAGCACCGGCTTTTCCGGATCGCCCACTTCGGGAAGCGTTTCGAACAATTCTGCCAGCAGCCACAACAGGAACGTCGCATACAGCTTCGGAGAGCGCATCAGCCGGTCCGCGGCCAGCACGTTGACCTGCCCGTGGCCGCGCTCGTCAACGGCGAGGAAATCGTCGATCTCCAGCGCCGGCTCGCCGAAGAAATGCTCCGCCCCTTGCGCCTCGAAACTGAGCAGCTGGCGCTGGATCGCGCCGACCGACTGCTTCGAGACATTGCCGTAAACGCCCGACAATTCCTTCGAATTCGAATGCGCCCATTGCAGGATCGATTGCAGGTCCCCGAAATCGAGCAGCAGCAGCCCGTTTTCATCGGCGTGGCGAAAGACGATCTGGAGCACGCCTTCCTGCGTGTCGTTCAGATCGAGCAGCCGCGCGAGCAATAGCGGGCCCATCTCGCTGATCGTGGTGCGCACCGGGTGCCCCTGCTGCCCGTACAGGTCCCAGAAGACGGTCGGATTGCCGCTATAGGCATAATCGTCGAGGCCCAGGGTCTCGGCCCTCTCCTCGAGCTTTTCGGCATGTTTGAATGTCGGCGATCCGGGCAGGGCGATCCCGGAAAGGTCGCCCTTCACATCGGCGACGAAGACGGGCACGCCTTCTTTCGAAAAGCTTTCCGCCAATCCCTGCAACGTCACCGTCTTGCCAGTCCCGGTCGCCCCCGCGATCAGACCGTGGCGGTTGGCCCGCGAAAGGGCGAGCGACTGGTCATGGCCATCGCCGCCCAGCCCCAGAAAGATATCGCTCATGGATCGTCTCACCCCCTTGTCCCCGATTGCAGGCGGTTTGGCGGGCCGGAATGGTGCGGTCAAGCACTCGACTTGCAGCGCGGATCGGCTAAGGCAGCAGCGATGTCGCAGTCCGAACCGCAGCCCCCATTCGTCCTGCTCGACGATGCGCGCGCGCCGGTCGATGGCCATGCCGGACCGGCCGACGCATTGTATTACGCGGCGCCGCGCGCGGTTTTCGTCGCGCATCGTGCGAAGGACGTGGCTGACGTCCTCGCAGCAGCCGAAGCGGCGCTCTGCGATGGCGGCGAACTGGCGGGATATATCGCCTACGAAGCGGGCCTTGCGCTGGAAGACAAATTGACGGCGCGAGCACAGGCGCGATCGGGGGCGAACGGTCCGCTGGTCTGGCTGGGCCTGTTCGATCCGCCCGAGCGCATTGGCGCGGCCGATGTGCCCGATTGGCTGTCGGCGCACGGTAGCGGGGCGGAGGACAGCCCCGAGATAGCAGCGACCAGCATCGGTCCGCTCGACCCGCAGCTTTCGTCGGGAGGATATGTTGCCGCTTTCGACAAACTGCGGGAAGCGATCCGGGCGGGCGACATCTACCAGGCGAACCTGACCTACCAGCTCGCCGGGTCCTATCGCGGCGATCCGGTCACGCTGTATGCCGGGCTGCGTTCGGGCGCGCAGGCGGGTTATGGCGGCGTGGTTTTCGACGGATCGCACTGGCTGCTCAGCTTCTCGCCCGAACTGTTCGTTGCCAGCGACGGCAAGGCGGTGAAGGCAAAGCCGATGAAGGGCACGCGTCCGCGCGGCGGCAACCAGCAAGAGGACGAAAAGCAGGCCCGTGATCTCGCGAATTCGGCCAAGGACAAGGCCGAGAACCTGATGATCGTCGACCTGATGCGCAACGATCTTTCGCGCATCGCGGTGCCGGGCAGCGTCAGGGTCGATTCCCCCTTCGCGGTCGAAAGCTATCCCACCGTCCATCAAATGGTGTCGAGCGTGCGGGCCGAGCTCGCACCGGGACGGACCGCGACCGATCTGCTGCGCGCCCTGTTCCCGTGCGGTTCGATCACCGGCGCGCCCAAGATCCGCGCGATGGAATTGATCGACGCGGGCGAGCGCGACTCGCGCGGGCCCTATTGCGGGGCGATCGGGCGGATCGGATCTGATGGAACGGCGGCATTCAACGTCGCGATCCGCACGCTGCGGCTGACTCCGGTCGAAAACGGTCGGGGCCACGCACAGCTCGGCGTCGGCTCTGCCATCGTCGCCGATAGCGAGGCAATGGACGAGCGTCGGGAATGTGAGGTCAAGGCTGGTTTCGTGCGCCGGATCAGCCCGGTTGCGGACGAACCCTCGAACGTCATGGCCACGCGCGATCTGGCCCCCGCCTGCGACCTGATCGAGACGATGGCATTCGATCCGGAAACCGGGATTGCCCTGCTCGAACTGCATCTGGAACGGATGAAGAAGAGCGCAGCTGCACTGGGCTTCTCGTTCGATCGCCACGCCGCGCGCAATCAGATTCAGGCCTTGTGTTTCGAACTGGAGAGCCCGGCAAAGCTGCGCCTCCTCTCTTCGCGCAGCGGTGCGCTGGCGCTCGAAACCGGGCCCCTGCCCAAACCCTTTGCCGATCCGGTATCGGCGGTCGCCCTGCCCAATCCGGTCGATCCGTCAGACTGGCGCCTGCGTCACAAGACGAGCGACCGCGCGTTTTACGACGAGGCGAGCGCTGCGGCCCGGACACTCGGCGCATTCGAGGCGCTGCTGGTGCGCGAGGACGGATTGGTGACCGAGGGCGCGATCACCAACATCTTCGTTCCGCAAGACGACGGGCCCGATCCGGTCATGCTGACCCCTCCCACCGCGCTCGGCCTGCTGCCCGGCGTGTTGCGCGCCTTCCTGATCGAAAAAGGTCGCGTGCGCGAAGCTGAGCTGACACTCGATGACCTTGTCGGAGGCTTCTTTCTCGGCAATGCAGTTCGCGGACTGTTCAAGGCGAAACTGATATGACACCCACGATCCTTTACGAGGACGGCGAAGCGCTGGTCATCGACAAGCCCGCCGGGCTCGCGGTCGACCGCCCGCGACGGGGCGGCCCGTGCCTCGACGACCATCTCGATGCCCTCAAGCTGGGATTTCAGAGGCGTCCGATGCCGGTCCACCGGCTCGACACCGATACCAGCGGCTGCCTGTTGCTGGCCCGCAATCCCAAGGCGCTCAAACGGTTCAACAAGGCATTCGAGGATCGCCTGGTCGCCAAGACCTACCTCGCTGTTCTGGATTGCGAACCGGCGGAACGATCGGGCACGATTTCGCTGTCGCTATCCAAGATCAGTTCGGAGGAAAAGGGCTGGCGCATGATCGCGGCGAAGAAGGGGAAACCGGCAATATCCCACTGGGAATTGCTGGAAACCATCGGCGATGCCGATACCGGGCGCAAGCGCTCGCTTATCCGTTTCCGTCCTGAAACCGGACGCACGCACCAATTGCGGGTGCACGCTTTGCAGGGGCTCGGCGCACCACTGCTCGGCGATCCGGTCTATGGCCCGGTGCGCGGCCAGCACAAGGGTGCGCCGCGCACGATGCTGCATGCCGAGACGATCCGGGTCGAACGCGAAGGCAAGCCGGACATTTTCGCCCATGCCCCGTTTCACGAGGATTTTCTGCGTGCCGGGCTGAGCGAACCGGCCCCCGCTCAATCCGAATCCATGCCGCACACCGCAGAAAATAGCGGCGAGAGCGATGGATAAAAGCCTGCTCGACCGTGCCCATGCGCTGGCCGAGGAAACCTTTCTCGCCGGTTCCGGCCCCGGCGGACAGAACGCCAACAAGGTCGCAACCGAGGTGCTGTTGCGCGTGAACATCTATGCGCTGCGCCTGCCGCCTCCCGTCTTCGCGCGGCTGCGCGATCTGGCAGGATCGAAACTGATTGCGAGTGGCGATTTGTTGATCACGGCGCGCCAGCACCGGACACAGGATGCGAATCGGGCGGCCGCGCGCGAAAAGCTGAACGACCTGCTCGAAGCCGCGCACCGCAAACCCAAGACCCGCGCCCGCACACGGATCAACCGGATCGGCAAGACGAAGCGGCTGAAGGCCAAGAAAGAGCGTGGCAGCGTCAAGGCGAAGCGCGGCAAGGTCAATCGGTCGGACTGGTAGATCGCCGCCAGAGAGCTTCACGCAAAGCCCATGCGGCGCTTGACTCTCGCCAGTGAATCGCTCAAAGGCGCGCCTCTGTGAGGCGGCGCGCGATGCGTCGCCCCTTTCTCTTTATCCCTCTTTCAGGGCGTGCGAGCAATCGCTGCGCCTGACTCGATCTCAGGAAACCGTCATGGCGAAGCCCGCAACCGTCAAGATCAAGCTCGTCTCGACCGAAGGCACGGGCTTTTTCTACGTCACGAAGAAAAATCCGCGCAACATTACGGAAAAGATGACGTTTCGCAAATACGATCCCGTCGTCAAGAAGCATGTCGAGTTCAAGGAAGCGAAGATCAAGTAGCACCGCTACCGGTTCGATTTCGTGTCGCTGGGCCCGCCTTGCTGACTGTCGCGGAACCATCCTATTAAGCTGCAGTTCAACGCCTTGATCCCATTTATCGAGGCATGACCATGATCCCCCTTCGTCGCAAGACCACTTCGCTCGCTCTCGCTGCAGCAATTGCCGTGGGCGTTCCTGCCGGCCTGGCGATGTTTCCCGCCGCGCCGGTATCGGCCCAGACCACCGCGTCCGCGAAAAGCGCCGAACTCGATCGCGCGGTCAGGGCGCTGCGCGGTATTTCCACCATGCGCGCCGATTTCACCCAGACCGACCGGGCCGGCAATACCGTCGGCGGCACGATGACGCTGAAGCGGCCGGGCAAGATCCGGTTCGATTATGGCAGCGATGCCGATCTGCTGGTCGTCTCCAACGGCAAATCGCTGTACATGGTCGATTACGAGGTAAACCAGGTCGAACGCTGGCCGATCAGCAAGTCCCCGCTGGGGGCCCTGCTCGATCCCAAGCGCGATGTGGCGCAGTACGGGCGGCTGGTCGACACCGGCAGCGACAATGTCATCAGCATCGACGTGCGCGATCCGGATCGGCCCGAATTCGGTCGGATGAATCTCATCTTCGTTCGCAATCCCAGCGCGCCGGGTGGGCTGCAACTGACCCATTGGGTCGCGCTGGATGCCCAGAACCATCGCACGACGGTCAGGCTGGCGAACCATCGCTACGGCATACCGGTGGCCGAGGACACGTTCACGTTCGACGATCCGCGTCGCTCATCTCGTCGTCCGCGGTGAACGGCTGGCCTGTCTTTGGTTGTATATAAGCGACAAAACTTGGCCCGTATTCATCGACGTGAAAGCCATTCTGCACTAAAGACCTGAGACGAGAGCGCAGAAGGAGCCGGGTTTCCCCCCTGTTGCCCGCCCTTCGACAACGCGACCTCGTGCAAGCGTGACGAACGCTTTAAAAGGAACCCCTGTCCCACCGCCCCCCGGGACAGGGGTTTTCCTGTTTCAGGGTATCCCCCGCATCCGGGCCGGATCAGGGCGTGTCCTGCTTTTCCCATCCGAAAGCCGATCGAATGATGTCGTAAACGACGTCCTGCTCGATCACCCCTTTTGCTGCTTCGGCACCGGGTCCTTGTGCATAAAGCGCGACATCCTCGCCCCCATGGGTCTCGGAACCCAGCGGAATGGCCGCCTGTTGCTGGGCCAGAACCCCCGTTTCGGGCATCGGGCGCTGATCCAGTCCGGCAATCGCGCCGGGTCCGTTGCCATAGCCTAGCGTGGTGTAGGGCACGCCATCTGCGGCGAGGACGGGCTCTTCGCTGTTTTCGACCGAGCCTTCGGGCGGGACCACCAGACCCAGGATATCGTTACCCCGACGCGGATAGCCGGCCATCGTGAAGACATGGCTGTGATCGGCGGTGACCATGATCAGCGTCTCTTCGGGATCGGTGTTGGCGATGGCATATTCGATCGCGCGGGCGAATTCGACCGCTTCCTCCAGAGCCTTGCCAGCCTGGCCGCCATGGTGGGCGTGATCGATCCGCCCGGATTCGACCATCAGGTAATACCCGTCCTCGTCGTTCGACAGTCGCGTGATCGCTTGCGCCGTCATCGCGGTCAGCGTCGGCTCGGTCGAGCTTTCCGGCCGCTCGGCCATGTAGGTCAGGTGGCTGGGGGAAAACAGGCCGAACACCGGTTCATCCATCGGCGCGGCGCCGAGTTCGTCCGCCGTGGCGACGAACGTGCCGCCCGTTCGCGCCGCCCATTGCGCGGGGAGGTTCGCCTCCGCGTCGGTCCGCCGCCCGCCAAAAGCGCTGCCGAAGAACGAGGTCGCGCCGCCGCCCAGCGCGACGTCGAAATCGGCGGCGACCAGTTGCGAGGCGATATCCTCGCAGCCCAGGCCCTGTTGTTCGGGCGGAATAGCGGCGTCGGTTTCCCAATTGCGATCGGGGCTGCGGGCATAGACGCTGGCCGGTGTCGCATGCGTCAGCCGCGCGCTTGACACGATGCCAAGCGCCAGCCCTCGTTCGCGCGCTTCCTCTCCCAGCAATGGCAAGGCATGATCCATCGCGCCGGCGCACTCCCCGCGCACGGCATCCGGCCCCAGCCCCAGGATGCCGATGCGGGTCTTGGCCCCCGAATGGATCGCGGTCGCCGTTCCGGCGCTGTCGGGCACCTGCGCATTGGTGTTGTAGGTCTTGACCAGGGCGACGTTATCGAACGTCTCGAACGGCAGGACATATTCCTCGCCGCTCATCCCCTGCTTCTGTCCGGCATAGATCCGGGCCGCGGTGACGGTCGACACGCCCATCCCGTCGCCGATGAAAAGTATGACGTTCTTCGCGCGTGGCGCTTCCTCGATCGAAGCTTGCGGGGCGGCACCGGGCGGCGCGGCATCGGGCACTGTCGCGCAGGCCGACATGGCGAAAGCGGCGATCGACAGGATCGCGGTGGAGGATTTGATCGAACGGGTTAACGGGCGGGCGGGGATCATGTGGGTTCTCCGTGAAGGTCGATGACAGCGCTATCGTCAAGCGATGCTACGGGAAAGTGAAAGGTGGAGTTTTCGGCGCCGCATGACTAGATCGTGGCACATGCTTTCCGTCGCCACCTGGAATATCAATTCGGTCCGCCTGCGTCTTCCGCTGGTGGAAAAATACCTGCGCGAACAGGGTCCGGACATCCTGTGCCTGCAGGAGATCAAGTGTCAGGATCACCAGTTTCCCGACCAAGCCCTCGCCGATATGGGTTATGAACATCAGGCGATCAGCGGACAGAAAGGCTATCATGGCGTGGCGACCGTCAGCCGGGTGCCGATCCGCGATGTCACCCGGCACGACTGGCAGGACAACGGCGAGGCGCGCCATGTCGGCGTCGAGGTGGTGAACCGCGACCTGTTCGTGGAAAACGTCTATGTCCCCGCCGGCGGTGATGTCCCCGACCGGGAAGTGAACGCGAAATTCGGTCAGAAGCTCGATTTCCTGGGTCGCATGACACGCTGGGCCGACGCGCTCGATCGCCCGACCCTTATCGTGGGCGATTTCAATGTCGCCCCACTAGAAAGTGATGTGTGGAGCCACAAGCAATTGCTCAAGGTCGTCAGCCACACGCCGATCGAGGTCGAGACCCTCCAGAAGTTTCGCGAGGCGCATGGCTGGCACGATATCGGCCGCGAGCATATTCGCGAGCCTGAACGATATTACAGCTGGTGGTCCTATCGCTCGCCCGACTGGCGGCGCAATGATCGCGGGCGAAGGCTCGATCACATGTGGGCGAGCCCGGAACTGGCAAGACAGGCCAGGACGCATCATGTGCTGGAGGAAGCGCGCAGTTGGGAAAAGCCGTCCGACCACGTCCCGCTCATGACCGGGTTCGACGTGTGAGCGACACGCTCTCGCCAGCCCGCAGGGCCGCACAGGCCGTCGACGCACTGCGCCATGGCTGGCCGTTGCGGTTCGAGCGGGAGAGCGCAGAAGACATCACTCTGTTGCCGGTCGAAACCGCGATCTGCGGCGATGCCACAGCCGACCGGATGCTCATTTCCGCCGCGCGTGCCGCCACGCTCAAGCTTGCCAATCAGCGCGATGCCGCGTGCGACCCTGCCTCGGGCTCGCACGCGCCGATCCTGATCCACGGGGCCGAGTCCTTCGACCTTGCCACGGCGCTGCCGATCTCGGACCCGGCGCTGGACCTCAAGAACCCGCTGAAAGGGCCGTTCCGGGCGGAGCCGCTCGAATGGCGCGATACCGGACGCGCTGCGATGGAGCTGGCCCGCATTGCCGGGATTCTGCCCGCCTTCCTGGTCGATCCCGCCAATGCAGGCGAAGCGCACCCTTTGCGCGCCGACGATCTTGCATCCTATGCCGAGCCGGGCGCGCTGCGCATCGTCACTCGGGCCCGCCTGCCGATAAAGGCCAACGAAGACGCCGAGATCGTCGCCTTCCGCTCGCCCGACGATACGCGCGAGCACGTCGCACTCATCATCGGAGAACAATCGGGCAAGCGCGAACCGCTCGTACGGATCCATTCCGAATGCCTGACGGGCGACATTCTGGGCAGCCTGAAATGCGATTGCGGCCCGCAACTCGACGCGGCGCTCGCCGCGATGGACCGGCACGCCCATGAGGATGGCGGCTGGGGCGCGCTGCTCTATCTGAGGCAGGAGGGGCGCGGGATCGGCCTCGTCAACAAGCTGCGGGCCTATCGGCTGCAAGATCTGGGCTTCGACACCGTGGAGGCCAATCGCCGCCTGGGCCTGCCGGACGAAGCGCGCGATTTTCCGGTTGCGGCGCGGATGCTGGAATTGCTGGGCGCGCAGGCCATCCGCCTGATGACCAACAACCCGGTCAAGGTCGACGCCATGAAGCAGGCAGGGATCGAAGTGAGCGAGCGAATTTCCCACCAATTGCCGGAGAATCCCCACAATGCCCGTTATCTCGCAACCAAACGCGATCGCTCGGGACATTTGCTGACATGATCGGGCCCGAGATACCTATCACGATCCGGCCGGAATCGCCCGATGACGTAAGAAGCATTGCCCCGCTGATCAGGTCCGCATTCCATCTTGTCGAACACAGCGACGGGTCGGAGGCGCAAATCGTCGAGCGTCTGCGCAAGGAGGGCGATCTTGCCTTGTCGCTGGTGGCCGAGGACGCGGATGGCATCGTGGGACACATCGCGTTTTCCCCGGTGCGGATCAGCGATGGGGCGAAAGGCTGGTACGGCCTTGGCCCGGTCTCGGCGAAGCCCGCGCTCCATCGTCGCGGCATCGGAACCGCGCTTGTGAAACGGGGCATCGCGGACCTTCGCCAGAACGGCGCGCGCGGGATCGTGTTGCTCGGCGATCCGGCTTTCTACGGGCGCTTCGGGTTCGAACATTACCCGCAACTCTCCTTTCCCGGCCCGCCGCCCGAATACTTCCAGGCGCTCGCCATCGGAGGCGAATTGCCTGCCGGAGAGGTGCTGTACGCCCCGGCCTTCTACCCGCAGCAGCCCGGCGCTTCGTAGCGCGCGAGAACGTCCCCCAAGTCCCGAGCGCCCACATGCGTTTCAGTCGGACAATTGCCGCTTGGCTAAACCCGGCCAGGGCCGCTAGACCCTGCGGGCAAACGATCCAGTTCGAAAGGTTGATCGATGAACAAACTCGCTTCCCTCACCCTTCTCGGTGCGTCCGCACTGGCGCTCGCCGCATGCGGCGAGGCTGAGGACGCCTCCACCGAAGCCATGCCCGATACCGTGGAAATGCCTGCCGAAGAGGCTCTCGTCCCGATCGAAGCGGAGCCCGTCGAGGACGATGCGGCGGTCGGACCGCCCGTGGAGGATGTCGACCCGGCGCAGAACGCGCCCGACGTCCAGACCACATCGGAAGCCGCCAACGCGGCAGAGCAGGTCGCACAGGACGCAGTCGCGGCGGCAGAAGCGGCAGAGGCGGCCGCAACGGATACCGAGTAAACCCTTTGAAAACACGGGCAGGCTGCCCTTCCGTGCGCCAGCGCGCGAGGAAGGGCGGCGATCCGCAACAGAGCATGATGCCATGAACACCGAGCCCAAGCACCCGCTGACCTCCAATCCAGGCATGGACGAAGACACGTTCGGCCAGTTCGCCGAGCAATTGACCCGTTATGTCGAGGAGCGTCTGATCCCGGCGGAAGGCGAAATGATAGAGAACGATCGCATTCCGCCTGAAATCGTGGACGAAATGCGCGACATGGGCCTGTTCGGCATTTCGGTGCCGGAGGAATATGGCGGCGCGGGCCTCAACATGACGCAATATGCGCGGGTAGTGAACATCATGAGCCGGGCCGCGCCCGCCTTCCGCTCGATCTTCTCGATCAATGTCGGAATGTTCGCCAGCGCGCTGAAGAACGGCGCGACCGAAGCGCAGCGAGCCGAATGGTATCCCAAGCTGGCCGAGGGCAAGATCGCCTGTTTCGGCCTGACCGAGCCGGGATCGGGCAGCGACAGCGCCGCGATGCAGACCACCGCCACGCCGGACCCCGACGGCAATGGCTGGATCCTCAACGGGACCAAGCGTTACATAACCAACGCTCCGCACGCCGATGTCGCCCTGATCATGGCGCGCACCCAGAAAGAGCCGATGGCCAAGAACGCGCATGTCAGCGCCTTCCTCGTGCCGATGGACACGCGGGGTGTTTCGACCGGATCGCCGGACAGGAAAATGGGTCAGGCCGGCAGCCACATTTCCGACATCATGCTCGATGACGTGCACGTTCCGGGCGACGCGCTGCTCGGCGAGGAGACCGGCCACGGCTTTCGGTTTGCGATGCAGAGCCTCGACAATGGTCGCATATCTGTCGGCGCGGCAGCGACCGGCTATGCCCGGCGCGCGCTCGATTCCGCGCTGCGCTACGCCAATGAACGCAAGGCCTTCGGCGAACCGATCGCCCGGTTCCAGCTCGTGCAGGCGATGCTGGCCGATAGCGAGATGGAAATCTACGCCGCCGAATGCATGATGCGCGACGTGACCGCGCGCGCCGATCGGGGCGAGAATATCCTGGTCAAGGCTGCCGCCTTCAAGGTCTTCGCCAGCGAAATGTGCGGCCGCGTGGTCGACCGCGTCGTGCAGGTCTATGGCGGCGCGGGCTATCTGGCGGAATACGATGCCGAGCGATTCTATCGCGATGCGCGCATCTATCGCATCTACGAGGGCACGACTCAGATCCTGCAGCTTCAGATCGCCAAGCACATGCTGCGCGAATGGGAAGCAGCGAACGGCTGACCGGCGCGACCACCTGGCTGCGATCGATTGCCCCGCCCCCCGCTGAAATCTGCAACCGACGTAGACAAGGATTTCAATGTACAAGCTTTTGACCGACCTTTCGATCGTCGAGGTATCCAGCTTCGTCGCATCCCCCACCGCCGGGCTGTATTGCGCCCAGATGGGAGCCGAGGTGATCCGGGTGGACCACAAGGCCGGCGGGCTCGATTACGACCGCTATCTGCTGACGAAGGAAGGCCGCTCGCTGAGTTGGGAAAACCTCAACCGGGCAAAGAAATCCGTCGCGCTCGACCTGCGCAGCGGGGAAGGCCGCGAATTGTGCGTCGAGCTTGCCGCGCGCACCGGCCAGTGCATCACCAACCTGCCCGAAAAGAGCTTCCTCGCCCACGACGCGATGAAAGCAGCGCAGGAGCAAGACGCGCCAGAGATGATCTCGCTGCGGATCATGGGATGGCATGACGGGCGTCAGGCGATGGATTTCACCGTCAATGCCGCGAGCGGATATCCGTTGATGACCGGCCCGGCGGACTGGGACATGGAAACCGCGCCCCCGGTCAACCAAGTCTTGCCGGCGTGGGATTTCATCACCGGTGCCTACAGCGCGTTCGCCCTGCTCGCCGCGTTGCGGCACCGCGACGCGACCGGACATGGCAGCGAGGTGCGGGTGCCGCTGGGCGACGTCGCCATCGGAACGGTCGCCAATTCGGGAATGATGGCCGAAATGCTCTATCGCGGCGCGGATCGCGAACGGCTTGGCAATGCGATCTGGGGCGCGTTCGGGCGCGATTTCCGGTCGAAGGACGGCAAACGCTTCATGGTAGCCGCGCTCACGGCGAAACAATGGGCCGGGCTGGTCGAGGCATTCGGCGTCGGCAATCCGATCTCCAGGCTGGAAGCCGAAACCGGCGCGGATTTCTCCGCCGGCGACCGGCCCCGGTTCGAACACCGCGAGCGGTTGTTCGATATATTCCAGAAGGTCGCGGGCAGCCACGATTACAAGGCGCTCGAAGCGCGCATGGCCGCCAATGGCTGCACGTTCGAACGCTACCGCACCGCGCACGAGGCCGCGAACGATCCCGTGTTGGTGGATGACAATCCCCTGTTCGGCGCATCGCCCGCCAATCCCAGCGGCTTCGATTATCCCGCCACGCGCAGCTTTGCCAACCTGCCAGCGCAGGAGCCGGGCGACCCCGCACCGGCGCCCTATCTCGGCCAGCATTCCGAAGAGGTTCTGGCCGAACGGCTCGGCCTTTCGAGCGGGGCCATCGGCAAATTGGTGGAAGCGGGCACCGTCGCACTTTCAGACAAGGACCGGTCATGACCTCAGCTTCCAGAAATCGACGGGTCGCTATTTGCACCCCCCTGCGCACGCCCGTCGGCCGGTTCCTGGGCGCGCTTGCCCCGCTGGACGCGGGCGAATTGGGATCGATCGTGCTCAAGGCTCTGATCGAGCGCAGCGGCATCGATCCCGAACGGGTCGACGATGTCGTCTTCAGCCAGGGCTATGGCAATGGCGAAGCGCCCGCCATCGGGCACTGGGCATGGCTCGCTGCCGGATTGCCGCTCGAAGTGCCGGGCTACCAGCTCGATCGCCGGTGCGGTTCTGGGCTGCAGGCGGTCGCCAATGCGGCGATGATGGTCGAAACCGGCATGGCCGACGTCGTCGTCGCCGGTGGGTGCGAGAGCATGTCGAACGTCGAACATTACGCGCTTGGCCTGCGCGACGGACAGAAGATGGGCGATGTCACCATGCACGACCGCCTGTCGCGCGGGCGGGTAAGGAGCCAGCCGATCGAACGGTTTGGCGTAATCACGGGCATGATCGAAACCGCAGAGAATTTGGCGAAGGGTTATGCGATTTCCCGCGAGGAAGCGGACGCATACGCCGTTCGTTCCCACCGCAATGCGGCCGCGGCATGGGATGCCGGACGGTTCGATGCGCAATTGGTCCCGGTCGAAATTCCCCAGCGGCGCGGCGATCCCGTCACGTTTTCGCGCGATGAAGGGTTTCGCCCCGACGCGACCACCGAATCGCTGGCGGCCCTGCGCCCAATCGACGGTCGGCGCGATCCGCAAGCCATCGTCACCGCCGGCAATGCCAGCCAGCAGAACGATGCGGCAGCGGCCTGCCTGGTGGTGGCGGAGGACAAGCTCGAGGAGCTCGGTCTCGAACCGATGTTGTGGTTCGGCGGCTGGGCTGCGGCGGGCTGCGATCCGGCGCGCATGGGGATCGGCCCGGTCCCGGCGGTAGAGCGGCTGTTCGAACGGCGCGGCATGGCTTGGGACGATATCGGCCTGGTCGAATTGAACGAGGCATTCGCACCGCAAGTTCTCGCCGTTCTCAAGGGCTGGGGCTGGAGCGATGATGACAGCCGCCGAGACATTCTGAACGTCAATGGGTCGGGCATTTCATTGGGCCACCCTATCGGCGCAACCGGGGGCCGCATCCTCGCCGACATGGCGCACGAAATGCACCGGCGCGAAGTTCGCTACGGGCTGGAGACGATGTGCATTGGCGGCGGACAGGGCATCGCGGCGATATTCGAGCGGGCGGCCTGATCGGATCGTGAGCGATTTCGAAGCCTGGATCGGGCGCGAGGCGCGCAGTGCCGACCGGCTCGACGAAGCGCTGGCCGCGCGCTGGCTGGCAACGTTCGATCTGGCCCCACCCGGCAGCGCTTCCATGCCGCAGGGCATCCATTTCTGTCTTTGCACGCCGACCGCTCCTACGCGGCAATTGGGCGCGGACGGGCATCCTGCACGCGATGGTCCGGGCGAGGATGCCACCGCGAGCTTCCTGCCGCCTTTCCCCATGCCGCGCCGGATGTGGGCTGCCAGCAGCATCGATTTCCTCGCTCCGCTAACGCTCGGCTCGACGATTGAGCGCAGCAGCCGCATCG
>JGI12210J13797_10347724_pt1 | contig 20290 bp, 12 predicted proteins | sample ElkSlonscriptome_3_FD_13797 | JGI IMG/M metagenome (IMG submission 13797)
TGAAGCTGATAACCAGAGTGCTACTAATTATGAAAGTTGGAGTAGCTATTTGGGCGATCCGGCCCGTACGCATTATTCGTCCTTAGGACAGGTCAACCGAGATAACGTCCAAAATCTGGAAGTAGCTTGGACGTATGCCTCCGGTGATATTGGTGAAAACAATTATATTCAGTGCAATCCGCTGGTGATTGATACTATTTTGTATGGAGCTTCGCCCGGTATGAAAATTTTTGCTGTACAGGCCGCTACTGGTGAGCGAATATGGGAGTTCAATCCTTTTCAAGGAACCGATCAGGTAAGTTTTACTCGAGGGTTGGCCTATTGGGCGGATGGACAAGACCGTCGGCTCATTTTTTCGGCTGAAGAAAAACTTTATGCACTAGATGCTCTCACCGGAAAACCGCTGGCGAATTTTGGTGACAAAGGGTATATCGATTTAAGAGAGGGGTTAGGGAGAGACGTTGAAGGGCTGTCGTACCGCTACCATGCTCCCGGCACTATCCACGAAGATTTAATCATTATGGGAGCACTCAATTCCGAACGGCTTCCGGCGGCCCCTGGTCACATTAGAGCATTCAATATCAGAACGGGTGAACAAGCCTGGATTTTTCATACCATTCCTCAACCCGGTCAGCCGGGGCACGAAACCTGGGAAGATTCTACTGCTTACAAATTTATCGGCGGAGTCAATAACTGGACGGGGATGACTCTGGATGAAGAACGAGGAATTGTATTTGTACCCTTGGGCTCAGCTGCCTTTGATTTTTACGGAGGCAACCGCAAAGGAGCTAATTTGTACGCCAACAGCTTAGTAGCGCTTAATGCTCAGACCGGTGAAAAGATATGGCACTTCCAGACGGTGCATCATGATATTTGGGACCGAGATTTGCCCTCTCCGCCAACACTGGTTACTATCAATCGTGATGGTAAGCAGATTGACGCAGTAGCCCAAATTACGAAGTCGGGTCATGTGTACGTATTCAACCGGGAAACTGGGGAGTCTTTATTTCCTATTGAAGAACAAGCTTATCCTGAATCGGATTTAATTGGCGAGAAGGCCTGGCCTACCCAGCCACTACCTACCCAGCCTCCGGCGTTCGCCCGTCAGCGCATGACCGCCGAAGATATTAATCCAAACGCTAGTTCTCGTGATTCACTCTTAGCCGTATTTGAAACCACTCGTTCCAACGGGCAATTCGTACCACCCAGCACTGAAGGAACGATTATTTTCCCCGGTTTTGATGGTGGAGGCGAATGGGGCGGTGCCGGATATGATCCTAATACAGGAGTTCTATACGTAAACGCCAACGAAATGCCTTGGATTCTAACGATGGTGGAACAGTCTCAAAAGGCGCCACAAAATTTGATTGCACTAGGGCAGAATGTTTACCAAGGAAACTGTATGGGCTGCCACGGAGCAGAACTACAAGGTTCCAATTTTCACGGTAACGCCCCATCGCTGGTAGATTTGGCGGAACGGTTGGATGATGGTCAGGTGCACGAAATGGTACGAAACGGAAAAGGGGCTATGCCTTCGTTTGCCTTTCTTACCGACACTCAAATAAACGCAGTGAGTGCGTTTCTACTAAACAAGCAAGGTGTTGATGAAATGGTGGTTCAAACTGTATCGCAGAAGGAAACTGGACAGCTACGCTACAACCATACTGGCTATAATCGCTTTGTAGATGCTGATGGCTACCCCGCTGTAAAACCACCTTGGGGTACCCTGAATGCTATCGATCTGAATAAGGGTGAGGTACTTTGGAAAATACCTTTAGGTGAATTCCCCGAGCTGATAGAGCAGGGTGGTTCACCCACCGGAACGGAGAACTATGGCGGTCCAGTAGTCACTGCCGGAGGACTAATTTTTATCGGTGCCAGCAAAGATGCTCAGTTTAGGGCGTTTAGTACATCTACCGGAGAAGAGTTGTGGCGGTATTCGCTTCCTGCTGCTGGTATGGCGACTCCTTGCACTTACGAAGTAGATGGTAAGCAGTACATTGTAGTTGCGGCTGGCGGAGGAAAAGTTACCGAACAGCGAGGCGATCAATATGTAGCTTTTGCTTTGCCTGAAAACTAAAACTTTTAAGCTGTTTACTATTTTGAGACTATGGCTTATCAACTAAAAATTTCCCTGGATGGTAGCAGCAAACCACCTATTTGGCGACGTGTACTGATACCTGATAAATTCAGCTTTCACGAACTACACGCCGTCATTCAAGCGACGATGGGTTGGGAGAACGCGCACTTGTACGCTTTTCGTCCTCAGGATCGCCGAGGAGAAGATATTGGTATTCCGTTTGACGATGATTTTATGGGCGTAGAAACCCAAGATGCCCGGAAAATATTAATCCAGTCGCAGCTAACGCAGGAAAAACAAAAGATAGCCTACGAGTACGATTTTGGGGATGGCTGGGCACACACAGTATTGGTCGAGAAGATTACCGACGATAAAATTGTTGCTTGTCGCTGTTTGGGTGGCAAAGGGGCTTGTCCTCCGGAGGATTGTGGCGGTATTTATGGCTACTACATGTTAGTAGAAGCAGTCAATGATCCTAAAAACCCTGAACATGACGATATGCTGGATTGGCTAGGAATGGAAGAAGGCGAACAGTGGGATGTTAATGACTTTGAGCTAGAAGAATGTCAGCAGGAAATTATTCATTACCAACAGTACACAGAGGGTTGGTAACGGCGCACTTTCTGATCATGCAATGGGGCAAATAATGTATGTTATTAGCAACTCCCGCTACGTATCTTCCCTTTTTATCCGGTAAATACTCCGTATCGCCGGGCTTGAAGTCGCTGGAGGTAGATTTCGGAAATGGGTCAATTGACCAGCGCATTTTTCAGATTGACCGAGATTATTCTCGCTTCATGCAAAACAAGCAAGCCTGCCGAAAGGAGGGCATTGCTAAGTACTATCACCAAAGTGATGAGTTAGCTCAAACTCTACGAGCGATTAATCAATCCATTGCTCAGCAACTGGTGAGCGAGTATCCAAGCTACTTTAGCTATCAACATTCGCAAGGGGTTAGCGAACTCAAGAATCATTTGCGAGATACGGTAGTTCGTTGGAATGCTCAAGAGCAATTATTGGGTAATAATCAATATCAATCAGCATTCGGTGCATTAGCCGGCCAGGTTCCCGAAGACTTAGCAGTCTGGCAATTATCTGATCAGCGTGACTACCTCTCTACAATTCATTTGTGCGCCCCGAACCACTGGGCACCCGCCGAAAAAGTGGGGCAGCCATTTTCGGCTATCCACGAGCCAGTAGCGGGAATGGATAAACTTCGAGGAAACTATCGTCCAATGCTTTCTTCTCTACTACAACCCAAAACCCGAGTGCGGCTTGCTTGGGGATTAAGCACCGATGATCGGCTCAATCATCACCCCGAACCTCCGCCTGATTGGAATAGTGAAGGTTGGATGGGAAGGTCGTTTGATACTGATAATCCGAAATTGTTTGTGCGAGTAGAGCGACAAACGCTAACCGGTTTTCCCGAAGTGAACGCAGTACTATTTACAATTCGTACCTACTTTACCGATGTGAGAGATTTAGTAACGAGTGAAAGACAAGCATTGATCAAAGCACTAAATTCAATGTCAGAAGCCACCCTGCGCTATAAAGGGTTATTGAACGATAGGGATAAAGTTGCTCAATGGCTTGGCCAAAATAAAACTGGATCTTAACTGCTTTCAGTTGTCTTTTTGATCGAGACAAATAATCCCAATAGTGAAGATAACGCGGTACTCAAGAAGAAAAGTAAGGTAAACGTAATAGCTGTTTCCTGCTGAATTTTTAAATACTGAAAGCCGTAGAGAAATACTAACTCTCGAGCTCCTACTCCGCCGATAGTAAAAGGTAATACTGCTACCACCGAGGAAATCATAAACAGCGTGAGGTAATCCAGATAATAGGCTTCCACACCAATACTTATTAATAGCAGTACCGCCGTAAGTACCTGTCCAGCTTGCACCCAAAACGACCAGAAAGTCGTAACTCCGAAGGCGGATACAAGCTGAGGAAAGAGTAATTTAGTGAAGAGATAAAAGACCGGTAGTACCGCTACCATTAAAACAACTATCGCAGTATTAAAGTAGGGAATACCACTAACGAATGAACTGAATAGCAAGAACCCACCCGCCATTATCAGTAGTAGAGCAAGGCCACTTAGTCGGTCGAGTAAGGTTGCCCCAATTAGCTGTTTGGTTTTAACATCAAACTGTTGCTTTAGTAAGTAAACCTTGTAACCATCGCCACTAATACTACCCGGTAGAAAAAGGTTATAAAACATACCCAAGTATAGTAACTCAATATTATAGCGATTACTGATGTGGATACCCAGTGCTTTCAAATAAGCTTTAAATCGCCACCCTGCCGCAATTTTAGACAAGTTGAATGCAAAAAAGGCTAGCACTAGATAAACCGGATTAGCTTGGAGAAACGTTTGTAAAGCTTCTTGAGCATCAATTTTTCTGAACACAAAAAATAGGGCCGTAGCCGACAACAATAGTTTTAGGAAAAAACTAAGCCGACGACGGATTACTGATTTTTGAGGATTAACTTGGGTAGGGTTAGGGGCCACGAAACTTTATCAAGACAAACTCTTGATCTCCGTAGGCAAAAGTATAAAAAACCTGATACATCTTATCATCCAGTAGCGAGCGATTAGCCAAATAGTAGTATTGGTCGTTCATCGTGGTGGTCCTTCTAAGCACCTCAGTTCGTTCCCGCTCCAAATAAAAAACGGTAGTCAGCGAGCAGCGAGAATTTTCAAAAAGAAAAAGAGGTTCACTTTTAGTGATCTCGGCAATCTGGTAAGCATCTGCTTTATCCTGAGCGGCACTACCATTTTGAGCTCGATAAGGGAGTATAACTCCGGCAAACACGAAACGTAGAATTACGAAAAGTAGAACTAAGTTTAGCAGAGCAAAGGTTGGGTTTTTCAAATGAACAATTAATACTAGTACTACCGCTAAAGTAGCCGCTATTGATAGGGGTACTACTCCAGAAATACTAGCCAGTTGGGGAACAAAAGGTAAAGCCAGGCAGGTAAGCCCAGAAAGAATAATTAGTCCGAAGATAATACCATGAAACCATCGAAAACGAAGGTGGTCAATAGACTTTGAGAAACTAGTGTACCCAAAAGTAAGAACGATAACCAGAAGAGGATACAGCATATACACATAGCGAGAACGGGTACCTGGCGAAATCCAATAAATAGCAATATTGCTAATAAATAAGATCAAAGAAAAAAGCACCAATGGTTGCCGCCTAAGCTCAGCAATGAAACCTTTTCTGACTGCAAAAAGTAGCAATAACGAAGCAGGGGCTACATTTTTTAGTGTTTCTAGTGGGAATAGTAGCAAGTGAGGTATAAGCGTGAAAACCGAATTTTTCAGCATCGTCCGATCGCTGCTTTGTGACCAAAGGGAGTCTTCACTAGTAAAATAGTTGGTAAACGAATGATACTGATCATACCACCAAAAGTATCCACCTACTATCAGCAAGAAAACTAAGATGCCCGTAAAGTGAGCTAGACTAAAAAGTCGACGAATCTTGCCTTGATACAGAAAAAATATACCGAGCGATACTGCTAAAAACACTGGTGACGGTAACCCTTTAGTAAGCGTTCCAATCGCGCCTAATGCGTAAGTAGTGATAAACAGTAAATAAAATTGCTGCTTCCGGTGAAAATGAAAAATAGTAAAGAAACTTCCCAGAGTTATGAATGAATAGAACAGATCAATCTCTCCCGCTGTAGCCGAAAAGTAAAACAGCACATCGGCCATTATCCAAGTTAGCAATCCGGCGTAGATACCAAAATAAGTGTCAACATAGCGTCGGCCCATTAGAAAAACCAGTATACCCATTCCCAGGAAGGAGAGAATAGACCAGAAGCGGGCGGCGTACTCCGAATAATTTCCAAACAGTTTGAAACCGCCAATAACTACCCAGTTATAAACCGGAGGTTTTTTATAGTAATACTCTCCCACCTCGGTAGGCACAATCCAGTTACCGCGGAATAGCATTTCCAGGGCAACCAACGCTCGGCGGGGTTCTTCATGCTTAAGGGGGGCTACACCCAGATTCACAAAAAATGAGGTGAAAAGCAGCACCGCAATCAGTAATAAGTAGTACTGCTCCGGCTTACTGATAGGTTCGCTTAGACGGTTCTGAATCGGTTTGATTAAATAGTTGGGTTTAGTGGTGCGCTAAATTTCGTGAATCTGTTAGGAAAGACAAGTATCGTGACCCAAATTTTTTGAGTATGAAATCCCCCTATATGGGGGATAGAATTGTCAAACGTTAACCCGTAAATCTCACAGGAAATAGCTATCTTTATAGTTATAAGTGATTGACAACCTTCATGTTAAACCTATATTTCTTTTCTTTTAAAAGAAGGCATCTGCTTTTTCTTGCTGTAATATACTGGCTGTTTCCATCTAGTTTGGTAGCTCAATATTATAGTTTCGCTCATTATTCTATTGAAGAAGGGCTACCACAGACGTCGGTAAATCACTTTGCGCAAGATCAGTTCGGCTATCTGTGGGTGGCTACCTCCGGTGGATTGAGTCGCTTCGATGGACAGACTTTTCAGAATTTTGGTATGCAAGATGGGCTATCGAGTAGTTATGTTACCCATATTCTGGAAACATCAGATAAGCAACTAGCTATTGCTACTTACAATGGGCTAACGATGTACGACGGGCACGCTTTCACTTCTCACTCGGTGAATAATCACGCTGGAAAAACACTAGAAGTACGACGCATATTTGAACATAGCGATGGGCGGCTATTATTGCTGCTGCCACAAAATCAGTTAGCCTTTTGGAACTCAGATACTATTGATTTACTACCCGTTCCGGACATCATGGCCGAAAAATATATCACCGGCATGGTGCAGACTTCACCCAATACCTACTGGGTTACTACTTACGACGGAGATTTGCTCAACTTCAACGGAAAAGAGTGGGAGATGCTATTGGTGACTCATACGAGCCACCCTAACTTTAACGGGCTATACCATGATAACTCCGGTCAGTTTTGGTTAACTAGTGAACAGGGCTTATTTACCTATCAGCCCGAAGATACTGTATTTCGCAAATTTACATTTCAGGGAGACTTACCGGGAGTAGTCTTCTCGCTAATGTCTGATGCCGAAGGCCGCATGTGGGCTGCCACAGCTAATGGTGTTTTCCGTTTCAATCCGAAAACGGGTAAAATTGATCCGAAGAGTTATGGGTTGGATGGGTCAGTAGTGCGGGACATCTTTCAGGATCGGGAAGGGAATACCTGGTTTGGTTCCTTTGATGAAGGAATGTATAAGTTTCGCGGTGAAACGTTTACCCACCTTCGTACGGAGCACGGACTGCACAAAAAATCCGTTTTTTCAATAATTAAAGACCGGAGGGGTGATCACTGGTTTAGCTATATTCCGGGTGGTCTCGACCGCTACGATGGTAAAAAAGTCCATCACTACGGCTCTAAAGAAGGACTAGCAAACGATTTTATTCACTGTAGCGTAGAAGACAGTCTAGGAAATTTGTGGTTTGGTTCGAGCTATGGTCTTACTCGCTACAACGGAACATCGTTTTACAGTATTCCGCCCGATGAACTAACTAACCGGCAAATTCTTTCTTCCTTCCGCGATCACAATAATAGTCTCTGGTTTGGAACTGCTCAAGGAGTAATACAGTACCAAGATGGGCTATTTCTTCCGGTAAGGGGTGAAAGCGGTAATCGATGTAGGTCGGCGATCACCACTATCGATCAACTGGATGATCACCGGATGGTATTTGGCACGAAGGAAGGAGTTTTTATTTGGGATGGCAAGAACTACACTCCGTTGTTAAGCAATGCTGCCACGCAAAATGAATATATTCTAACTATGGTGGCGGATAATAACCAAAGTCTCTGGTTTTCTACCATCAATGGCTTACTGTTTCGCTATCACTTTCCGACTAGAAAGCTGCTGAAGATGCACGAGAAAACGGATGTGCCGCCCGGTATGATTTACAGCATGGCGATTGCGCAAGACGGGAGCTTAGTAATGGGAACCCAACGGGGGGTGTACCGCTTGCTACTAGATAGCCAAGGAGAGGTGCGACGGATGATGAACTACGGTAAAAACGATGGTTTCTGCGGAATGGAAGCCAACGCCAACGCCTCATTTATAGATGAGGACGGAAGCATCTGGATTGGAACGGTAGATGGAGCGTACAAATTTAAACCTGATACTCAGTTAGAACAGTTAGCTCCCCCGGTGCCCCATCTAACAGAGATACAACTACAGTACCAAGCGGTAGACTGGAAAGAACACGTTGATAGTGTACAAACCTGGTTCCAGATACCAACGAACTTAACCCTGTCTTACCAAGAGAATCATATTATTTTCTCCTATCAGGGGGTTAGTTTATTCGATACTGATAAAGTTCGTTATCAGTTCAAACTTAATAATTTTGATAAAGCTTGGTCACCAGTTACCAAGCGCACGGAAGCGGTATACGCCAACGTGCCTCCGGGTGAATACATGTTTCAAGTAAGGGCTAGAAATGCTCGGGGAAACTGGAGTAACCCGTTAGAATTTGCTTTTAGTGTATCCCCTCCTTTTTGGCAAACCTGGTGGTTCTATCTGGGGCTGGCAGTATTTATCATTCTACTAATACGTGCGTACGCGATATGGAATTTGCGGAAAGAGCGAAAACAAAGAAAAGAGTTAGAGCGAGAAGTAAATAAACGTACCCAGGAAATTCGGAATTTGAACGATAACTTGGAAGAGCGAGTACATCAACGCACGTATGAATTAGAGAAATCAACCCACCAACTGGCCGAAGAGGTGCAGCTTCGGGAAAAGCATCAGAGGCGGGTAGCACGTCAAGAACGAGAATATCGCTTATTGGTCAATAACCTCAGAGAAGTGATTTTTAAATCTGACCCGGAGGGAAACTTTACATTCTTAAATAAAAGGTGGGAAGAATTTACTGGCTACACGGTAGAAGAAAGCCTAGGGCTGAATTACTTAGCAATCATTCACCCCGAAGAACAGGAGAAGTATTTTATCTATCAACAAGAAATGTTAGCGGGTGATATTCCTTTTATAGAAGAAGAGCTACGCGTAGTTAGAAAAGATGGGTCTATCATTTGGGGTAAAGTATCAGCGCGCACTGAACGAAACGCAGCGGGTAATCCGGTGGGTATAAGCGGTAGCTTAATGGATATTGACCAGCGAAAGCAAGCGGAATTTGCTTTACGGGGTAGCGAAGAAAAGTATCGATTTTTAGCCGAAAATACCCAAGATATCATCACGCTCCAGGATTTGAACATGGACTACACCTATGTTTCGCCCCGCATTAGAGAGGTGGCTGGGCACGACCCGGAAAATCTGATAGGCAAAACATCGTTCGATTTTTTACATCCGGATGATCGGGAACCCTACAATACCTTTCGGCAACAGGTTATGGATCGGCAAGAGTTGGCTAGCACTACGTTACGATTCATGACCACTGAGGGAGTTTATCGTTATTACGAAACGTCTCTGAAACCGATATTCGATGAAAATCATCAGCTTATTCACTTTATTTCTTCTAGTCGAGATATAACCCGAAAAGTGAAGTTAACCCAGGAGATAGAGGAGGTCCGTAAAAAGGTAGCTCAGGATTTTCACGATGAAATGGGCAATAATCTGGCTAGCATTTCGGTGCTTTCCCAAATTATTCAGAGCAAGCTAGGAACGCATACTAACGGCATTGGTAGTTTGCTTACTAAAATTGATACTGCTTCTAAAAACCTTTTTTACGGTACCCGAGACTTTATTTGGGCAATTGACCCCAGGAATGATAATGTGCAGGAGGTATACTTTAATCTGAAGGATTTTGGTGAGGAGCTTTTCGAGAACACCGGAGTGTCTTTTTTAGCCAATTTTGAAACCTGCGAAGAACAGCAAGGACTAAAACTTGCTTCGGGATGGAGTCGTCAAATCGTGCTGATATTTAAAGAGGCGCTGACCAATGCGCTGAAGTATGCCCAAGCGGACACCGTTCAGTTGGAGTTTCGTGTGTGCGACAATGCGTTTGAGGCTACGCTGCAAGATGATGGAGTCGGTTTTGATCCGCATTCGCCGCAGCAAACCTTTCGGGGAATAAAAAATATGCAGGAGCGCGCCCGAAAAATCTGTTTAGTGCTCCAGCTCAAATCAGCTTGCCACCGAGGAACTACGGTAAGCCTACGAGGAAAAATCACCCAAAATGGGGTAGAAAATGAATAGACGCTCAACCCAATAACTACGTATACCCAATTATGAATAATTTATCGACAACTACCCAAGAAACTAAGATTACGATTATTGAAGATAATGATGTGGTGCGCGATGGATTTGCCCTACTCATCAGCAGCGTGAGCCAACACCGAGTAGTTAATACCTACGAGAACTGTGAGGATGCTCTCAAAAACCTATCGAATGATCGTCCCAATATTGTTCTAATGGATTTAGAGTTACCTGGAATGCACGGGGTAGAAGGTATTCGTCGAATTAAGAAACTATTACCTGAAGTAAATATCTTGGTTATTTCGGTGCATACCAACAGCGAACTAGTGTTTCAGGCTTTATGTGCCGGGGCTAGTGGATATATCACTAAGAATGCAGGTCACTCTAAAATTCTGGATGCAATTACTGAGGTGAAAAAAGGTGGAGCACCTATGAGCAGTCAGATTGCCCGCATGGTGGTTCAGTCTTTTCAGAAGAATACTAATTCGCCTCTTACCTCTCGCGAAACGGAGGTGCTAGAGCTACTAGCCAAGGGCAAAAGCTATTCAGCTATTGCCAACGACCTCTTCGTTCATAAAGAAACAATCAAATCGCATATCAAAAATATCTACGGTAAGCTTCAAGTAAACAGTAAAGCTGACGCTATTGAAAAAGCAATAAAGCAGCGATTGATCTAAATAGGGGTATTGTGCAGAGCACCCGTCGCACGTTGTTCGTGTGTTATAATCCAGAGTTGTGTAAGTCAAAATACAAAGTTAGAATACCAACTTTTTTGGTTCGTTAGGTCGAGTCTTACTAGGCAACTCCCCATTTTGATCAGCCAACAAAGGTAATGGGCAGGCAATGTAAAATTTCTCTTCAGGATAGTTGAATATAATAGAAGTTCCTTGGAACATAGTGTTACCTATTGAACCCATACGCGGTATTCCGGGCGAAAGCTCTTGTGTCGGCAGACTTTTAGCGAAGGGCACAATGGTAGCTACTTCTTCGTAGTAACTGGGGCCAATAAGTATGGAATTAACCGCTCCTTTTTTTCCTTTCAAAATACCATTGAGGCCTATTCCTACTTTAGCAGTTTTAGGTTTGGTTATCAGCTTTCGAACAAGTGAATCCGAAAGCTGAAGCAATAAAGCATTGTTAAAACCTAAATCTACCATGAGATTCATTTCCATTGTAGTTAGCTCACCTTGCACTAAGGCCGAAAGATAAGGTCGGCCATTCACCACTTTCATGGGTAACGATTGGTAATCATTCGTCTCTGAGAAGTTTTCGTGCTGATGTAGGCGAAGAACTTGGTTAGGATAATCTATTTCCACAATGAAACTACGAAACAGGGTAGACCCTAGTAACCCATGAATTTTTTTGCGTCCCCCTCTTAGTTGGGCAAATGGATTTTTATCCAGTACCACCATACCAATCCGATCCGTCGCCGCCCCAGATAGATGGAGTGATGTTCCTGAGATTAACGTAGCTTGCACTGCTCTTCCCTTTCCAGCCCCCCGAACAGTGATTTTATTTCCCAACGCTAGAGGTAAGCCCCGAATATAATCCTTATGGAAAATTACTGGATTAGTAGTGGCGTTGTCCAGAATGAAGTTCATGGGTCTTTTACCTGCTACAACTACCTCTACTACAATTAAATTATTCACTAAGGTAAAAGGGATTTCAACGTAGGTCAGCCCATTGGTTAGCATGAAAATAGGCTGAAATGGTATTGCTCGTAATGAGTACGGCAACATTAATACGATAGCAAGTAAGGAAATTAACCTAGGTAATAGCGGAATAAGCGATAGCATGTGAGGGTGGGTTTGTTTATAATAAACTACGGCTATCTCACAGACCAGGGTATCCCCTAATCATAGGGTATTTACGCTATCCTTGACTGACTCTGCGGGGGATGAAAAAAATTGAAAAGCTATCATTTGAAGAGGATTCAGCATTTTTCTAACCCAAAAGAAGGGATAAGTGCTTAAAATTGCATCCCCTATTCAGGGGGGGGCAACTTTTAAAACAAAATGCTAGAAGCTAAATCCCCCAATTGAGGGGAAATATTGAGCAAGTATGATTAAACTATTCTTATAACCGATTGCGATCAATCCTGAAACATTTTCTTTCATGTTGCCAAATTTGGACTTACTAATTTAAAGCAACCGGAGATAATTCCAGGGATGAGACGTTAGGTAGGTACTATTCCCATTGAAGATAGAAATAACAAAGACCACATTCTGGTATTCAGTTCGTGAATAAGTTTCCCCGAAAAAATACCCTGAAAAGCGGGATGTACTAGCTGCTAAAGAATACCCAACTTTGTATACGAATATACTCAGTTTGCCGAATAAATCAGGTAAGTCGGTTTTCGTGTTTCTTATCAACCTAATTTATATTTTTTATGAAAGTACATTTTTACCGAATGATGTGCCTGTTGGGGTGCTTTATCCTGGTCATAGGTGGGGCATCTGCTCAATCTACAGTATCAGGGGAAGTAACCTCTTCAGAGGATGGAACAGCCCTGCCAGGGGTCAATGTAATCGTAAAAGGAACGTCGTCAGGAACCGTCACCGACATTGACGGTAAATATCGAATTAGCGTACCTCCTGATGGATCGATTCTTACTTTTTCTTTTATCGGGTTTCAAAGTCAAGACATAGAAATTGGCAATCAATCTGCAATAAATATTGCATTACTACCTGACACCAAACAGTTATCAGAGGTAGTAGTAACTGCCATCGGCATTGAGCGCGATGAACGGGCTTTGGGCTATTCAGTAGAAACACTACAAGGAGAGCAAATCCAGCAAGTTTCTGAACCCGATCCGCTACGCGCTTTGCAAGGTAAAGTTCCCGGAGTGAATATCAACAGTTCTACCGGAGCACCTGGCAGTGCTACTCGAGTTACTATTCGGGGGCAATCGTCTTTCTTGGGAAATAATGAACCTCTATACGTGGTAGACGGAACCCCCTACTTTGCGGAGCAATCTACCACGTATAATCAACTGACGGGTGGTGGTTCATACGCTTCTCCACTGGCGGCATTAGACCCCAATGCTATTGAGTCAATTTCAGTGCTGAAAGGTGCTGCAGCAGCTTCACTCTATGGTTCACGGGCTGGTAACGGAGTAATTGTAATTACTACGAAAGCAGGTAGCCCTAATATCTCTAAAAAAGGGTTAGAAGTAACTTTTAGTAGCTCTTATTCAATAGAGCAAATTGGGAATCTACCGGAATACCAGAATTTGTACGGCAACGGGGCGGAATTTCAGTATCGTCCGGGGTCTAATGGTTCCTGGGGAGCAGCCTTTGCTTGGCTGGATTCAGTGCAGGTTTGGCCTCAGTATAAAACGGCTTATCCTAATCTGTTTTCGGATAGTATTCCTTACGTAGCCCGACCAAATAATGTGAAAGACCTGTTTCGCACGGGGCACGTTTGGGATAACTCTATCACTATTCAGGGAGGCTCAGGCAATACGTCGTTTAGTCTAACAGCCTCACATATGGAAAATCAAGGGTATATTCCTGAGGCCAGCTTTAACCGAACTAGTATTTCGGTAGGAGCCCAGACTACGCTTGAAAATGGAATTCGGGCGGGGGGTAACCTGTCGTACTCAATTTCAGAGCAAAATGGACCGATCTTCGGATCAAGTGGAGCAGCTGACCCAGCGGCAGCCTCATCCTTTGCCCGAACGCTCTGGCTTGGGCGTACCTGGAACATGGATTTGCCTTTTGAAGATCCGACAGGTGCTTCATTGTTTTTTACTAACCAGGATAATCCTCTTTGGTCGTGGCGAAATAATGGTATTACTAGTAATCTGGATCGGATCACTGCTAATGCTAACCTTGGCTACGATATTACCGACTGGCTAAGTGTAGATTATCGTATTGGTATTAACCAATTTGTAGATCGGCGTCAGCAAGTTTGGAATCAAGGCTCAACAGCTTTTGGAGGTTCAGGTGCTCTAGTAGATGACGATATCTATCGTCAGGAAATTGAATCGAACTTAATTATCACGGTAGAACGCGATTTAAGTGAATCACTTTATTTCAAAGGTTTGATAGGCCATAACATCAATCAGCGAAAAGAGGATCGCCAGCAAAACCAGGGTGTGAATATTATTGCTCCCGGTATCTTCGATTTAGATAATACGGTTAATGTGACAGCAACAGGTCAAGGTAACTTTGAGAAGCGCAGGTTAATGGGAGTCTATTCCGACCTTACTTTAGGCTACAATGATTTCGTATACTTTAACCTCACTGGACGAACCGACTGGTCGTCTACCTTGCCGGAAGATCAACGTAACTACTTCTATGGTTCGGCGAGCGCGTCGGTCATTTTTACTGAGTGGCTACAAACCAATGAAACTATATTCTCGCAAGGAAAACTGCGGTTTGGCGTAGCCCGAGTAGGTAATGATGCTGACCCCTATCAGCTAACTAATCTGTTTTCTATCAACCGGGGAAATGGGACTAACTTAATCGGTTCGTTACCGGATAACGATTTGCCGTTTAACGGGCAACCCGGTATCACCCGCGACCCTATTGCGTTTGATCCTAGTCTAAGTCCCGAGTTTACTGACGAATTTGAGGTGGGAACTACGCTAGACTTCTTTTTGGGTCGCGTAGTGTTAGACTTTACCTACTACAATCGGGTGACTCGCGACCAGATTGTAAATGTAAGTGTTCCTGAGACATCAGGCTTTCAGCAACTGGTAACTAATGCCGGGGAGATGGAAAACAAAGGAATAGAAGTAGGTTTAAACCTAGTACCAATTCAACTGAATAACGGGTTACGGTGGGATATCTACACTGCGTTTACCCGCAACCGCAATCAAGTACTATCAATTCCCGAAGGGCTAGATCGCTTTAATGTACGTAACCTCTTCGGGGGTGGTGTAACTCCAGTCATTGAACCCGGTCAGCCTTATGGTATCTTGCGCGGCTCAGTAAGTGCTCGCGATGACGAGGGTAATTTACTGATTGATCCAGCTACTGGAGTATTATTTCCGGCATTAAACTTTGATAAAATTGGTGATCCTAATCCTGACTTTTTATTGGGTGTAACCAATACCATTAGCTTCAAAGGCTTCACTATCAGTGCATTGATTGATTACCGCCAGGGTGGTGATATTTATACCACTACGGTTGAGCGCTTACTTGGTCGTGGAGTAACGAAAGATACCGAAGATCGCGCTGCTTCTCGTATTATACCTGGTTTCTTAGGGGATCCCAACAATGGACAACCCATTTTAGATGAAAACGGTAATCAAATTCCGAATACCATTCAGGTGAGTACAAATGACTTATACTTCCAGAACGGTAACGGTTCCTTTGGAATTAATGCTGAAGATGAGTGGACTGTATACGACGGAACGGTAATTCGTTTGCGAGAGGCTTCCATTGGTTACGCCTTGCCTCAGTCGGTATTAGAAAGAACTCCTTTCGGTCGGGTGACGCTTACGTTTACCGGGCGAAACCTCTGGTACAACGCCCCCAATATTCCGAAGTACACCAACTTTGATCCTGAAGTTAACGGTTTTGGATCTTCTAATACCCAAGGAATTGAGTATGCTTCGGCCCCAACCACCCGTCGTTTTGGGGTGAACCTAAATGTTACATTCTAGCAATAAGAACTAAGAATACAATGAAAAAGATATTTTCACTATTTCTCTCAGCCGGAATATTGCTGATGAGTAGCTGTAATGAGTTTTTTGATATTAACGACGACCCGAACAATCCAACTGAGGCATCGGTAGATTTATTACTGACTAATACTGAGATAACACTGGTTAATAGTTTGGGAATGAGCACTTCAGGTTTATCGGCTATTCTATCGGTATATATGCATCAGATGACCCGTCGACAAGGATTTGATGCTTACAATGTGCAGGGAACCGATTTTCCTATCACCCAAGCCTGGAGTCAATTCTACAGTATTGCACTAGAAGACCTTCGTGAGATTAAGGGCATCGGAACTGAGCAAGAAGCTTGGCACTACGTGGGTATCGCCCAAATTCTGGAAGCTTATTCCTACAGCCAAATGGTAGATATCTGGGGTGATATTCCGTTTCAGCAGTCTAACACGGCTCCTGAAACCTATACTCCTTCACCCGATGAAGACGCTATCATTTACCCTGAAGTGTTAGCGATGCTAGACGAAGGGATTGCTAACGTAGAAAAGGCATCCTCCCTAACTCCGGGTAGCGATGATCTGATTTACGGCGGAAACATGGCAAGCTGGCGTAAGTTTGCTAAAACCGTTAAGCTAAAACTGTACAACCAACTACGGTTGGTACAGGATATATCGGGTGAAGTAAATGCTTTATTGGCCGAAGACGATCTTATTGGTGACCCAAGTGAAGATTTTGAACTTGCCTACGGGCAAAGTCAGTCGCCGGATAACCGTAATCCTGGCTTTATTGCAGATAACTTGGGTACCCGTATCTACTACATCAGTGTCTGGTTCTACGAAACCCTTACCGGAAAGAACCCGGCTATCCTGGATGGAATTATTGATCCTCGGGTGCCGTACTACTGGTACAATCAGCTTTCTGAAACCGGTACACCGCAGAGTCCTTCCGAATACCGCGACGGGGCATTTCTATCAATTTACTTTGGTTCAACCGGGCCGAATCAAGCCGGATTACAGGATCAGTCGCAGACTATTTTAGGTATGTATCCGGTAGGAGGTCGGTTTGATGATGGCGGAGCGATTGCCCCTACCCAGACCCAAGCTCCGGGCGATGTGCCTCAGCGAATCTTAACGTACTACGCTCGGCTATACATTGAGGCTGAATTAGCCCAAACTGGAGTTACTTCCGGCGACCCTCGAGCACTGTTGGAGAGTGCTATACGTGCTTCCTTTGCGAAAGTAAATGAGGTGACCGCTAATTACGACGCTAAAGGACAAGATGCACCAGCAGCGATATCGGATGAAGATATTGATGCTTATGTTGCGGTAGTATTATCTCGCTACGATGCCGGAGATAATAATAAGAAACTGGAGATTATCATGACTCAGAAGTGGATCGCTTCCTTTGGGTTTGCGGTAGATGCTTACACCGATTACCGTCGGACAGGCTATCCCCAACTCTACGATCCCGATACAGATAATTTGAGCTTTACGAATGCTTCTAAATCTTTTCCAACCGTGCTGCCTTACTCATCTACTGAAGTAGAGCTAAACCCTAATATACAACAGCAGAATCCTGTTGAAGTAAAGGTGTTTTGGGATGCTAATTAACGACAGTACGGCTACTAAATAACTGAAAATTAAGATATAATGAAGTTACATAAAATATTAAGTGCAAGTCTGGTCTTAACCGTAGTTTTATCAGCTTGCGATAACGAAAACTTTGTAGAGGAGAACATTGATCGAGGCGCGATGGTGTTTATCGCCCCGGAAAATGATGATACTGGTCTGGTGAATTTTCTTGACCCTGACGCTTCTCGGATCAACTTTACCGTAAGTATGACCGATGAACAAGGGCGTGATCTGGAATTCGCTCCGGTAGAAGCTCTGGAGGTAACCGTAACCTACACCGATGCATCGGAAGGAACCACCCATAAGCAAATGCTAGAGTCGCTCGCAAGCTGGCCAAAAACGTATGATTTGAGCGTGGATGATTTGGTTAATTTGTTTTCTGATGAAGTGCTTACTCGTGCTTCGCTAGGATTAGGTGACGGGTTTTTTATTACTACGGATTTTCGGATGCAGGACGGTCGATTTCTTAGCGGTTGGAGTCCGGCATTGCTAGATAATTCGGCAGCATCTATCTACCGAGTATTCGTCAATTACCCAGTGGCTTGCCCGTCGGACTTAGCCGGAACATATTTGGCAGAATGTGTCAGTTGCCCTAATGGGGAAGTAGCTAGCCAAACCGTAACACTTACGACAGTTTCTCCCGGAGTATACTCGATAAGTGATGCTACCATGGATATTTTTGGAGGAACTCCCATAGCATACAACATCACTGATATTTGCAACGATATATCAGTGGCCTCTGGCTCTCGCGATTTTGGAACCGCAGTGGCTATGGAAGCTCAGGCAGGAAGCTCAGTTGATCCTGATACAGGAATAATTGCTATGAACCTGGAATATGCTTCAGTTTCTTGCTGTGGAATAGCTGGACTGGCGGTAGCGTATACCTTAACTCCTCAAAACTAGAGCTTCTCAAAATTGATCCTATGTCATAGAAACCGTTCTCTTAAGTGGTTTTTTTGTTGAATGTGAGTGATGTTTCTGGACTTTCAGAGAAGTTAAGCTTTTTTTCAGTTCAAAAGAATATCCATTTGAACGAGCCTTTATAAATAAGAAGGGGTAAGGGGATTCCCCCTATTTTTGAGCTTTTCGTTGAAAAAATCCCCAAGCTGGGGTGATGGTTTGAAGGCCAAATATTGCGGATATTTGAGGGGTTAAAAGTTCAGATTCAACTGCCTTTAAAATCACTACCGTATGATTCGTATTCAATTTAAAGAAGAAGATGTAGAAGCTCTCCGTTACGAACGGTTTCATAACGCTAGTGCCCGAGTACAGCAGAAAATGGAGGTCCTTTATTTAAAGGGAAAGGGGCTACCGCACAACGAAATTTGCCGTATCTGCGAAATCTCTAAAACTACGCTTATTGCCTACTTGAAAGAATACAAACAGGGGGGGATTGATAAGTTAAAAGAAGGTACAAAGTATAAAGGGCGAACCAAAAAAGTGAAAAGCACCACGCTAGGCTTTTCGGAACGTTTGTGCGAACAATCAGACTCTGAGGCCGAACCCCAGTTAGCATAACCACCAATACACTCTGAAGTTGCTAGCCACTTACCGTTTCCGGTAGGTGGTTTTTTGTTACCCACTACAGACTGGGATATTGAAAGAAATTGTAGAACTTTGCGTCCGCAATAGATTCTACTCTTAAGCCTAATCGTTTTGAAAATTTCTGCTTCTCTATATTCCAATCAAGATAAATCGCTGAAAGAACTGGTACTGGAATTGGATGCGCTCCGAATAGACTCTTTCCATATCGACTGCAACGATAGCCCGGCGGTATTTGACGATATTCGAGAAATACGTCAATTGAGTAAAACTCCTATCGACCTCCATATCATTTCTGCCGAACCCGAAAAGTATTTTCCTCTAATTGCGGAGCATCAAATCGAATACGTACAATTCCAGTACGAAACAATGGCAGGGAAGGAGCTACCGCCTCCTCCGGTCGGAACTGAGTACGGTTTAGCAGTAGTATCTGATACTCCCTTAGAAGTATTCGCCTCTTACCGCGATACCTGCTCATTCATTTTACTAATGACCACCACGCCGGGTCAGAGCGGGGGAGTGTTTCGTAAGGATAACTTCAATCGTATCCGTCGGTTTGGTAAGCAATTTCCGGACAAGAAAATTCACGTAGACGGGGGGGTGAATGATGAAGTATCATTTATACTACGTAGTTTGGCGGTTGATTCGGCCGTGTCAGGTTCATTTCTAGTGAACCATACGTCAATGGGAGCGGCACTGCTTGGGCTGAAGATGCACGAAGTGAGTTCGCACTACCACGTGCAGGATTTTATGATGGACTTGCGAGATGTACCGCAATTAGCCCAAGAAGAAGTGACGTTAGCTTCCGTACTGCAAACTATTGAAGACTACGGTTTAGGGTTTACCACAATTGTAGACAAAGATAATCAGTTCGTGGGTATTTCTAGCAATGCGGATGTTCGTCGTGCTCTGATAACGCATCTGGATCATCTGCCCAACATTCCTGCGGGCGAATTAATTAATTCCAACCCAATATTTATCTCGGAAGAGGCCACCGTAGAAGATATGCTTAAACTGGTTACTAGCGTTTCTTTTCCTATCTTGTTTTTACCCGTAGTAAATCACCAGCAGCAACTGACCGGAACACTAATGTTCAATAATCTGATTCGGAGTGAAGGGTAGCTTGTTATCTATTAAAGCATAATATAATCGACCATTATAGCCACTAAATTAGTCAGTTTGGTCATATAGAGAGCACTCGTTAGAGTCATGTAGGTAGC
>JGI12210J13797_10002445_pt1 | contig 20257 bp, 19 predicted proteins | sample ElkSlonscriptome_3_FD_13797 | JGI IMG/M metagenome (IMG submission 13797)
ATCAACCCACGGGTTAGGCGGTGTAAGACGGGCTCAGCCCGCTACCGCTGTTTGACCCCAGAATCCTCGCCCTTTAGGGCGGGGAGTATGTCAAGCCGTAACAGCAGTAACCCGGCATGCCCCCTACTGATCGATATGCTGTCGATATGCTGGATGTGCACCCATTGGGGCTCCGGATATGTCTCTGGGCTTGAATTGTTTGTTGAAATAGCTATGCTGGAGTGGCACACCCCGCTAAAAATAGTAATAGTATTATGGACATCAAACTAGTTCTTCTCGCCATCACCCCCATTTTCGTTGTGGCCTGTCTTTTCTTTGGCACTCGCAATGGGTTTTACGATTCAGACAACTACCATGGCAATGGTTCTGCGCATTAGACCCGTAGCTGAGACGCTTATCTTACAGGACATATAACCGTGGCTGAACTGGAGTGCATGTCCTACGCTGTAGGGCACGCCGACGAGGGTGTGTGCATCTGCCTGCATATGGGGCCTTATCGCATTTTGCTGGATTGCGGACTAGCTGATGTTGAGCCTCTCACTACATCTGATCACCCGCCGGCAGATTTTGTGTTTTGCAGTCACGCCCATTCCGATCACGCCCGCGGACTTTTGCCGCTTCATCATGCCTACTCTGATCTGCCGGTCTATGCCAGCGAGGTAACGGCGCGCCTAGTAGAGTTCAACTGGCTAGGCGCATCCCCGCCACGGTTTTGTCAGCCCGTCCCGTGGCGATCGCCGATTCATCTCGCGCCTCAGCTGACCTTAGAACTTTGGCCCGCTGGCCATTTGCCGGGAGCAGCGGTTGCTGTGCTGACTTACGAAGCTGAGCAGCAGACCTACAAAGCGGTCTACACCGGCGACTTCACCCTATCTAATTCTCGTTTGGTGGATGGATTTCCTCTAGAGGAGCTGAGAAACCTGAAGCCGGATGTTCTTATTGTAGAAGGCAGCTACGGCACAGCACGCCATCCCCGCAGACGGCAGCAGGAAAACCAGCTGGCCGCGAAGATCAGTCAATCACTCCAGCATCAGCGATCTGTCGTGCTGCCCACCACCATATTGGGAATGGGACAGGAGATCTTGATGCTGCTCCGCAGTCACCATCACTTCACAGGGCAAGACATCAATATCTGGGTCAACGGAGCGATCGCTGCGGCCTGTGATACGTACCTTGACCTGCTGAATAGTTTTCCCAACACCGTCCAGAACTTTGCCCGGCACCAGGCTCTATTTTGGGACGAACGTATCCGTCCCTATGTCCGGCGGCTCGATACCGCTACGCCCGAATTGGTGCAGACTGGCCTCAACATCATCATCACGGAATCGACTGCTGACTTGGAGCTGTGCTACGACCTATATCCCGAGGCTTGGCATCTCCTTATTCCGGAAACCCCAGGGCGGTTGAGCACGGTACAAACCAGCGTCCAAGCTCAAATTCAGGCCTCTGAGCCCCTCCGCTCGCGGTTGAAAACAGGTGAACTGACAGTAGACTCCTACCTACTGAGCAACCACTGTGATGGCGCTGGGACAATCCAAGCGATCCACAACATTCGCCCTCAACATGTCGTCTTTGTCCATGGCTCGCCCTCATATCTGACAGACTTGACGGGTGTGGAAGATTTGCAAAATCGCTATCATCTTCATCTACCAACGGCAGAGACTATCGTAGAGCTACCCACAAGCGACAGGTTTCTTCAGCCCGAATCGCCAGATAACAACTACGGCGGGGAGCTCACAGAGCTCAAGACAGCAGTCTTTATCACGCTAGATCAAGCCATTACGACAGAACCCCGCTGGCAGCAGTTTGCCGACACTGGCATCATTGAAGCCCGCTGGCAGGGGAACGAGCTTGTATTGCGGGGTATCGAGCAGCGGGAAATTCTGAGCGATATTTCTGGGAATGGCGAAATAGACTGCTGCGATAGCTGCATCTACTACCGGGGGCAGCGCTGCTGGAACGAAGCATCAGCGCTATTTGGATTTCACGTAACGCCGGAAGGATATTGCCCCGCCTACAAATCGGCCTATGGCGATACGACTTAGTGGGCTCTCGCCCTAGCTTTGTGACCTACGCGTCATTGGCATCAGGCCATTGGTTTTTAATTTGCTCAGCTTCAGGGCAATCTTCTGCTGTCGGCAGCTCTACATTGCCTTTTGGAACCGTTGAAAGCTTTTGCTGGACAGAGCCAATGCTCTCTAGGCGAATCATTTCTTCCCACGAGCAGATCTCATCTTCCTCGTCTGATTCGTACCGTACCGTAACTAGATCACCTTCAATATCGAGAATGCGAGCCCGCTCAATCCAGCGCTGCTGATCCCGCAAAAAGATCCAAACCTCACGACCATCGCAACAAAGTTGATAGATCTTGCGGCTAAGCATGAATGATATTCTCCTCAATGAATAAGTCGAGACTAGCCAATATAGGTGATGCTAACCCATGCGATTTTTGCTATGTTACCTCTGCTTGGGGTAGTTTATTACCCTCACGCATGCTGGGTATTCTCCTATTCTAGCCACTGTCACGTACTAAGGAAAGCATAGGATTCGGCAGTCTAGTACCCCCACTGCTCCGACATGATATTCCCCCAAAGGGCCATGCCAGACTAGCATATTGTCAGGGGCGCTATATTTCGAGCGATCGCCTACAGCCTTTAACCTTTCCCCAGAGCCCCTTACGCTTCCCCTCTTGTGATTCTACAAGGGGCACCGCTTTATCCTTTTCGTGATCTAATATCATCTATGGCTACCTCTAAAGTTGTTCTGCAGGGCATTCGCTCCGACCAGTTTCGTCATCCTTTCGATTTAGAGGCGACGCAGGCGCTGCGGCAGGTTCCTGGGTTTGATTTGATCATCCGCAATCTGTTGGGATCCGTTGCGGAACGTTTTTTTTACCTCGACAACATCTCCTCAAGTATCGCCGTGGGGGAGACGCAGCTGCCCCATCTGCACCGGCTCCTAACTGAGGCATGCCAAGTTTTGGATTTGGATGTTCCCCAGCTTTATGTCCGGCAAAATCCTCAGCCCAATGCTTACACCTTCGCTATTCGTGGGCAGCAGCCCTTCATCATGCTGCATACGTCCCTGGTAGACTTACTCTCCCCGGAAGAGATTCAGGCTGTAATCGCCCATGAGCTAGGACATCTGAAGTGTGAGCACGGAGTGTATTTGACCCTGGCCAACCTCATTTTGCTGGCTTCTGGCGAGCTGCTGCCCTTGGGGGCTGCCCTTGCCCAAAGCCTACAGGCCCAGCTCATGCAGTGGGTCCGTTGCGCAGAGTTCACCTGCGATCGCGCTGCTCTCCTCGTGGCTCAGGATCATCGCACCGTGGCCTCTGTTCTGATGAAGCTCACAGGTGGGTCGGCAACCCTTGCGTCCCAGCTGAATTTAGAAGCCTTCTTGGACCAGGCTAGATCCTACGACAGCGTCAGCACAGACGAGCTGGGCACATTGCTGAAAGAAGCCCAGGTCAGCCAGCTCACCCATCCTCTCCCGGTGCTGCGGGCTCGCGAAATTGAGCGCTGGTCGGCGAGCCAAGATTATCAGAAACTTCTGAATAAAGGCGCGATCGCCTATAATAGTCAAGGAACACCATCCAAGGGCGGGTGGCGGAATTGGTAGACGCACCACACTCAAAATGTGGCGACTTCGGTCGTGAGAGTTCGAGTCTCTCTCCGCCCATCACTTTAAAGCAGTTTGGCCATAGGCTAACCTGGTGGCTTTGCCGTGGGCGGCACAACGCCGTTCATCTCAGTATCTGTACCTTGATGTGTTATTAAGGCCCGAGAAAATACTTAGTTTCTCTCAGTCTGTTTGGGCATCTTCAAATTAAGACGAGTACTGGGCGATCGCGGATATTATCTGCCGTGCCTGAGCCACAGGATTGACGCCAGATCGTCGAAGTCATGATGCGCTGCGGAGTTGAAAAGCGGTGGTAAGCCTGTATAGAAATAAACCTGGTCTTGGTCATCAGATTTTAGACCGAGCCCCCCTAGGTGTGGCAGAACAAATGGTAAGCGAGACCCGCTTACAGGACCAAATAGTCTATGAGCGACAGTTGAGACACGCGGTTGAGCACGTTCGCAGCTCGTTAGACATAGACCAAATTTTCTGCAGTTCGGCCATATCCCTCAGACAGCTGCTCCATGCTGACTGTGCTGTCATTTATCGCCTTAGCACAGCAGAAGCGTCACTGCCGCTGTGTATTGTAGCCACCGATAGCCGCACCATGGTCCCTGTTCTAGGTCTCCCCCAGCTCCAGCACCGGCGGTTTGTGGAGATGCTTCAATACCTTGGCACTGCTGAGTATGCTGTTATCTCAAACTTAGATATCTCAAACTTAAATCGCTGTGACCTGCATCCAGACTGGTGTATCCCTTGGCAACAGGCTGGCTTTAGCACGGCCCTTATCGCCCCTTGGGGAGGCGATCGCCCTCAGGGGTTGATCTGCCTGCATCAATACGGTGCTGCCCAACCCTGGCAGCCCTTCGAGCTAGAAGGACTTTCCCAGGTCGCCTCCGAAATGACCCTTGCAGTTGAGCAGGGCGATCGCTATCGGCACATGCAGTCCTGCATTGAGGCCTTGACAGTAGAGGTGCGGGAGCAGGCCGCACAGGTACGCCAGGCGGCCCTATTTGATTCCACGCTGAAGCGGATTACAGATAGTGTCCGTGACTCGCTGGACGAAGCACAAATTCTTCAAACAGCAGTAAGAGAACTGGCGCTGGTGCTGGAGTTAGGGGGATGTAACGCCGCGCTCTATAACCTAGAGCAAGAGACCTCGACGATCGTTTACGAGTATGCAAGCGCCAGCCCGGCCTACTGCGGTCGTGTCGCTCAAATGAGCGATTTTTCTGAAATCTACGACCAGCTGCGCCAGCAGGTTTACTTTCAGTTTTGCTCCTTGAGCCCTAACCCCGAACGAGGCCGTGTGTCGCTGCTGGCTTGTCCCATATTCCTCGACGCCGCAGCAGACGAAGCACAGCAAGAAGTTTTGGGGGATTTATGGCTCGTTCACCATCCTGAGCATGTCTTTAACGAATTCGAGATTCGTCTCGTGCAGCAGGTCGCCAATCAATGTGCCATCGCCATTCGCCAGACGCGGCTATATCGGGCGGCGCGAGCTCAAGTGGACGAACTGAGACAGCTCAACCGGCTCAAAGACGAATTTCTCAGTACGGTATCCCACGAACTAAGAACCCCAATTGCCAATGTCAGAATGGCGTTGAGAATGCTGGAAACAACGTCGCTATCTGACAAGCAGCGAAAATATATAGAGATTTTGGAGTCAGAATCCCAGCGAGAAGCCGCGTTAATTGACGATCTGCTGGATATGCAGCGTCTAGAAGCAGGATCGGTTCCGGTTCAGCCACAGACGATCCATCTACAGAGCTGGATCACGCAGCTCGTTCAGCCCTTTCAAGGGCGCATCGCATCCCGCGGACAAACCCTATCCCTGCGGGTCTTTCCCAACACATTAAGAATCACGAGCGACGTCAACATTTTGCAGCGAATTTTGGCAGAACTGCTCAATAACGCCTGCAAATATACGGCGGCAGACGGACATATCCAGCTAACCTGCACAGCATCACCCAACCAAGTTGATTTAAGCAATGGCCCTAGCTCAACTGATGTCATACCTGGCACTATCCGGATCACGGTCAGAAACCAAGCCCAGATCCCCCCATCAGAACTACCCCACATTTTCGAGAGGTTTTACCGCGTGCCCCACGCCGATCCCTGGCGACAAGCCGGGACAGGCCTCGGGCTGGCCTTGGTCCAAAAATTGGTTACTCGGCTGACAGGTTCGATCCAGGCTGACAGTTATGATGGGTGGACGTGGTTCACTGTCACACTGCCCCTTAACATCCTGACTGAGTCGCTCTAAAGGCAACTCCAGCACTACGCGAGTTCATGTCCCGCAGATTCATTCGGTACTTTAGGCACCTCTCCCCCGCCATTATCTGGGAAACCGTCATTCGCAGCGGCGAACAGCGACTCACCGGGCTGTCTTCGGAAATTGCATACAGCGCTATTCTGGCGCTTTTCCCAGCCATTTTGGCCATGTTTACAGCAATTGGGCTGTTCACTCCCCTAGAGGCGCGATTTGAAGAGCTCATGGGTCGGCTGAGCCAGATCGTTCCTGTGGAAGCCTTTGAGCTGATCGACAACTTTGCCGCCGAGGTGAGTCGGGGCGGCAACAGCTCGCTGTTCTCCCTCAGCTTTTTGATCGCCGTTTGGATCGCCTCCGGAGCCGTCAGTGCCGCAATGCGATCGCTGGACGAAATCTACTGTGTTGCACCCTCTCAGCGTCAGTCATTCTGGCGAGCAAAATTGGTATCTCTAGGGCTAACAGGGGGAGCGCTACTGCTGCTGATTCTGGCCACGTTTCTCATCTTCATCAGCGATATTCTCCTGGGTATTTTGCTCAGACAGGCGATCATTCAGCGAGATCTCGTTGAGCAGGCGCTTCTATCTACCGTTCGATTTCTGAGCCTGCCTATGGCTTTGGGCGTCATGGCGATCGCCTTTGCATTTCTCTATCGTTTCGGCGCTAGCAAGTTCCCTGCGAAAACCCCGCTGTTGCCCGGTGCAGTATTGGCGGCAATATCTTGGGCATTGATTTCGCGGCTGTTTCGGATTTATGTGGCTCGCTTTGGCAACTACAATCGTGTTTACGGCGCAGTGGGAGCGGTCATTGTGTTGCTGCTGTGGTTATATATGAGTTCGCTGGTGATGCTGATTGGGGCCCAGCTAAATGTCATTGTGGGAGAAGCAATGCAGGGTAAGCCTATGAATAAGATCAATTGGCATTCGAAGTGGCTCCGCCATCGATTTCACCGCCGATGAGCCAGCAGTCTAACTCCATCTTGGTTATAGGCGGGGGCATCGTGGGGGCAATGGTGACCTACGCGCTGGGCCAGAGCGGTAGGCAAGTCACGCTGCTCGATAAGCAAAACCCAGCTCAGGGCTCCACTGGGGCGGCCCTAGGGGTGCTGATGGGCGCAATTAGCCGCAAGACTAAAGGCCGGGCCTGGGCGATGCGGCAGCAGAGCTTAGGGCGCTATGACACCCTGATATCTGAGCTGCAGCGGCAGACGGGGCACACCATTGACTACAACCGAGATGGCATCGTCAAGCTTTTGTTTGAAGGCGACAACGGCGATCGCTGGCGGTCCCTCGCCCAAGCGCGCCAGGCCCAAGGATGGCAGCTGGATATTTGGGACCGAGAGACCTTACGGGACCGCTGCCCTAGCGTAACCAGAGCCAGCAGCCCATTTGGGCCGGTGGTAGGGGCCGTACATTCCCCCGGCGATCGCCAGATCCATCCCCAGCAGCTGACGCTGGCGCTGCTGGAAGCTGCTCGACGTCAGGGGGCACAGACTGACTTTGGGGCCGAGGTGCGGTCAGTGGGAGAGCAGGGCGGCAGGGGCTACGCCATGCTCACGACTGGAGAGCGGCATGAGGCCGATTGGATCGTTTTGACGGCGGGTATGGGAACCTCGGCGTTGGCAGCATCTGAAGCTATTGATATCCGTCCGGTGCTAGGGCAGGCTCTTGAGGTTGTCTTAGAATTCCCCCTAGAGCCAGGCCACTTCCGGCCTGTGGTGACCGGCAACGACATCCATGTTGTACCCCTAGCGACGCCCGATGGCCGTTCCGGTGCGAGGTATTGGATCGGCGCAACGGTAGAATTTCCGCCCGATGGTGAGGCGACCATCGCCGCAGCGGTTGAAGCAGAACGCCATACCCTGTGGGAGAGGGCGATCGCCCTACATCCGGTGTTGGCCTCAGCCACCATATCAAAAACTTGGTGGGGAAAGCGCCCCCGCCCTTTCAACCGCCCTGCTCCCATAATCGAGCAACTGCCGGGATATGACCGCGTTATCGTTGCCAGCGGTCACTACCGCAACGGAGTTCTGCTCGCCCCTGCAACAGCTCAGGCTGTCGTCGATATGATTCAGTCTGGTTAGCGAGCTACCGCGAGCTGAGTGAGGGCTTTTCCCGTCAGCCGGTAGCCGGTCCACTCCTCTAGGGGTGTCGCTCCCAAGCTGTCGTAAAACCTGATAGCCGGGTCATTCCAGTTGAGGACTGCCCAATCTAGGCGTCCATAGCCCCGCGCGACAGCAATCTGCGCTAGGTGGGTCAGCAGCGATCGTCCGATGCCCTGTCCCCGAAACTCAGGCTTGACGTACAGATCTTCTAAGTAGAGACCAGGACGGCCCAAAAAGGTAGAAAAGGTGCGGAAGTAGAGGGCGAAGCCAGCGGGAGTTTTGTCCCACTCAGCAATTAAGACCTCAGCGCTGGGAACAGGTCCAAACAGGTGTTCATTTAGCAGCGCTTCAGTAGCGACGGCTTCGTGGCTGAGTTTTTCGTAGTCGGCCAGCTGCTGAATAAACTGGAGAATCAGGGGAATATCTAGGTGGCGAGCAGGGCGAAGCAGCAGCTGAGAGGAATTATGTTGAATCATTGACACAGGAGTTATATCAGGTTTCGGCCCGTTTACGAATATCAGCAGGCAGATGGTGGCGATCGCCCAATACTTTGAGCAGAGGACCGTTAGCATCAAAAATGATGATAGATACGGAGGCCGTTAGCATCTCGATGCGATCGCGATAGCGGCCCAGATCCATCCCCATAAGGCTGCAGATCATCAGGCGAATGGTGGACTTATGGCATACGACAAGCACATGGCCATCGGGGTGGGCTTCCTCAATTTCAGAGATCACCATCATCGCCCGACTGGCCACCTGCACTCCTGTCTCCCCACCACCGGTTGGCGGATTCCAGGCGGGTTCTGTCAGCCACTGCACATACTCTGCTGGATAGCGCTGGTAAACCTCGTCTTTTGTCTGGTCTTCCCATTCACCAAAGTGCATTTCTTTGAGGCCCTCTCGCACAATGGGCTCTATACCAATGCGCTGGCAGAGCGGTGCGGCAGTCTGACGCGTGCGGGTCATGGGACTGGCATATACTGCCGTCCAGGGGACCTCGTCATAGGAATCGGCAAAGGCTTCCGCCATGGCCAACCCTGCCTCTGTAAGCCCTGGATCGAGGGAGCCACAGAACCCACCAGACTGGCTGTGGGTGGTTTCACCGTGGCGTAGAAAATATAGCGTGAGACTCATGGTGAGCTAGTCTATGAAGGTAAGTTTGAGATCTGACGCTATCGAGGAATTACCGCCACGATGAACTGCGCCTTGTCCCCCGTCAGAATACCACTCTCTTATTTTCCTAGGCTCAAACATGATTTTTATTGCTTCACGTGGGGCGGGGCAGGATATGGACGGGACGCCAAGGGTCTATCGGCGGGACGGCAAGGGTGACGTCATCTACTACGCGCTGCAGCAGACTAGGTTGGGGCTGATGCTGGTGGCGGCAAGCGATCGCGGCCTATGCTGTGCTGCATTCGGGGAGGGAGAAGCCACTCTGCTAGAGCAGCTCCAAGCTGTGTTTTCTCAAGCCGATATCAGGCCTTCGACCATAGAGGCCAGCGAGCATCTGAATAACTGGGCCACAGCGATCGCAGCCTACCTTGCTCGCCAAACCCCGCTCCCGAACCTGCCGCTGGATCTGAGGGGAACGGCATTTCAGATGATGGTCTGGCGGTATTTACTCCATATTGAAGCGGGGAATACGTTGAGCTACCGAGAGCTAGCAGAGGCGGTTAACAAACCCAAAGCCGCTAGGGCCGTCGCTTCTGCCTGTGGTGCCAACAAAGTTGCCATCCTGGTGCCTTGCCATCGTATTTTGCAGGGTGATGGTGGGCTGGGGGGCTATCGGTGGGGATTAGAGCGTAAGCGAGATTTGCTAGAGCTGGAAAAATCAGAATCAGCGCATTGGGGGTGACAGCCCCGCATGTCTGCGCAACGGCTGTGAACAACCGTGAAGCTCAAAGGCCTAGCGTCGGGAATCCGGCCCTGTGGCGATGATTATGTAAGATACTGAACTACGCAATGCCGCTGGCAGATGGCCAATGCTGCTGCGCTAAATAACTGTATTGACATTACGACTTCAGCCCCTCGATGAAAACCCTTCCCTTCATCATTAAGAAATTCGCCCTCAGACGTCAGCCATCGCCAGAGAACGGCCTGGTTGAATTAATTGATAAGGTGACCACCCCACCAGATCAGAGTATCTGCGACGGTGACGTGCCGATTCCGGGCTACTTTGTTATGAGCAGCGCCACACCCAACATTGATGAAGCCCCCCAGGGAGATGCTCCAAAAACGGGCTCGCCCGAAGCGCGGCAGAGCGAGCTAGACAATGCGGCTCAAGGAATTAAGCAAATTTCTGAACATCTCTATCACGTTTACAAAAATCAGCAGAAATCACCAGAGCTTGTGATAGTCGTCCATGGCTACAACATGGGCCTCAGCGCGGTTCAGGCTTGGTACAAAGATATTTTTCATTACATCAACCGCCATGATGAGGCGATCGCCGCTGAGAAAAGCCAGCTGTTCATCGGCTACCGCTGGCCATCCGAAAACGTCGAGCTAGGCCGCACTCTAGAATCCCTCGGAGCTCTGCCTCCACTTCCCCGAGATCTGCTTTTTGCTGGCGGTGTGGCGGCGCTGGTGCTTTTAGTGCTAGAGGTGCTGGAGCTATTCCTTTGGAAAAATATCATACCGGCCTTTATTCTGGGCATCCCGCTATTTTTGCTGATGCTGCTGGGCTTTATGATGATGACCCTAGTGGTGCTACGCCTAGTCGTATACTTTCGCGATCGCTATCGGGCCAGCAATTTCGGCGTCCTAGACTTGGTCGAGCTGCTGCGGCAAATCGACTGGGCCATGGTGCAGCTCAAGGCAGAAGATATCAGAGGTCAAACGGGTTGCTCAGAGGCCGAAGCCGAGGAGCAGGCTCTCAAAAGTTGGCGCAGCGAAACGCGGCGGGTAAAGCTATCCTTTATTGGCCACAGTATGGGAGCATTTGTGGTCACCAACGCAGTGCGTATTCTGTCGGACGTGTTCGATTCTCGCTCTATTCAACAGCAGCCTCCTGCCGATGTGGGGTCAGTCTTTCGCCTAGAGCGACTTTTGTTGGCCTCTCCCGACATTCCCATTCTCACCATCATTTCCAGCCGCGCCAACTTTTTGGCCTCCTCTCTCCGCCGCTTCGCCGAGTCTTATCTATTGAGCAACGAGGGTGATATTGCCTTGCGTATTGCATCCACTGCGGCGAACTACATCGCTTTTCCTAGCCGCACTCAATCCCAAGGCTACCGATTGGGCAACGTCGCCCTGAGTGGGAACGAGTATGGCATCGTCAATCTCAATGCTCTAGACAATGAGCTGATTGAAGGGAAGCCTCTTAAGGAGGTGATTCTCAGCGGGTCTAAGAAAGTATTAGACGATCTATTTATCACCGCTGAGCGGTTTCAAAAAAAGGACGGCGACGCGACTCTGAACCGGCTGTTCAAGCAGCAGCAAGGCCAGCAAGACGACCGGGTGACCGTTGCAGATTTTTTCACCTTCTTCGACTGCACCGACTACAAAGACATTGAGTTCTCTGTAAGAACCCCAGACCAGCGTAGTGAGGCAATGGGTATCCTTACCCGAGCGCAGCGAAGGCCATCGCTCGGCCCTTGGGACTACTTTCTACTCACCTACGACTACATCACCCAAAAGCGAGACGTCCATGGGGGATACTTTCGTGGGGAGTTTACCCAGGCGCTGCTCTACCGCACAGCATTTTTGGGCTTCACGGGCTATCTCAAAACCCTACATGACGATGATGACAACGCTTATGACCCCCATGTAGCGCTCAGCAAGCTGCATATGGCTTGCAGAGAGAAGGGGATTCAGGGATTTTTATCGCCCATTCGCTATCGGGTAGACATCCAAAAACAGAGCCTTGCTGACACAATTCGAGAACTGCTGACCGCCATCGCGCCCGAGCTTAACAAAAAGGTCGAAAAAAAGGTCAAAGACGAGTAGATGGTAGCTCAATGGGGTCGATTGTGTAGTTGCGCCACTGCCGCGCTTCCATTTCGACAACGTGGGGCCGCACGGTGAACCGGGCAGGCGTATCCTCGCTGACGTCAACGCGGGCGAAGGAATAGGGGCGGCGCTTTTTGCTGCCGTGACCGTTGCGACCAAGGAACAGCTGCGATCGCGCTACAGGCCAGTCGTTCCCGTCAATTTCCTCAAACAAAATATCTCCCTCGATCCGCTGTCGCCGCAGACTGTAGCCGCTGCCGCCGCACACCACCCAGTTGATGCCCGCGTCGCCATAGCCTGTGGCTTCGGTGCGCAGATAGTCGAAGCAGTGGGCGTGGCCATTGAAAACGACATCGACGATGGGGCGATCGCCTAGGGCCTCGCCAACCGCCTGCTGCACCTGGGTAAACACTTGACGCAGGCGATGGCGCACCGCGAGGGTTTGCCCCTGGTTCCACTTGGTGGCCTCGGTGATGTAAGGCGGATGGTGAAAGAAGAGGACCCGTCCGCGTACCTCACCATTGATGCCATGGGTTAGCCAAGACTCGGTCAGCCGCTGCCGTAGCCAGTCGAGCTGTTCAATATCCACATCCACCGATTGAGGCGTCTGGGCCAGCTGCTTTTCGGCATCACGGATCTCTTCTTCGATCTGCTCGTATTTGCCATGCAGCTCGTCAATATCGTCGGCATCATCGGGGTCGTTCTCGTTCAGCAGGGCTGCCTCATGCAAAATCTCGTCTTGCTGCTGCCGCCATTGCTCCATTTTTCGGTAAAGGCGATCGCGGTGGTCTTCACCCCTGGGGGTGCCGGGCACCACAGCGGGGGCATTGATCGTGTTGGAGTCTAAGGCATAGAATTCGATGCCCTGGTGGCGAAACCAATAGTAGCGGTTGGGCAGGCGGGTAAACTCGCCGGGCTTATAGTTGAGACAGCGCCCTGTGTCGGTTTTGGCGGTGTAGTGTTGGTCCAAGTGGCCTGGAAGCTGCCGTTGATCGACAGCCTTGAGGTAATCGATAAACGCGCGGCTAAAGCCATCCCCAACGCGGGAGCCATGCAGACCCACGTCTAGGTCTAGCTGTCGTCGTAGCAGGTAGCTCACCGGCTGCAGCACCTTGGCCGTGATGCCGAGGGCTAAGGGGAGATCGTAATAATCGTGGTTGCCCAGAACAGGAAACAGGGGCCGCTTGAAAGTCATGCGGTCGTAGGCAATCCGCCTGTAGTTGTCACCGTTGACCAGCAGCTCCCGGTAGGGCTTGATGAAGTTGTCGGGATACTGCTCGCTAGAGCCCACCAGATAGACCACATCGCCAGTGTGCAAGATGAACTCGCAGTCGGGGCTCTGGGCAATCATTTGCTCCGCAATGCGGCGCTGGGGATGATCGCCTCGATGCTTACCTGTGCCTGTATCCCCAATCACCAGAAAGGAAAACCCTGAACTGTCTTCTGACGCATCAGAAGCACCGTTGTCCAGGTGCAGCCGAGTCTGGTCAATACCCCGCGTCTTAACGTCATCGTGATGCCAGCGAACCCGCTCCCGCATCAGAGCTATCTTTTGGGGTATGGACGGGTCGGTAACAAATTTCATGACGCAGAATCAGGAATGAAAGAGAGGTTGTCTAGGCAAAGTTTACCTCAGGTGGTGCGGCGTTCATTAGCGTCTGTAGTGGTACTCCGCACCGTGCAAGCAGAAAATAAGGATAGGCTTGAGAGCCCTGCACATCTCTAAGCAGAGATGTGGATGACCTCAGGCGGATTGGCTCTCCAGCGTGATGAGGCGTGGTCGTTCGTAGGCGACAAAGGCAACAAGCAATGGATTTGGCTCTCCTCTACGCTCACTGACAATGACATTACCACCACGGCTCCTCAAAGCTCTGGCGGCGGCATTCTCATCATCACCGCTCCCACTGCTCAAGATGCCATCACCCTTCTTCAAGGCGACAGCGACATTATCTCCCGATCTGGTGCAGCCGCTGGCTGCACCCTCACCTTCACTCGCTTCTTCAGCGATCCCACCCTGCTCGGTGACGCCATCGACTTCGACGGCAAAGATCAAGTGGAACTCAATGCCTCTGGAGCCCCGTCCTCCGGCACCGTCACTACTCCCGACACCAGCTTCCTACAAAACGGCCTCGCCGACCTCCCCGAAGGGATCCTCAACACCAAATCTCTGATAGCCAACAGCTGCGTTGCCCGCAACGCAGACGGCAGCAGCAGCTTTAACATCACTGGAGCCGGGGGACTGCCCGATAGCCCCGGCAACATGACCGCCGAGTACCCCACAGGAGATGTAAAACCTATTCCAGGGACTGGAGACAACTGGCAGCCCGGCGATTCCATCATTGAACCCCAAGGGATATACGAACTACCCAATGGAGAACTGATTTTGAGCCACGGGTGCCAATAGCCCTACGCTTGGTCCTCTATTTCTGAGGTTGTTGTCACCGGCAGCGCATAGTTCAAATCATCGTCGTCATCGCCAAACAGACCGAACAATGGCCCCAAAGCCGCACCAAAAACAAAACCCCCAGCATGGGCCCAGTAGGCCACGCCGCCGCTCTCCATCCCTACATTAGCCGGTGCCCCCAAGCTAGCAATGCCGTAAAGCGCCTGCTGCAAAAACCAGATGCCCAGAAACAGCATCGCCGGAATGCGAATAGTGGTGAAGAAGATGCCTAGGGGCAGCAGCGTGAGAATGCGAACCTTGGGAAAGCGGAAAATATAGGCTCCCATGACGCCGGCGATCGCCCCACTGGCCCCCAAAGAGGGGATGGCAGACTCCGGCGCGAAAAACCACTGGGCCAAAGACGCCAGCACACCGCACAGTAGGTAGAATACCAAGAACTGCGCCCGCCCTAGCTTTTCTTCTAAGTTATTGCCAAAAATCCAGAGGTAGAGCATGTTGCCCGCCACATGTAGAAAGCCCGCGTGCAAGAACTCTGCCGAAATCAGCGTGCCCCACTCAGTGATCGTATCGCCGCCAAAGCCCGTGCTAAAACTCTCGGTGAGCTGCTTGGGCACCACCGCCCAGTGATAAAAAAACTCAGTCAGCTGCTGCGGAGGCAGCGTCGATTCATAGAAGAAAATCAGTACGTTGACGGCAATCAGCCCATAGGTGACGTAGGGCGTGATCTTAATTGGATTTTCGTCGCGTAGAGGAACCACTAGCCGCGCTGTCCTAAATGCATAGTAAATAACTTATTCACCGTAGCGAATTTCTGTCGCTGGATCTATCTCTCCTGCGCTAGGTTTCCGCCGCCGCGCGCTCAGTTCATATACGACTAGGACCGCGATCGCCAGCAATAGGGGCAGCACAAAATACAACAGGCGATATAGAAGCAGTGCCGCCAGCAGAGCGTCTGCTGGAATCGGGGGGCTTAGAGTGAGCAGCAGGACGGTTTCAAACACACCTAGCCCTCCGGGAACGCTGCTAAAGACGCCCGCAAACTGAGCCAAGAGATAAACGGTGAAAACATCGAGGTAGGATAGCGAACCCGGCAGCAGCAGATACAGTATCCCCGCAGCTAGAACCCAATCTAGAGTCGTGAGCACTAGCTGAGCGATCGCTAGCGGTAGGGGTAATCGGGGGACCGTCCAGCCCATAATTTGGAGACCGCGCTGACTGAGGGCGCTCCAGGCAAAGTAGGCAAAGGCAGCGGCAAGGCCCAGAGCGCCAACAGCAGGAAGCAGCTTGTCGGGCAAAGGCAGCGCCATAGGAACGTCAGGTGGGTTGAGGGTGAAGAGAACTCCCCCAACGGCAAACAGCCCGATCCAAAAGCTGAGACTGCAAAAGGCAATAACTTTGGCGATCGCGAGGTTCGAAACGCCCCAGCGGCGATAAAACCGATAGCGAATGGCGCTGCCGCTGAGCACAGATAAGCCCGCCGTACGGCTGATGGCATAGGTGAGAGCGGCAACTAAAGCCGTGCGACGGTAGGGCAACCGACAGCCGGCAAACGTGATGGCGAGGGTGTCGTAGCCTGTGAGGACAAGGTAGCTGAGGGCCACAAGGGCGAGGGCAGTTACAAGGGATGCGGGGGCGATCGCCTGGATGCTTTGAAGAATATCTTGCAGGGTATAGCGCCTTAGCTCCTGGCGGATTGCCCAAGCACAAAGAAACACGATGCCGAGTCCTACAAGCGGTGGCATGATGCGAGAGAGCAGACGTAGGGCATTGCGCATGGGAAGATTCTAGGGCAAAGACGGCCTCAAGCTCCCATACGCGTGGCCTGGGGGGTTGGCAGTTTCAGCGTCACCAGTTCTGCCAACAGCACGAAAAGTGTCGATACCCATAGACAGCCCACTAGCCCATAGACCTGGAAGAGCAAGCCAGAGAGTACCGTACCCACCAGCCGCCCCCCTGAATTTGCCATATAGTAAAAACCCACATTCAGCGCTACCTTGTCATCTTCGGTGTAGGCCAGCACCAGGTAGGAATGTACAGCGGAATTGAAAGCAAACACGATACCAAACACCATCAAGCCAATGATGATGGTTTGTCCTGCGGGTCGGCCTAATTGGAGAGCGAGGGCGATCGCACCTGGAATCGCCACCAAGAAACCCGTCCAAAACCGGATAGTGCCAACCTGCGGCGATCGCCCTGAGCCAAAACGCCGCAGCAAGGTCGGAGCCAGCGACTGCACCAAGCCGTAGCCAATGACCCAACTTGCCAAGAAACCACCCACCTGCTCAAAAGACCAGCTCAATTCGCTGTAGAGAAACACAGGCAAACCCACAACAAACCAAACATCTCTTGCGCCGAAGAGGAAAAACCGTGCAGCAGAAAGAACATTGATCTCCGGGCTTTTAGAAAAGATCTGCCGGAATTTCACCTTTGCCTTTGTTTTTCCCATAGCCGAGGGGAGCCATCGGCTTGACAACAGGACAATAAGCAGGGAAGCCGCCATGATTACTAGTGCAGTGGCATATCCAAAAGCCGATAGCAGCAGCCCTCCCAAAAAAAAGCCTGCACCCTTGAGCGTGTTCTTCGAACCGGTAAGAATCGCCACCCATTTGAACAGAACAGACTGAGCCTCCTTTGGAATCACTAGGCGAATGGCGCTCTTAGAACTCATTTTAGTCAGGTCTTTGGCAATGCCCGAAATAGCCTGCGCGGCCATGACATAGGGAACAGCGAGGGTAATAGCCCAAGATTCATTCACGGGGGTCAGCAGCAGCAGCGCCAAAATTTGCATCGCAATTCCACCGTACAGCGTCAGCTTGACGCCGAATTTCGCCCCGATCCACCCGCCAAACAAGTTGGTGACAATGCCAAAAATTTCATAGAACAGAAATAGCATTGCTACTTCAAAAGGGCTGTAGCCGAGGGTATGGAAATAGAGCAACACCAGCATTCGTAGTGCGCCATCGGTCATTGTAAAGCCCCAGTAGGCCAGGGTAACGAGGGCATAATTGCGTACCCCAGCCTGGTCAAAAGTTGAGGAAGAGTCCATGGCGCTTACAACCTGCTCAAAATGAACTGAATAATTGAACTGAACAGTTAGATCCTCTGCTGGATCAGGCTAGTCGGTTAAGCCAGAGAAGTTGCTACTTTCCGTGCCAGCTCAGCCATCCGGCTGGAATATCCCCATTCATTGTCGTACCAGGCCAGCACCTTTACCTGCGTGTCATCGACTACCATCGTCGACAGCGCATCCACAATCGATGAGCGCGGGTCATCCCTATAGTCGATCGAAACCAATGGGCGTTCTTCATAGCCCAAAATTCCGCTAAGATTTCCCAGGGCCGCCGTCTTAAACAGCTGGTTAACCGTCTCGACTGTCGTAGGCTTGCTCACTTCAAACACGCAGTCTGTGAGAGAGGCATTGAGTAAAGGTACCCGCACCGCTAAGCCATTCAGCTTGTCCTTAAGTTTAGGGAAAATGCCAGTAATCGCCGTGGCAGATCCCGTTGTTGTTGGAATTAAAGAAAGACTGTTTGCTCGCGCCCGACGCAAGTCTTGATGAGGCGCATCCACGATGGTTTGAGTATTGGTAATATTTTGGATTGTCGTGATGACGCCATGCCGAATACCGAGTCCGTCCTGAATGACTTTAACAATAGGTGCTAGACAGTTGGTTGTACAAGACGCCGCCGTTAGCAGATGATGCTCGTCGGGATTGTATAAGTGATCGTTAATCCCCACCACTACATTGAGCGCGCCCTGCTTCACGGGTGCGGCCACAATCATCTTCTTCACCCCCCGTTTGAAATAAGCCTCTAACCGCTCTGCTGTGCAAAACTTGCCCGAACATTCCAGCACCATATCAATGCCTAAGTCTTCCCAGGGAACATCTTCAGGCGTTTTATAAGCGCTGAAGCCCAGCGGATGCTGGTCAATTAAGAAACGATCTTCACTCGCCGCTGCCACTTCTAGATGCCACCGGCCATGCACCGAGTCAAACATCAACAGATGTGCCGCCGCCGCCGTACCGCCCTTGACCTCATTAACATGGGCAAATTCTAGCCTTGGACAGTCCCAAGCTGCCCGCAGAACCAGCCGACCAATGCGACCAAACCCATTAATTGCAACGCGTACCATGTAATATCTTGTAATGTTTACTACTGGATTTAAGGTTCAGATCTCAAATTTCAGCTCGTTGACCGCTCAGCACATCTGCTGACCACGTGATAGATCCACATATATCAATGCATAGACCATGCTCAATCCAGCAATTTTAATTGAAATGACGTCAGCCGCTACTGTGTCGGCGAGCGATTGCTCTGCGACGGGCACTTGAGTTGCCTAGAACGACAATCTAATTATTTCAAATTTAGTTGAAATGTCAATCTCTTAGAAGGTTAACTTAGAGGAGGGAAGCTATTTCTTCTTTATTCGGGGCAGGTTCGGGCAGGCAAAATCGGGCTGAGCCGACGAAACTCTGAGATGTATTGCTCCAACACAACGAATTGCTGTAGGTTCAAGCGGTAGTAAATCCACCGTCCGTCTTGTGTGCCCTCAATTAGACCTGCCTCACGTAGTGTTTTGAGGTGGAAGGACAGCTTAGACTGCTTTATGCCGAGCTCTTTGGCGATATCACAGGCGCAGAGCTCTTGGTCGCGCAGCAACTCAATGATCTGAACACGATAGCCATCAGAAAAGGCATGGAATAGCGGCAAGATAGCAAGCTGGGTAGCAGTATTCATCGTAATTCACTAAATTTATTTGAAATGATAGCGTCTTGCGGGAGCTCCCAGGACCGCTCTAGGGTAAGTGGGTACGTCATTACATCAAATCCGCTTGTAGAGTCATAATAGGTATAGTTGCATCATTTTTGCTTCATGGCTCCCCGACTTCAGATCAAAGACCATCTACTCGTTGACGAGCTCGCCCGCCGCTACCGTCAAGCTACTGACGGCATAGAGCGCTCACACTACCAGATCATCTGGCTGCTATCTCAAGGACATCAAAGCGAAAGCGTAGCAGAACTGACAGGCTACAGCCGAGACTGGGTGTACAAACTGGCCCGCAAGTACAACAAAGACGGCCCCGATGCGCTAGGAGACAAGCGCCACGACAACCCAGGAGGGGCAATGCTGCTCGATGAGGTGCAGCAAGCGCAGCTCCTGCAAGCATTGCAGCAACCACCAGGGGATGGGGACTTGTGGGACGGACCGAAAGTGGCGCAGTGGATGAGCGATGTATTGGGGCGCAAGATTCACCCGCAGCGGGGATGGGAGTATCTCAAGTTGATGGGGCTGCGGTTGCGCAGACCGAGGGCCTCTCATGTGGAGAGTGACCCTGAAGCCCAAGAGGCATGGAAAAAAAACTATCTGAAACCGTCAATGAAGTAACGGAGGCTTATCCGAATGCCGAGGTGAAAGTGTGGGCAGAAGATGAGCACCGCATTGGTTTGCATCCAGTCAATCGTCGCCAGTGGACACCAGGTGAGGAAGTCCCGATTGCGCCAGTGAACTGGAAGTATGTGTGGTCTTGGCTAGCTGGGTTTGTTGAGCCAAGTAGCGGCGAGCCCTACTGGTGGATAATACCCAAGGTCAACGGCTACGTCTTCGAGCAGATGCTCACCGACTTTGCAGCTCACTTTGGCTTGGGGGAGAAAAAGCGCGTCATTCTGGTTGTAGACCAAGCGGCGTTCCACACCACAGACAAAGTCGAGGTTCCAGAGGGGATACATCTACTGTTCTTGCCCCCTAAATCGCCAGAATTGCAACCGGCTGAGCGCTTATGGCCAATTGCCAACGAAGCGATCGCCAATGAGAGCTTCGCGACTTTGGACGAGCTAGAGGACAGGATGGTCCAGCGCTGTCAGGTGCTGATGAAGCGTCAGGAATTCGTTCGAGGGCTGACGGGGTTCTAC
>JGI12210J13797_10154587_pt1 | contig 20254 bp, 13 predicted proteins | sample ElkSlonscriptome_3_FD_13797 | JGI IMG/M metagenome (IMG submission 13797)
GCTCCGCGAGTCGGCGCTGGAGCGGAGGGACCGAGTCCGGGAGTTCCGGAGGGCTCGGGGCGATGGCACGCCACGCCACGCGAAGGGCCAGGACCACCAGGATGATCACGCCCAGCGATTTGTGGGCGACGTACAGCCCATCCCGGACGCCGCCGAAGCCCTCGCTGGTCATGGCCAGCCCCACCGGGATCGTGGCCAGGATCAGTAGGGCCGAGATCCAGTGGAAGAGCCGGTGGCCGGTGCCGTAGCCTGCAGCGGCACGGTCGGCGGTCGGCTCCGGCACCAAGCCCGAGCCGTCGGCCGGCGCAGACGGCTCCGGTCCCCTCACCGACGCCTCGGGCCCTTCCGACCGGGAGCTCACCACTCGCTCCGGATCGTCAGGGCACCCTCTGCCCCGCCATCGCTGTAGGCCCCCAGGAACCATGGCCGGAAGGCGTCCATGCGCAGCGCCGTCCCCTCCCGGCTCGGGATCGTCCCGGTCGCGAAGCCCCACTCTGCGAAGGGCTCCAGAAGGGCCGGATCCCGGGCGATCACGTGGACCGGTACGGTGCGGACCGCGTCGTCGCCGGTGATGAGCGGGGCCGGCTGGTGATCCCCCAGGGCGATCAAGAGCGTGTTCTCGTCCACGAAGTGCGCCGCCCACGAGGCCACGACGTCAACGGAGTAGGCCACCGAACGGGCATATGCACTCCGAACGCGATCCCCGTCCTTCCAGAGCTCCTCCGGCTTCTCCCCGGCGTCGGCCCACTCGTCGAACACCGCTCCGTCGCCGATGGCGCCCCAGTCGTCCAGGACCGGGAGGATCGGTGTCCAGGGCGCATGACTGCTGATGAGTCCCAGCTCGGCGAAGAGTGGACGGGCGTCGTCTTCATCCCGGATGGTCTCCTGCAAGAAAGACCAGGTGAACTGGTCTGGCATGGTGACCCAGTTGAGCGGGGGGCCGGCGTAGTCGATGTCCGCGTAGGCGTAGATTTCGTCATAACCGAATCGCTCCCCCTCGGGCCACGCCAGGGTGATGGCGGGCATGAGGGCCACGGTCCGGTAGCCTGCATCGCTGAAGTCGTCGATGAGGGTACGCCCGTCCCCTGCCAGCAGGAGGTCATAACGGAGTTGATTGTCCAACCACAATCCGCTCAGGAGCGAACCGTGCCCCAACCACGACATCCCCCCCTGGCTCGGCGCCTCCAGTCGCCCCGTCACCACGCTGAGCCCCTCGGCGGTGAGGAGGGAGTCCATGGAGTGGAGGCGGGCCCTGATCACAGGAGCGTAGCGCGGGTCTTCCGTCGCCGCGCTGCCGTAGGACTCGACGAAGGCCAGGATCACGTCCTTTCCCTCGAGCCCCGCCAGGAGTCCGGGCCCCGTTCCCACCGCCTCAGCGGCCTGTTCCATCTCCGCAGCGAACCGCTCTCGCTCGCCCAGCATGCGGGCCAGCTGCCGTCCTTGCTCCCGGACCAGTTGCGTGGCGGGCAGACCCAGCACCACGCCGTCGGAATGGAGCCACCGTAGAGGGATGGCGACCAGTGAGACGACGAGCAGCGCCAGGCCGAGCCGGCGGGAGGGACGCCGAAGCCAGTCGGCGACCGTTCCCCGGAACCCACCGCGCCTGGAGGTCGTCACCGGGTCGGGCGCCCGGGACCAAGCCAGGCAGTGCCCCAGCCCCGCCACCAGTCCCAGCGCCATCACCGTCCCCCCCAGCAGGACCGCCGTGGCCAGGAATGGGCTCAACGTACCGGAAAGGAGGTTCTTCACTGCGGACAGGAGCTGGACGTCGAGGTAGAGGTTGAGGGGTCGGGCCAGGCTCATCCGGGCCGCGGTATCACCCACGGAGAGCACCGTCACTGCCACCACCAGGAAGGCCACGACCAGCGAGAGGACGGTGCTCCAGACGCGGCGGGGGAGCAACAGGAAGAGGCCTGCGAGGACTCCAGCTTCCAGGGCGAAGAGGTGAGGCCGGGGCCCTCCGAACCGGATCCAAAGAGGAGCCAGGAGGAGCAGATTGGACAGAACGAGGGTAGCCAGGCCCCACAGCCCGGCCCGTCCCTGCTCCTCTCGTCCTTCGTCCATGGCTCCCGTCTGGCTCAAGAAGATCTTCGTACCCCTCGTCTTCGCCGGGTCCCTACCCGCGTGCGGGCCCGATGGCACCGAAGGAACCCCCGCCCAGGACACCGGCGGAGCCAGAACCCCGGTGGCGGTGCCGACTGCATCCGGAGCCGCTTCGACGTCGGAGCCGTGGCAAGCCCGACCTGGCGGTCCGTCGCTCGAAGACCACGTCGTGGAGCGGGCTCGAGCCCTGGCGGCGGCTCCCTACATGCGCCGCACGCCCCTCGTCTCCCGGACCATTTCGGATCTCTCATATGGTCAGATGCGAGGGATAAGTTTCCGACGGGACTCCGCCGTCTGGCGCGGGACCGCTCCCTTCGAACTCCAGTTCTTTCATCCGGGGGGTGGGAACGATCTCCCGGTTCGGATCCACCTCGTGGAAGACGGAGCCAGCGCCGAGCGGCCCTTCCGACCCGGGGACTTCCGCTACGGGGACGAGGTCCAGGGCACGGACGTCTCCGTTCCCCCGGAGGCTGGCTACGCCGGATTCCGCGTGCTTCATCCCTTGAACGACCCGGACCGGATGGACGAGGTCGTGTCATTCCTCGGTGCTTCCTACTTCAGACTCCTCGGTCCGGGGCAGGTCTACGGGCTTTCGTCCCGTGGGATCGCCGTGGACGTGGCGCAGCCTGGCGGTGAGGAGTTCCCGGACTTCGTGGAGTTCTGGGTTCGGCGCCCGGAGCCGGGAGACACGACCCTCCTCCTCCACGGCCTCCTTGACGGCCCATCCATTGCTGGCGCATACCACTTCCGGCTGATCCCCGGGGATCCGGAGACCGGGCGGGGCACCCTCCTGGTCGTCGAGGCCCACCTCTTCGCCCGCCGGGCCATCGGGAAGCTCGGGGTAGCACCCCTCACGAGCATGTATCTCCACGGGACGCTCCGTCCCGGAGGCGAGGACGATTTCCGGCCCCGGGTCCACGATTCCCAGGGCCTGCTCATGCATACGTCTCGAGACGAGTGGATCTGGCGACCCCTGACGAACGGGATCTCACTCCGGGCGACGGCCCTGCGGGATGTGCACCCGGTAGGGTTCGGACTGGTTCAGCGGGATCGGGACTTCGCCCACTACCTGGACCTCGAGACCCGCTACGATCGACGGCCCAGCCAGTGGGTTGCCCCGGACGGGGCGTGGGGTGGTGGGGGTGTGGAGCTCATCGAGATCCCCACCGAGTCGGAGTTCAACGACAACATCGTGGCCTACTGGGCGCCGGACGGGGGAATATCTCCCGGCGACCCGCAGCGCTACCGCTACCGGCTGATCACCTTCGACGAACAACTCCAGGATCGGAGCGTGTCTGAGGACCCTGCCGAGGGCGAATCCGAGGCCGTCGAGGGCGAATCCATGGCCCGGGTGGTCCGCACCCGGATCGGCTGGGACGGTCTGCCGGGCCAGGCGGATCCGCCTCCCCGCAGCCACCGTCGGATCGTGGTCGATTTCACGGGTGGTCCGTTGGACAGGATACCCGCGTCCACCGCGGTCGAGGCCTCGGTCACCGCCTCCTCCGGGACCCTCCGGGACGTTCGGGTGCTATCTCTGCCCGGCGGTGGCGCCCGGGTGACCTTCGGATTGATACCAGAGGGGAGCATCCCCGCCGACCTCCGCCTCTTCCTGCGAGTCGGAGAAGCCGCCGTGTCCGAGACCTGGAGTTATCTGTGGGATCCCGAGAATGTCCGATAGCCTGAGCCTTCCGGGGATGGCGGTCCGCCGAGCGGCCTTCTTCGGCGTCGTGGGGGTCACGGCGCTGGCCGGTTCCTGGATGATGGCTCGCATCGTCTGGGTGGGAGGCCTCTCCCTCCTCGAGGCCGGGATCCTCGCCCTCTTCGTTCCGACCTTCGCCTGGATCGTCCTCCCGTTCTGGACGGCGGTCGTGGGCTTCGTCCTGCAGTTGCGCCGCTTGGACCCCCTCACCCTCCGGCGGCTCCCCGACCCTCCGGAACGCGGAACACCGATCCGGGCCCGGACCGCCTTGGCCATGCCGATCTATCACGAGGATCCCGGGGCGATGGCGGCTCGGATCTCGTCGATGCTCCAGAGTCTGTTGCGGACGGGCCAGGCCGGCGCCTTCGACTTCCACGTCCTGAGCGACACCCGAGATCCGGCGCTGGGCGCAGAAGAGGTCGCGGCGGTAGAGGCCCTGCGGCTCGATCATCCTTCGGCCCGGATCCACTATCGCCGTCGCGAGACGAACGAGGGCCGGAAGGCGGGCAACCTTGCCGAGTTCACTGCCCGCTGCCGAGACGCCTACCAGTTCATGGTCGTTCTCGACGCCGACAGCCTGATGAGTGGCCCAACCCTCGTCCGGCTCGTTGAAGCCATGGAGGCGAACCCGGAAGTCGGACTGATCCAGACGATCCCCCTGCCGGCTCGTGCGCGAACGCTGTTTGGTCGGCTGGTGCAGTTCGCGAGCCGCCTCTACGGCCCCATGCTCGCCACCGGGGCGAGCTTCTGGCAGGGGGACGCCGCGAACTACTGGGGTCACAACGCCATCCTTCGGCTCACGCCCTTCCTGGAGCACGCTCGTCTCCCGGTGCTGCCGGGTCGCGCGCCCCTGGGTGGCGAGGTGTTGAGCCATGACTTCGTCGAGGGTGCGTTTCTTCGCCGGGCCGGTTGGAAGGTCATCCTCGATCCCACCCTGTCCGGCAGTTGGGAGGAGGTCCCCGGGACGATCGCAGATTTCGCCGCCCGGGATCGGAGGTGGGCGCAGGGAAGCCTTCAGCACCTCCGCCTCCTCCTCGAGCCGGGCCTCCACCCCCTGAGTCGCCTTCACTTCTCTCTGGGGGCGATGGGCTACGTGTCCTCCCTCCTCTGGCTCCTGATTCTCCTTCTGGGCTCCGCCTACGTCCTCCTTCCCGGATGGGTCGGACCGACGGTCTCAGGTGGGCTCCCTCCGGTGCAGGGCTCCCTCCTCGTGGGTACCGCCGCCGTCCTCTTCCTCCCAAAGCTTCTGGGGGTCCTCCTGGCCGTCGGCCGGGAACGGCGGGAGTACGGCGGTGGGTTGAGCCTCGCCGCCGGCGCTGCCGTGGAGACGCTCTTCTCGGTGCTTCTCGCCCCGATCATGATGTTACTCCATGCCCGATTCGTGACAGAGATCGTAGCGGGACGCTCCGTTGCCTGGGGCGAACAGGACCGGGACGCCGCAGCGTTGTCCTGGAAGCGGTCCTTGGCCCTGGGCGCCGTTCCCACGGCCATCGGCCTGAGCTGGGGCGGCGCAACGCTGGCCGTGAGCCCCGCCTTCTTCGTCTGGATGAGCCCCATCTTCGTCGGCCTGATCCTTGCTGTACCTCTAGTGCGATGGACCAGCAGTGCGGCGCTGGGGCAGTGGACCCGGAAATTGGGCCTGCTCCGGGTCCCGGCGGAGTGGCAGGCACCGCCTGAACTGACGGCCGTGCAGGTCGCGCTTCAGGGGCCATCGCCGGATCCAAGCGTCGAGAACGGGGTTTTCCTGCCGCCGGTTTCGCCCGTGCAACCTCTGAGCAAACGACTGGAAGGCCGCATGTACAATGCCGAACGAGGGCTCTTCGAACTACGCCAGGGGCGCCCCCTCCTCATGACCGACGCCGAAGCTGTCGGCGTCGGGGGACGGGCCGTCCTGGTCGGTTCCGTGGAGGGGCTCGACGACGAGCGCCTCGCCGAGTTGACGGGGCTCGCCGGAGGAGTGCTCCGGTTGGTGCTCACATCGCACCGAGTGACCGCGATGGGGCTTGGCAGGGGTCGGGGCGATGTCGAGACCGCGTGCGTCCTGGAGCCGCTGGATGGTCTCGACGCTGCAGCCGTGGCCGATCTGGCCTCGGGGACCCGGCCCACCTTCATGGGCGACGGCTGGACTCTGTCACCCGCCGCCGCCGCAGAGGGCGCGGCGCTGGAGTTGGCCCGCCTGGGCCGCCTGCTCCCGGCCCTGGTGGCCGTAGAGGTGGCGCCGGAGCACGCCCAGCAGCTGGACGCTGCGGTCGCGGAGCGAGCGATCCTCACCGTGTCCGTAGAGGAGGCCCGAGCCTACGCCGATCGGGCCGGCCGGGAGGTCGTGCAGCTCGGTGAGGCCCCTGTGCCTCTCGCCGAGGCGGAGGACTCGACCTTCATCCTCTTCAGGGAGGCGTCGGGGCTTCAGGAGCACGTGGCTATCCTGGTCGGCTCTCGGGACGACTGGCCCGACCCGGTGCCGGTGCGACTCCACTCTGCCTGCCTCACCGGGGACCTCTTCGGAAGCCTCCGGTGCGACTGCGGCGAGCAGCTTCGGGGCAGCATGAAGCACTTCGCCGCCCGAGGAGGCGGTGTGCTCCTGTACCTCGCTCAGGAGGGACGGGGCATCGGGCTCCGAAACAAGTTCCGGGCGTACACCCTTCAGGAGACCGGGTTGGACACCATCGACGCCGACAGCACTCTCGGTTTCGGTGCCGACGAGCGCCGCTACGATGTGGCGGTGAAGATCCTGGAGCAGATCGGGGTCCGGCGTATCGAGCTTCTGACGAACAACCCCGAGAAGATGCGGGCCATGGAAGATGCCGGGATCCTCGTCGAGCTCCGTCAGCCGCTCCACGGGACGCTGAATCGACACAACCTTCCCTACGTTCGGGCCAAGGTGAAGCGCGCCGGCCACTGGCTTGGAGATATGCTGGGTCAGCCCCTCTCCGGGGCCTGATCACGAGCGGCGCTCACCGCATAGCGTCCCTCCGGCCCGGGTCGCAAGAGCTGGCCGGCGCCCGATCAGCCGACACCCGTCAGCCTCCGTTCAGCGACTCCACGGTCTGGAACAGGCTCACGTTCCGCTCTGCCAGGTGGGTCAGGACGAAGTCGAAGCACTCCTTGTTCCGACCGACGAACTCCCCGGGGGCGACACCTGGCTCGGTCCAGAGGCCGTCGGCGACGAGCCGGGCCACTGCGGCGCAGGTGTAGCCGGTCGTTCGGGCCATGGAGGAGGTCTCCGTCTCCGGGTCGTAGTAGTCCAGCAGGTTGAAGACGTAACGGAAACGGTCCCCCTTCCGGGTGCCCTCCACCTCGATCCGTCCTACGGTCAGGTCCGGCTCCCCCTCCTCGAATTGCCAGGCATCGAAGAGGAGGGTCTCCGTCACGTCTCGGGGTCGAACGGTCCCGGAGGGCACCAGGATCTCGTCGTCCCGAAAGAAGCCTGCCTCCCGCAGCATCTGCATCCGCTCGGCGTGGCCCGGGTAGCGCATCGTCTTCTCGATCATGTTCGGGGTCCTGCTCGTCTCCATGAGAGACCGCAGGCCGTCGGTATTGAAGGCCTCCAGCGTCCCCAGACCCGGGAAGTGGATCAGTTCGACCTCGGACAGGGCCGGGACGGTCACGTCCTCGCCGTTCCTCCGCAGGCGCGCGGGCCGAGTGTACTCCTGAATGACATCCCTGGGGCTGAAGGGCGCCTTGTACTCCCAGGGCCACCCCCGCTCCACCGGGAGGCCTCCGATGAAGGCCTTGAAGCTGGAGGTCTCGTCGAGCTCGTCCTCGAGTCGGCCGAGAATCATGTTCGTGAGGCCCGGCGCGACCCCGCAGTCCACCAGGCATGGCACGCCCTTCGAGCGGGCCAGCTCATCCAGGGCGAAGGCGTTCTCAGGAAAGAACGAGATGTCTACGACGGGCTTTCCCGCCTCCAGGACGGCTTCGACGGTCCGGTACCCCATGAAGCCGGGCACACACCCGACGACCAGGTCGGCCCCCCGGACCGCCTCGGTGACCGAGTCGGGGTGGGACAGATCGGCCAGCGCGGTGGCCACCTCCAACCCCTCCAGGCGCTCCATGGCGAGAGGATCGAGATCCACCACCGTCAGCGCGTGCTCCGGCGAGTTGGCCAGGTCCCTCACGATCGCTCCGCCGACCCGACCCGCTCCCATAACGACGATGTGCACCGCGGTTGCCTCCGATAGCCGGGATGAGGCCAGACCATTCGGTCCGGACCCCGGAAAAGGAGAGGTAATCGCCGGTTACGAGCAAGGGGGTGGTCGCGCCCCCGCGGCCTCCAACTCCAGCCGGGTGGCGCCGGAGGGCGTCAGAGCGTGGGCTGAAGGCGCAGTTCAGCCGGGTTGGACCTCTCCGCTCCGGTACCCAGGACCACCCGGTGTCCCTGCTCCCGGAGCGCGCGGATGGCCCGAAGCCGGAGGTGGCGGCTGTGGAAGCAGTCCCCGGCCAACACGACGGTGGCGACGTTCATGACTCCCGTGATTCGGGTCATGCCCTCGACCAGCCCGTTGTCGATCCGGGCGATGATGCGGCCGACCGGAACGCCTAGAACGAGGTCGGAGAGTGCCGCTCGGACCAGAGGTTCCCAGTCCAGCACCCACGCCCGGTCGGGCGCCTGGGTGGGATGGGTGAGATAGGCGCCATCCTCATTCCGGTGCGCCGTCTGGGCCAGGGCGTCCGCCGCTGCGGGCCCCCGACCCGGACCGTACTGCAGCCCCAACACGGCCGTCAGACCCTCCAGGAAGTGGAGCATGCTCGTGGTGAGGGGGACACCGCCGCCGGGGCGGAGGCTCTTCAGCAGCCGACGATACTCCGTGTAATCGAAGGCGGCGGTGACGTTGTCGGTCCCGGGGTCGTCCGCCAGCCCCGCTTCCCACAGGAGACCGAGAGCGGCATGAAGGGGACCCGGGGGGCCGGATAGGGGCCTGGGAACGCGGAAGGGGCGGATGTATCCGGCCACCGAGGCGTTGCCCTGGTCCCCGAGAACCAACTCGCCGTTACGGACCCGGTCGGGGCCCCGGCCCTCGACGGCGTCCCACAGGATTCCCAGTGCAATACCGTCGATGGAGTCCGCCGCACCCTCCAGAACACCCGCTGAGCGGGCCTGCCGCGCAGCTTGGGCGGAGCAGAGGTCCGGGTCGCAATATGCCGTGGCCATCAAGATGTCATCCCGTCGGAGGGCCCCAGGAGAAATCCACGAATGACTGAGGAGTATTCAGGGGGGAGGCACTCCGTGCAAGTAACTGCTTCGGAGCCCCTTGAAATCCCAGTGTTTTCGGGACGGAGTTGTCCGCTACTCCTCCGCTGGCGCCGCCAAAGGCTGGACTCGCTTTGTTCGAAACGCCGTGAGCGCCACCGCCGTGTCCCCTTCGTAGTCGAAACTGTGACAGAGGTCCAGCAGGGAGGTCAGGACGTCATCCGCGGCGGGCCAGGGTGGGAGATGGCGGATCGTAAACCCGGCTTCCGGCGAAACGTGCCCCGGGTCGGCCTTCGGCGGCAGCGGGAGGGCGCGGTATCTTGAGAGCATGCGCGGATTCTTCCTCCTCCTCGCCGGCATCGCCGTCGCCGTGTCGTCCATCGTACTTGCCCGGTTCCCGGGGGTGGTGGAGCGGGTCTATGGCCAGGCCGTGGGTCCCTGGATCGCCCGGACGCTGTCGGTTCTGACGGGGTGGTCGCCGATTTCCCTGAGCTTCGTGGGGCTTCTGGCCGTCGTCTCCTGGGCGGTCTGGCGCGGGTTGGCGGGGATCGGTCGCATCCGGGCCGGTGAGACCAGCACGCTGCTGGCGGTCCGGAACGGGGCTGCCTGGACCGCAGGAGTCGTGGGCGTTCTGCTCCTGGCCTTCTACCTGTTCTGGGGACTGAACTACGCCCGGGCGCCGCTGGACGAGCGCCTCGATCTGGTCACCGACGCCGCGCCGGACACCGAGTCGCTGGCGGCCTTCACCGAGTACGTGGTCGAACGCACGAACCTCGCCTACCGGACCCTCCATGACGGCGAGGAGGACATCGGAAGCCCCACCTCGGACCCCCTGGATCCGCGTCGGCTTTCCGAGGAGATCGCCGTAGGTTGGCGCAGGGTGGGTGGGGCGTTGGGAATGGGCGCCTACGCCGGCGGACGCTACGGGCCCGTGAAGATCAAGGGTACGACTTGGCTGCTGGACGGCCTGGACCTCCTCGGCGTCTACAGCCCCTTCACGGGAGAAGCCCATGTGACAGGGTCGCCGCCGGCGGTGGCGGTCCCCGCCAGCGTGGGCCACGAGCAGGCCCACCAACGAGCCATTCCGCGAGAGAACGAGGCCACCTTTGCCGGGGCCCTCGCCGCGATCCACAGCGACGGGCACCTGGTCCGATACTCCGGCTGGGCCCGCATCCTCCGTTCCGCGATGCGCGATCTTGCCCGGGCAGACCGTGGGGCGAGGGATGGCCTTATGGAGCGGCTGCACCCCGGCGTCCGGCGAGACTGGGCCGACTACGCCGAGTGGTACCAGCAGAATCGGAGTGTGGCAGGGCCGGTGGCGAGCGCGGTGAACGACACCTACCTGCGCACCCATGCCGTGCCCGGAGGTATCCGTAGCTACAGCAGAGACACCGCACTCTTCCTGGAGTGGTGGCGTCGCTACGACGGCCGTCTCACCGTCCTACCGGGGATGGTCACCGACGGGTAGGCTGCGGGGTCGCAGGCTACGCCGCTGTGGCCCGCCGGGCCAACCCCGACGACGACGGTCCCGGACCCCGCAGGGCCCGGGACCGCAGTGCGGGGACCCTCGCCGACCACGCCGCGAGAGGCTCTACCGCAGGGTCGGCCATCGAGGGCCGACGGTCAGGGCAGGTTCGGCTCCAGAAGCGCGATCAGACGACGACCCTCGATGTTGTTCGAGCGTTGCTCGACCTTCGAAATGTCCGCAGTGGCCTCGAGCATCCGATCGAGAGTCTCGATCCCGACCTCGGGCCTACGGAGCTCCCGGCCTCGGAATCGGAGGACGACCCGCACCATGTTCCCATCCTCCAGGAACCTGCGGGCGCGCTTGAGCTTCACGTCGAAGTCGTGGTCGTCCGTCCGGGGGCGAAGCTGGACCTCCTTGAGTTCGACCGTGGTCTGCTTCTTCCGGGCTTCGCGTTGGGACTTCTGGCGCTCGTAACGCTCCTTGCCCCAGTCCATGATCTTGACCACCGGGGGGCGCGCATTCGCCGCCACCTCCACCAGGTCGAGCTCTGCGTCTGCGGCCCTCTCCTTGGCGGTGTCCAGAGACACGACGCCGACCTGCTCTCCGTCCTGATCGATCAGTCGGACCGGGCTGATCCGGATTCTGTCGTTCACGCGTGGTTCGTCGATGGTATTCCTCCAATCGGGGTTGGTGTCCGGGACTCCCGAGCGGAGCCGGAACATTCTCCTATGCCATCATAGGTCCGAAGATCCCCCACTCCAAGCTCGAAATGGGGTCGATGGCGCTCTCCGGGTGTGACGGTCCCGTAACGACCTCACTCCCACTCGATGGTACCCGGGGGCTTCGAGGTGATGTCCAGGGCCAGCCCCGTGATCCCGGGCAGAGCCAGAATCGACCGACGCAGCTCGTCCAGGAGGGCGTCGGGGAGTTGGACCGGTGTCGCCGTCATGGCCCGCGCGGAGCGGATGGGCCGGAGGACGATCGTCTCGCCGGCTCCCTCGCCGCCCTCCTCGCCCAGAGCCAGCGGGACCAGGACGGTGGGGCACTGCCAGATATCGTCGTAGAGGTCGTGGCGCCTCAGACCCTCCATGACCAGATGGTCGGCCTCTCGCAGGACGTCGAGGCGATCCCGGGTCATGTAACCTCGTACCGGCCGTGCCGTGGCGGGATGACCCGGGGCGAGGTTCCAGATGCAGCGATTGATCCCCAGAACCTCAGCCGTCACCGTCGAGGCGGCGGTGAGGAGGGTATCCCAGTCCGCCTCGCCGCTGAACAGGACCGGATGCTCGTACGCTCGGACGTCGGCCTTCACACCCACCGATCGGATCGGGAGAACCAGGGGGTGGAGGGCGAAGCGATCGGCGACCTCGGCCACTGCCGGGGCGAGTCGGTCCATATCCTCTTCGTCCGGCGTCCCGTCGGAGCATAGGCAACGGACGCCGAGGCCGGGTCCCGGGAAGGGGTGTCGCCAGAGCGCCTCGTGGGCGATCGCCAACTCTTCACCCAGCTCCCGGACCTCCACCTTGTACAGCTCCGCCAACGGCTCCACCACCTTGCCGGCCCGGATCATCTCCTCGATGACCTCCACCCGGTTGTGGTGCGTCTTGATCGTGTGGGACCGCTTGGTGCCCCCGGTCTCCACGGTGTCGGGGTAGATGGTCCCCTGTCCCAGGAGGTGGTCCTGGATGCCCAGCGCGATGGCCTGGCGATTGAAGACCTCCACGAAGGTGTTGCCGATGGCCATCCGTTTGGCCTCGGGCTCCACCAGCCCGTCCAGCGCGTTCAGGAAGTCGTCCGAGGCGTCGACGAAGTGGAGGTTCTCCCCCAGCCCCAGGCGCTGGAACATGTCGACCACGTTCCGGCTCTCGTCCTTCCGCATGAGCCCGTTGTCGATGTGGAGCAGGTTCACCCGGTCCGGGCCCAGGGCGTCCTTGAGCACCACCGCGGCCACGGTGGAGTCCACCCCACCCGAAGCCAGGAGGAAGACCGACTCGTCGCCGACCTGCTCCTGGAGCTTCTCCCGCTCCAGGGCGATGAAGGCGTCCATGGACCAGGTGGGACGCGCTTCGCAGATGCCCAGGACGAAGTTGCCCAGCATCCGGTCGCCGTTCAGCGTGTCGTCCACCTCGGCGTGGTACTGGAAGCCGTATCGTCGGAGCTCGTCGTTGCCGATGGCGGCGAAGCGGTGGTCCGGGGCGCCGTCGTGGGAGGTGGTGTACCCCAACTCCTGGAAGCCCGGACCCAGCGAGGCCACGGAGTCGAAGTGGCTCATCCAGACCTGCTCCTTGGGACCGAGCCCGGCGAACAGGGGGTGGCCGCCCACCACATGAAGGTCCGCCTTGCCCCACTCGCGCCCGCCGTGGATCACATCACCGCCGTAGTGCTTCGCGATCTCCTGGTGCCCGAAGCAGAGCCCGAGGATCGGAACGTCCAGGTCGAAGAGGGCCTTGGTGTAGGCCGAGTCTTCGCCCTGGGAGGAGAGCGCGGGGCTCCCGGACAGGACGATTCCCTTGAAGCCCCGGAACGCCTCGATGGGGTCCTCGGGTTGTCGGATCTCGGCGAGAACGCCGAGGTGGCGGATCTTGGTGGCGATGAGGTGGGCGTACTGCCCACCGAAGTCCACGACGGCGACGGCGTCGTGCTGCATGCGGATGGGGTCGGACGGCATGCTGATCGGGGCTCGGGGCGGAAGGCCCAAGGGTATCGACTACCCGCTTTCCCTGGAAGGGGCTGAAGGGATCTGAATCCGCCTTCGTAGGCAGGCGGACCTCACAAGGACGGGAGTTCCCGGCCCCATGAGGGGTCGAGGTCGACGGCGCCAACCTCACCCTGGAGGTCGCCGCCGTACAGGGGCGCTACGAGGGCTCCGTGCAGGATGATGGAACCGTGGGCGGAACCTGAAGCCAAGGACCGAACTCGTTCCCGTCGGTGCTGGAGCGTGCGTCGGAGGGGGTGTCCCAGACGCTCGGCCCCGGCCCGAGGATGGGCCTCAGGCCCCGAGTGCACCCCTCCCCTATCAGCCCTTCGCCGTCCTCGCCGACCACCTTGGCGGCGCGGGGGTAGAACTGCCTCGGCTCAACCACCTCCTCCAGGAAGCTCCCACCGGTAGCCCAGCCGTGTATGCCCCGATCGACCAGACCATGTCGCCGGTGGCGATGGACCGGGTGGCAGGCTGGATCCGGGAGCAGGCCCGCCGCTGACTCACACGCCGGCGTTCGCCCGGATGGCTTCGGCGACGAACTCCGCGAGACCGGCACGCCGGTCGTCGTAGTGGGCCCTGAAGCGCGGGTCCATCACGTACATCTCCGCCAGCGCGACGTGCATGGCGGGTGGACAGGGATAGTACCATCGGTCGATGTGTTGCCGGGCCTCCTCCGCCATCTCGGTGGCCGCCGGATCCTGCGGGGCGGCTCCTGCCTCCAGTAGCGCAGCGAAGCGCGACTCGATGGTATCCAATTCCTCCTGGATCGCCTGAACCTGCTCGGGGCTGTAGCTCCCGGTCCGACGCTTCGACTCCTTGAACGCCTCGGTATCGCCCCAGCGTTCCCGGGTCTCCTTTTCCAACGAGTTCTTCATGAGATCCTCCTCGTGATCGTGGTCGTTACGCCGCGGTGCGTGTCTTCGTACCTGTGTCCGGGCCTTGCGTCGTACCGACCGCCGCCCCTTGTCTCGTCGGAGGCTAGGACCTCTCGTAGCGTGAGGGTCAAGACCGGTCTTCGCTTGACCCGGGCCCCCGGCTCGCCGAAGGTCCGATCATGCTCCTCTCTCCCTCGGTGGTCTCCCTTCCGGGCCTCGCCCTCGGCGCCCTCTCCGCGGTGGTGTTCCTTGCCGCTGGAGGTGCTCACGATCCCGGCGTTGCCGGGGCGGGTACGGTGCCCCCGGTCGGGGCCGCACCGTTGGTGGTCCGGGGCGAGGCGTTGGCCGGACAGCTGGGCTGCGGCGGGTGCCACGGAGGGCTTCCCGCGCCGTCGCTGATGGAGGGGGTACCTGCCTTCGGGGCAGGCAGCGCTCCCGTGACCGGGGAGTTCGTCTTCACCTACCTGGACAACCCGGTACCCCGGCGACCGGAGCTCGCCCCGGCGCGGATGCCGGACTTCAGTCTCGGAGAGGACGAGCGCCTGGCGTTGGCCCTCTTCCTGGCGGGAGAGGCCGAGGGCCCCGGGGTGGAGGCGGCCCGGAGCCGTCATCCCGACCTGACGGCCCAGGACGGTGCCCTCCTCTTCGCCGGGTTGGGGTGCGCCGGGTGTCACGCACATCCGGACGTGCCTGCATCTACGGCTGCGGGAGTCGGCCCGGACCTCGCCCGAGCGGGCTGGCGCCACCCGAGGGCGTGGCTCGAGTCGTTCCTCGCCGACCCTACCCCGGTGCGTCCCGCAGGACACCGGCCTGGGACCGGGTCTCGCATGCCCGACTTCAGCCTGGAGCCCGACGAGGTGGCCTCCCTCACGGCCTACCTGGGGACGTTGCGGGCCGGTCCATCCCCTTCCGCTCTCGTCGCGGGTGCCGGGGGAAGCCTCTCCGGGGTCGGGCGCGGCGAAGAGGAGTTTTCACCCTGGAGCCGGCGCCGAGCCGAGGGCTACCTGAAGGATCGCCTGTCCTGTCTAGGCTGCCACAGCTGGCAGGGCGAGGGGGGCCGGGTGGCGCCACCCCTGGACGGACTCCCGCGACGCCTGACGCCGGAGGCCATCGCCGCCGCCGTCCACGCGCCTGCGCAGGCGCGACCCGGCAGCGTCATGCCCCACTCCCCCTTTCGGTCCGGGATCATCGCCGAGGTTGTGGACCGCCTGGTCTCCGACACCGGACCCTGGAGCTCCGCGGAGGCTGTCGAGGTGCCGTGGCCCCAACGCCGAGGAATCCTCGCGGCGTGGTCGGGGTCGTCCGCCGTTGGGTCCGCCCCCGGGGCCTCGGCCCCTCTCAGCGGTGACGGATCGGGGGAGGTGGTTCGAGCCCGGGACCTCTACGGGCAGCGCTGCGCCGCCTGCCACGGAGTCGCCGGGGACAGCGGCGGCTTCAACGCCCCCTGGCTGCCAGTCGTAGCCACGGCCCACAGCGACGCCGAGGCCATGTCCCTTCGCCCCGACGATACCCTTTACGACGGCATCGCCGCCGGCGGCTGGGTCCTGGACAAGAGCCACCGGATGCCTGCCTTCGGCGAGGGGTTGGATCGGGCGTCGATCCGGGGCCTGGTGGCCTACATCCGTGAGTTGTGTGACTGCCAGGGTCCGGCCTGGGCGGCGGGGGAGGGGAGGCCGTGAGCTGTTGCAAGGGGTCGACCCTCCGAGGCGAAGTCGCCCGTCGAGTCCGCATCTCCTGGCTCGTCGTGGGTCTGGTGGGCCTGGCCCAGGTCGCCGGCTGTGGAGATGGCGGCAAGGACGGCGCGACCCACAACGACGCGTCCGTCGTCGACGCCACCTTTCCCGCTCCTGCCGAGCCCCGCCCGGTGAGCCGGATGTCGCCGGAGGACTTCGCCGGTGCCGACTCCTGCGCTGAGTGTCACGCGGAGCAGTACGGGCCCTGGGCCGCGTCCACCCATGGACGGGCGGGGGGCGAGCCGTCCCCGGATCTCGTCATCGCGCCCTTCGACGGCTCTCCGATCCAATTCGCCGACGGCGTGGTGGTTCCCCGGGTCACTGACGACGGGACCTACCAGTTCGTGGTCCGCCAGATCGGATTCGACGAAGAGATCATGTCCGTGGACGGGGTGGTGGGCGGAGGACATATGCTCGGCGGTGGCACCCAGGGCTTCTTCACCCGCCAGGTCGACGGCACTGTGCGTTTTCTGCCCTTCGACTGGTCCCGGGCCGAGGGCGACTGGTTTTGCAACACCGGTACCCGGTCCGAGGAGGGGTGGGTGGTCGTGACCGCCTCCATGGAGTTGGCGGACTGTGGGGATTGGCCTCCGATCCGTGTGCTCGGGACCGATGACCGCTTCTCCAACTGCCAGGGGTGCCACGGCAGCCAGATCCGGGTGGGCTTCGACGCGGCGGCCCAGGGGTGGGCCACCTCATGGACGAGCCTTTCGGTGAACTGCGAGTCCTGCCACGGCCCCGCCGCCGACCACGTCCGCCGCGCCGAAGCCAACGACTTCGGCTCCGACGGCCTCGAGCTGGGGCTCACCTCTCTCACGGTCCAGGACAAGGACGAATCCCTCCAGCTCTGCTTCCAGTGCCACGCCCTCAAAGACGTCCTCACCGACGGCTATCTCCCCGGCGACTCTCTGGACCTCTTCTACGCCCTCAAGTACCCGACCCTCGGGGACGACCCCTTCCTCCCAGACGCCCGGGTGAAGTCCTTCGCGTACCAGGGGACCCACCTCTCCAGCGCCTGCTACCTGAAGGGGGCGATGGACTGCGTGTCGTGCCACGAGCCCCACGGTCAGGGCTACTGGGACCAGCATCGGAACCCCCTCCCCGACCCCTTCGACGACGGGCAGTGCACCGCATGCCACGCCGCCAAGGCCGAGCCGTTGGAGGCTCACACATTTCACCCGCCGGAGTCCGAGGGCAGCCGGTGTGTGAACTGCCACATGCCCTATCTGCAGCACCCCGACGTGGGGCCCGGCGTCCGATACGCCCGTTCGGATCACACCATCCCGAATCCCCGGCCGGCCTTCGACGAGCAACAGGGGATCGCCAGCGCGTGCGCGTTGTGCCATGAAGACCAGAGCGCTCAGGACCTGCAGGCGCAGACCGAGGCGTGGTGGGGCGAGCTCAAGCCGCATCGCCCCCTGGTCACCGGGCAGCTGGAAGTGCTGGAAGCCGCTGCAGTGGGCGCGCCGCTGTCCCGGGCGGCCTCGGCGGAGGCCCTCCTGAGGCCTGACCAGGACGATCCCCTCCTCCAGTTTCAGGCTCTGGGAACGTTCGTGATCCAACACCTGGGGCCCGACGAGCCCACTCTGGAGCCCGAGGTGGAGTCCCGGCTGGTGGCTCTCTCCGAGAGCGACGACCTCGACGTCCGCTCCTTCGCCCTGGCCGCGCTGCACTGGGGTCGAGGGACGGTACCCGGGGTCCGGGCACGCCTGGCCGAGGCACTTCGACAGGAGCCGGGGTGGGCTCTCCGGTCCCGCTGGGCCCTGGGGCTCGGTTTCCTGGCGGATCGGGCAGCCGAGGCCGGGAACGTCGACGACGCCCAGGTGGGATACCGCCGAGCGCTGGAGGTGTCACCCGACGACCCCCGAATCCTCTCGGCCCAGGGACTATCTCTGTATCGGGTTCAGCGGTTCGCCGATGCGATCCCTCTGCTGGAGCGAGCGGTCGCCCTGGATCCCGAGGCCTCCCTCACCCGGGTGAACCTGGGGATCGCCCAGGCCGCCGCCGGCGATGTGGCCGGAGCGCAGCAGACGTACGTCGGGCTCCTGGAGCTCAACCCGTCGGAGCCCCTGGGCTGGTTCAACCTGGGCAACCTGCTGCAGCGTACGGACCGTGTCGCGGAGGCCACGGAGGCGTATGCCCGGGCGCTGCGCCTGGACGAGAGCCTGGCGCCGGCCTGGTTTCAGCGGGCCCGGACGCTGATCCTCCTCAACCGCATCCCCGAAGCGCTGACGCCCGCCCGGCGGGCCCTCGAGCTGGACCCGACCAACGACCTGGCCCAGCAGATGGTCGCGGACCTCGAGCAGGCGCTGGGGGCGAGGTAGGGGGACGTCCCTGCGATGCGTTCTACCATCCCCACCCAGCGCACGACTCCCGTCTTGTCACGGACGAACTCGATGGGAGGGCCACGATACGCGTAGCTCTCGGGTCGGCCGCGAACCTCGGCCTCCCCGATCGCCTCCGCTGCGCTGGATCCGGTCGAGCGTCCGTTTCGATGTCGACCTCGGGATCGTGGTCGACACGAACCCACGGAAGTACAGCTGTTCGGGCTCGGGCTTCTTTGTCGAGCCCGGGGGAAGGTCGACCGTGGCCCGGGTGTTCACCGTGTCGGAGTTGATCGGCGGTTCGTTCATGGTCGTTGACCTCGGCTTCCGGTCTGGGGGCTGCGTTGCATCGGATCAAGTGATCTGCGCTGGAGTACCGCCTTCACAGTCCACCGCCTCATGCGTGCTCCTCGTCTCCGCCCCGTTTGAAGCTACCCCCGATTCCCACGTGTTCACGTCGCTCCTCACCCTCCTTGTTGCCGCCGCCGCTGGTACGACGGCACCACCGTTGGAAGACCTCGTCTTCGACCACGTCTTCACAGTGGTCCAACAGGTCGAGCCTGTCCGGGCCGCCCTGGCGGACGCGGGCTTTGTCGTGACACCCGACACCAGCGTCCACGAGGGCCAGGGGACCGCCTCCCAGGGGGTCCTCTTCGATAACGGCTACCTCGAGCTGGTCTGGGTCCGGGACCTCGACGAGCTACGAGGAGCGGACTCGATCCTGGCGGCCCGGCTCGGTGGTCCTGCTCCTGCCGCGCCCTTCGGGCTCGGTATGGCCCTTCCGGAGGGCATCGTCGATGTCCCATTCGAAACCCGGGAGTATCGGCCGTCCTACTTCCCGCCGGGGGTGGTGATGGAGTTCGGGGAGACCCGGGCGGACGAGCCCACCGTCTTCGTGTTTCCCTGGGAGGTCTCCTTCGTCGGGGCGATGGAGGGGCGTCCGCCCTACACGAGCCTTGCCTCCCACGACAACGGCGCGAATCGCATCACCGCGGTCCGTTTCCACCGAGCTGCGGAGGAGGCAAGCCGCCCCTTCGCCGCCGCCTTGGCCACCGAACCGGTGTACACGGTGGTGGATGGGCCGACGTCCTGGCTGGAGGTGGAGCTGGACGGCGGTCGCACCCGCCAGACGGTGGATCTCCGGGCCACAGCCGGTCTGCTGGTCCGGTACTGACGGGGCCTCTGCCGGGGTCGACCTCAACTGTCCGGCGGGATGTAGACCCCGCCCGCACTCGGTACGCCGCCAACGAGTCCAGCATCTGGGCCCGCCGCCCCGGGAGGCGCTCCGACTGGACCGTCCACGCATCCTGCCCTCACCGCCCGTCTGCCGCCGGAGGGCCCCCGGACCTTCCATCTTCCAACCCCTTGCGATCCCAGGCTAGACCTCGGCAACGTCCCCCGCCGCAGAACGACCCCGCTCGGATCGCCTGTTCCTCGTTCGAGTTGTCTGTTCCTATCGGAGGCATCGTGATCAAACGACGTGACTTCCTTGCCACCGCCTCCAAAGGACTCCTGGGAGCGAGCCTCCTACCCACCGTCGCACCCGGAGCCGTAATGAGCTCACCGACCGCCGCCGGCACGGGTCTCGTGTACGACCCGCGATACCTGGACCACGTGCTCCCCGAACGGAGGGGCGAGGTGCACCCCGAGCGGCCGCTGCGGCTGGTCCGGATGATGGAGGTGTTCGCCGAGCGGGGGCTCCGCGAGGAGGTGGTGGGGCTCCCTCTGCTGGACGATCCGCTGCCGCACGTGGGATACGCACACACGCCGGCGCACGTGGAATCGGTGCGCGAGATCGAGGTCACGGGCCGGGTTGCCGAGTTGGCGGTCGCCGGGGCCCTCGGCTGCGTGGAAGCCGTCGCGAACGGAACCGTGAAGAACGGCTTCTGCGCCAGCCGTCCCCCGGGCCACCACGCGAACAACACCGGTCAGGAAGAGGGCTTCTGCTTCTACAGCAACGCCGCCATCGCGGCCCGGTACGCGCAACGGGTGCACGGCTTCGAGCGCGTCCTCATCCTCGACTGGGACTATCACCACGGCAACGCGACCCAGAACGCCTTCTACGACGATCCGACCGTCCTCTTCTTCTCGACCCACGACTGGCAGGCGTATCCGGGGACCGGCGATCCGGCGTTGACCGGTGAGGGAGATGGGACGGGGTTC
>JGI12210J13797_10033210_pt1 | contig 20246 bp, 16 predicted proteins | sample ElkSlonscriptome_3_FD_13797 | JGI IMG/M metagenome (IMG submission 13797)
GCTCCCGCTGCTGCGCCACGAGGGTCGTGACGTCCTCGATGCGCAGCACCCACTCGTCGGCGAAGCGGCGGGTCGCGGCGCGACGCAGGCCCAACTGGATCGCGCGGCGCTCCTCCTTGCCGCCGCAGGGCCCGTGATCGGGATCCCACTGCAGGCGCACGTCGGAAGCCTTGACCGCGTGCTGCCAGTCCTCGCGGCTGCCGTAGGTCTCCGACACGAAGCTGCTGTGCACGGCGGCCGCGAGGATCTCACGCTCGAAGACCTCGCGGGGCAGCCAGATCGCGAGCACGTGCTCCTGGCCCGCCTTGGTCGCCCAGCCGCAGCGATACATCATCCACAAGAAGTTGGGCTTGATCCACGTCATCCGGTCGACGCTCCAGGGACCGCCGAAGCGCTGGTGCTCGACCACGTAGCGGGCGATCTCGGGGCGATAGGCCTGGTAGACGACGATCGTCTCGTCGTCGAACTGGGCGAGGATGTGGCGCCCGTGGTCGGGCCAGCGCTCGCGCTGCTCCGCCCAGGGCTCGAGGCGTAGGCTCGTCATCGGCTGCGTGCACTGTGACGGCTCGCGCTCTGGTGGCAAGCGGCGCGAGGCATTTTGGTCATAATGACCAAAATGAACGCTCAATCGATGATTTGGCAGGGGGACACGAGCGTCGCAGGCGGGGATGCGCCGGTCGCGGGCGATCCCACGAAGCAGCGCGTCGCCGGCGAGGTGCCCGTGGGTCTCGTTGAGCTGCCCGAGGGGGTCGGTGTCGAGCACGATGATCGAGAACGTCCGCGCCCGCTCGCGGGCCGCGTCGATCTACACCGCGGGATGCTCGGGAGGCTACCGTTCGAGCCCGGCCAGGCTAGCATTCAGAACATCGTAACGAGCCGATGAAGCTCGCACCTGGCCCGCCAGCGAGCATCGTATTGCAGAAGGGATTGCGATATCCTCTTCGAAGCTCGGGATGCTCCGTGCGGCTCGGCGCTTCAGGACGAGTGCCATCGCGAACGAATGGTCACTCGAGCGCATCGAAGCCCCACCCGTATCGGTCGAGCACACCATGGATGTCGTGTCGGAACAGCCCGGACGCGGAGACGAGCCGCTGGGGACCACCGTGGGCGAGCCCCGCGAGAGCTTCTCCAGTCCCGACGAGAGCGATCACCGACCGCGCCTGGGGCTCGGCTCGACCGTCGGGCGCTATGTCATCACCCGGATGCTGGGCCGGGGCGGCATGGGCACGGTCTACGAAGCCTTCGATCCGACGCTCGATCGCCTGGTCGCAGTGAAGTTGCTGCACCGCGATATGCCCTCGGTGAGCGCGGATCGGCTGATCCGCGAGGCCAAGGCGCTCGCGCAGCTGTCACATCCGAACGTGGTGCAGGTCTACGAGGTGGACGAGCAGGCGGGGCAGGCGTTCGTAGCGATGGAGCTGGTGAACGGCCAGACCCTGCGACAGTGGGCCAAGCAGAAGCCACGGCCGAGCTGGCGCGCGTGCGTAGCCCTCTACCAACAGGCGGGCGCGGGCCTGGCCGCGGCACACGAGCGGGGCCTGGTGCACCGCGACTTCAAGCCGAGCAACGCCATCGTAGACCCCAAGGGGCGGGTGCGCGTGCTCGACTTCGGGCTCGCTCGCAACGTGAGCAACCACGGCATCGACGAGTATGGTTCCTCTCCGCGGCTGACATCGGCCAACACGCAGCGCGCGTGGGAGTCCACGACGGGCCCCCTGCCCTCCCCCGCCCCCAGCTCCACGGCGATGGACGCCCGCCTCACCGAGACCGGCCTCATCATGGGGACCCCGGCCTACATGCCCCTCGAGCAGATGCGAGGCCACGAGGTCGACGCTCGCGGCGATCAGTTCAGCTTCTGCGTCGCGCTCTACGAGGCGATCTACGGCCAGCGGCCCTTCGCCGGTCCCTCGTGGGGCGAGCTGATGATCAATGTTCGCGAAGAGCACATGGTGCCCGTGCCCCGCGGCCGCAAGGTGCCCGCCCGCCTGCGCGAGGTCCTGCGGCGAGGGCTGGCCGCAGATCCCGAGCGGCGCTGGGAATCCATGGAGGCGCTGCTCGCTCAGCTGAGACGCCTGCTCGCCCCCCGCTCCCATCGAGCGTGGCTCGGGCTGGGGGTGGTCGTGGCGGGCGGGCTGGGGTTGCTCGGCATCGGGCTGAGCGTCCAGGCCGAGCGCGAGCAGCAGCACGAGGTGTGCTCCGGCGCCCTCGCGCAGCTCGGGGAGGCCTGGAGCGAGGACGATCGAGCGGCGGTGCGCGGCGCCTTGCTCGGCACCGAGCTTCCCCACGCGCCCGACACCTGGTCGCGGGTGCAGCGGCGGCTCGACGGCTACGCCCGCGCCTGGGTGGACGCCCATACCCAGGCCTGCCGGGCGACCGCAATCCTGCACGAGCAGACCGAAGAGGAGATGAGCCTCCGCATGGAGTGCCTGCGCGAGCGCAAGACGGCCCTCGAGGCCATCGTGGGGGTGCTCGCGCAGTCCCACGATCCGCCGGTCGACCGGGCCGTCGCGCTGGTCACGGGGCTGCCCCGGCTCGAGCGCTGCGGTGACGTGAGCCTCCTGCGCGAGCGACGGACGCGCATCCCTCTCCCGGAGCAGCCCGCGGTGGCCGCGGAGGTCGAGCGCCTGCGCGCGCGGCTGGCCAACATCGACGCCGAGGAGAAGGCGGGGCGCTACGCTCGAGCCCTCGAGCAGCTCGAGCCGGTGCTCGCGGACGCCGAGGCGACGGCTCATCCCCCGCTCCTGGCCGAGGTGAAGCTCCAGCGGGGAAGTCTGCTGTCTGCCACGGCACGCCCCGAGGAGGCCGAGCACGAGCTCATGCAGGCCTACGAGGGGGCGGTGGCCCACGGGCACGACGAGGTGATGCTCCAGGCCGCGAAGAGTCTCGCGTTCCTCGTGGGCTACGAGCAATCGCGGCACGCCGAGGGGATGCTTTGGTATCGGATCGCCAAGCCGCTCGCGCAGCGCAGCGGCGACCCGATGCAGCGCGCCAGGCTGGCGGGCACGCTGGGCGCCATACTGGAGAGCCAGGGCAAGTCGGTGGAGGCGGAGCGCGAATTTCGACGAGGGCTGGAGCTCCTGGAGCGCGAGCTGGGTCCCCAGGACATACGGCTGACATCCGCGCTCAACAGCCTCGGCGTCGTGCTCACCAGCCAGCAGCGGCTTCGAGAGGCGGAGTACCAGCACATGCGCTCGCTGAACCTACGGGCTCGCGCGCTCGGCCCCGACCACCCCGATGTGGCGATGAGCCTGGCCAACCTGGGCATCACGCTCGAGAACCAGGGGAAGTACGAGCGCGCGTGGCGAGCTCATCGTCGAGCGCTGGCGATCCAAGTGCGTAGGCTCGGCGAGGACCACCCGAGCGTCGCCACCTCCTACGAGCACCTCGGGGTCGTGCTCCAGAAACAGGGCAAGCACGAAGACGCCGAGCGTCACTACCGTCGGGCCCTGCGCATACGCGAGCGGGCCCAGGGCCCCGATCACGCCGATCTCGCCTACAGCCTGGGCAACCTGAGCAACGCGCTGATACAGCAGGGAAGGTTCGAGGAGGCCGAGGCCCTGCAGCGTCGAGCCATCGACATCCGACAGCGCATCCTCGGTGAAGACCACCCGGACATCGCCGACGGGCTGTCCAACCTCGGGGTCATCCTCTCCAGTCGAGGCGAGTTCGAGCACGCGGAGCACCTCCACCGACGCGCGCTGGAGATCAAGGAGCGTGCGCTGGGGCCCGACCACCCATCGGTGGCCACGAGCCTGGAGAACCTGGGCGGCCTGCTCTACGAGCGGGAGGCGTACGAGGAGGCCGAGCCGATGTTCCGGCGGGTGCTCTCGATCCGCGAGCAGGCACTGGGGCCGGAGCACCCGAGCCTGGGCACGACGTCGAACAACTTCGGGATCCTGCTCGAGGCGCTCGAGCGCTTCGACGAGGCCGAAGCGTTCTACCGGCGGTCCCTCGCGATCCGAGAGCACGCCCTGGGGGCCGAGCATCCCGGCCTCTACAACTCTCTGATGTCGTTGGCCATACTCGAGTTCGACCAGCACCGGCTCGATGACGCCCGCGCTCACGCCGAGCGGGCCACGTCCGTCATCCAGCACGGGCAGGGGTTTCCTCCCTCCATGCTCGCCGACGCTCGCTTCTTGCTCGCCCGCACGCTGTGGCCCGATCCCGCCTCCCGCCCGCGGGCCCGGGCGCTCGCCCAGCAGGCTCGTGAGACCTGGACCGCCGCCGGCCCCGACAGCGCCGAGGACCTCGCCTCGGTCGAGCGCTGGCTGGCCTCGCATCGGGCGGCGCGGCGCTCGACCACGAGGTAGGTAGGGTCGATCGCCATCGGCCTCCCTACCACCCCCGGTCTACACCGCGGGGATGGTCGGGAGGCTACCGCCCGAGCCCGGCGGAGCTAGAAGCTGTGCACCACCATGCCCAGCGTCACCGTGAGCTGGAATTGGCGCATCTCGGGGGTCATCGGCAGCTCCTCGTCCAGCCCGGGCAGGGCCGAGCCGGTCGGGAACAGCGGGCGCAGCGAGCCGTCGCCCCGCGCGTCGAGGCGCAGCGACAGCATCTCGGCCGGCATGAAGTCCAGCGAGACCGTGCCGGTGGCCAGGAAGTTGTCGCTCTCTCCGCTCATGAAGCCGTCGGGATCGGCCAAGAATTCGCCGCGGGCGGCGAAGCCGAACCACGACAGCGCCTGGTAGTGCGCGCTCAGCATCGCCCCGTACCACTGCTGCATGCCCACCGGGGTGTCGTCGAGCACGTAGTCGGCGTTCAGCGCCAGCGACAGCTTGTTCAGGTCGGCGGTCACCACCACGTCGGCGAGGTGTCGCAGATCCCAGTTGGCCCCCGCGATCTCGGCCCCCGTCTCCGGGTCGACGTCGTCGCTCTCCGCTCCGCCGAGGTAGCCGATGTAGATCCCGAACACGTCGCCCGGGGTCAGCCCCACCTGCAGCCCCACGCTCTTGGCCATGTTGTTGTCGAACACGTGGCCCCAGCCGTTGACCAGCAGCCCCGTGATCGACACCACGTCCGTCACCTGGCTGCCCACCCGCAGCCCCGTGTGCCAGAACGGCTGCGCGAGGTTGTACAGGGCCCCGCGTGTGTACGTGTGGTTCATCCAGCTCTCGGCCACCTCGGCCCCGTAGATGGTGTCGAAGCGACCGAAGTCGAGCGAGAGCTTGCCCTCGGGCAGCGCATGCCAGGTCGCGTAGGCCTGCTTCACGTGCTGGATGCCCGGGATGGCGTCGTCGGCCCAGCCCGCGTTCGGAGCGGCGCCGAAGCGGAGATCGATGGTGGCCCCCGCGCGCTCGCCCTCGTAGGCCGTGTTCAGCCCGGCCCACGCCAGCGAGAACCCGTTGGCCGCGTCGAACGCCCGGATCGCGTTGGTGCCCGCTTGGGGACGGGGCAGGTTGGTGTTGAAGCCCACGTAGGCGTCGACGAACGCGCCGAAGGAGAGGTCCTTGGTCCAGGCGTGGCGCTCCTCGGCCACCTCGGGGGAAGCGGACGCGGCCGCCGTGATCGGCTCGGCTCGCTCCGCCTCCCCCTCGCGGTCGATCTCGGCCGCGGGTGCAGCCTCCGCTTCAGCCGCCCCAACGGCCTCGGCTTCGGCTGCACCCGCGGCGAGTCCTTCCCCCTCCCCGGCCGCTGAGACCCCCTGCGATCCCTCGGGCGACGGCGATCCCTCGGGCGGATCGCCAGGCTCGCCCGGCGGCGGAGCACTCGGCGATGTCGGTTCCTCGGTCGACGCCGTGGTCGAGACGGCGGGGTCGACCGGTGGAGCAGGCGCGGGCTCGATGGACTCTAAAGCCGCGGCCCACGAGGGCACGAGCAGCGTGAGTGCGATGGAGAGGACGGGGGTAGCGGAGGGGACGAGTGAATGGCGTCTCACCGGAGGGCTCCTTTGGCAGCGGGCAATGGGAAGCTCGGGCGAGCGATCCCGCCGCGCGGCGGGACCACTCGCGCGACGCGAGAGAGAGAGAGAGAGAGAAGAAGAGAGGACTCGAGAAGGAAGAGCGCGAGTCGATCAGCCGATCAGCCGATCGCCTCGGCCCCTTCTTCTCCGGTTCGAATCCGGATGCAGCGGGGGAGCTCCAGCACGAAGATCTTGCCGTCGCCGATCTTCCCCGTTCGGCACGCGCCGATGATCGTCTCGACCGCGCGCTGTTCGAAGTCGTCGTTGACGGCGATCTCCAGCCGGATCTTCTTGAGCAGGTTGACCCGCTTGCGGGCCCCCCGGTAGGTCTCGGAGTGGCCGAGCTGGGCTCCACAGCCCAGCGCGTGGGTGACCGACAAGCGGTGGAGGTCGGCCTTGGTCAGCGACTCCACCACGTGGTCGAGGCGCTCTTGTTGGATGTACGCGATGATGAGCTTCATCTCTCGGCACTCCTCGGGTCACGGGTTGATGATCTGGAACCCGGCATAGGACTCCATGCCGTGCTCCCCCTGATCGAGCCCTTGTCGCTCTTCTTCCTCGCTCACGCGCAGCCCGATGGTGGCGCTGAGCCCACGCATCAGCCCGTAGGCGATGGGGAAGCAGAACAGGGCCGTGGCGCCCACGCCGACGAGCTGTTCCATGAAGTCCTTGCCCTCACCGAACAGGCCCACCGCCAGGGTGCCCCAGATCCCGCACACCAAGTGCACCGAGACCGCCCCCACCGGGTCGTCGAGCCGGGCCTTGTCCAGGCCGATCACGCTGCAGACCACCACCACGCCCGCGATCGCACCGATCACGATCGCCTCGGTCGGGGTGACCACGTCCGCGCCCGCCGTGATGCCCACCAGCCCCGCGAGCGCCCCGTTGAGCGCCATGGAGAGGTCCGGCTGCTTCTGCACGAACCATGAGGTCCCCGCCGCCGTGACCACCCCCGCCGCCGCGGCCAGGCTGGTGGTCACGCACACCAAGGAGATGTCGGCCGGGCTGGCGCTCAGCACCGAGCCCCCGTTGAAGCCGTACCACCCGAACCACAGCAGGAACACGCCGACCGTGGCCATGGGCATGCTGTGCCCCGGGATCGGCCGGATCGTCTCGTCGACGTAGCGGCCCATGCGGGGGCCGAGCACGATGATCCCGGCCAGCGCCCCCCAGCCTCCCACCGAGTGCACCAGGGTCGAGCCCGCGAAGTCGTGGAAGCCTCGGGCCTCCAGCCAGCCGCCGCCCCACTTCCACATGCCCACCACCGGGTAGACCATCGACACGAAGATCGCCGAGAACACCAAGAAGCTCGACAGCTTGATGCGCTCCGCGACCGCCCCCGACACGATGGTGGCCGCCGTGGCCGCGAACATGCCCTGGAACAGGAAGTCGGTCCAGTAGGTGTAGCCGCCGCTGGCGTACTCGATGGTCATGCCGTTGGCGGGCGGGCGCAGCCCCATGCCGGCAAAGCCGAAGTACCCGCCCGCGAACGACTCGCCCGGGTACATCAGCGCGAACCCGATCAGCGCGTAGGTCAGCAGACCGATCGCCACGATGAGCAGGTTCTTGAACAGGATGTTGACGGTGTTCTTGGAGCGCGTCAGGCCGATCTCGAGGGTCGAGAAGCCCAGGTGCATGATGAACACCAAGAAGGTGGCCAGCAGCATCCACACGTTGTTGGCCACGAACAGCGCATCGGCGGCGGTGGGCGCAGCCTCGCCCTCGGCCGCCATTGCGAGATCAGGAACGGCCCACGACAGGGCCACCACGGCTGCACCAAGCAGCCACGCTACATTCTTCATCGTACGTCTCCTTTGGGGATCGACGCGTGAACCCGCAGAATTACGAGCGCACGAGCCGAAGGATGATGTCGTCTCTACGGAATGATCCGAGCCGACCCGGCTCGAGCCGGTTCGCATCGAATCGATGGCCCGACCCGCCCTCGTGAACGATCACGACGGACGAGTCGGAGATCTCCTCGGCCCATGACAACGGCCAGGAGACACCGAACAGGCGGAGCGGCAGAGATCGCGTGCTATCCCGTGATTCCGCCCCGCAGCGGCATGGACCGCCCCCGGGCTTCGAAGTCGACCTCCGATACAGCCACGAGAGGCAGTCGTCCAACAACGAGGATCACGACGCGAAAATATCACTGAGCCCGAGCGAGGTCGAGACCAAACTATGCAATTTAATCCAGAAACGCACATGAACCATTGACCGACTTCACGTTCGGAGAAAGGAGCGAGCGCACGAGGGCACGAGCCCCGTTATCAATGTTCCGACCGGAGCAGGTCGCCCCTCCATCGCTCACGATCGGTCACGATGTCACGATTCTCGCGAGACTCGCCCCGTGCCTCGACCGCCTCGAAAGTGCAGCCAGATCAAGGGAGTCAAGCATTTACACCGCCTGCGCCCCTCCCCGCGATGATTGACCTCGACCCCGACTCTTGTAAATCCAGCCCCCTTCCCTTGTGAAACTCGAAAAAGAGACAGCGACGATTGTCACAGCCCGGCAACAGCGACCGGCACAGTCCATTCATCCCACGAACACTCTGCACGATCCCATTGCGAAGTGTGGTGACTTTTGATTCACGCGATTCACATCGATCGATCCGGGCTCCGCTCCCGTCGTGCCGACCCATCCGAGCCATCCCACCGGACGAGCGCGCTCGCGAGAGCCGGCGTGCTCCCCCCGCGTTGGTGAGCCCGTCGAGCGACACGCCGCACCCACGCGGACCGCTCGAGCTCCGCTCGACGCTCGACGCCGCCGCCGGTGCTCGGCGACTCGACCCCGCTGCCCTTCGACCCACGTCCACCGAGCGACCACCCCCCCGCAGCGACCGTGTCGTCCCGCTCCCCGTCGCCCTTCGAAGCGACCCACGACGGGACGGTGCTCGCGTCGCATGACGGCGTGGAGAGCCGCATCGCGTCGTTTCCTCGTGTTCCCGCGCTTGGCGCCCGAGGCGCTCCCACGCTCCCGGGTCGGCCCTACGGAGGCCGCGGGCTTCGGGCTATGCTCCCCGCGATGTCGGAGCGCACGAGACTGACCCGTCGCGGGCTGTTTCGGGGTGTGGGCACAGCGACCCTCCTGGGTGGCTGCGTCAAGCGCCCCGGGACCGAGGACCCCGGCGCGGGCGCGGTGGTGAGCGATGCCACCGCCCCCGCCGAGATCGGCCCGGACCCCGTGTCCTTGCGGTTCTCGCTCAACGGCGAGGCCCGGGAGGTGAAGGTGGAGCCGCGCATCACCCTGCTCGACGCGCTGCGCATCGATCTCGACACCACCGGGCCCAAGGTCGTGTGCGACCGCGGGTCGTGCAGCGCCTGCCTGGTGCTGGTCGACGGCCAGCCGCGCAACAGCTGCATGATGCTCGCCCACGACGTGGCCGGCCGCGAGGTCACCACGGTGGAGGGCCTGGCCGAGGGCGACGAGCTGTCGGCCTTGCAGCAGGCGTTCGTGCGCCACGACGCGATGCAGTGCGGCTTCTGTACCTCGGGCATGCTGGTGTCGTGCGCGGCCCTGCTGCGCCGGCACCCCTCGGGCACCGCCCTCACCGCGCGCCACGTGCAGGACGCGATCGCGGGCAACCTGTGCCGCTGCGGCACCTACCCCCACGTGGTGGCCGCGGTGCTCGATGCCGCGGGCGCGAAGGGAGGCGCATGATGGCCGACGACGTCACCTTGACCCTGGGCTTCGCCAAAGCCCTCACCAAGAAGAAGGTCTCGCTGCCCGAGGGCGAGGCCCGCCCCTGGGACGCCACCAGCGAGCTGCGCGTGGTGGGCACGGAGGTCCCGCGGCTCGACGGCCCGCCCAAGGTCAGCGGGCGCGCCAAGTACACCTTCGACGTGGCCGTGCCGGGCATGCTGTGGGCCGCCGTGCTCCGCTGCCCCCACCCCGCCGCGCGGGTGACATCGATCGACCTCGGGCCGGCCGAGGGCCAGCCGGGGGTGAAGGCCGTGATCGGGCTGGCCAAGCCCGGCGACCGCCTGCTGTTCGCGGGCCAAGACGTGGCCGCGGTGGCGGCCGCCCGCCCCGAGCAGGCCCGCGACGCCCTGGCGCGGATCCGGGTGGAGTACGAGACCCTGCCCTACGTGGTCGACACCATGGGCGCGGCCAAGGACGGCGCCCCCCGGGTCCACGAGGCGCCGGTGAAGGAGCGCCGCACCGAGGGCGACGAGCCCGGAGCCGCCCGCGGGGGCGCGCTCGAGGGCAACGTCCGGCCGCTGCCCGACAGCGCCCGGGGCGACGCCACCAAGGGCCTCGCCCAGTCCGACGTGGTCCACGAGGCGACCTACCGCACCCAGGTGCAGACCCACGCCGCGCTCGAGACCCACGGGCTGATGGTGCGCTGGGACTCCCCCACCTCGCTTTCGGTGTGGGCCTCCACCCAGAGCATCTTCAGCGTGCGCGACGAGCTGGCCGAGGTGTTCGGGCTCAAGCCCAGCGACGTGCAGGTGACCACCGAGTTCCTCGGGGGCGGGTTCGGGGCCAAGTTCGGCGCCTCCGCCCCCGGCAGCCGGCTGGGCTTCATCGCCGGCGAGCTGGCGCGCAAGGCCAAGGCCCCGGTCAAGCTCATGTGCGACCGGCACGAGGAGCACGTGTGCACCGGCAACCGCCCCGACTCCCACCAGACCGTGAAGATCGGCGGTCGCCGGGGCAAGCTGCACGCCATCGAGATCGAGTCGTACGGCACGGCGGGGATCGGCACCGGGGCGGGGATCGGGCGCAACGCCATCGGCATCTACACCCGCTGCCCCCACGTGCGGGTGAAGGCCAACGACGTGTTCACCAACGGCGGCCCGGGCACGGCCATGCGCGCCCCCGGCCACCCGCAGGGCGCCTTCGCGCTGGAGCTGGCCCTCGACGAGCTGGCCGCGAAGATGAAGGCCGACCCGCTGGCCCTGCGCCTGGCCCACGACGAGCACCCCGTGCGCCGGCACCAGCTCGAGGAGGGCGCCCGGCGCTTCGGCTGGGCCGAGGCCCGGGCCCGCTCGGCCGAGCTGCGCGCCCGCAAGGCGCGGATCCGCCGGGGCGTGGGCGTGGCCGGCTCGATCTGGGGTGACTTCGGGCGAGGCAGCGCCGCGCGGGTCACCGCCTCGGTGCTCCGCGACGGCACCATCGAGATCGCCAACGGCGTGCAGGACATCGGCGGCGGGATCGTCACCGTGATGGCCCAGCTCGGCGCCGAGGTGTTCCACCGCCCGCTCGAGACGGTGGTGGTGCGCTACGGCGACAGCCGCCACGGCGCGTCGGTGGGCAGCGGCGGCTCGCAGACCACCTCGAGCGTGACCCCGGCCGTGCGCAACGCCTGCGAGCAGGCCCTGACCGAGCTCACCGCGCTTGCCGCCGCGCAGCTGAAGGTCGCCCCCAAGGAGGTCCGCTGGGACGACGAGGGCACGGCCCACGGCGGCGGCCGCTCGCTGACCTTCGCGCAGGTGTGCAAGAAGATCGACGGCGAGGCCATCGTGGCCACCGCCTCGCGGCCCGCCACCTACGGGCACGAGCCCATGGCGTTCCCCGGCGGGCCCATGACCCAGATCGCCGGGGCGCAGTTCGCCGAGGTCGAGATCGACACCTGGACCGGCGTGGTGCGGGTGCCCCGGGTGCTCGCCGTGCACGACTGCGGCCGGGTGATGAACCCCCTCACCCTCCGCAGCCAGATCAACGGCGGGGTGATCCTCGGCACCAGCTACGCCTTGATGGAGCAGCGGGTGCTCGACGACGACCTCGGGCGCATGCTCAACCCCAACCTCGAGAGCTACAAGATCCTCGGAGCCCTCGACGTCCCCGAGATCGACGTGATGATCACCGAGGTCTACACCGGCGCCAACAACACGGGCGCGGCCGGGATCGGCGAGCCCTCCACCATCCCCACCGCGGCCGCCATCGCCTGCGCCGTGTTCGACGCGCTGGGGGTGGCCGTGCGCAGCCTGCCGCTCACCCCCGACCGGGTGCTCGCCGCCCTGGGCTCCGTGCCCGCCCCCGGCGAGCCCGCCCCCACCCTCGCCCAGCGGAGGACCCGATGAACCGCTTCTCCATCGTTCGCCTGCCCACCTTGCAGGGCACCAGCACCCGGGTGGCCGAGGACCCCCGCCGGGTGATCCGGGCGGGGGGCGTCGATCTCATCGACCGCATGAAGGAGGGCCTCGACGCGCCCGACGAGCTGGTCGAGCTGCACGCCGTGGGCGGGGACGAGGGCCGGGCCCTGCGGGGGATCGAAACCGGCGACGACGGGCGGCGGCGGATCGGCGCGCTGGTCACCCTCGCGCAGCTCGCCGACGCCGAGGTGCTCCCGGCCGGGTACCGGGCCGTCGTGGAGGCGGCCGGGCACGCCGCCAACCCGGGCATCCGCAACGCCGCCACCGTGGGCGGCAACCTGCTGCAGCGCCCGCGCTGCTGGTACTACCGCCACGTCGACCTGGTGTGCCTCAAGAAGGGCGGGGACATGTGCTTCGCCCAGACCGGCGACCATCGCTACCACGCCATCCTCGGCGGCGGCCCCAGCTTCATCGTGCACCCCTCGTCGCTGGGCTCGCCGCTGGTGGCCCTGGGCGCCGAGATCGAGGTGCGGCAGATCGACGGCCACACCCGCATGCTGCCGGTGGAGGACCTGTTCGTGGGGCCCACCGTCGACCCCATGCGCGAGCACGACCTGGGGCCCGGCGAGATCCTGCTGGCCGTGCACCTGCCCGCCGCCCCGCCGCAGCAGGCATCGGCCTATGCCTCGGCCAAGGAGAAGCAGTCGCAAGACTGGCCGCTGGCCGAGGCCAGCGTGCGGCTGAGCGTGCGCGACGGCGCGCTGCACGACGTGCGCGTGGCCCTGGGGCACGTGGCGCCCGTGCCGTGGCGCAGCCCGGAGGCCGAGGCCGTCTTGGAGGGCCAGGCCCCCTCGGCCGCACTGTTCGAGCGCGCGGCCGTGGCCGCCACCGCGCCCGCCCGCCCTCTGCCTCGCAACGCCTACAAGGTCCCGCTGGTGCAGGGCCTGCTGCGACAGGCGCTGCACCACGCCGCTGGCGTTCCCCTGCCCGAATAGGACCCGACATGCCCACCTTCGACGACGAGACTCGCCGCCGGCTCGAGGCCGGGGATCCCGTGTGCCGCCACCTGCGGACCAAGGCCTTGCACGTGTACGGCCAGGACACCCCCGACGCGTTCGTGACCAGCCGCTCCAGCAACTACTCGTGCCTGCGCACCCAGTTCGTCACGGGCCCCGACCAGGGGCTGTGCGTGCCCGAGGCCTGCCACCCCGGGCGCGCCTGCTTCGAAGAGCGCTGAAGCCCGCGCCCCGCATCCCCGCCCCGACCGAGCCCTGCGCTCCTCTTCAGTCGGCGTCGACCCAGCGCAGATCCGGCAGCAGGTGTCGGACCATCGCCTCGGCCTTGCCCGCCACGATCGGATCGCCCGCCCCGGGCCGCTGGTGCTCGAGCAGGTCGTGCAGCGCCAGCATGTGCCACACGTACGACAGCCCCGCCACGTCGACCCCCAGCACCCAGAACCCCGGCTGCTCCAGCGACAGGCACAGCACGCCCCCGGGCTTGTCGGCGGTGGAGCCCAGCGGATCGACCACCAGCAGCGCGGTGTCCTCCGCCGAGCGGCGACCCACCGCCATCGGCACCCAGTCGATGCTCCACCGCGTGCGAGGAGCCTCGCCGTCGAGCACGGCCGACAGCGGCCGCTCGTGCCGTCGGGTCCACTCCGCGTGGTGCTGCTGGGCCTCTAGGGGCGACAGCAGCCGGTGCCCTTGCTCTCCCAGGCACAGCCCCGGCGCGCCCTCGACCGGCTGCATGCCGCCGATCCCCGCCAGCAGCTCGCGGAAGGGCCGGGGCAGCATGCCGCCCAGCATCATCTCGTGGGCCTCCAGCTCCACCGGGTCACAGCCGGGGAGCAGCCGCTCGGCGAACGGTCCGTCGCGCAGGCGAGCCACCAGCCGCGCGACCACGTCGGCCGAGTCGGACGCGCGCACCGGCACCGCGGCCAGCACGTCGTGGTCCCACATCAGCTCGTGCAGCAGCTCGTGCAGGGCGTCGTACTGCTCGGCCGGCACCACCAGCGCGCCTCGCAGGTAGGGGCCGAGCTGGTCCAGCCGCACCCCGCAGCCCAGCTCGTCGCCGAGCTCCACGCCCGCGTCGATGGCGCGAGCCTCGGCCAGCGTGATCTCGTCGGGCCGGTCGCCCTGCTCCACCACCCGGCGAAACACCATCACCGACAGCGCCCCCGAGATCGGGTCGACCTCCACGTCGGCCGCCACGCCCACCGCCCGCTCGGCCGCCCGCTCGAGCACGGGGCGCAGCGCTCGACGCAGCGCCGATGCCCCCCCGAGGCGAGCCGAGGCGCGTTGCAGCAACGGCCCGAGGATCTGCTCCATCGCCACGCACCCTCCACGATAACAGCCCCGCTGGACATGGACAGAGCCCTTCGGTCAGGCTGCCCCGGTGACCGAGTGGGTCCTCTACGTGCTGGTGTCCCACGACGAGCAGCGCACCTACGTGGGGATCACCAACGATCTCGAGCGCCGGCTCGGGCAGCACAACGGGGAGCGACCGGGCGGGGCCAAGTCCACCCGCGCCGGACGCCCGTGGTCGGTGGGCGCGACCTTCGGGCCCTACCCCACCCGCGCCTCCGCCCAGCAGGCCGAGTACCGGCTCAAGCGCAGATCGGGCCGCCGGCGCCTGCTCGCCACCGCCCTCGACGACTAGATTCAGCGATCAGAACCGGACCCGCCAGGCCGCGCCGACCTGGCCCGGACCGGCCACCAGCGAGCTGCGCGACCGGGCCCGCTGCCGCAGCCCGAAGCCGAGGACCAGCGCGCCTCCCAGCAGCAGCACCCCGCCTGCCACCCCGCCCGCCACCGCGAGCGTGTTGCCGCGCTTGATGTCCTGCCGGGCATCGGCGCGCTGCTCGGGCTGGGTCTCGAACCGACCGATCGCCGCGTTGGCGATCCCCAGCCCCGCTGCCATCGTGGCCAGGCCCGCCGCCGACAGCCCCATGGCCACCGCTCCCCCGATGATCAGCGGCCGGGTGCTGCCCGGGCGATCGTCGAGCGGAGGCGACGGGGTCGGCTCCGGCTCCGGCTCCGGCTCCGGCTGCATCTCCGGCTCTGCCACGGGCTCCACCGGCGGCGACGGTCTCGACGCCTCGATCCGGGCGAGCTGATCGTCGATCTCGTCGAGCGCGGCCTGGGCCTCGGCGCCGCGCTCCGCCTCGGACTCGGGCAGGGCCTCGCGGTACTTGCGAAGCAGATCCCGCGCCACGTAGAGGTGCTCGGGATCCCGGTCGACCGCGTGCGCGCCCACGTGGGCGCGGTGCAGGGCCCACTGCACCCGCAGGCGCAGCGCCGCCGCCTCGGGGTCACGCGCCACCGCATCGTAGACGCGGGTGAGCAGCACGATGGCCTCGTCGTAGTCCGACGTGTCCATCCGCGCCTGCGCCTGCTGCCACAGCTCGCCGATGTCGAGGGGCTCGCCCTCCGCGGCCGCGGGCCGAGCGCGCGAGGGCTCCGCGTGCGCCCAGGTCCCCGGCAGCGCCAGGCAGATCGCGACGCACAGCCCCACCGCTGGCCTGCCCCTCGGACGCGCCATACCGCCGAGGATAGGCGCGGCCCAACCTGGGGCTCAAGCCTCCTGCTGGCTGCGCCCCCACGCGCGCCCGGCTACCATGGACGCACCCTTGCCCACCCACACCACCGGAGAGTTCCAGACCCTCGCGACCGACGATCCGTTGGTGGCCGAGCGGCGCTCGGAGCTCGCGGAGGGCACCGTCCTCGCGGGGCGCTATCGCATCCGGCACCTCATCGGCGAGGGCGGCATGGGCGACGTCTACCTCGCCGAGCACCTCAAGATCGACAAGGAGGTGGCCATCAAGGTGCTCGCCCCGCAGCAGATGCGGCGACCGCGAACGGTGGGCCGGTTCCTCCAGGAAGCCAAGGCCGCCTCCAAGATCCGCCACGAGAACGTCGTCGACATCACCGACTACGGCGAGAGCGAAGGGTGCGCGTTCTTCGTGATGGAGTACCTCCGCGGCGAGGACCTCAGCGTGCTGCTCAAGCGGGAGGGGCGCCAGCCGTGGTCGCGGATCAAGCCGATCTGCATCCAGGTGCTCCGGGCGCTCTCGGCCGCGCACGCGGCCGGCGTGGTCCACCGCGACATCAAGCCCCACAACTGCTTCGTCACCCCGCGCGACGACGGCCGCGAGGTCGTGAAGGTGATCGACTTCGGCATCGCCAAGCTCGCCGAGGGCTCCGGGGAGCAGCTCACCCGCACCGGCGCCATCATGGGCACGGCCGAGTACATGTCGCCCGAGCAGGGCATGGGGGCCGACCTCGACGGCCGCAGCGATCTCTACTCGGTGGGCGTGATCCTCTATCGCATGCTCACCGGCGCGGTGCCCTACCAGGGCAACAACCCCATGGCCATCCTCTACCAGCACATCCACGCCGAGCGGGTGCTGCCGAGCACGGCCTGCCCCGAGGCGGGGATCGGCCCCGACGTCGACGCGCTGGTGCTCCGGGCCCTCGCCCCCGATCGCGACGATCGCTTCCCCACCGCCGAGGCGTTCATCGCCGCGCTCGAGGCCATCGAGGACGCCGGGGCCGGCGACGCCACCCTCCACGCGCGCAAGGTCGCCCGCGGCCGGCTGGTGGGCGCCGCCGCGCTCGTGCTCGTGCTCGGGCTCGGGGCGGTGGGACTGGCCGCCCTCGGGGGCGACGACCCGCCCGACGAAACCTACGACGCCGTCACCCGCCCCGTCCCGGCCACGCGCCCCGACCCGGCCGGGATCGACCGCCTCGGCCCCGCGACGAGTGCCGGCTCCGTCGGCGTCGCGTCGGCCGGGGCCGCGTCGGTGGGCCTGGCCGCGGCCGACGATCCCGCGGCGGCCGACACCACCGACACCGACGCCGACACCGACCCCGATCCGCTCGTAACCGCGGGTGACACCACCGGCGCGTCCGCGGCCGCGCTCGAGTCCACCGGAACGGATGATTCCGCCGCCCTCGATCCCTCCGGCTCCGAGCCCGCGCCCCGCAGGGCCCTGCCCGCTCAGCGCTCGTCCCGAGAGATCCGCAGCCGGCTCGGCCGCATCGCCCCCAAGGTCCGGTCGTGCGGCAAGCAGGCCGGCCTGTTTCCCGGCGAGTCGGTGACGGTGCGGCTGGAGATCGCGCCCACCGGCCGGGTGCAGTCGGCCAAGGTCATGGGGGCCTTCAGCCGCAAGGGCGCCGCGTGCATCGAGCGCGCCGTTCGGGACACGCGCTTCTCCGCCGCCCGCCAGTCGCAGTCGGCCGAGCATCGCTTCACCCTGTAACCTCCTTCGGGCAGGCGTCGATCTCCTGTGCACCGGATGCCCATGCCCACGTACAAGCTCGTCTCGTTCAAGCTCTGCCCCTTCGTCCAGCGCTCGGTCATCACCTTGCTCGAGAAGGGCATGGACTACGACATCGAGTACATCGATCTGTCCGACAAGCCGAAGTGGTTCCTCGACATCTCGCCGCTCGGCAAGGTGCCCGTGCTCGTGGTCGACGACGACGTCGTCCTGTTCGAGTCGGCCGTGATCAACGAGTACATCGAGGAGACGGCCTCCGGCCCGCGCATGCACCCCGAGGATCCGCTGCGCCGGGCCCAGAACCGCGCGACGGTGGAGTTCATCTCGTCGTTGCTCTTCGACCAGTACAAGCTGAGCATGGCCGATGAAGAAGCCAAGGCTCGCGAGCACCTCGCCGCGCTCCACGACAAGCTCGAGCGGCTCGAGACGCAGCTGGGCGACGGCCCCTACTTCAACGGCACGCAGTTCTCGTTGGTCGATGCCGCGGCAGCGCCGTTCTTCCAGCGCGCGCGCTGGATCGCCGACATCGCCGCAGACATGGACGCCACCGAGGGCCACCCGAAGGTGCGCGCTTGGCAGCAGGCCCTGCTCGAGCGCGACAGCGTGGCGCGGTCCACCGTCGACGACATCGTGGAGCGCTACGTGACCATGCTCCGCCGGCCGCAGCCCGACGTCGGGGATCGCCCGAGCTGGCTCGGATCACGCGCCGCCTGAGTCGCCCCGTTCGTCACCGTTCTTCTCCCCCTCCCGGGGCCCACGGCCCCAGCACCCCGCCCGTTTCCGGGCCCGCCCGTGCAAGTGCGCTTGCGCAAGCTCTGGCGCAGAGCACGGCGGCTCACCTGCGCTACCCTCCGCCCAATGGCCAGCGACCTCATCTCGGACACGACTGATGACGCCTTCCAGAGCGAAGTCCTCGACGCCAATCTTCCGGTGTTGGTCGACTTCTGGGCCACGTGGTGCGGCCCCTGCCGCGCGCTGGCTCCCCACGTGGAGACGATCGCCAACGAGTTCAACGGCCGGCTCAAGGTCGTGAAGCTGGACATCGATTCCAACCCGCAGACGCCGGCCAAGTACGGCATCCGGGGCATCCCCACCCTGCTGGTGTTCAAGGGCGGCGAGATGGTCGACAAGCTGGTCGGCAACCCGGGCTCCAAGAAGAAGATCGCCGAGCTGGTCGAGAAGCACGTCACCGCCGGCTGACCGGCTCGACGCGCTCCCTGCCCGGCGACCCCGCGCTGCCTCCGGCACCGCGGGGTTCGTCCTCCCTCTCTTCCGACCGCGACCCCGCGCTGCCTCCGGCACCGCGGGGTTCGTGCGTGACGGCTCCGGCGCACCGGCTACCGACGCCGGCTCGCTCGAACGCAGAGAACCCCGCGATGCCTCTTCGGCGTCGCGGGGTTCGTGCGGACCAGCGGCGAGGGCGTGGGCCTACCTCAGGCGGTGGCCTCGCGGGCCTGCTCGCCCTGGTAGCGCTTCATCTTGCGCTTGATCATCTCCTTCTTGACCATGCCCACCAGGTCGATCATCAGCTTGCCGGTGAGGTGGTCGTGCTCGTGCTGGAGCGCGCGGCCGAGCAGCCCGTCGCCCTCCCACTCGAAGGTCTCGCCGTCGAGGTTCATCGCGCGCACCTTCGACCAGCGCGGGCGCTTGATGTCGACGAACACGCCGGGGAAGCTCAGGCAGCCCTCTTCCCCCACGGTCAGGCCCTTGCCCGTCTCGACCACCTCGGGGTTGATGAACACCACCGGGTCGGCCTCTTCGCGCCCCGTGGCCACCCGACCATCGATGATGAAGATGCGCTCGAAGCGCCCAACCTGGATCGCGGCGATGCCCGCCCCATTGAGGGCATACATCGTCTCGGTGAGGTCCTGCACGAGGGTGCGGATGGAGTCGTCGACCTGCGCCACCTCGAAGGTCGGCTCGCGCAGGCGGGGATCGGGATAGGTCACGATGTCGAGAACGGCCATGATCGTGTCGTGCCGCGGTGGCGGCCGCGAGCTGACGCAAGGGTAGCTTGTCACCGCAGCCAGTGCTACATGCGCGGGCGCACCCATGAGCACGTCGGTCGAATCCATTCGTGGCGCGCTGGCGTCGGTCACCGACCCCGCGACCGGCCACGGCATCGTCGCCAGCGGTCAGCTCGCCGAGGTCGAGATCGGCGACGATGGCACCGCCACTCTCCGCGTCGACCTCATCTCGCCGGGCTTCCCGCTGCGGGACCAGCTCGAGGCGTCGATCCGCGAGGCGCTCGCGGGGCTGTCGCTGCCCGGGCTCGATCTCCAGTGGGGCCTGCGCGTGCCGCAGAAGCCCGCGCGCAAGGACCTCAACCGCCTGCCCACCGTCAAGAACGTCATCGCGATCGCGGCGGGCAAGGGCGGCGTGGGCAAGAGCACGGTCAGCGTCAACGTCGCGCTGGCCCTGCACCGCATGGGTGCTTCGGTGGGCATCCTCGACGCGGACATCTACGGCCCCAGCGTGCCCAAGATGCTCGGTCGGGCCGATCGCGAGGCCGGCTCCGCGCAGAGCGGCGAAGGGATCGCCCCCGCGCTCTACCGCGGCGTGGCCGTGATGAGCGTCGACTACTTCGTCGAGCCCGGCGCCGCCGTGATCTGGCGCGGCCCGATGATCCACAAGCTGCTCACCCAGTTCCTCGAGGACGTGAAGTGGGGCGACCTCGACTACCTCATCGTCGACCTGCCCCCGGGCACCGGCGACGCCCAGCTGTCGCTGGCCCAGCTCATCCCGCTGACCGGGTCGGTCATCGTCACCACCCCCCAGGAGGTCGCGCTCATCGACGTGCGCAAGGCGGTCAACATGTTCGGCAAGCTCGAGGTGCCGGTGCTCGGCGTGGCCGAGAACATGAGCCACTACCGCTGCCCCGCGTGCGGCCACCACGACGAGATCTTCGGGGCCGGCGGCGGCAAGCGCCTCGCCGAGGAGATCGGGTCCGAGCTGCTCGTCCAGATCCCCATCGAGCCCGCCATCGCCTTCGGGGGCGAGGCCGGCTCGCCGGTGGTCGAGTCCAACCCC
>JGI12210J13797_10010727_pt1 | contig 20240 bp, 17 predicted proteins | sample ElkSlonscriptome_3_FD_13797 | JGI IMG/M metagenome (IMG submission 13797)
CAGGGCGCATTTCGCCAAACTCATAGGATACGCTCGCATACCCACTTGATACACTCTTTACTTTGTCGAAAAAGCCGCGCATGAGCTCCCTGAGTGGCATATCTAACAGGAGACGAGTGCGCCCATCCCCAAACGTTTCCGTGTTTTTGTTCTCTGCTTCATGCTCGTAGAGGATCGTCATGACACCACCAATGTGCTCAGATGGCGCGATAATGGTTACCTGTGCCCAAGGTTCGTGAATACGTGCAATGCGACTTTGGTCTGGAAACTTGTGTGGCGAATAGATGGTTTCGGTGCTGTGGTCATTCAGCTCAACTTCGTAGGTGATGCTGGGGAGTGTGATGATGAGCTCAAGATCAAACTCGCGGCGCAGTCGCTCAGACACAATTTCAAGGTGCAGCATGCCCAAAAATCCGCAACGAAAACCTCTGCCCAATACGCCACTCGTCTCTTCTTCAAACGAAAGTGACGAATCTGAGAGCTGTAGTCGAAGTAGTGCTTGTTTCAGCAGAAGAAAATCATCCTGGCTCTCTGGGTAGACACTCGCCCACACCACGGGTGCTGGTTGCTGGTAGCCAGGTAACGGCGTTGTCTTACCCTGGGCCGGGATGATCGTGTCGCCCACGGTTGCAACGCCCGGTTCTTTTATGCCGGTTACGATGTAGCCGATTTCCCCTTCATTAATTGCTGCGGTGGGTGTTTCGTCGGGCATGAACGCGCCGACTTCAAGCGCTTGGAAGGTTTTTCCGCTTGCAGCAAACTTAAGTTGGTCGCCCTTTTTGACTGAGCCATCCATTGCGCGAATGTACACGATAACACCGCGGTGATTGCTGTATTGAAAATCAAACACAAGGCCTCGTTGCGCGGCTTCTTGTGAGTGTGGTGCTGGTGCCGGAATGCGTGCAATGACTGTGTTTAGGAGTTCCGGGACCCCTTCCCCTGTTTTACCACTTGTTTCCTGTATCTCGTCAATGTCGACGTTCACGAGTTCTGCGAGCTCCAGTTTTACTTCATCTACGCGAGCAAGCGGTGCGTCTACTTTTGAAAGTGCAGGAATAATCACAAGGTTTTGCTCGCGCGCCATTTCAAGTGTGGTGAGGGTCTGCGCCTGTACCCCCTGAGTTGCGTCAACCAGTAACACCACTCCCTCAACCGCCTTAAGGGCGCGCGAAACTTCATAGGCAAAGTCGATGTGTCCCGGTGTGTCTATTAGGTTGAGCGTGTAGAGTGTTGAGTGTAGAGAGTACATCATGCGAACAGGCTGCATCTTGATTGTGATGCCGCGCTCACGTTCGAGGTCCATGCGGTCCAATACCTGGTTCTGCATCTTCCTGTCTTCAATAGTGTGGGTGACTTCGAGCATGCGATCAGCCAGGGTACTCTTCCCGTGATCAATATGGGCAATTATGGAGAAGTTCCGAATGTGTTCCATTGTGAGGGCTACTATAGCATAGAGAGAGACCCGCGCGAGCGCGGGTCAATGGTGTCCGGAGGGCAAGACGCATTCCATGATCGGCAGAAGCAGCATCTGTTGACGGAACGGTCAACCGTCGGTAACCCTCGTCAGGTACACCACGTATAGGTATACCATATGTGCTTGCGTACGCAAGACCAATGATAATTTTTAATGAGCAATGTTCAATTTTCATTCAAGAATCAATGCACAAAGTTCAAACTACCGTTACGCGCGAAAGAGTGGCGTTTGTGCCTTGACCTTTGCAACATTGCATATTCACTGAAAATTGAAAATTGCACATTGAAAACTTTCTTTTCACGATCCTTTGTTGTAGGTGACCCACCCTGTCCATGCCGCACGTCTACACCCCCTCCACACTTCCACGTGTCTTTTGAATCTGCGTGCCAAGCTTGGCGCTGATTGTACGTCGCGCTGTTTTGAGCTCCTCGCTGCCAAGGGCGGCATGGGTTAGTGCCCACGTAAGAACACCAAGGAGTCCTGCTGAAGCGCCTTGGAGCAAGATGCCAAGTGTCGTGCTTGGGAGTGTTGTTGCGCTCTCAAAGAGGCGTAGTGCGCCATACGCTACTACAGCTGCCACAATACCTGCACACAACGCTTGGACGCTCGACATGTAGAGTGCACGCAAGAAGCCAGGTGCATGACGGTTCATGAGCACAAGCAAGAGCACCATTTGTATTGTAAGGCCAATACTGTATGCAAGCGCAAGGAGTAACAGTTCAACTCCCGGCACCCCATCAACTCGCAAGAGAGACGCCAGAACTGCCGTTTGTATAGTGCCATGTGCACCTGCTTGCAGTAACCAGAAGGCAAGACCTATGGTGATACCTGTTGTGCACATACTCACTACCAGTGGGACCAGCGTCTTGCCAGCCGCGTAAAAAGCGCGCACTAAGAGGATGACAAGTCCTTGGGCAATTAATGAGCACCCAAGCAACGCAAATACTGCCGCAGTCATCATGGTTGCGTTCCAATCAAACTCACCAGACCCCAAGAGAACCCGTACAACATGCGCTCGAAGGACTATTAAGAGACTAGTTGCAAGTGCTCCCCAAAAGATTATTTGCTTTGCCGCAGTTGCGATGAGTGCACCATATTCGGTGCGTTTTCCACCGGTAAACAAGCGGGCGAGCGTTGGAAAGGCTGCGACTGAGTACGAGACACCGAAGAGCGCAAGTGGCACACTTTGCAGGTTCCAGGCGAAGGTGAATGAGGAAATTGAACCTGCTGCAAAGTATGATGCAAGTGCAATCAGGACGAGCAACACGAGCTGTTGTGCAGACAAGGTAATGGTTCGTGGAACAGAGACACAGACCACGGTCCGAATCTCACACCAGTTTGGCATGGCGAAACGTGGAAGCATGCCCTCACGAACCATAAATGGCGTTTGTATACCGACGTGTAAACAGGCACCGAGCACTACCCCAAGCGCGAGGCCAGCTTCCCCGAGTGATGGGTAGAACACAAGTGCACCAACAATAATGCCGATGTTGTAGAGCACTGGCGCAAGTGCGTACAGGAGAAAGCGGCCGCGTACTTGTACATAGGCCGCAAACAGGTTCGATATACCAAGAATAAGCGGCTGTAAGAGTAGCACCTGTACCAGTGGCACCAAGCGCGCTTGTGCCGCAGTATCAAATCCTCCGTACAGCAACGCAACGATCTCTTGTGCGAACAATGCACACATGCCGCCGAGTACAACGAGTGCAATTGAGAAGACAGTAAAAAGCTCACTCATGAGTTGACGAACCGCAGGTGCGCCCTCCTTTTGTGCACGTTCTATAAAGGGTATGAGCACAAAGAGCGATACGGCGCTTGCGAGGAGCGCGTAGAGCATGTCTGGTAGACGAAAGGCAGCGTAGAAGAGGTCAAGCGTCTCACCTGCACCAAATGTATGGGCAAACACACGGTCTCGAACAAGGGCAGCAAGCTGCGCTGCAAGGGTAAAACTCGCAAGCACGTACGCGGCCTCATGTAGGCCGCGTACTTCACGGTGAAGTGTACGAAACAGTTCGCGCACTCCCATATGGGGTTACTCAGTTACCTCGTCCACTTCTCGGGGTGTCTGGACTTCGGCATCAACCACTGGCGCTGTGTCAAGCTCATCGAGCGGTAAGCCTTCAAGTTTTCCAACGTCAGCAGCCGCAGATTCACTTTCAAATGGTGCGCGGCCTGCCTCAAGGTTTTCGATCATGGCTTGTACCTCAACATTGGTGGGGTTTGTTTCCAACACAAGCTTGAGTTCTCTCGTTGCTCGTTCTGGTTCTTCAAGACGCCAGTATGCAAGCGCAAGGAAGTAGCGCGCATTAGCGTACGTATCTGCAAGCGCGACTGCGCGCTCAAAAGACTGGACTGCAGCAAGATAGTCTTCAGTACCGTAATGAAGAACACCAAGCTGGAAGAATGCAACCGGATTGCGTGGTTCAAACACAGTAAGTGCCTGGACAGAGCGCTTCGCTTCCTCAACCTGGTCATTTTCAAGCTGTAGCTGAGCCAGGAAGAACGTTGCATCACTATACCGATTACGGACAGAAATTGCCTCACCCACCGTTTCAATGGCAACGTCTACACTTCCCTGTGCTCGTTCAACACTTGCGCGTGCCAGCAAGAGGTCGGGACTTTGAGGTCGTAGTTCTAACGCGCGTGACAGGGCTGCAACAGCACTCTCTTCTGCTCCGTCGATACCCAGAGGAATAATGTTTTGGTAGATTGTTCCCAGGCGTCGCCAGTTGCGGTAGTCGTCTGGATCAAGCTCAGTTGCGCGGGTGGCACTGTCGATTGTCTGTGCGAGAAGTGCCTGTACTGATTCGCGAATCTGTTCAGGCTCGCCACCTTCGCCAATTTCTGTTTCAAGGCGTCGGAATTCCAGTTGGCTTTGGGTGCGGTAGTATGTGTCGGTCGGATGGAGGTAGATTGCGCGCTCGAGGAATGCTTCGGCAGTGTCGATGTCGTTGCTTTGATTCACTGCATCAAGCCCCTTTTGATATGCGACTTCAGCCGAAAAACGTGTGCCGAGGCCATATACACCTCCAACGCTCACCAATATTAATATGGTAAGACCCAGTGTTGCCAGGAAGCCAATGCGCGGGTTGTCTCCTAGGACTATTGTGTAGAGTGATACCTGATGTTTGTCGCTTGCAGCCAGACTGCCAATGAAGAGTCCGGTCAAAACGAATGCAAGTAGGACAAGTGCAGGTGATGGGACTTGCGTGAAGCACATGAACCAGAGGTAGAGTGCGGCCAAAAACGAGGTAACTCGGAAATACTGTGCGAGCGCTCCATCTTTCACATGTGCTCGTAGAATGAGTGAGCGAATGCCAATGAAGATGAAGAAGCACAGGAACACGAGCCACCCAATTGCACCTACAAGACCCGTTGACACAATGCTTGTTGGAACAAAACCAATACCCCAGAAGAAATCAGCAAGCCAAAAGTCGGTCTGATATATTGAGCGGGGAATGTTTTCTGACCAGAGAGACGTAAACGAGCCAGGGCCTGCTCCGAAAAATGTGTGTTCACTTAATGCGGTTCGGCCGATTGTAATAGTGCTTGTCCACGATGGGCGGACATCGAGCTCGCCTACATTTGCCGTAGACGCTGGTGTTCCCACAACTCCTGCAGGGCCAAAAAGGAAGAGTGCTGCAATTGCAAGTGTAGCGAGGGAGGCAAATGATACCGCCTGTTGCTTTGTGTCGCCAAAATGAGTGCGGTACACACTGAAGACAAATACTGCGAGAGCAAGGAGGCCGACAACCCACCAGGTGAGCGTGAGGTTTACGACAGCAAGTACATAGAGCGTGAGTGCAAGTGCACACCAAAGGACGGCACGTATTGCAGCGGTAATTGGTAAGAGTGCAAGCGCGAGCAACAAGAATATGACGATGAGCCCGAAGAATATTGCGAGGTCATTCAGTGATCCCAAAAGTGATAATGAACGCATGACGATACCGGTGCTGGCGATTGTATCTCGCGCAAAGAACAGGATGAGTTGCACAAGTGAGAGTGCGATTGCGCTGCCGAGTAGTGTGAGGTGCATCCCCAATAGTCGTTTGGTGTTTGTTACAAGGAGTGCGGTGAGTGTACAAGCAAGCGCTCCTATCAAAAAGAAGGCTGCGCTATCCATTGTGAGTTGCTCGCCGTACATAGCGTTCGCCGCTCGGTCCCCAAACAGTGTCGAAAGCAGGTAGGCAACAGGTAAGAGCCACACCGCACCAAGTGCTGCGGTTTTCGGAAATGAGATTGTTTGGTCTTTGATGTATGTTCCTGCAAGTACAATGGCAACCAGCAGTACCCCTATTCCACCGAATGCAAGTTTTGAAATCTGCGCTGGAACAGCGGTACCAACAAAGAGTGCGAGTGGCATGAGGGCAACTACGGTAAGGAGTAGTCGGTACGCATAGCGGTCATGCGCTTCGGTGCGCTTTGGTGAATGAAACATACACAGAGGGCGCGAGGTGTTCGCGCGTTCTTATTAAACTTGTAACATAGTAATTGTACTCGTTACGAGAGGTTGTGCGCAAGTGGGTTTTAGAGTGATACTGGCACAGTGAGAATCGTGGTGTCGTTTGCTGTGGTGTCAATGTGAATAGTGCCAGAGGTTGCGCTGGTACTCGCGAACACGAGTGAGAGTTCAAAAGGTGTTGGCACGGAAGCCTCATCACTTACAACCTCAAGTTCAGCAGGTACACGAGCAAGCTCACGCCCGTTTGTGTCGGTAAGTACCACACTAAATCCACCAGTCCGGAAGGCGCCGTATGCTTCCCCTTTTATCGAAAGAGGGCTTGTGACAAGTGATGTGGCTGTGGGTGTGGTGAGGCGGACAGCGTCATCTGTGGCGACCGTGGGAGGTGCTGTTGTGTCTGGTGTGGTAGTGTAAAAGCGAAACGTGGTAAGAATGTGTTCAATCGTGTTGCGTTCTGTTGGGTCGGTAAAGCCATAGCGTACGAAGGTGTCACCAGTTGTGCTGTCGTAGCTCTCAGGTGCTATTTCCGTCTCGTCTCGCATGTAGGCCAACTCCTCTTCTTCTATGTGTACACGGGCAAACAGGGTGCCTTGCGGGGTCCACGGTGCTGGCGCGTTGGTAAAGGTTGCGTATGTCGCCCACGGACGAGCGGTGCCACCCAATACTAAATCACGCTCTGTGGCGCGTGGCACTTGCAGGATAACCGTACTGCGCTCTCGCTTGTCATCTGGCAATAGTTCAGGCATGCCTTCAGGGTAGAATGAGACTCGCGTGTCGAGCGTGTGTACCGAACCAGGACTACTTGTGGCAGCCGTGTCTGACTTCTCTATGGTCTGACGTGCGTCGTACACAGTAAGTACCGGAAGCTCTGTTATGGTGCCCTCTTCTACAATCCAGCCGGGTGGGTACCGAAATCGCACAGCAAACGTTTCGTTTTGGTACTCGGTCCAGGATGCGAACGGGTCCTCGGAGGTGCTGGTGGGTATTTGTTCTCCCGTATCGATTGCAGGGTTTGGGTTGGTTGCCGGTTGCGGCGCCGGTGTGGATGCACTGGGTTTCGAGCCAATGAAAAGGAGTGCACCTACCCCAACAAGAATGGCAAGTGCGAGCACAAGAAGCGTGAGTGCCACCACATTACCGCGTTCCTCTGCACGGTACTGCATGTGCGATATATCGGTTGGTCTGTGAAGCATGGACGCTTGAATGTTGTAGGTCTTGGTACTAATTGGTGCGACGGTCTTGGTAGAAACGATATAATGATTCTACACCCGCCCCGACAATATAAGCAACGGTCGTATTAATGAGTATAAAAATAGGGTACATCGCCCAAGGAAAGGCGAGTCCAAGGTCGGATGTCATAATGAATGCCCAAGGGAGAATAGGCCACACCATTACCATGCTACATGCTTCGGATCCACAGCCTGTTGCGTACACATAGCTCCCAATTACGAAAAGCGTGTAGAGCGCGACACAGAGCTTCCCGAGTGTTGATTCGAGTATTTCATCCATATGGCCATAGTACCCTCAGCAGCACTGTCGTCAATATCGACAAGTTGGAGAATTATGAAGTAAGAAGTAGGGGCGAGGGGCAACGAACACTGCAACAGACGTGGTCTGTTGCAGTGTCCCCCTGATTCCATATTCCTGCCCTTTAATTCCTATTTTTTCACTACCACCTTCACCTTCCCCGCTTTCTTTTCCTCCATCTTGGGGAGTGTGATCTTGAGCACGCCGTCTTTATACTCTGCGGTGACCTTGCCTTCACTCACCGGAGCCGGCAGGCGCAGGGCGCGTTCAAAGCTGCCACGATGGATCTCCTTTGAGTAGAACTGCTTGGTCTTTTTCTCCTTCTCCTCTTCACGCTTACCGGTGACACGAAGGTAGTTACCTTCGACCGAGACGTCGATCTTGTCCGCCTCAATGCCCGGCACGCTCATCTCCGCAACCAGGTTGTTGCCGTCTTCGTACATGTCGACGGCCATGTCCCCGAAACTGGCATGCTGCATGCCAAGCGAGGGAAGTTCATTAAAGAATCGATCGAACTCACCGAACGGTTCCCATTTTACGATAGCCATAAGCCTACTGTGGTTAAGACTTATAATGATACTCGTATTGTAATCTTGCTATAGGGAATTTCAAGCGCAGGCTAGGTGTATTGTTGCAGCAGTATCAGATGAGACTCAGAAACAAAATGCCCAGTAAAGACAGGGCAAGAATAGTACTCACCACAAGAAGATATGCTAGTACGTGTGCCATCTTGGTTTTGCGTTGTACGAGTCCTCTGTATAGCGTCAGTAACATGTACGGCACCAGAATAAGCAACACACACAATGAACTTATGAATACAAGCTCGAGTAAGGCGCGTGGCAATATGTGAGATTGCGGTTGGAAGTATAGGTCTGCGTACGTAGCACTCAGCAGTAAACCCGATACAAATGCAATCACCCAAAGTGCCCCCTCACCTTTCCCCGTCATACGCTTTTTGTCCCGGTGCGATAGGTATGTCGCCACAAGAGCCCACAGAAACGCTAGTAGGCCTATTGGTGCAAATAAGATTTGCCAGGTAGAATCCGAGCCGACCCCAGCAAACAAGCTGAGTGGAAGCGGTGTTAACACAAGCATCCACAATAGCCGAACCAACCATGAACGTCTATATACGGGCGTGTTTGGCCGCGCCTGTGCTTGTGGAGTCCTCACTGCCATAGATCAAGGGCCGGCGACTTGCGTGCTAGGCGCGCAACGACCGCTGCAATGCAATCACATACAAACTCTCACTCCAGCCCAGCGGGTTGTTCTCGTTGGGGGCGTCGGTGTGGCTGAAGTAGAGCTCGGGGAGTTTGCCTTCAGTGTCGCAGGCTTTGCGGGCTTCTTCGAGCCAGAAGGTGGCTTTATCGTGCTCGCCACGATGGTGGTATATGATCGAGAGCCACGAAAATCCCATGGTCCACTCAGCTTCCTCGCTCCAGCCGTCTTGGTTTGCGTTGTAGTAGCGATCATTCTTGTAGCGAATCACGCCTTTGTCTTTAGAGAGGTGATACTCGATGTTAGCAAGGATGATGTCTTCTTGTTCGCGCGTGAGAAGCTCGTAGGGGTACATGAGCGAAAGTTGCGCGAGGTCCGCGAACTTGGTGTGACTTTCGCGTGGCAGGAGTGTGTTCAGAGCATCCCAGCCTTTGCTCAGCAGTTCGCGCGGCACCTCGGCAAGGCCACTTTCTTCAATTTTTTGCAAACCTGCGATACAGGCGCCGACCGAGCTTGCGTGTACCTCTTCGTACTCTTCCCATACACCGTTGTCCGGGTCGTTCCAGTATTCGATGGTGCCGAGGTAGCGCACGAGACGTTCAATGATGCGCTTGTCATCATCATTTCGTATCACACTGTGACCTTCCAGTTCACGTTTGCCGACAGCATAGAGAATGCAACCCACTGCGTCATTTTGCTTGTTGCCCCACTCTTCCCAAAATTCTTCAAAAGTTTCCGGGTTGTAACGCGCGTGAATGTACTGGTAGGTGAAGCGCGGGCGCTCGTTGATCGCCCAGTTTATTTTACTTTCGTGCTTCAAAAAGATGTCGAGCAGCGTGTGCCATGTTTGCGCGCTTTCGTCCCAGAGCTCGAGCTCCTCGAGCGCCATGACCTCATAGAAATTGTCCCGAAGCCAGCTCTTATCGTAACCGGTCGAAACGCCGTCAGCTGCAGCCGCTAAAAATAGGCCATTAGGCTTACGGAGGCCACGCAGAATTTCAAGATGCGCGTCTATTTCGCGCTGTAGATTGTGTTTCGACATAAGGAACAAAAGTGAATTGTGTTTGGTGAACTAAGGATTGTACAAACAACCGTCTATGTACTCGGTTTGTCTTGTTCGCTACCAATGTGCGCGAGTGTTTCCATCATTTTTGCCACTATTTCTTGTGCTGCACGCCTCCCGTCCTCGGGTGTGTGATTGGCGATATCTGCAGATGCACCGTATGCTTCTTGAAGTGCGCTGCTCAGCGTCTCCAGTCTGGCTATAAACTGAAGTTGTTCCTGCTCACCACGCGTGATATTGCGATCTCCAAAATGATCAAGCAAACCTTCCTTCATTTGGGCGATGCTTTCTGCAAGCTGCCTTGCGGCAAGAACTCGTTCTTCTTCTGTGTTTACAGGGAGCGGAGTCTCGGGATTGTTGCTGTTGAGGTAGTTGAGTGATTCAGGAAGCGCATTAATCAGTGTGTCAATGCGGTACGCGACATTTTGAACCCCTGTTTCCTGCTCTACTCCTGGTTTCTCGGGTGTTTGTTCAAATGTCTGAATGCCTTCCTTCATTACCTTCGAATGTAGCACGTGTGTGATAAAAACTCCAGAGCACTATCCACTTACACAACAAGCTTGCCGATAGCGACAAGCTTGTTGTGTGTCTGTTTTGAGCGCTTGACGAAAAACGACGTCGAGATTTAACACAGGGTTAGCGCTCCTCGTGCTTCCAGAAGTTTCGTACAATAACCCATGCATACTTTGTAAATACCAGGAGCAATGCCGCGTACAGAACAAATTGTGCAAAGTAGAGTAGGTTTAGCACCAGGCCGAGTGTGAGTGATTGGAAGGTTTGATTCACCTCACGGGCAAAGCGCTTCATTGCTGACACCCAAGAATCTTTGATGGCATTGCCGTCGATGATTTCATAGCGATCAACTGTGACAGTGAAATTGACGTAGGCAATTCTATCCTGCAGTTCTGCCATGTTGCGCTCCATGTTCTGAATCTGGCGTGCAAGTACCGTGCGTTCATTGGTGAGTGTTTTAATGTGTTCAAGCTTATAGCGAAGTGCCTTGGCAAGTCCGTCTACATTTTCTGCGTCTTTGTAGAGCTCGGTAAGCTCGTCGTACGAATTGTTTGCTGTGTTAAGAAGGGCCGCGAGGTCACGTTCTTTCTGGAGGAGGATGTCGAGCTCTCCAGAAAAGCGCACAACCTGCTTTTTCACGGTTTGTGTATCGACGGTAAGGTCGTTTGGGCGCAGCTCTTCCAGGTTCGCTACGATATCTGCTGCATGCTCGGGTGCTGCTTTGAAACGATACGTGCAGCGACTGTCTCCACGTGACGCGTGCTCGAAGATAACAGATGGAAGTGGCTTCCATGCTTCGATGGCGTTGCAGGTGCGTTCGAACTGGGATGTACGATACGCTGCGTGGTAGCTGCGTGTTTCGTAGGTAGCTTCTTCATACCCGCCGGTGCCACCGGGTGTGCTTGGTGTCGGCATCACATCTGGTGTGGCATTGGGTGTGGTTCTGCTGTAAGAGGAATCGACATCGTCCATTGCCATTTCGTAGGCAACACCCTCGTAGTCACTGTAGGAGGTATCCATCTGTGGAGCAAAGCTCTTGCTCATTCCGGTTGAATCACGTTGTGAGCCCAGCCCTGCAAGAACAACGGAGACAAGGAGTATTGCAAGTACCAGTACCGTAATTGCAGTGAGGGCTTTGCGTAGCGCAGGCATGGCTTGCCAGGTGTCGTATGCGCGCTGTGCGGGTGACACCTTTTTTTGTGTTGTACGTGGCATAGAGAAAAGAGCTACAAATAAAGAACACTACCAGTAGTTCTTTTACTGTAGCATGGCTCATGCGCAGGGTTGCGTGCGTTGTGCACAGCGTGGAGCTAGCGTTCACTGTCTTTGACTTTCCACTGCCCCACCCGAGTGCGGGTGATACGCCAGGCAAGTGCGGGGATGCCGACATGTTTACCAAGCTCGTGTGCGAGCACGCGCACGTAGGTGCCGCTTGAACAGTGAATTGCTATTGTCGCAACATCAAACGATAAACCATACAACACGCGCACTGCGTCGCGCCACAGGTGCACGATACGTTCTTGACGAAAATCACCCTTCACATTTGCAATGGACTGTTCAATGTCCGCAAGTAACGCCCCGTCTTCAATACGGCGTGTTCCGATTAAAGAGGCGTTCCACACTTCGATTGCATGTTCGGGCAAATCAAACTCAGAGAGCTCCCCATTTCTTGCTTTCACAAAGAGCGGTTGGCCTTCAAGGGGTTTGCTGCTGAATGGTGGATACTTCTGCGACTGCTTCCCCACCATTTGCGCAACATACTCCATCAAGAGCGGCACTTGTACGTGTCTGTGTGAGGTGCGTGTTGCGGCATTATCCATCACACCGAGCACATCGTACGTGTCGGTGGCAAAGCCAAATAACACTTCGAACGTGTACTCTTTGTCGAGACCAAGGTATTCGTCGCGCTTTTTGTTCTCCTCTCCGGCAAGTATCACAAGTACCCCCTCGGCCATAGGGTCTAGGCGCCCAGCGTAGGAAAGCGGCACGTTTTTGTACTCTGGGTGTGCGCGCCGAAAACGCTCGATTCGCGCAAGTGGGGTTTCTCCGCGTTCCTTGTATAGATTGAGTACGGCCTTCATATGGGGTACACTGTAACGCATTGTAGTGAGAGTAGAAAGTATTGCGAAGATAGACACCATGTGGTGTGTACCGTTTGTAGTGGTTGCTTTAGATAGGGGGTAGGAATTAAGAATGAGGCACCTCACGCAACACTCTGATTCCTCATTCCTACCCCCCCCTAATTCTTCGGGTACCCACTAACGCACTGCGGAAAACACAAGAACGATGGCAAAAAAAATTACAAAACGCAGTCTAGTAAGTACTGAGCCATACAAGGGTGTTCGTGACTTCTACCCTCGCGATCATTTCATTCAGAACTATCTATGCGAAACCATGCGAGATGTGGTTGAGCACTTTGGCTACGAAGAGTATTCCGCAAGCATGCTTGAGCCAAGCGAACTCTATGCCGCAAAAACAAGTGAGGAAATAGTGAATGAGCAGACCTATGCATTCAAGGATAGGGGTGATCGAGACGTAACACTGCGCCCCGAAATGACCCCGACAGTAGCCCGCCTTGTTGCTGCGAAGCGACGCGAACTTCCCTTCCCGCTGCGTTGGTATTCAATCCCGAATGTCTTTCGATACGAGCGCCCACAGCGCGGCCGGCTCCGCGAGCACTGGCAATTAAACTGCGACCTTTTTGGCGTATCGGCGCTGGAGGGTGACATTGAGGTACTGTTGCTTGCCTACGAGCTTATGCGTGCGTTTGGAGCAACTGAGAGTGAGTTTGAGATACGGGTGAATCATCGTGCCGTTATTCCTGAGACACTTTCGATACTCGCCAAGCAAGCAGGGCTCACGTTCCCAAAGGGTAAGCAACAAGAACTTATCCGACTGATGGACCGCAATGAAAAGATGAAGCCACAGGCGTATGCTGAGGCGCTAACGGAACTCTTGGGAGCGGAGCTTTCAAAGGTGGTCTATGAAGGCTACAAGCCAGCAACGATACGCAAGCTCATCCAGGACACGAAAGCCGGAAAAGACCTGCTGGACCTACTCGAAGAGCTCGACCGGCGTGGTGTGAAGAATGTTCGACATGACCCGCACCTTATGCGTGGTTTTGACTACTACACCGGCATGGTATTTGAGGTGTTCGACACAAGTAGCGAAAACAATCGCTCGCTCTTTGGGGGTGGCCGATACGACAACCTAATGGAACTCTTCGGGCAAGACCCCCTCCCAACCGTAGGGTTTGGGTTGGGCGATGTAACATTGCGGGATTTTTTGGAGACGCACAACCTCTTGCCAGAGTATCGACCAAGTACAGATCTTTACGTTGCGGTGGCTTCAAAAGAATCGTTTGCGTTTGCGGCGCAGCTCGCTCAGCGCTTACGTCGACATGACCTCACGGTTGCCGTTGATTACACCGGACGCAAGATTGGCGACCAATTGAAGGCGGCAGACAAAAAGGGCGTACAGTTTTCTATTGTGGTTGGTGAAGATGAAGCCGCAAGTGGTATGTATAAGCTCAAACACCTGCCCACCAAGCAGGAGATACTCGTGGCAGAGGCGGACATTGCAGAGGCAGTGTTTGAGGTGTTGGAATAACGTTCAGGTGATGGGCGTGAGGGGTAGAATACTAACGCAGTGTTGTCCTGCCCAGGCAGGAATCTGAGTTACTCAACAAACGTAGTAATCATATGCCATCAAAAGTACGAAAAGTTGTATTTGATATTGAGACGGCAAACATTTTCTCAGAAGTTGGTTCGTCGAACGACGCAACGAAACTCGACATATCGATTGTGGGAGCATACGACAGCGCTACTGACTCATACGCTACGTATTCCGTAGAAGAGCTCCCTGCTCTCTGGGCGATTATCGAGCGTGCCGACATGCTTATTGGGTTCAACTCCGACCACTTCGACATTCCCCTGTTGAACAAGTACTACCCAGGTGATCTTACTACGATTAAGAGTCTCGATATACTCGTAGAAGTGAGGGCGTCCCTCGGTAGGCGCTTGCGCCTTGATACGATTGCTGAAGCAACGCTCGGCATCAATAAATCAGGGCACGGTTTAGAAGCGGTGAAGTGGTGGAAGGAAGGCAAGGAAGACTTGGTGCGAAAGTACTGTCAGGATGACGTAAAGATCACCAAGGAGGTCTACGACTACGCGCGCAAGCACAAAGAGCTCAAGTACAAAGACTTCGGCGAAGAGAAGATCATCAAACTCGACACCCGCGACTGGGAGAAGATCGAGGAACCCGCCGCGATGACGTATACGTTGGGGTTTTGAGTGCGGAGGTGTTGCGGAACAAACGCAGAATTTTGAGGGGAAAGTTCTGTTCTGCAAGCGTGTGACATTTATGTGCGCTTGAGCATAATTTACTGCCCCTCGAACATTCGTATCCACACCTCGCCAACAATGTCGGATCGTTGTATCGGACCCCACACTCGAGAATCAGAGCTCGCTGCACGATTGTCACCGAGCACAAAGTACTCGTCTGCTCCCAGCAACATCGTAAGGTTGTCGTTTGTACGATTCTGTTCTGATACGTATGGCTCATTGAGTTCGAATGTCTCACCTTCGGGAGTTGTAATGGTCACAACTCCGTTTTGCACAGCAACTGTTTCGTTGGGTAGGCCGATGACGCGCTTCAAGAACACTTTCGAACGGTCTTGAGGGTACTTATGTACAACGATGTCACCCCGCTCGTGCTTTGTTGACACACGTTCAATCAAGAGGTAGTCTCCCGCAGAATAAGTTGGACTCATAGATTGACCACTCATAACAAACGGCTGTACAAACAACCCCCGCACAGCTATCACCAATACAAGTGCCGCAACAAGAAAATAGGCGTGTTGTACCATCCAGACGCCTGCGATACGCCAATTTGTCCCGCCGTAGCGTTTCTTGTATAGGTGATTAAATATTAGAACAGATGTGGTAATACCTACAAGGTACGCGGAGATTTCACCCAATAGAAAGTACGTGATGGTCTGTACTGCGCCCGCGCCAAGCAACATTGCGGTAGAGACAAGCAGAAGGTGTTTGTATGAAAGCTGTGTGTAACGAAGTGTTCTTGCTGCAAGATAGGTTGCTCCCGCGTGTAGTGGCAGCGTGATGGCGCAACTAATCAGTAAGATGAAGATATATGTGTACATTCATTCATTGTAGTGTATACGTCAGCCAGATGGTAGTCTGGCATGTTAACAATGTGTTGTAGGGAATCAGGCTCAGAGCCCCAAACTCGACACGCGTGATTGGGAGAAGATAGAAGAACCAGCTGCAATGACGCACACGCTGCCGTTCTAACAACAACGGAAGGAGGTTCAACCTCCTTCCGTTGTTGGCTTTTGTGTCCCAGGCAACAGCCTACGCCTTACGCCACTGCATGATGCCGAGACCAATCAAAAGGAGTGCTATGACCAATAGTGCGATGCGGAGTGTCTCTTCGGTGAAGAAGTTGTCTGCTTCTGCAGTAGCGGCAAGCTGATTAGCAGCCGTAGCTGTTTCCTCTTCAGAAGTTGTTGCCCCTTCTTCGGTAGCACCATCTTCTACCTCTAGCTCCTGTTCACCTGTTTCCATTGCCGAGGCAATTGGATCCGTGACGGCACCAACAGCGTTTGCAACTGCATCCCTGCCCACTGCGGGCGCATCCGCGGTATATACTTCTGTAACTGACCTGTCGGTTTGAGTGTTTGGTGCGATTGGTGTGGGTGCCGATGTGTTAGGTGTATCGGTGCCTGCGTTACTCGTTGCAGCACTTCCGTCACTACCCTCTAGTGTGTCAGTGAGATCGTGCCAGGTTACACCAAGTACGGCCGGAATGGCATAGCTGGTTGCCCACAGACGTTCTTCTGCAGTGGCGTCTTGGTCTATGCCACCGTCGTTTGCTTGCTCACGGGCGAGATAGGTCAAAGGCGTGTTGCTCTCTTGTGCCCACTCTTCCGGGTTCTCGCCAAGAGCGTGAATTGCCTGGAGTACCCAACTCGTGGTGAACGGGTTGCTTGTGTTCGTATCGCCAAAGCTATTTCCCCAGCCGCCGTCGGCGTTCTGCTGTACGATGAGGTATGCGCGTGCCTTCATGAGTGCTGTTTCGACGCCAGGCACTGATTCGTAGGGAGTAAGGGCTTGTGTCCCAGCTGCAGTAAGGTCGATGTCGCTACCCCACCTGCCTGCTGCGTCTTGCTCTTTGAGTAGGTGTTCGATTACGGCCATCACTATGTCATCTTCTGTGTTGAACCCAGCGGCAGCTAGCACTATGAGGCCAAAGATGTCATCGTTTACCGCATCCGGGTCACCGATTTGCACGCCCCCGAATGAATCAATAATTGCGGTAATATGGTTAGTGTCTGTGCCGTCGTAGGGGCTTACGTCGAGCGCCATGAGTGCAAGTGCGCGGCGTTCATGGTCGGTAATGGTAAAGCCATCAGTGTCAGTGTTCTCAAGGTAGGCACGCACAGCTTCAGTGTCCGCGTCGCCCGCAACAAGCGCGAGTGCGGCCCAGTCGGTGTAGAGCGATGCACCGTAGGAGCCATCTGGTTCCTCGAATGAGGCGAGAAACTCCAGTGCGTCGGGTATGCTAAAGCTGTCGCGCTCCTCGTTCGTTTCGAGCACGGCGCCGCTACCGCCCCCGCGCTCTTCGCTAACGGTAAGTGGCACCGTTGGATAGTAAAAGTCTTCCGAAAGCCCCAAGAGGTATTCCCCGGTCTCACTGACTGTGAAGACTGCCGTGCCATCACTACCCACTACATGCGCTTCAAGCTCGGTTGGGTTCCAGGGGTCGTCCGGGCTCTCTTGCAGCAGCCCGATGGTGTAGCCGGAGACCGCTTCGTAGTCGCCAGTTGTTGGGTTATACTCCATAGCGGTTGCTGTGAAAGGGGCATCGACTGTGACACGTTCAGGTGCACCTACGGTGCGTGGAGCACCAAAAAACAGGTAGAGTTGGTCGCCGTCCTCCAAGAGGTATTGGTCGAGACCGATCGTCGGGTACTCGCCATTCACTGCATACTGCCACGAGCCACAGAGCTCACCCTCTCCTTCGACCTCGATGCAGTTGAGTAAGAATGACTCGAAACTCGCAAAGTACTGCAAATCGGCAATCTCGAATTCGTCGCTTGCTTCGTCGAGTTCGAGCAAGAGTGCCAGAGCACTTGCGGCCTCTATTTCAACATCGTCACCTCCGTTGTCTGGTGTCACCGTTACGTCGGATGCAAACCTGCTCGGCTCATCGAGGGTATCGGTTACTACGATACCCTCTTGCGTGCGTACGGTGAGGTTGACTGCATCTGGGTCTGCGCTACCACCGCCGGAACCTCCTCCGTCACTCCCGCTGTCGCCGGTGTTGCCGTCAGTATCACCCGCTTCATCACCACCGCCGGTGTCACCATCGTTGTTATCGTTGCCACCTTCGTCATCGCCGGTCTCACCCCCTGTGTCACTGTCAGAATTAGTGCAACTGAAGGCAGAAAAGCGCTCACAGACATCCTCCTTGATCTCGCCCGGGAGTGTTCGAGTATCTAAAAACTCCGCACTACGCAAGAGTGTGGGGCCTAGTAGCAGGATTGCTGCGTATACGACCGCAGCGCCAATGATGTAATGGTGTACCCTGCTTGTTTTCGTGTGTGTGGCTTTCATGATGTTGGTGTGGAGTGCAATGCACCCCGACTATTATCGATAAAGACTTTCTTCGTACCGCCAGACCAGAGAATCATCGGGCGTTACGAGCGTGTTCGATACACCACGTGTGGCGGGTGTGTCGTTTACGTAGAGAATCCAGTGACGCCCTGCTCGGGCTTCCTGGCCGCCGATAGCCTCAACAAAGAACCCAAGCCCGGGGAATTGGCTGCCGGAGAACGAAAATGTGCTCGAGGCCGCCTCAAGGGCCTGCATGGCGGAAAGAACCGTACCTTCGGTATATATCGGAATAAACACCATGTCTAGTTTACGCGGGCTGGAAGTCGTTCTGTTGTCAGGCTCCTCTTGCGCGGGCGTATTTACGGCCATTTGGCTTGTGAAGCGGGTGGGAATCGACGTCGATGTGGTGGTGTTTCCGACGTCGATATCGACGTCGGTTGTTACGTAGCTATCGACGTCGGTAGCGGACTTAGATGATGGCGCCGTGTTCGCATGCGGCTCCTGCTCTTGGGTAGGGTTGCCGGACTGCCATAGTGCGACGGTAGCGAGGAGAAGGCCGCCTGTGGTGAGTAGCGCTGCTTTTGTGTGTTTTGTATACATATAAACTCTGCCCAAAAGCAGAGTGTGTTATACACGTGCAGGTGTATACGGTGTCTGCTCGGACGCGCCCCGTTGTTGGGAAAAACACCACCTGAAGACCGGACTCGTCCCGCGCGAAACGCGCCAGGCATCACCGTTGCGGCACAGTGGAGGGTTAACACCTCACTTCCACAAGTAGATCACCCTATTGTACCCCAACACACAAACACCACAACTAGCGTTGTGGTGTTTGTGTGTTCTGTTCGGCTTCTTGTGTGAGAGAGTCATGCGTAGTTATGGGTGGAGCACGTACCTACAAACATATCAGAATATCTTGCTAAATGAGTAGATGGTGAAAAGCAAAAAACCTACAAACACGGCAAGCCATATCAACGCAGACCACAGTGCCCACGTACGACCCCTGTTCTGTATGTACACTGCAAGAAAGACCATCTCGATTACTATCGCAAGGACTACTGTGTATCCCAAGAAACCCATAATCTCACACTCAGTTATTATCAATACTACCCAAGCCGAGAAATATACTAAACAACGCGGTACGCTCTCTACTGGGCACGTTACGACTTGCGCCACTATTTTAGGCACTCCAAAGGAGTGCCTAAAATAGTGGAAGCCTGTGCGCGTGCCAGGAATTGAACCTGGGACCTCACGATTATCAGTCGAGCGCTCTAACCATCTGAGCTACACGCGCATTATGAACGTTGTTCTAGCTGATCAAGAAGAGCCTTCGTTGCCATAGTGATAGCCCGCTTATGTTCTACCCCAAACGCATAGGCACTACATGTGCCATGTCCATGCGTTGTGCTGTAGGTAAAACTATGAGCTCGCAATGGGCGTACACTAGTCTTGTAGAACTGCTCTTTCTTAATCCCAAGGGTATTCTGCCAGAATTTTTGCATTTTATCAATGTTCATACCTTCATAGAGGTGAAGTTGTATCCTAATCTTATTTTTACTGACGCCAAAACAGCAATCAATCCAGTGAAGAAATAGCCGCATTACTGCAGGATCGGTATTTGCAAGAGAGACTTGCGAGTCGTTTTTTTTGCCACCTTCTCCTAAATATAGCATGAGACCAGCAATCATAAGTTCATTTTTGTCTATATCTTGAAATCGTTTACACCATTTTGTATATTCGACCTGCTCCTGGGCTTTTTTCTTAGCACGCATTGTATTTCTGTATCGTTCTCGCGAGGCCTCACCTTTGCTCCACCCTGATCTACGGAGCTCTAATATCTGCTCATCTGACAACGGGTACTCTCTGAGCCAATATGACAATGTGCTTTTTGGTACGCGCAACTCTTGGGCGATTGCTGAGTAACTCATGTGTTTCTCGGTGCGGAGCCGGATAGCTTTGTTGCGCAATGCCTTTCTCATGTACAGTAGTGTACTACGTTATGCTACATGTGTGTAGATATGACATGTGTACAATTAGTGCCATTAGTTAGCTGTGCACAAAAAGGCGCATTGCGCCGTTTTGTTCCTGCTTTCTGATCCGTCCGCATGTTCGGGCGGAATGACCCCTGAAACCTTATGGTGAGAATCCTCTCTTTTGTTCCGTCCGATGTGCGAGTTGCACACCACTCATTCCTACTCGGTCTTTCCCGAGTGTATAGTGTGTACGGTTAAGGTATACACACTTACCTTCTTGTCCTCGATCGAGGGACAAGAATCGCCGTATTGTGTTTTGCTGTCGCAAATACACGTTCCATTTGGAATTAATCCACGAGCAGCTTCCGCTACCCGT
>JGI12210J13797_10148903_pt1 | contig 20240 bp, 13 predicted proteins | sample ElkSlonscriptome_3_FD_13797 | JGI IMG/M metagenome (IMG submission 13797)
GCGACGTCTTGTCCCGGTGTCCAGCCGGCCGTGTCCTCGACCATGGCGAGCGCCCTCCCTTCCGACTAGCTCTTGTCGAGCTTGCCCACGAGCGAGAGCGTGAAGTCCGCTCCCATGTACTTGAAGTGCGGCATCACCTCGATCTGACAGCGATACCAGCCCGCGTGCCCCGGCACGTCCTCGACCTTCACCTCGGTCGCCTGGAAGGGGCGCTTGGACTTGGTGATCTTGTCGACCTTCGGTCCGCTGCTGGTGTACTGCAGCAGCCACTTCTTCAGCTCGCGCGACAGCTCCGCGGCCGTCTTCCACGAGCCCAGGTTCTCGCGCTGGATCACCTTGATGTAGTGGGCCAGCCTGGTGATGATGAACATGTAGGGCAGCTGGGTGCCCAGCCGGAAGTTCAGCTCGGAGGCCTTGCCCTCGGGCGTGTCGCCGTAGGTGCGAGGCCGCTGGCAGGAGTTGGCCGAGAAGAACGCCGCGTTGTCGGAGTTCTTGCGGTAGGTGAGCCCGATGAAGCCCTCCTCCGACAGCTCGTACTCGCGGCGCTCGGTGAGCTGCACCTCGACCGGCAGCTTGGTCTGCAGGGTGCCCATCGCCTCGTACTGGTGGATGGGCAGGTCCTCGACCGCGCCGCCCGCGAGCGGCCCGATGATGTTCGGGCACCAGCGGTAGGCCGCGAACGACTCCGCCGCCCGCGAGGCCAGGGCGAACGACGCCGCGCCCCACAGGTAGTTGTCGTGCTGGTCGATCACGTCCTCGGTGAAGTCGAAGCCCTTCACCGGCTTGTGCTCGGAGTCGTAGGGCACGCGCAGCAGGTAGCGCGGCATGCACAGCCCCACGTAGCGCGAGTCCTCGCTGTCACGGAACGAGCGCCACCGCAGGTACTGCGGCGACTCGAACAGCGACTTGAGGTCGCGCAGCTTCGGCAGCTCTTCGAATGAGCCCTCGCCGAAGAACTGCGGCGCGGCGTTGGCCAGCAGCGGCGCGTGGGCCATGGCCGCGATCGAGGCCAGCTGGGTGAGCAGGCGAATGTCCTCGTGGCCCGCGTTGAAGTCCCAGCCGGTCACCATGGAGCCGAAGGGGTGGCCACCGAAGGTGCCGTACTCGGCCGAGTACACCGTGCGGTACAGGCCCGACTTGGTGATGTCGGACGAGTCCTCGAAGTCGTCGATGAGGCACTGCTTGGTGACGTCGAGCAGCTCCACCCGCACGTTCTCGCGCTGGTCGCTGTGGTCGACGAGGTAGCGGATGCTCCGCCACGTGCGCTCCAGATCCTGGAACTTCTCGTTGTGCAGCACCTCGTTGACCTGGTCGCAGATCTTCTGGTCGATCTGCGCGATCATCTGGTCGACGATGGCGCGCTCGATCTTGCCGTACTTCTCCTGGCCCTGGAGCAGCTCGCCCATGAACGCCTGGATGCCGCGCTTGGCGATCCGGTAGGCGTCCTCGTCGACGTGCTGGACCTGCGCCTCGCTGAGCAGCTCCTCCATCAGGGAGGAGGACTGCTCGGCCTCCTGGGTCGTGGCTCCTGGGGAGCTGGCCTGTTGCTCGCTCATGGTCAGTCACCCTCCTTGGGGGGGGCGGCGTCGCCCTCGTTGGTCTTCTCGTCCAGCCCCAGCTCCTTGAGCATCTGCCGGCGAGCGTTCTCGTCGGAGAGGATGGACTGGATGCGCTTGCGGAAGTTGCCCTTGTTGCCCAGCGGAGACTTCAGCGACGCCAGGGCATCCCGCAGCTCGAGCAGCTTCTGCAGCTCGGGCACCTGGGTCGCGATGCCGTCGGGCGTGAAGTCCCTGAGCGTCTTGAACTGGAGGTGCATCGGCAGCAGGCCCTGCTCCTCACCCGAGAGGCGGTCCTTCACGCTGATGTCCATGTTGAGGTCGAACGAGCTCATCACCTCGTTGAAGGTCTCCCGGTCGATCTTGACCGGCTCTCGCTCTTCGACGTCGAGTTCCTTGGGTCGGCCGGTGAGGTCTTGCATCACCAGCATCTTGAAGGGGAGCTCGACGTCTTCCTGCCCATCGACCTTCGATTTGTAGACGATGTTGATGCGCTCCTTTGGAGCTACAGAACCCTTCTTTGCCATTTCCTCTGCCTTTGTTTGTCCTTCGGAGCAGCTGCGGTGTCTTCGTCGGGCCGAGGTTTGCACGCCACGGCCATCGAGTCGAGGAACTCCTTGGCGGAGACCGGATCGGACGAGTCGAGCAACTCGCACAGCTCCTCGCGGAGCTGATCTCGCGCGCGTCGGGCCACGTCTGCCCGGTCGGTTCGCACCGGCCACAAGCGGTCGGCCTCGCCCCGACCGACCATGAGCGCCAGCAAGCGCTCGTCGGGCCGGCCGAGCACCAGCAAGGCCCGGTGGTTGCGCACCTCCCATAGTACCGCGCCCGGCTGGTGGCCACCGCTCATCGCATCGACGCTGGCGAGCAAGAACATCAGCTCGATGTCGGTGTGGGCCTCGCCCTCGAGCACCAGCGGCGCGCTCTGCTTGCGGCCGGGGGTCAACTCACACGCGCGCAGGATGGCCTCGGTGCCATAATATCGCCCATCGGCCTCGCCGTAGGTGCGCTCCAGCATCATCTTGGTCTTGACGATGCGCAACCGGTGCAGCTGGGCCTGGGAACGGATGGCCAGGTCCTTGGCCTCGGGCAGCGGCAGCGCCCGCACCAGCGCCTTGATCTCCTCGTGGCCGCGGCGGCGAGCCTTGCGAGCCACCCCGGCCAGCCGCGCCAGCTCCGAGGCCAGCGCGTGCGGCAGGCCGGCCAGGCACACCCCCTCGGCCGAGACCTCGTAGAACAGCCCCAGCGGGAACACCCGGCCCACGCTGTCGCTGCTGCCCACCAAGATCCCCACCAGCAGCGAGCGGGCCTCCTCGTTGCGGATCATGAAGCCCAAGGGGTCCTTGGGCAGCTCCAGGCCTCGCTCGGCCATGGCGTCGTTGGACCCCTGCAGCCAGTGTTCGAATGCGCGATAGGCCGGCGTGCCCGTGCCCACGGAGACGAAGTCTCCGAAGGCGGGCATCTTTCCGAACAGGCCGGCCGCGGTCATCAGTCCTTCCCGCAGCCGGGCCCGTCCACCATGATCGAGCGAGGCACGCGCAGCGCCTTGCTCCGGAACACCTTGAGGAAGTCGCGGCTGCCCTGCGGGCCGAAGAACGGCGAGGTCCCGCTGCTGGGGCGGAAGCGGATCTGCACCAGCCCCGCTCGCTCGTCGCCCATGTCCCACTGCACGGTGAAGGAGCGGCGGTCGGACGAGACCCGCTGCACGCCCTCCTCGAGCAGCCGGAACAGGCCCCAGTCGCCCTCGTGTATCAGGTCGGCCTCGACGCCAAAGGCCCGGCCCTCGAGCTTGGCCCCGTGGTCTCCCTCGCCCGGCCAGGTGACCGTGGTCCAATTCTCGGGCCCGTTGCGGTGCCGCACGACCTGCCCGTCGATGGTGAGCACCACCTCCTTGAGCTGGGGCGCGCCCTCGATGAGCACGTCGAAGTCCACCCCCAGTTCCAGCCCCCGCGTGAACATCGACAGGCTGAGCGCGTTGGCGGCGGAGAGGTAGTTGGCCACGCTGGGCCGGAACCGACCGAGCGTGCGAGAGCCTCGCTTGGCCAGCACGTACTTGTCGCCCTTGGGGATGACCGCGGTCTTGAGCACCGCGTCGTAGAACTGCCACAGCGTGCCCTTCTCCGGGTCGAAGTAGGCCGCGAAGTCATCCATGGACACGTCGACCCCGCTGTTGGCCTTGAAGGGGTAGCGACCGGCGATCTTGGTCTCGAAGACCTCCTGCACCTCGCCGCACCACTTGTTGGCCACGTCCCCGGCCACGCCCTTCTCGGTGAGCTTCCAGACCAGGTCGATGGGCGGCCACAAGATCCGCTCGAGCGTGGGCGCCCAGTTGCCCTGGGCCTCCACCCGCTGGAGCATCGACTTGAACGCCGACTGCGCGGCCTTGGCGTCCTTGGCCAGCTCGTCGGTCTCGGAGGGATCGTCCAGCCGCCGCTCCAGCGACGTGCGCAGGGTGGCCAGGTGCGCCTGGTACTCGTCGATGGGCACCGTCTCGGGCGGCGGCGGCGGGGCCCCCTCCGACGCCGGCGCCGGCGGGGTCTTGGGCGCCCCGAATTCCACCAGCCCCAAGAACGCGTAGGTCACGTCGAGGTCGGTCACCAGCAGCGCCCCCGCCGCGTCGCCCCCCTCCATGATCTTCTTGGCCGCCGACTCGGCCGCGAGCCGGCTCAGGCGCGGGTTGACCACCCGGCCCACCCGCAGCTTCTGCCGCACGCGACGGGCCGCGATGCGGGAGGTCTCCTCGGCCAGCCGCCCCCCGCCCAGGTCCCCCTCGGCCTCGGCGTCGAGGTCGACCAGCTGGGTGTTGTACTTCACGTGGTTGAACAGCAGCTTGTAGGGATCGCCGCGGGTCAGCTCGCTCAGCAGGCCCACCGCCCCCACGTAGTCCTCGGGCACGTTGGTCTCCACCGCGTCGATGAAGCTGCGCCACTCGAAGATGTACATCCGGAAGTACTCGGTCTGGATGGCCACCACCTCTTCGTCGCGAAGCAGCTCGGCTTCCTCGTCGTACTGCCCGATGACCCACTGGGCCTTGAGGAAGTCCTCGAGGCCCTCCTCGAACTTCTTCTTGACCTGCCCCTCGTAGCCCAGGCGCGTGAACGCGGGCCGGATCCGCAGCCCGCCGTTGGTGATCGACTTGGCCCCGACCATGTCGGTGAGCTTCATCGAGCGGCCCTGCACCGACTTCACCAGCGCGCGCGTGATGCTCTTGGTGCGATCGGACCGGTTGAGCACCTGCTGCACCCGCTTCACCAGCGTGGTGTCGCGCTCGAAGGCCAGCACCGGCTGCTCGGAGAGGATGCCGACGTACGCGTCGGCGATGGCCGACATGGTGCTGAGCGTGGAGGCGTCGCCCGACTCGCGCAGGGGCTTGGCCCACCGATCGGCCAGGTACTCCACCACCCACGCGCGCTCCTCCTCGACCAGGCCCGGCTCGCCCTCGGCGGCGGGGCCGGTGACCAGCAGGTACAGGCGCAGGCGCTTGAAGTAGTCGTCGTACGCGTCGTCGTCGGGCGCCTCGGAATCCCCGTGGACGGCGAGGAACTTGTCCATCGCGGCCAGGTCGCTCTCGATGAGCGGCATGAGCAGCTCGTTGCGCACCGAGGCGGCGTACACGTCGCGGAGGTGCGGGTAGAGCGTCTCGCCCTGGTACATGCCCATCGTCATGCTCCAGGGCTCGCCGTCCTCGCGGTGCTCGGCCAGCGTCACCATCAGCTCGCGCAGCGTCTCGAGGCTCTCCAGCGGGATCACGTCGACCGAGTCCGCGCTCACGTGCTGCTCGACGTAGGCCACGCCCAGCTCGCCCTCGGCGATGAGGTCGCGGTTCTCCTTGAACGACATCAAGGGCAGCCACACCAGCACCATGGCGGCCAGCAGCCCCAGCGCCCCGAAGATGTTCACCCACAGCTTCTGCCGGCGGGTGCGCTCCTGGCTGCGGCCGGCGATGTGGTGGTCGGGGAAGATGACGCGCGTGAACAGCTCCCCGAGGAAGTAGCTCTTGGCGTCCATCGGGGTGATGGCGAACTCCTCGGCCGCGGGCCGAAACCCGAACGCCGACGCCACCGTGCTCATGATGCGGTCGCGGGGCTTGCCCTCCTGCGTGCCGCTGGACCAGTACACGCCGCGCACCACGGGGGTCTCGTGGAAGGCGTCTTCTACCGAGACCTCCTGGACGAAGCGAGCGAGCGAGTCGCGCAGCGACGCGAAGTGCTGCGGGAACCCGTAGATCTTGTCGCGCAGCTCCAGCCGCGGCTCGTCGACCAGCCGCCGCAGCGTGCGCTGCTCGAGCAGCGAGACCAGCTCGTCGAAGTGCTTGGTGCACTGCCCCGCGAGGTTGGCTTGGTTGCGCGCGGGCAGGGTGTAGCCCCAGATCTGCTTGCGCTGGTCGTCGTCGAGATCGCTGAACATCTCGCGGAAGCCCGGCAGCAGGTCGCACTTGGTCACGATGACGTAGACCGGCGCGACCACCCCGAGCCGATCCTGGAGCTCGTCGACGCGGCCCCGGATCTCGCGCGCGAGCTGGGAGGCGTCTTGGGGGCTGCCCGAGGCCAGATCGACGGCGCTGATCGTGGCCATGATGCCGTTGATCGGCCGGCGGCTGCGGTAGCGCTTGAGCAGGTCGAGGAACGCGAACCACTCGTCGCGGTCGCCATCCTCGGAGGTGTAGCGCCCCGCCGTGTCGAGGATGACCGCCTCGCGGGTCATCCACCACTCGCAGTTGCGCGTGCCGCCCACGCCCCGCACGCTCACGTCGCCCCGCGACGAGCGGAACGGGAACTGCAAGCCGGACTTGCGCAGCGCGGTGCTCTTGCCCGCGCCGGGCCGGCCCACGATCACGTACCAGGGCAGGGAGTACAGCGCCTGCGAGGCGCCGCGCGAGCCCAGGCGCGAGGCCTTGAGCGAGCTGATGGCCTGCTCGAACTCGCCCTGGAGCGCGACGATGTCCTCTTGGCGGTCGGGGCGGGCCGACTTGGCCTCGCGCTCGGCCTGGGCCTTGAGCGCCTTCTCGATCTCACGCGAGGCGCGACGGGCCCGGATCTCCTTGACGATCACCCACGTCACCAGCGCGACCACGATGACCGAGGTGGCGACGATGGGGATCCACAGCGGGAACTCGAGGAACCACCACGACACCCACAGGATCGCGATGAGGAAGGTGGAGAGGATGTACTTGAGCATCAGCTCGCCCCTCCCGCGCCCGCGATCATGGTGTCGAGCAGCTGCTGGCAGTGCGTGACGAGGTCCGTGCTCAGCATCTCCAGCGAGATCCGGAGCACCAGCCAGAAGCACGCCGCGAACAGCAGCGAGAACAGGCTGGCCCACAGCAGCACGAAGTCGAGGTTCCAGCCCGCGGTCGACTCCGACGGCGGATCGGGGTGCCGGGACAGCGCCTCGAGCTTCAGCAGCGGGCCCAGCCCGTCGCGGACGCGCCGGCGCACGATCTCCAGCTCGCGCTCGCCCCCTCGCACCGCGTAGCGGCCCTCGAAGCCCAGCTGCAGGCCGGTGTGGTAGACCACCAGCGCCTCCACCCGGGCCGGATCGGCCAGGATCCGATCGAGGCGCATGAAGTAGCCGTCACCGGCCACGTTCTCGGCGAAGTAGTAGAGCTGCAGCGGCTGCTGGTGCCAGTACTCCGCCAGCGCCGAGGGCTCGCGCTGGGCGAACTCGTCGGCCAGCGCCACCAAGGCGTAGGTGATGTCGGCCACGTCGCTCTCCGCCATGCCCGAGTCCCGCCCCCGCGCGATGCACTCGTCGACCCGCTCCTTGACCTGGGTGTAGACGACCTCGGCCGCCGCACCCTTGGGCGCGTTGCGAATCTGGATCACCGCATTGAAGGCATCCTTGGTGACCTCGCTGACGCGGTTCATGGATTCCTCTTCGCCTCATCCGGGACGGCCATCAGCTCGATGGTCGCACGAGTGGGATCGAAGGGAGGCGGCAAGTAGATGGCGATCGTCTTCTCGTCGACGATTTCCTTCCAGTAGTCGTGGCGCGTGTCGACCAAGAAGTAGACGGAGCGAGAGCGCACGGGCACCTGCGCCGGCGGACGGTGCGCAGCCTTCAGCGGCGCGCCCGGGATCGCGGATCGCACGATCTTGGGGATCTGCTTCCAGGACGCGACCTTGGACAGCTGCGGGATGCGGTTGGCGACGTCCTGCTCGGCCGCGTCGGTCTCGACCGCGAGCACGAACGTGGCGCAGTCCAGCAGCCGCGGGTCCTTGAGCACGCCGATCCACATGCCGTCGGATCTCGCCTCGAGGGGCACCACGATGACGTGCTCGCGAAGCGCGAGATCGAGCAAGCGGCGGATCTTGCGACACAGCTCTTCGAAGGTCTTGCGCAGGTCGAGGTACTCGTAGAGCGGCAGCTCCTCCGGCGCGATCTCCGACGAGAAGGTCGCCAGCGCGCCCGCCATCTGCGACAGCTCACGGTAGAGCGTATAGAGGTCGGTCTCGGGCGCCTCGGAGATGTTGCGCAGGACGGGGATGTACGCGTTGATGGCGCTGATCTGGAGGTAGCGCGTGACGTCTTGGGCGGTGAACTCCACCCGCGCCAGATCGACCTGCCGCAGCGCACGAACGAGCGCGCGCCGCTTGGTGATGGCCAGGCTCAGCACGTCGCGCAACCAACGGGTGACCGCCGGCGCAGCCCGAAGCTGCAGCGCCGGCGCCACGTAGTCCTCGACCAGTTCGAACGCCCCACCCTCGCCGCGGCGGATCTCCGCGATCTTGATGGCGTCGAAGCCCTCGCGCTCCTCCTTGCCGAACAGCACGAACGGGCGCGGCCGCGCGAAGGTGACCTGCGCCTCGCTCTCGGCCGTGACCAGGTCGACCACGTCGCGCGTGAAGCAGCCGTAGCGCGTGACCCGGCCCGGGTTGCCCTCGTCTTCGGGGAGGATGTAGTTCTGCCCGCCCTCGCTGCCCTTGGCCACCGCGAGGTGCACCTCGACCACCGCCGCGGTCGCGGCGAAGTGCTCGGCGATGCTGCGCGGCGCAGGTATGGAAGGATCGCCCTCGGGGAGGTCGAGGATCGTCCCGTTGGGCAGGATGCCCTGGATCTCATCGAGCTGGAACTGGCCGGTCTTGACCGCCGCCTCGTTGATCCCGAGACGAGCGAAGCCCCACCCCTTGGGGTTGGGCCACAGCGACCGAGCATGGATGGATTGCTCGAGGTACAGATCGTGCTGCTGGAGGTGCTGAGGGCACACGAGCATGCCCTCCCCCCACACCACGCGATCCGCCACGGGCTTCACCATTGAGCAGGCTCCGGCTCGAGCATCGGCCGACGCGGCCGGGGCATCATCACGCTCGTCGGGCGCGACTGGGCTTGGGCTTGGGCCTGGGCTCGGTGCTCACGGCTGCCGTACTGCATGCTGCGACGCAGGTGGGTCTGGAGCTTCTTCCGAGCGTGGAACAGGCGGCTCATGACGGTGCCGGGGGGGCAGTCGACTTCTTCGGCCATCTCGGCATACGTCATACCCTCCGTCTCGCGCATGAGGAATAGCTCGCGGTGATTTGGGGACAGCGCGCTGAAACCCTCGCGCAGCAGGGTGCGCAGCTCTTGGGTCTCACAGGCGTACAGGGGCTCGTACTCCGGGTTGGCGGGCGCGGCCACCTCGGCCAGCGTCTCGCCGCCGACCTGAACGGCCGTTCGGCGCTTGCGAAGCTCGTCGAGGCAGAGGTTGGTGACGATACGACGGATCCAGCCCGCCGGATCCTTCTTGTCTTCGAGCTTGTTCAGGTGCCGAAGCACGCGCAGAAACGCCTCCTGCGCCATGTCGCGGGCGGCCTCCTCGTCGCGGAGGATCTTGAACGCCTGCATGAACACCATGTGGTGAAACTTGCGATAGATGGGGTCGAGCGAAGGCGTATCCACGGCGAGATCCTCTCGTTCCGAGATTCGGCGCCCGCCCCCGCGAGCGCCCGAACCCCCGAGCGCTATGGGAGACGCCGGCCGCTCGGCGATGTCTCGGGCTTTCTTCGCCTTGCTATTCAATTTTTTTCGGGGCCCCAAAACCCCCTGGAAGCGGGTTTACGTACCCCCGCCGCACCAGATGCGCTCGCGCTTACGCCTGCTTCGGCGGCCGTTCCCCGCCCGCCCCCGCCCGCTCGATGGCCGCGCCCGAGGGACGATCTCGCGCGCCGCTCGATGCCGGGCATTCAACTGTCACAATCACGGATGCAGACGCGAGCCGGTCCACCGAAAGAATTGTTCGACGCCGGGCTCGGGTATCCTCATGGTTGATTCCGATGGGGAACGATCTACCACCTCCTCCGACATCGATGACCACGGCCGCGGCGTCCTATGGGGACCTGGTCTGTGGCCTCACGGCGGTCGTGCCCCCCACCCCCTTCGTGGGCGAGGTGGGCAACCCGGCCGACGCGGTGGCCATGGGGTTGATCACCGGCATCTTGTCGACGGCGGGCGTGCCCACCACCGGCATCCCCACCGTGAAGGTCAACGGCAATCCGGTGGGGACCGTCACCGATCTCGCCACCACCCTGCCCGGCGCGGTGCCTCCGAGGGTGGCGCAGATGCTGCTGGGCAGCCCGGTCGCTCGCATCGCGGGCCAGGCGATGACCTTCCAGCTCGGGCCGGCCCACGTCACGCCCACCAGCGCCATGGTGAACATGGGGGGCACGCAGGAGATCTTGCGGGTCCAGGGCACGCCGCCCACCCCGGAGATGCTCGAGCTGATGAGCGACCCCGCGGCGATGGGCGAGGCGCTGATGGCCGAGCTGCGCACGGCGATCCCCGATCGCACGGACTTCGGCGAGGCCTCCACGCTGGCCGAGGTGCTCGCGGGCTGCTCGATGGCGCGGCACCTCGACATGGCGCCCGGCGAGTACGAGGTGCTGGTGGGCGACCCGGTCGACGTGGTCACCGGCTCGGTGGTGATCCGCTCCACCGACTACGAGCGAGGGGTGCCCGCCCTGCGGCTGCGCCGGCGCTACGACTCGCGCCGCAGCGATCGCTGCTCGTCGCTGGGCTACGGGTGGTGCCACGAGCTGGAGCAGCAGGTGTACTTCGAGGTGGGCCGCGTGGTGCTGCGCGACGGCGACGGCCGCGAGAAGGAGTTCGACACCTCCCACCTGTCCAAGCAGGTCTCGCGCCCCGGCGACGTGCTCGCCGACGCCACGGGCCGCTACCGCCTGGTCTGCGTGGCCGAGCGGCAGTGGGAGCTTTCGGACGGCGAGACCACCCGCTACTTCGGCCCCGTCGAGGGCGAGCGCGAGGCCGAGCGCGAGCGCGGCGTGTCCCGCCTGCTGCGGGTGGCGGTGCCGGCCAGCAACACGGTCACCGAGTGCGTGTACGAGCGCGGCGCGCTGGTCGAGGTGCTCGTCGACGGCAGCGGCGTGCTGCGCTTCGAACACGCCGACGGGCTGCTGCGCCGGGTGTACGCGGTGGGCAGCGGCGGCGACCTGCTGCAGGCCCGCTACGAGTACTCGGCCGAGCGCGACCTGCTGCGGGTGTTCGACGCCCACGGCCGCGCCCGCGAGTACGACTACGTCGACCACCTGCTCATCCGCGACACCAACCGCGAGGGCGGCAGCTTCCGCTACGGCTACGACGGGGTCGGCTGCCGGGCCCGCTGCACCCGGGCGTGGGGCGACGGCGGCTACCTGTCGCGCTCGCTGGAGTACGACCCGCAGGGCCGGGTGACCCTGGTGCACGACAGCTACGGGCAGGCCACCGTGTACCGCTACAACCCGGCCGGGCTGGTCACGCGGATCGACACGCCCGACGGGGCCCACCGCACGCTCCGCTACGATCGCCGGCTGCGGCTGGTGCACAGCACGTGGTCCGACGGCACCCAGGAGACCGCCGCCTACGATCGCAGCGGGCGGGTGGTGCACCAGACCCGGCGCGACGGCTCGAGCACCGAGCTGAAGTACGCCCCCGACGGGCGGCTGGCCGAGGCCACCGACGCCCAGGGCGGGCGGTGGGGCTACACCTACGACGAGCGCGGCCACCTGCGCCGGGTGGAGGACCCGGCCGGCCACGCGATCCGCTTCGACTACGATCGGCGCGGGGGCATGTGCCGGGTGACCGAGGCCACCGGGCACCAGCAGTTCATCCGGCTCAACGAGCGCGGGCAGATCGTGGAGATGCCGCGGGCCACGGGCGGGCGGGTGGCCTACTCCTACGACGACGACGGCCGCCTGAGCGCCGCGCGGGATTCCGAGGATCGCCTCAGCCGCTGGCAGTACGACCCGCAGGGCCGGCTCCAGCACCGCGACGGGCCCACCACCCGCACCACATGGGAGCGCAACGCCGAGGGCCGGGTGGTCGCGGTGCAGCACGGTACCCACCGCACCACGATCGAGCGCGATGCGTTCGGGCTGGTGCGGCAGCTCCGGCTGCCCGAGCAGCGGATCCGCTACGCGGTCGACACCGAGGGACGGCTGCTGCGGGCCGAGGACGCCGAGGAGGGCACCGAGCGGCTGAAGCTCGAGCGCGCCGAGGACGGTCGCGTGGAGGCGTGGCAGGCCCCCGCGACCGGCCGCTGCGAGCTGCGTCGGCAGGCGCTGTCGTCTCGGATCGTCGGCCTGTCGCTGGGCGATCGCACGATCGACATCGACTGGAACGAGGCCGGCCGGATCGCCGCGGTGCGCGGCAGCGACGGTCGCACGTGCCGCTACACCTACCGCCCCGACGGGCTGCTGATGGAGGCGCACAGCGAGCGGATCGCGTGCACCTTCGAACGCGAGCCGCGGGGGGCGATCTGCCGGCAGCGCTGGGGCGAGGTGGTCATCGAGGGCCTCCATCCCGACCACCGCGGCCGGCGAGCGGGTCTGCGCATGGGCGATCTCCGGGTCTCGTACCTGCGGGGGCCCGGGGGCACGGTGGAAGACGTGGCGGTGCTGAGCGGGACCGACGACGGACCGAGCCTCGATGCCGCCTCGACGGCGAAGGAAGGCTCGGCCGCCGTCGCGCCCGAGCCAGCCCGGTACGACGCCCGAGATGCCCTGTGGCGCCCGCTGTCGCGCCGCGGAGCCGAGCACCAGGTGTGGGACGAAGGGCAGTGCGTGGTGCTCGACGGCCAGCCACGGGTCCACCACCCCGACGAGGACCGCCTGATGTTCGTGGTGAGCGCCACGGGCTCGGTCCAGGCCGTCGACGCGGACGGGCTCGACCATCATCGGCCCCCGCCGCGCGCTCCCCTCGACGAGGCCCATGCTCACGCCTTCCCCGCACCCCTCCCCGAGAATGCGGAAAGAGCGCTGCCGACCCCCTCCCAGCTGCTCGGTGAGATGTTAGGCTACCGAGCCTGGAATCCCGACGTACGACCCCTTCCGGGCCGAGCGCCCTGGGACCCCGACGCATGGGAGCCGCGGATCGACTCGCCCGCGCCCGACGTGGGTCGCCTGGACCCGACCACCATCCTTCGGGCGTTGGGGTCTCCGCATCCTCCTCCGAAGCTGGCAATCTGACTCCGAGCCCTGCCATGACCCGACTCCTGCCCTCGCGCCCCGTCACGAAGCCCCCGGAGTCTCCGTCACTCGTTGCAAGAGTGGGGACGCGCGCCATTTCCGCTTTGGTTGCGGGGTTGATGGCGGTGGCGGTGCCCCTCCCGGCGATGGCCGGCCCCGCCGAGATCGACACCAACTACCAAGGTCCAGACGCCACGAGCGGCTCGGCCCGCGCGCTGACCCAGCAGGGGCAGGCCAGCTTCGACGCGGGCGACTACCGGGGCGCGGCCCTGGCCTGGCAGAAGATCCTCGACATCCTCCCGGAGAACGCCCTCAACCGCGCGGAGCGGGAGAACGCGCTGCTCATCGCGCTCGAGGCGTACAAGCACGCGTTCCGCCGGGCGTCGCTCGAGCGTGGCTCGGTCACCACCGAAGACGTCGAGCTGCTGCGCGAGGGCCTCGCGCTGTGCGACGCCTACACCAAGGAGGTCTCGCGGGTGCACGGGCCGGGCGGGGTCAGCCCGGCGGTGGTGGAGTCGCGGGTGGAGCTGGAGGGCATGCTCCAGGGCTCGCGGCCCACCGAGGCGCGCACGCCCGCCATCATCCCCGTCGCCTCCGACACCATGCTCGAGCGCAACGTGGTGGGGCGCGGCCCCTCGGGCAACGGCCTCATCGCGGCGGGCTCGGCCAGCATCGTGGTGGGCCTGGCGATGATGCCGCTGGTGATCATCGGGGCGAAGAACGCCAAGGAAGCCGAGGCCGACATCCAGGACGCGATGTCGATGGACGACGCGTCGGCGCAGTCCGACGCCGAGGATCGCAAGCGCACGGGCAACGCGATGATCATCTCCGGCTCGGTGCTGATGGGCGTGCTCACCATTGGCGGGGCCACCATGCTGGGCATCGGGATCCGCCGGCGCATCCGCTACACCGCCTTCGCGCCCGTGATGGGGCCGCGCTACGTCGGGCTGTCGCTCCGACACCGCTTCTGAGACCTCCATGGATTCCCCGCGCCGACGAGAGGACACCTCTCCCCCCATCCTCCCGGCCGAAGATCTGTCGGGGGTGTTCGAGGCGCCGGGGCTGGGCGACAACCTGGTGGGCACGATCGTCGCGGGCCGCTACACGGTCACGCAGCTGATCGGCAGCGGCGGCATGGGCTGCGTGTACCAGGCGTTCGACGCGGCCGAGCAGCAGGACATCGCGCTCAAGGTCCTCAAGAACGACCGGATCGATTCCAGCCAGAACGTGCAGCGCTTCATGCAAGAGGCGCGGGTGATGTCGATGCTCACCCACCCCAACGTGGTGCGGCTCATCGACTTCGGCCAAGACGAGAACGGGGTGCTGTACCTGGCCATGGAGCGGCTGCAGGGCACCGATCTGGCCGACTACCTCACCGAGCAACGCCGCCTGCAGTGGCCGGAGGTCAGCGACATCGCGCTGCAGCTGGTGCGGGGGCTGGCCGTGGCCCACGAGCGCGGCATCGTGCACCGCGACCTCAAGCCGGAGAACGTGTACCTCTCGCCCGGGCGCCCGGGCGGCCCCCACCAGGTGAAGCTGCTGGACTTCGGCATCGCCAAGGTGCTGACCACCCACCACTCCAAGCTCACCACGGAGGGCTCGGTGTTCGGCACGGCGCGCTACATGTCGCCCGAGCAGGCCAGCGGCGAGCCGGTCGATGCCCGCTCCGACGTCTACGGGGTGGGCATCCTGCTGTACGAGATGCTCACCGGTCGGCCGCCCTTCACCGGCGACGACTTCATGCGCACGGCGCATCAGCACGTGTCCGAGCCGCCCCGGCCGCTGTCGCACGCCGCCCCCGAGCAGGTCTTCCTGCCCACCGTGGAGGAGCTGGTGATGCGGGCGCTGGCCAAGGCCAAGTCCGATCGCTACGGCTCGATGTCCGACTTCGAGGCCGCCATCCAGGCCACGCTCTTCGACGCCGACTCCACCATGGCGATGGTGCTGCCGCAGCGGCCTCCGACCCCTCCCGCCCCCAGCGGCGGCGAGGAGGGCTTCGAGCAGACCGTCATCAAGAGCCTGGCCGACATCGAGCCGCCCTCGCCCCACCACCCCATCCCCGAGCTGAGCCCGCCGCCGCGGCGCTCCGCTCCTCGCCCGCCCTCGCTGCCGCCGCCGATCGTCGCGTCGCGCAGCGCCCGGGTGGTCGCGCCCTCGCCCGCCCGGCGGCCCGCTCCGCCGCCCGCCCGGCGGCCCGCTCCGCCGCCCGACCCGGAGGAAGGCTTCGAGCAGACCGTCATCAAGAGCATACCCACCGGCTCGTTCGGGACCGTGCCGCCGCCGGTGCTCGAGGACGTCGACCGCACGATGATCCGCAGCTCGCCCGCGCACGCCGTGCCCTCGGCGGTGCCCGTCGATCCCACCGTGGCGATCCACCGCCCCGATCCGGCCGCGGTGGGCGGCACGATGGTGGTGCGCTCGCCGTTCGAGCCGCCCTCGCTGCCCGACCTCGACGACGACCTCCGGACCAGCGTGCACGTGTCGCCGCACGGCATGATGCCTCCGCCCGCGCTGCCGCCTCCGTCGATCGACGCGTTCGACCCGCCGGGCGCGATGCCTCCGCCGGCCATGCCCTCGCCCGGCGGGACGTCGCCCGGCGTGGTGGCGCGCGGCGGGACATCGCCCGGCGAGAGGGTGGTGATGCCCAGCGGGATGTCGGCCGGCGGCATGCCGCCCGGGGCGGTGCCGCCTCCGTCCATCCAGTCCCACGGCTCGGGGCATGCCCCGGGCGGTCAGCGTCCGCCTCCCGCCATCCGTGCGGCGCCCTTCGCCTCTGCCCCGGGCCGAGCGTTCGTCTCCGAGACGCCGCCGGGGCAGTTCGGCCCCTCCGTCGCGGGCCCCGCGGGGCCGATGTTCCAGAACCAAGAGCGCCCGGTGTTCGCCAGCGAGCAGAACGCCGGGCTCATGGCCAACCACCTCGCGCCCCAGCGGCTGGCGTCTCCCGCCGCCCACGGCGACAAGGAGCTGAGCCCGGAGGAGGCCTTCCGCACCCCGTTCGGCGCCGCCCCGTGGGCCCAGACCGAGGAGACCGGCACCGTCAACGAGAACTCCGGCCACTACGACGGCGAGTTCCTGCTGCGCCCGCCCGACCGCGAGATCTCGCGCAACCTGCTGGTGGCGGTGGTGATCATCAGCATGCTCGGGCTGGCCGCGCTCTCGTTCGTGCTGTGGACGATGTTCCGGGAGGAGCCCGGCGCGTCGGTCGACGAGCCCCACCCGGCCACGATGGCGGGGCAGCCCCGGCCCGCGTTCTCGCCCGACAAGATCGAGCCCGAGCAGCCCAAGTTCCCCGAGATCGAAGACGACGACTTCGAACAGCCGGAACCGCGCGGGCGCACCACGCCCGCCCCCAAGGTGGTGGCGTCGCTGTCCAAGCAGCAGATCGACGACGGGTTCGATCGAGCGCGCGCCGCCATCGACGCGTGCGCCAAGGATCATGGAGCCATCAAGGGGACGTCGTACCAGGTGTCCTTCGACGTGGTAGACAAGCGAGCACGCAACGCCAAGGTGCAGCCTCCCCATAACCTGACCCCCCTGGGCAGGTGTGTCGCGACGGCCGTCAACACCCATGCCAGCTTCGCCCAATCCAAGCAGCCGTCGCTCGCGGTCACGCGGAAGATCCCCTTCTAGCCGGCCGGCCCGGCCCGCCGTGCGCCGTGCGCCGTGGCCCGCCCTCCGCCGGGCCGTGGTCATGCTCGGGCTCGGGCTGGGCCTCACCGCCTGTGCCCCTCGCGAGTACCTCACCCCGCGGGGGCTGGCCGACATCCAGGCGCGCGACCCCAGCCTGCAGATGATCCGGGTCTACGCCTCGGCCAAGTTCATCGCGGTCTACTCGCGGGGGCTGGGCGAGGCCTACGACATCGAGCGGCGCCAGGGCGCGGTGGTCAACACCTTCGAGGCCCGCCGCATCGAGATCCCCATCACGCGGAAGCTGCTCGGGGCCATCCTCGAGCTCGAGCGCCGCAACGACCGGCTGCTCGTCTGGGTGTCGTTCGACTCCGAGTGCCGGGAGCAATCCTGCGCGTTCGCCTTCATCGAGACCGAGGACGGGCTGTACCGCCTGTACCAGACCCCCGTCATCGAGAACTACGCCGAGCCCTTCGTCTATCGCAAGCGGATCTCACGGCGCAAGCGCATGAAGAAGACCAAGGTGTTCTCGCGCTCGCGCTCCGAGCCGGTCTACTTCACCACCCGGGGCATCACCGCCTCGGTGGCCCTCGAGATCAAGAAGCAAGAGCGGGTCGAGGTGGAGACGATCACGGTCGACAACAAGGGCGTGCCCGGCGAGATCATCGTCGACCCGGAGGCCAACCCGTGACGATTCCTCACCGATCTGGGGCCCGGCCCCGCTGGGCTCGCCTCGCGATCCCGGCGCTTGCCCTGCTGCTGCTGCCCGCGTGCGCCCGCCGCTTCAAGCTCGCCGACGTCGACCTCGAGGAGGCGCGCGAGTCCAACGCGCTGGGCGATCTGCGGGTCTTCCCCAGCAACCGCACGATCACCAACTACGACGAGCCCGCCGCGCGCACGGTCACGGTAGACCGCACGATCCGGCAGCGCTCTCGCCGGGAGCGGCGGCCTCGGATCCTGGGGCGCAACACCAGCGGCGCGATCATCTCCGAGGACCTGCTCAACGGCCAGAAGCTCTTGTGGATCACGTTCGACCGCAACTGCGCCACGCCCGAGTGCGCCTACGGGTTCGTGCAGGTGGAGGACATGCGCTACCTGCTGGTGCACGTGCCCGAGCGCGAGGGCTTCGCGCCGCCGCGTTCGTACCGCAGCCTCCGGCTGAAGCGGCACAAGCTCAAGAAGGGCCACCTGCGCTCGCTGTCGGAGGCCAACCAGGTCTACCGGCTCGAGCGCAAGCGGCGGGTCCCGGTGGTGTTCCTCGAGGTCAAGCGCGCCAACCAAGACCGCGTGCGAGAGCGAAGGGAACGCGAGTCCGGGGTGTAAGGAGGGCCGCGGGGCGGGCAGCTCCCGGGTTCGTGGGGATCCGGGGCTGACCATCCGGGGCGTGGCCCTTACAATCGCCGCCCATGGGACGACGCGTGCGATGGCTGCTGCTTCCGCTGGCTCTGGCCGGCTCGGCCTGTGACGACTCCACGCCCGAGCCCAGCGAGCCCGCCGCCGAGCCCGAGGCGCCGGCCGAGGAGAAGGCGCCGGCGACCGACGAGGGCGACGACGAGGCGATCGCGGTGGAGGGCGAGTTGCCCACCGAGCCGGTGGTGCGTCTGGTGGAGCCCGGCGGGAAGACGCCGCAGACCCTGGCCGCCCGCGCCCCCGGGCCCGACCGCCGGATCGTGGTCGAGGTGAAGATCACCGAGGGCAAGAAGAAGACGCTGCACCTGCCGATCACCCGCATCGCGGCCGACGTGGCGCTCGAGTCGATCGGCGACGAGGGCTCCACGTATCGCTGGAGCCCGCGCCAGACCACGGTGCTCGCCAACGAGGGCGTGGACCCGGAGTTCCTCACCGCGTTCGAATCGGCGCTCGCGCCCGATCCCACCCCCACCGCCCGGCCGCTCGAGACCGATCGCTTCGACGTGGTCACCGCGCTCGACTGGCCCGGCGCAGGCAACCCCCACGCGGGCACGGTGGGCACGGCCCAGCGGCTCGCGCTCGCTCACCTCGCGCTGCCCGTGCCCCAGCTCGAGCTGGGCGAGGGGGCCAGCTGGCAGATCAACCGCCGGGTCGATCTGTTCGGCATCCCCGCGTGGCAGACCCTCGACTGCACCGCCACGCGGATCGTGGGCGACGAGCTGGAGGTCGACGCCGACGTCACCTACCGCATGATCGACGGCGAGCCGATCGAGGGGAAGCCGCTGGGCCTCGACGGCGTGCGGGGGCTGACCGGCCAGGGCAAGCTGCACGCCCGCTACCACCTGCCCTCGGCCACCCCGCGCGACATGCAGCTGCTGGGGCGGCTGGACGTGGTGACGGCCCAGGCCAAGCCCAAGCGCTTCGGGTTCGAGGTGCGCGCCGACGAGGACTACCGCGCCAACCCCGACCCGCGGGTGAAGCTCGAGGGCAAGGCCACCCAGGGCGGGCTGCTCATCGGCAAGGCGCCGGCCGGCACCGAGGTGTGGTTCAACAAGCGGCGGGTGAAGGTCTCCGACGAGGGCGACTTCGTGATCGGCTTCGGGCGCGACGCTCCGCCCCGGGCGCTGCTGGCGTTCTCGTTCGACGGCGGGCCCAACGAGCGGCACACGCTGCACGTGGAGGACCGTACGTTCGAGCCCGAGACCATCGATGGGCTGCCGCCCGAGATGGTCGAGCTCGACAAGGAGACCCGGCGCGACCTCGGCAAGTCGCGCACGCAGATCAAGAAGGTCCGCAACAAGGCCAGCGACGTGCCCTACTACGCCGGCGGCTTCCGCTGGCCGGCCAAGGGCAAGATCACCTCCACCTACGGGCGCAAGCGGATCCTCAACGGCGAAGACCGCGGGCCGCACTGGGGCGTGGACCTCGGCGCGCGGGTGGGCGGCAAGGTCAAGGCGCCCGCGGGCGGGGTGGTGGTGCTCGCCGAGAACGACGTGCCGCTGTCGGGCAACCTCATCATCCTCGACCACGGGCACGGGCTGACCTCGTCGTTCCTCCACCTCGACAAGATCAAGGTGAAGGTGGGCGACGAGGTGAAGGCCGGGCAGCTGATCGGCACCATCGGCAACACCGGGCGCTCGACCGGGCCGCACCTCGACTGGCGCATGAACCTGTTCGACACCCGGATCGATCCGCAGACCCTGGTGCCCCCCAAGCCCTAGCCGCCCTCGCGCGGGTCGATGTCCAGCTCGGGGTAGCGGCGGAAGATGCCGTGCTCGTTGAAGGGCAGGCAGCGGGGCGAGGCGCGGTAGGCCGCGATGCGCGGGAGCTGGTCGACGCGCTCGCGCAGGGCGATGAGCCCCGGGATGCTGGGCCCCACCGCGGCCAGGCCCCGCGGGAACGCATAGGCCAGCCCGTGCAGCACCTGGGCCATGGAGAGATCGACGTAGCTGGTCGCGTCGCCGACCAGGTGCTCGGGCCCGGCCGGGTTCGCCTGGAGCACGGCCTCGAAGTAGCCGAGGAACTTGGGCAGCCGGTGGCGCACGAGCTGCTCGGCGGCGCGCCGGGCCTCGGGCCGCTGGTCCTCGTAGGTCTCGCCGGTGGCCAGCGGGTGGTGGGTGTCGTGGATCTCGGCCACCAGGTCGACCAGGGTGGCCTGAAGCTGCATCGCCTCGAAGCGGCGGGCGGGCTCGTCGGAGACCAGGCCGTGGGC
>JGI12210J13797_10444249_pt1 | contig 20239 bp, 13 predicted proteins | sample ElkSlonscriptome_3_FD_13797 | JGI IMG/M metagenome (IMG submission 13797)
GCCGACTGGGTCCCGGCGCGGTAGAGCGTCTGCTTGATCGCCACCACGTCCGGGTCGATCGCGGCCTGCCGGATGAAATCGACCACCACCTCGAAGCTCTCGTAGGGATGGTGGATGATGATGTCCTTCTCGCGGATCGCTGAGAAGGCGTCGCCATCATGTTCGCGAATGCGCTCGGGATAGCGCGGGGAATAGGCATCGAATTTCAGGTCCGGGCGATCCTCCCCGACGATTTCGGCGAGGCCGTCGAGCCCGATCATGCCATCTGTCTTGATGACGGCGGCCTCGTGGACGCCCAGCTGTTCGAGCAGGACGGCTTCCGCTTCGGGATCGAAATCCTCTTCCAGTTCAAGCTGGATCACCTGGCCCCGGCGGCGCCGCTGGATCGCGCTGCGGAAGGTGCGCACGAGGTCCTCGGCCTCCTCCTCGATCTCGATGTCGCTGTCGCGCAGGACCCGGAACAGCCCGTCGCCGTGCATCGTGAAGCCGGGAAACAGTTTCGCGGCGTAACGCTGGATAAGGCTCGCGATGGAGATGTAGATCGCCTCGCCGGGCACACCGCCCGAGCCTTCCTTCTGGCCCTTCACCCGCACGAAACGCGGCAGGGCGCTGGGGATGAGGATCATCTCGATGATCTGTTCGCCGTCCGCATCGCGGGTGAGCGTGAAGAGCAGGCCGATGCCTTCGTTGTGGACGAAAGGGAACGGATGCGCCGGATCGAGCGCCAGCGGGGTGATGATCGGCAGGATCTCCTCGAGGAAATACTGCTCGAGCCATTCATGCGCGCTCGGGTCCACACGGTGCTCGTCCGCGACATGGATGCCCGCCTCGGAAAGCGACGTGCGCAGATCGCGCCAGATTTCCTGCTGCCGGTCGGAAATCATCGCAAGCTGCTCGCGGATCGCGGCAAGCTGCTGCGTCGGCGTCCGCCCGTCGATCGAGACCTTGTCGATCCCGCGCTGCGCCTGGCCGACGAGGCCGGCGACGCGGATCATCATGAATTCGTCCAGATTGCTCCCGGAGATCGAGAGGAAACGCAGCCGTTCGAGCAGCGGATAGGCCTCGTTGCAGGCCTCGGCGAGGACGCGCTCGTTGAAGGAGAGCCACGAAAGCTCACGGTTGAAATAGGGCGATTCCTCCCCCGCCCCGCCGGGCTGCGGCGCGGGCGGAGGCGCGGGATTGCGGGTCTTGGTGGCCTCTTTCGTGCTCATCGGGTCCGGCGGGGTTGGAGGGGGCGCGAATGCGCGCCCGCCATGTTCGCATGCTGCCCTCGTGTAAATCACGAAACAGCCGATGTCACAAGAATGTCAGACAGGAAGCGCGAGGAGGCGCGCGCCGCGCGCCAGCGCAAGCGCAATCAGACCAGGCTCTTGCTGTCCGCGATCTGCACGATGCCGCGCTTGCCGCTCGCATCGCGGCCCAGTTGAACCAGCACGTCGATCACGCTCGCGGCATAGGCAATCGTATCGGTGCGCGACAGGCCGATGCCGGTCTGCATCACCATCAGCGACAATTGTTCGAGCGCGCCCTTCAGCGAATTCGCATGGACGGTCGAGAAACTGCCGGGATGACCGGTGTTGATCGCGCGCAGGAAGGAGACGCTTTCGCTCCCTCGCAATTCGCCGAGCACGATGCGATCCGGCCGCAGGCGCAGCGCGGCCTGGAGCAGTTCGTTCGGCGTCACCTTGGCTTCGCCCAGCTCGCCCTTGACCGCGACGAGACCGACGGCATTCTCGCCGGGAAATTTCAGCTCGGGCGTGTCCTCGACCAGCACGACGCGTTCGTGGCGCGGTATCTCGCCGAGCATGGCGTTGAGGAAGGTCGTCTTGCCGGTGCTGGTCCCCCCGGAGATGAGGATGGTGCGCCGCTGCCGGATCGCCTCGCGCAGATAGGCGATCGGCTGCCCTTGCGCATCGGGCATTGCAGGCGCGTCCTCGCCGATCAGCGGGCCGGTGTCATAGGCGTCGAGCGGCAGGTCCAGTCGGCGGTGGCGGCGGATCGCCATGACCCAGTGGCGGCGGCTCGCGGGCGGCCCGCAGAACTGGATGCGCGCCCCGTCGGGCAACGTCGCGCCGAGCAGCGGATGCTCGCGGTTGATCCCCTGGTGCGAAACGCGCGCGACCTGTTCGGCCAGGCGCTGGACCAGCCGGTCGTCGATCTCGGGCGTTTCGATCCGCTGCATGCCGGGGTTCGAGGCATCCTCGATCCAGACCTCGCCCGGACGGTTGACCATGATCTCGGTCACGGTGTCCTTCTGCAGCCAGCGGCGGAACGGGGCGAGATAGGCGTCGAGATAGACGCTGCGTTCGGACAGGTCGGCAAGGCTGTCGCGCGGGATCTCCGGGTCGACGGGATCGCTGCCCGCCGCACTGGCCGCCGCACTGGCCCCCGCACTGGAAAGAGGATGGATGTCCGCGCTCACCTGCCCTGCCCCGTTTCAGTTGGCGACGGTGCTGAAATCGAGATCGCGCGCGGTGAAGACGCGGATCGGCTCGCCCATGCGCACGCGGATCGTCGGGCTGATCTGGCCGTTGGCTTGCACTGCCGAATTGGCCGCCCCCTGCGAACCGCCCGCGACGATGACACCGCCCACGCCGCCCGTCGCCAGCGCGCCGAGCCCGCCCACGACCGACAGCAGCATGGCCGACCCGAAACGCTTGAAGAAATGCGAATCGACCTCGCCCGCAAGGCCCGTCGTCCCGTCGAAGGCGACCGCGGGGCTCGCGATGTTGATCGACGCACCGTCCGGCCGGATCAGCCGCTGCCAGATGACATAGGCGCGTTTCTGCCCCTGCTGGACACCCGACTGATACTGGCCGATCAGGCGCGAAGAGCGCGGGATCAGGACCTTCTTGCCGTCGAAGCTCTTCACGTCCTGGCTCACCACCGCGCGGACATAGCCGGGCACATCGGTGTCGATCGCGGTTTCGAGGATGGCGGGAATCATCGTGCCCTGCGTCACCGTGGTCGTCGGATTGACCATCGCGCGGGCCTGCGCGGGCGCGCCGCCGACGCCGCCGATGCGGCTGGCGAAGGCCGCGGCCGAACTGCCACCGCCGACATCGCCGGCATTGACCATGACCTCACCCGCCGGCGCCGCACCCGCAGGCTCGGCAAGGCGCGCGGCGCCGGACGCCGTGCTGGCATCGTAGACCATGGTCGGGCTGGCATAGGGATTGACCGCGCTCGCCGCCTCGACCCCGGGATCGCGCGCGAGGATCGGCGCCGGCACGGGGTCGGGCTGCGCCCGCGCAGGCTCGGCTTGCGGGGAGTCCACCGGTGCGGGCGCCTCGATCTGCGGCGAAGCGGGTTCCGGATTGCCGATCGGCTCGGGCGCGGGGACCTCTGGCGCGCTCATCGCCCAGAAGGTCGTCGCCCCCAGTGCGAGCACGATCAGGCCGCCGGCCGCAAGACCCAGCCCGTCGGTCTTCGTCTTGCGCTCGGCAATGCCGGGAAAGGCGCTGCGGCTGGCAAGATCGATGATTTCGGCGCTTTCCTGCTCGCGCGGATCGCCGTCCGCGCCGGATTTGGTGTCGCCCTTCTTCGGCGGCAGTCGCATGGCAAGACGCATCAGATCATCTCCCCTTCAAGAGCATTCCGGATCATTGTCACGAACCCCTCTGCGCGCCCTGCTCCGCACCCGCGCTGCGCGGACGGGCCGGACCGACATTGGTGAGCGTCGCGGCGTCGTCGCCCGAGCGCAGGACGATCCGGCCCGGCACGTAGTCGAGCACGACGGTATCGCCGCGCACGGTGAAATTGACCGCACCCAGTTCGCCGCGCTCGTTCGCGACGAGGATCGCCGGGATCGGCGTGTCCGCAGGCCAGGTGAGGAACACCGCCTCGCCATCGTCATAGGCGCGCGCGGGCAGCAGCTTGCTGTCGCCCTCGGCCGCCCATTCGAAATTCAGCATCGATGGGTCGATCACCGCGTAGGGATCGGTCGCGGCGGCCATTTCGAGCGCATTCGCCTGCTCGCGCCGCTTTTCCTCTGCAGCGGCGGCGAGGCGTTCTTCCTCCTCCGCCCTTTCCGCATCCGGATAGGAGAATTGCAGCACGTAGAGCGGATTGTTGCGAGGCGATGCGACGAGGTCGAAGAGATAGGTCCGCTTCGACGTCACCACGGTCATGTTGGTGGCGGCGGCAGGCTCGAGAGGCTTCACGAACAGGATCGACTGCGCCTTGTTGGGCTGGACCTGCCACGCCTTGCTGTCGCCGATCGCGACGTTCTCGACCCGCTCGTCCTCGCGGAACTTGATCGTCGTCTGAACCCGCACGCGGCCGCGAATGGTGAAGACCTGCGCCTCGTCGAAGACCACGGTCTGGATCCGCGCATCGCCCTCATCCAGCGCGAGGGCGGGCGCAGACAGCGCAAGGGTGCTCATCATGGCGAGCGCGAGGGGAAGTGCGCGCTTCATCGGGAAGTCTCCGTTCTGGGGGCCGCGGCACCCTTGGCGCGCTGCGGGGAAGCGGGGCGGAACCGGTTGCCGATACCGCGCGTGCGGGAAGCGGCAGCGCTGTCGCTTCCGGCCTGACCGCTTGCTGAAGAGGTCGCGTAGACGCGCGTCTCGCGCACCGGGGTGCTGCCGGAGGCGGCGCCGTAATCGTTGGCCGGCGTGGCGGTGCGGATCCCTGCCACATCGACCCGGCGCGGGGCCGCGCTGGCTGCGGGCGCGGGCGCGGCGCGCGCCGTCGACGGCCCTCCGGCTGCGGCGGACGCGGGCCCCATGCGGGCCGTGTCGATCCCGCGCCCGCTCTCGTCCGATCCTGCGATCCCGAACACCTGCCAACCCGAAACCATGGTCGTCGTCACCTTCAGCGCCATGAACATCAGCGCCATGTGCACCGCGCCGACGAGGAAAAACGCCATCGCCGCCTGCTGGTCGATCTGCCCCGGCGCCGCGACCAGCGCGGCGAGGATCGGGACCGCGATCTCGAGCATGATCGTGCCCCCGAGCACCGCGAACAGCGGCGCGAGGGCAAGCATCGTCATCCCCTTGAGCCAGCCGGTAAACAGCCCGCGCGTGCCATTGAACAGCGCCAGCACCACGAAGATCGGTCCGACCGCCAGCAGCAGCGCAAGCCCGATCCGCGCCGTCACGAGCAGCCCCACCGTGCCGAGCAGCAGCAGCATCGCGCCAAGCCACATCATGCCCGGCGGCGAGAAGGCGTTGATGTCGCTCTGCCCGGTCGATGCCTCCTGCACGGCAAGAAAGACGATATCGAGCTTCTGCGCGAAAGTCGCCGTCGCGGAGCCGCCGGTACCGGTCAGAATCCCGGCCACCCAGTCCGGGCCAAGCACGAAGATGTTGTAGAACACGGTCGAGAACGCGACGAAACTGGTTGCGAAGGTCAGCACGAGACCCACCGTCATGATCCGCGGCACGAGGTGCCGGACCGAAACGTTGGACCGCCCCAGCATCAGCGAGATGCCGAAGAAGGCGAAATAGAACACCAGCAGCGAGACGAGGACGAGGCGCATCTGGCCGTCGTCGCCGAACAGCCGCCCGAACGCCTGCTCGCTGACCTGCGCGGCGATGCAGTCGACCGCGGTCAGCGCCGCGGCGACGCCTGCACCCATGTCCTGGGCAACGAGATCGCAGGACGTCGTCATTCCGCCGCCTGCCAGACCGGATGCCCGTTCGCGTCGACTTCGCCCGAGCCGTCCGCGCCACTTCCATCAGGCCACGCGCGATTGGTGAGCGCGGGATACCACTGCGCCGGATCGTCGCCGACCGCCTCGCGCAGCAGGTCGAGCCGGCGCACCGCGCTTTCGCGGCCCGACAGGATCGTCAGCACTTCGGGCGCGCCCGACAGGTCGAGCCGCACGACGACGCTCGCATCGGGCTGCCGCACGAGGAAGCAGCGGCTGTGCGCGGGGAGCGAACGGATCAGCGCGAGTTCGTGGGTCGTCAGGCCGAAACCCTCGCAGTAATCCTCGGCCCGCGCGCGGCTGTTCGGCATGAAGACCATGGTCGCGGTCTGCTCGACCAATGCGGTGGAAATGCGGCTTTCGAGCGCATCGCGCGCGCTTTGCGTCGCGAAACCGACCAGTGCGTTGCGTTTCCTCAACGTCTTGAGCCAGTCGCGGATGCGCGCGGCGAAAACCTCGTCGTCGAGCGCCTTCCAGCCCTCGTCGATCAGGATCATCGTGGGTTGGCCGTCGAGCCGTTCGTCGATGCGATGGAAGAGATACATCATGACCGGCGTGCGCAGGCGCGGATTTTCCAGCAGCGCCGTCATGTCGAAACCCAGCACGCGGGTATCGAGGTCGAGCGCGTCGCGTTCGTTGTCGAACAGCCATGAATGCTCGCCGCCCTCCCCCGATGCCTCGCCGATCCAGGCCGAAAGCCGGTCGGCGAGATCGCCCGGTTCGGGCCGGCGCGCGCCCGCGAGCAGCTCCTTGAAATGGCGCAGGCGGCGCAGGCGCGAATCGTTGGCATAGGCCGCATCCACGGCCGCGCTGATGGTCGAATATTCCTCCGGCCCTTCTGCCTTGAGCAGAACGCCGAGCCAGTCGCGCAGGAACGCCCGGTTGGCGGCGGTATCGGGCAGCGCAAGCGGATTGAAGCCGGTAGGCTCGCCCGGATTGATCCGGTCATAGCGCCCGCCGATCCCGCGGATGAACAATTCCGCCCCGCGATCCTTGTCGAACAGGATCGTTCGAGGGCGGAACTTCTGCGCCTGTGCGGCGAGGAAATTCATCACCACCGTCTTGCCCGAGCCCGACGGGCCGATGACGGAGAAATTGCCGAGATCGCCCCCGCCGCTTCCCGGGGCATGGAAATTGAAGAAGAACGGGGTCGCGCTCGTCGTCTCCAGCAGGGTGACAGCGTCGCCCCAGTGATTGCCGCTCGCCTGCCCCAGTGCAAAGCCGTGGAAGCTGCCGAAGCCTGCCATGTTCGCACTGGAGATGAGCGCGCGGCGCACGATGTAATCCTCGTTGCCGGGAAACTGCGCCCAGAAAGCGGGTTCGAGATTGACGTCCTCGCGCACCGCGATCGCGCCCGCATCCGCGAGCGCAGCGGCGCAGGCGGCGGAGGCATCGTCGAGCCGGTCGAGGCTGCGCTCGCGCACCAGCACGGTGAGGTGATGGTCGCCGAAACCGACCGACCCCGCGCCCAGCGCATCGCGCGCATTCATCATGTCGGTCCGCTCGGCCGCGGCTTCCTCGTCGACCGAGCGCAGGCGGCGCAGGGCAAGGTCGATCCGCTCGCGCGCGGTGGTGCGTTCGTTGGGCGCGTAGCTTTCGGTCACGACCATTTCGAAAGGCAGGCGCAGGAGCGGGTCGAGCAGGCCGGGCGAGGTCGCCTCGGGATAATCCTTGAGGCCGAGAATGGCGGCGAAATCGGGCGCCCCCGAGCCGCGCAGTTCCATCGCGTCGAGGCCGAAGCTCGCCCGGCGATAGGGCAGCATGTGGCCGATATCGACATCGTCACTGGGCCGGCGCACGGGCCGCATCTCGCCATTGTAGAGCGCCGAAAGCAGCTCCAGCATCTCCGAATTGGCGCCGCCCGAAGGCGCTGTGTAATCCGCCAGCACGCTCGCGCCGTAGGCCGAAAGCGAGGCGACGAGGCCGGTGATCGCGCTCTTGAGCGTGCGCACGTCCTTGGGGTCCGCCTCCAGCTCCTCCGCCCCGCGGCGCGAGAACAATTTCGCGGCGCGTTCGGGAAGGCCCGTCTTGCCGCGTGCGGGGCGGCGGATGAGGGTGACGAACTGGTCGTTGATGAACAGCGAGCCGCCCGCCAGCCGTTCCTTCCAGCGGGCATCGATATGGCGCGAGAGGGGATCGTCGAATTCGGCGTCCAGCTCGACCTCGACCCGGCGGCGGATGACGTGATGATAGAGCACGAAGCGCGCGTCCAGCGTGGAACGCAGCATGACCTCGCGCGTCGCCGCATGGGCGTTGAGCGCGTCCGAATCCTCGGTCTCGAACAGCAGGCCCGGCACCTGGATCGCGCTCATCACCGAACCGTCGCGCAGGAGCACGGTGCTTTCATCGATCAGCCTTGCATAGGGCAGCCGGTCGCCGACGCGCGCTTCCTTCGCGCTCCAGGCGGCGGGTCCGATCCATTTCACCATGTGCGGGCCTCCCTCGGATGGCCGGTGTCGTTGAGCGTCACGGCGTGTAGCTGTTGCAGCCCCATCGCTTGTAATTGGCGATGCGCGGGCATTTCGAAACCTTCGTGATCCACAGATCGAAGATACGCGGTTCGCGCAGCGAGGCAAAATAGCCGATCGCGTGCATCACGAACGGCACGGGCAGGATCCACCAGCTGTCGAGCACGAGGAACGCGATCGTCGTCACCATCATGTTGATGATGAAGAAATTGAGCGTCACGCCCGCGAACATCTGCGGCCGTGTCAGCGTCCTGTGGACGGGATGGCGGACGAGCGCGCTCACGGTGTCAGAACGCCCCGATCGAGTTCACGAGGCGCGGCGCGCCGAAAATGATGAAGACGCCGATGATGACCGTGCCGCCATAACGCCAGTTCATTCGTCCGGTAAGCATCATGAAGCCCACGCCCGCCACCGCCATCACGGCAAGGCTGGTGGCGATCGGCCCGAGCAACAGGCCCTGCATCCACAAGAGCGCATCGGTGATCGGGCTTTCCGATCGGGTCGCCTCGCTCTGCGCGAATGCGGCCTGCGGCATGAAAACAAGCGCAAGAAAGGCCGCGATCCGGGCCGGGAGAGTGGTAAGCGCGTTCATTCGGTTTTCCATCGTCCTTGAAATCGGTTCGTGCCCACGCGTCCTATCGGGCGTCCGGGCGGGAATGGCTTGCGAGGCGGCCCATGATCGCGGCGACATAGCCTTTCGTCTCGCGGATCTCGGGTATGCCACCGGCGCGGATCACCCGGCCCGGCCCGGCATTATAGGCAGCCAGCGCCTTTTCGAGATCGCCGCCGAACCGGTCGAGCTGTTCGCGCAGATACCGCGCCCCGCCCTCCAGATTGGCGTGCGGGTCGTCCGCATCGACGCCGAGATAGCGGGCCGTGGCCGGCATCAATTGCGCAAGCCCGCGCGCGCCCGCGGGCGAGACCGCGTCGGCGCGCCAGCGGCTCTCCTGCCACACCACCGCTTCGAGCAGAGCGGGCGAGAGGTCGAACCGCCGCGCAAGTTCGTGCACCTTCGAGGCATAGGCGTGCGGTATCGCGGCGGAATGGGCCGCGGGATCGGCGATGATCCCGGCCGGGACCGCGCCGTCGGGAAGCGTCACGGTGTCGTCCCCGCTGGCGTGAACGGCATAGGGGGCGGCATGATTGGCGGAAAGCGGCTCGCCCGCGACCGGCACGTCACCGGGTGCGTCGAGGCCACCGGCAACCCAGCGGGCGCCGTCCTCGTTCACTTCCATAACGTCGGCCTCGGCCGCGACGCCGCAAAGGGCGAAGGCGGCCGCAAGGCTCCATCGGCTCGCACGTGCGAGAATCATCACGGACCCTCCAATCCCGCCCCAATGTCGATCATTAATGACATGAAGGTGACATCGGCACGGACAGTCTTGCCACTTCTACTCGACCGGCGCGTGAATTTCCCATGAAAAGTGGCGCTGGCTGCAGCCCACCTTCCCCACGCGCACGAAAAACCGGGGCAAGGCTCGCGCCTGCCCCGGTCTTCGGATCCACGCGGCGCAAGGCCACGCGGAACGGATCTCCCGTCACTTGTTCAGCGTGAGCTTTTCCCTCGGCACCGGTCGGAATTCGCCCGCGCGCAGCATCTGCAGCGCCTTGCGCGCAAGGCGGCGCGAATCGGTCTCGTCGCCCGAAGCGGTCTGCAGCAGCACCACGTCGTCGCTGACGAGAGCGGCCTCGAACAGCTTGCGAGCCCGCACCTCGTCACCGGCATGGGCATGGGCGATGCCGAGATTGATCAGCAGCGCGGCATCGTCCGGCGCGGTCACCAGCTCGCGCTCGAGCATGCGGATCGCGTCATCCTGCCGGCCATCGGCAAGCGCCTCGGCAGCGAGCGTGTCGGACGACGCGGCATTGCGCATGTCCTGCGCCTGTGCCGGCATGCCGAATGCGAGGGCGAAGACGCCTGCCGCAGCTACGGTCTTCATAAGGGCCATCTCATGTCTCCTTGTCTCTTGAAAGGCATCATGACTCGAGAGTCCCTTAAATGCAATAGAACTGTAACATTGTCGTAAATTCGCAAATTTCGGGGTTTTTCTCACTGTTTTTCAACATCTTAAATATTACAATTCCGTCATCCGGCGCCGCTCGGGCAGGCGCGGTTTTTGTCACATTTGTCTTTCTTCGGTTATGTGACACGAATTTCACGCTCGGTGTCATCATGAAAGAATAGTGTCACGGACCACCCCTAGCGCCCCTCTTGCGCACTCAACGTCGCGCCTTGTTCGATTCTCGGTTTTTGAGGGGACCGCTCGCTGTGAAAAAGATTCAACGTAACTTCGTCCTGGGTTGCAGCCTGATCGCCTTGGCCGGCTGCGGCGCGGACGAAATCGTCTCGCCCGGCACCAGCGGCGACATCATCATCAACAACCCGGCTCCGACGCCGACCCCGACGCCGACTCCGACCGGCGGACCGACGGTGACGCCGGCCAATGGCTGCCCGACGATCAATTCGACCGGCGGTCTCAACGATGCGGGCACGATCGACGGCCCGACCGGCGAATATCGCGTCTGCGAACTGCCCGCCGTGATCGATGCCGACGACACGCTGCGTTACATCCCCGGCCTGCTCTACGCGCTCAACGGGCGCGTCGATGTCGGCGCCGACCAGGGTTTCAGCAGCACCGGGACCGATGTCACTCTCGAAATCGAACCGGGCGTGATCGTCTACGCCGCGACCGGTCGCTCGTTCGTCATCGTCAATCGCGGCAATGCGATCGAGGCCAACGGAACCGCCGATGCCCCGATCATCTGGACCAGCCGGGACAACGTGCAGGGCCTGACCACCGACGATTCGGACCAGCAATGGGGCGGCATCGTCCTGCTCGGCCGCGCGCCGACTTCGGACTGCTCGACCGGCGTGTTCAACACCGATGCCAACCCGACCGCCAACCCGCAATGCGAACAGCTGCTCGAAGGCACCACGATCTCGACCATCTTCGGCGGCGCCGACAGCGATGACAGCTCGGGCTCGATGACCTTCAACCAGATCCGTTATTCGGGCTTCGCGCTCGCTCCCGGCGACGAGCTGCAGGCGCTCACCACCGGCGCGATCGGGGGCGGCACGACGCTCGACAACATCATGTCGTTCAACAGCTCGGACGACGGGATCGAATTCTTCGGCGGCACGGTCAACATGCGCAATGTCGCGGTGGTCGGCGCGTCGGACGATTCGATCGACGCCGACACCGGCACGGTCGGGGCGCTGCAGAACGTGATCGTCGCCCAGCGGCCGGGCAACGGCGACAGCATCGTCGAGCTCGACAGCCCGCCGGACGACTTCTCGACCGACGCGCGTCCGCAGACGGTGCTGGCGATCGCCAACTTCACCTTCATCCAGAACTCGGGCACCGACCAGGTCGTGCGCGCCCGCGGCGGTTCGCGCATCCGGCTCGCCAACGGTGTGATCCAGGCCAACGACACGCCCTGCGTGCGCATCGACCAGCCCGAAACGATCGCGGCCGCCCCGACCTTCGATTCGGTGATCGGCGATTGCTCGGCAACCCAGCCGCTGCGTGCGACCGACGGTGCGGCGCTCGCCGATCTCGAGGCGATCTACAACGCCGCATCGGCCAACAACACGCTCGATACGGACGTGACCTTCACCGATCCGTTCTTCTTCGATGCGGCCGGTGCCCCGACCTTCGACATTACCGGCCTGTCGAGCTTCTTCGTCGCCGCCGACTATATCGGCGCGCTGGAAAGCGCTTCGGATGACCGCTTCGAGGGCTGGACCTGCGATTCGGGCATCCTCGATTTCGGTTCGGGCTCGGCATGCACGTCGCTCCCGATCCGCAACGGTGAGGGCTGATCCACGTCGGCACGTATTGATGGAGGCGCCGCGCATCGCCGCGGCGCCTCCACGATCGCACAACACGGCCCCCTTCGGGCCACGCGAGTTCAGGACCTAGAATGAGGGGGTCTCACATTATGTCGACCGGCAAGCGCCTGGCAGGGCTGCTGCTTCTCACCAGTTCACTCACCTTCCCCACGCTTGCCCACGGGCAGGACCAGGGGACCCCACAGAGCAGCGAAGACGCGGAAGATCCCCTGCTCGAGGCCGTCGACGGCGCGCAGGAAGAAGAATACGACGAACCCGAAGTCTCGGTCCCCGGGGGCGGGATCATCATCACCGGACGGCGCAATCGCGATCCGGTGCGCGGCTCGACCCAGGTCCTCAACGTATTGACCACCGAGGACATCGCGCGGACCGGCGAAGGCGACATCGCCGGGGCGCTGTCGCGCGTCACCGGCCTCAGCCTTGTCGGCGACGGCCGCGTCTTCGTGCGCGGCCTTGGCGATCGCTACTCGCTCGCGCTGCTCAACGGCCTCCCCCTGCCGAGCCCGGAGCCCCTGAGCCGGGTCGTCCCGCTCGACATCTTCCCGACCAACGTGATCGCCTCGAGCCTCGTCCAGAAGACCTATTCGGCGAATTATCCCGGCGAATTCGGCGGCGGCGTGATCAACCTCACGACCCGCGCCATTCCGGTCGAGAACTTCCTCACCGTCTCGATGAGCGGGGAGTATGACAGCGAGACCACGTTCGAGAACGGCCTGACCTATTTCGGCTCGGACTGGGATTCGCTCGGCTTCGACAACGGCAATCGCGACACTCCTTCCTTCCTCCGGCAGGCGATCGACAGCGGCATCGCGCTCGACCAGCTGCCGCTCGACGCCACGGTCGAGGACCCGACCGCCCTCACCCGTGAGGCAATTGCGGGGCAGCTGCTGCCGACCAACCTCGTCACGCTTCAGCGGCAGGACAATCTGCCGGCGAATTTCTCGGCCAACATCACGGGCGGGGCTTCGTTCGAAATCGGCGACGGAACCTATCTCGGCATCATCGCGACCGCGGGTTACCAGAACGAGCGCCAGAACCGTTCGGTGCGCAACCAGCGCGCGAGCATCGACGATTTCTCCTTCGTGACCGAGGATTCGACCAATTTCATCACCGATGAGAACGTCCTCCTGAACGGCATGCTGAGCTTCGGGCTCGATTTCGGCGAGAACACGATCCGCTGGACGAACCTCTATATCCGCGACACGCTCAAGACCGCGCGGCTTGCCGAGGGCTTCGACGTGACGCTGGGTTCGGGCGACGGCGCGGACCTTCAGCGTCAGCGCACCGCCTGGTTCGAACGCCAGCTGATCGACACGCAGCTGGTCGGCGAATTCGAATTCGGCGACGGCGAATTCCAGCTCGACACCCGCGCGGGCTATGCCCGGACCGACCGCGAGGCGCCGTTCAACACGCAGATCCTCTATGCGCGCTCGAACGACACCACGCCGTCGGAGCCGGCGGATTCGCTGCGCAACGTGCTGGGGTCGAACTTCATCGCCTATTTCGACGGCGACAACGAATTCTACAACCAGACGGTCAGCTTCGATGATCTCGAGGAAGAGAACTATGCCGCCGGCGCCGACCTCACCTGGTCGGGGGTCGACGGGTTCGACCTTACCGTGGGCTATTCCTGGACGGACACCGATCGCCGCTCGGAAAGCCGCATCTATTCGCCGCTGATCCGCCCGGACACGCGCACCGAGGTCGATATCCAGCCCGCGCTTCTCGGCCTGCGCAAGCCGGGGGACATCATCAACGGAGCGACCCTCGCCGCGTTCAATGTCGACGTGCTCGATTTCGTCGACTTCCCGGTGTTCGATGCCCTGCTCGAAGTGCACGCGGCCTATGGCCAGGTGCGCTGGCTCGCGACCGACACGATCACCCTTGATGCCGGCGTGCGCTACGAGGATGCGACCCAGCGCGTCACCCTGCCCGAAGGCCAGACCACGACGCTCCCGGTCGAGACGAACCTCGAAAACGACTACTTCCTGCCCGGCGGGACGATCACCTGGGAGGTCATCCCAGACCTGCAGCTGCGCCTGTCGGCATCGAAGACCATCGCCCGGCCGCAATTCCGCGAACTGGTCGACCAGATCTATTTCGATCCCGTTTCGAACCGCGATTTCCGCGGCAACGCGCAGCTGATCGACAGCCAGTTCGTCAATCTCGAAGGCCGCGCCGAATATTACATGGGCGGACGCAACCGGGTGAGCCTCGCAGGCTTCTACAAGGACATCGAGAACCCGATCGAGCCGATCATCCTCGGCGGTTCGGGCACCGGCGACCTGACGACGACCTATGCCAATGCGCCGGAAGCGACCCTGTTCGGGGCCGAGGTGGAGTTCATCTACGGCTTCGACCTGTCGAGCTGGGGCGGGTTCTTCGAGACCAAGGAATTGCTGGTCATCGCGAACTACACCTTCACCGATTCCGAACTCGGCATTCCCGATCCGGGCGCGATCGTCCCGACCGTGGTCGGCGACGTGCCGGTCTCGATCGTCTTCGAGGAAGGCAATCCGCTGGTCGGCCAGTCCGATCACGTGGCCAACTTCCAGATCGGTTTCGAGGATTTCGAGAAGACCCAGCAGGCCTTCTTCCTGTTCAACTATGCGAGCGAGCGCGTCACCACCCGCGGTTTCGCCACCCCCGACGTGGTCGAAAATCCGGGCCTGACGGTGGATTTCGTGACCCGCTCCGACCTCGACGCCTGGGGCCTGCCGCTCCAGCTCAGCCTCGAGGTGCGCAACATCTTCGGGCGCGACAATTTCGAGTTCCTCGAGAACGAGACCGGCCGGATCGAGGTGAACACCTTCGACCTCGGCACGCGGGTCCAGCTGGGCGTGCAGGCGAAGTTCTGATCCCCATCGAACATCGGGAAGCCGCGGCGCGCGAGGCGTGCCGCGGCTTTTTCATTCGTGAAGCAGGTCAGCGGCGTCAATCCCGCCTGTCGTGGCGGGCAGGGCGACGTCTGCTTTTCGGCCTCATCCGGTGGAAGGGAAACGACCGGGAATGGGAGGGAACGGACCTCGCGGGTCGGTCCGTGCCGACGGGCTCTTTTGGAAATACCGGTCAGCCGAACAGCGCGGTAAGGACACCACCCGGTTCCACCGGTTTGCGACAGCGCGGGACTTGCGAGTATCGTGACGGGATAACCGCGTCGTCATAGCCCGTCGCGAACACGAAGGGCACGTCCCGCTCGCGCAACATGTCCGCTGCCGGGAATACCATCACGTCGCGCAGGTTTATGTCGAGCACGGCTCCGTCGATGCGATCCGATCGGGCGATGAGAGCGAGCGCATCCTCGAGCTTTCCGATCGGCCCGAGGACTTGCGCTCCGGCCTTCTCGAACAAACGGCACATTTCCATTGCGATGAAGTAATCGTCCTCCACCACGAGAACGTTCTTTCCCCCCAGCTTGCTCATGGCTCCTGCTCTTCGGGTTGCGGCACCTGCTCGTGCCCGTCCGCCTGCTTGATGATGAGCGGCATGTCGATGGTGCACAGCAATTCATTGTCGTTCAGCTTGAATGCGGTTCGGGCATCCAGCACGAATGGCAGCGCGCGTTCGATCAATTCGCGCCCATATCCCGTCGCTTTCCCGGCGTCGCTGCCGGGCGGCAGGCCCATCTCGTGCCACGAAACGCTCAGGCGTCGCCCGCTTTTGCCGTCATATTCTCCCCATCTGACGTGCAGACGGCCCTTCTCTGTCGACAGCGCGCCATGCTTGCGCGCATTTGTCGCAAGTTCATGCAGGGCGAGCGCAAAGGTCTGCACGGTAGCGCGGCGAAGCGGCACTTCTGGCCCATTGACGCTGACCTGTTCCAGCATTTCCGCGGTTCCCAGCGCCTCCAGCTCGGTCTGCAGGAGAGCGCCCAGCGTGATCGGGTCATCATCGGAGCGCGAAAGGAGGCCCTGCACCCGCGAAAGCGCGGCGAGGCGGGCATTGAACGCGCTCCGGAAATCCTCCAGCGTCCCGCTTGCCCGCACAGTCTCTTCCGAGAGGGAGCGCACAACGCCGATCAGGTTGCGGGTGCGATGCTGCAATTCCGCGACCATCACCTGCTGCCGTTCCTGAAGCCGCCGGAGATCATCGACATCCGTCGCCGTGCCGAGCCATTCGACGATCCGGCCTTCCGGATCGCGCACAGGCAGAGCCCGCCACTGGAACCAGCGATAATTGTCTCCCTCGGACGAGCCGACGCGGCATTCGACCTCGAGCAGCCCTTCGGGCGTCGCATCCTGCCATGCTGCCGCGACCTTGTCGCGGTCCTCGGGATGGATCGCCGAGAGCCAGCCACGCTCGCGACTTTCCTCGTCCGAAAGCCCCGTCACGCGCTGCCATTGCGGGCTGGTCCAGGTGAAATTCCCGAGCTCGCTGGCTCGCCAGACAAGTTGCGGAACGCCCTCGATCAGCACGCGCAGGCGTTCCTCGCTGTTGCGCAGGATTTCCTCGGCCTGCTTGCGCGCGGTCACATCATTGCCCGAGCCGAACCATTCTATGATCTCGCCTGCGTCGTCGAACAGGGGGATCGCGCGCGAATGGGTCCAGCCGAGCGTGCCATCTGCCCGCCGCACCCGATGCTCGAGCTCGAAGACGCTCCTGTTCTCGATCGCCTTGCGGCTTTCCGACCGGACGAGCTCGCGGTCTTCCTGCGCGACATATTCCTTCATCCAGCTGTCCGTCGGCTGGTCGGTATCGGAGAGGAAATTGCCGCCCGACAATTCGCGCATCTCCTCCCAGTCCGGACCCATTCGGAAAAGGACGTGCGAGCTTGCACGAACAAGCGTGCGCAACTGCCTTTCCGATCGGGCAAGCGCTTCTTCGGCCTCGAGCCGGTCGGTGATCTCGATGAAGGTCACCACGGTTCCATCGATATGGTCATCCATGGTGCGATAGGGCCGAATGCGCATGACGTAGTGACGCCCGGCATCGCTGCTTACCTCGCTTTCGATGCTTTCAAGCTCGCCGAGCACATGACGCACGTCGGCTTCGAAGTCGGCATAGTCGAGATGGTTGCTGAAGTCCGATAGCGAGCGACCGAGGTCCTGCTCGGAGATGTTGAACAGCCCGGCAATTGGCGGCGTGAACATCCTTATGTTCAGATCGGGATCGAGAAACAGGGTTCCGATCTCCGCGCTGGCGGTCAGGTTCTTGAGGTCGCTGTGGGCGTTGGAGATGCTTTCGAGCTTGCTCTTGAGTTCAGCGTTGACCGTGTGCAGTTCCTCGTTGATCGACTGCAATTCCTCCTTCGAGGTCTCGAGCTCCTCCGCGGTGGAACGGTACTCCTCGTTGATCGACTGCAATTCCTCGTTTGTCGCACGCAGGTCCTGGATCGTGGTTTCATGGTTGGAACGGCTTACGATCAGCGCTTCCTGCGCCGCCCGCAATTGCCGTTTGAGCCGGCGCACCTCCTCGGGCTGGGGGGACTGCGTTTCCTCGCCGGGCTCGTCTTCCCCGAGCAGGCCGCCATCGAGGAAGAATACGATCGCCCGGCGGCCTGCGTTTTCGCCGATGGATACGGGAACGACCTGCATTGCCACCCGCCGCCGATCGCCATCGAAGGCGACGATCGCCTGATGCGTGAGCGTGGACTCTCCCTTTTCAAGCGCCATGGTCAGGGCAAGCTTGAGTTCGAGCCGCAATTCGGGCCGCACCACGTCGGGCAGCTTGTAGGACAGTGCGCCGCCCGAATGGAGCAGGAACCTTCCCGCATTCGGCGACAGATGCACCACGTTCTGCGTTTCGTCGACAAGCATGCTGGGAGGAGAATGCATCTCAAGCGCGGCCAGATGCTTCTCCGGGCTTTCGCCCTGCCATGCGCCGTTCCTGGAACCCGCAGGCTCGTTCCTCCGGGGCGATTCGGGCACAGCGAATTGCGGCAGGACCGGAAGCGCATCGGACGAACGCGGTCTGCCGCAATACAGCCTCGCTTCGTGATCGATCGGGGAGAACAGGTCGCCTGCCACGTCGGCTGATTCGGCAAGACCGAGAAACAGGTAGCCGCCCGGCTTCAGCCCGTAATGGAAGATCGAGAGCAATTGCTGTTGCAGGCCGCGCTCGAGATAGATCATGAGATTGCGACACGACACCAGATCGAGCCGCATGAAGGGCGGGTCCTTGATGACGCTGTGCGAAGCGAACAGCACGCTATCGCGGATCTCCTTGCGCACCCGGTAATGCGAGCCCTCGTCGACGAAGAAACGCGCAAGCCGTTCGGGCGAAACATCCGTTGCGATCGACTTGAGGTAGCGCCCCTCACGCGCCGTGGCGAGCGCCTGCTGGTCGAGGTCGGACGCGAAGATCTGGACCTGCGGGTGGATCTTGCGGCGAAGCGCTTCTTCATGGAGCAGGATCGCGAGACTGTAGGCTTCCTCGCCGGTCGCGCAGCCGACGACCCAGGCGCGGATGTTATCCTCGCTGTCGAGATCGAGGTCGTCGAGCAGAGGCCGGATGGCGCGCTCCTGCAGCGCATCGAAGGCAGCGGGATCGCGAAAGAAATGGGTCACCGTGATCAGCAGATCCGACAGCAGCTCGCTTGCTTCCTCGGGTTCCGCCTTCAGATAGTCGGCGTAATCCTCGAATGTCTCGCAATGCTTGATCTGCATCCGGCGCGTGACGCGGCGCATGATCGTGGCGCGCTTGTAGCCGGAGAAATCGTGGCCCGTGCGTGCGCGCAGGAAGGCCACGATCCGGCGAAGATCGACCGATGCCTGATCCATGTCGAGCGACAGGACCGCCTCCTTGCTCTTGGCGACCTGCGTGACATGCTCGACCAACCGCGAAACGGGGGCGACGAAATCGACGACGCCCGTCTCGATGGCGCTGTTCGGCATCGACGGGAACCCGGCATCGGCGGGTTCCTGTGCCATCACGACCCCACCCGATTCCTTCACCGCTCTCACGCCGATCGCACCATCCGAGCCAGCCCCGGACAGGACGATTGCGATGCCATCGCCGCGGCCTTTCGCGGCCGACCGGAAGAAGATGTCGATCGGCGCGCGTTGGCCGTGGGGTTCGGCAAAGGGCTTCGCCGCGATCCTGTCGCCCTCGATCACGAGTTCCCGGTCCGGGGGGATGACATAGATGCAGTCGGGTCGAAGCTCGTGGTCGTCCAAGACCTGCGTCACTGGCATCTCGGTGCAATTGCGGAGCACTTCGCCGAGCGCGCTGGGCTGATCCGGAGCGAGATGAAGGATGACGACGTAGGCAAGCCCGAGGTCCACCGGCAGTTCGCCGAACAGGCGCTGCAGCGCGGCGACACCGCCAGCGGACGCTCCGATCGCGCAGATCGGCACGGGCTTCGTCCGTTCTTGCGCGCTTTCTTTCGTCTCGCTCATTGCTGACTGCCGTCCTCGATCGGTTGGCCGTACAGCGTAACAGATAAAGCCGTGCCATGCGCCTTATCTGTCCCGTTTGTCGTGCATTCCGCGGGCGGGTCACCGGAGTTCTCACGCAAACACGCGCAGCACCCGGTCAGAGAGCCTGCGGACAATCGCGCGATGGTGTCAGCAACGAACGTGCCTGATGTCCGCAAGGCCGTCGCTAACGGGAAGTCCGCTTTTAGGGCCAACGCCGGCGAAGCGGAAAGGAAGGGATTGGCAGGAAACGCAATCGTTGAAGCAAATAGAAACGCCGCCGGCCCACGGACCGGCGGCGTTTCTGTTTTCGTCATGCCGTTCAGGACTGGGAGGCGATCATGGATTGCCTCGCCTTCGCGGAACGCATCATGCCTCCGATGCCGAAGAAGCCGAGCAGGAGCAAAGCCCACGTTTCCGGCTCGGGAACGCCGGCGACCGCGCTTCTCGACGCGATCGAGGCATTCAGCTGAGCCAGGTTGACGGCGTTTTCCGTGGTGATGAACTCGCTTGTCGGTACGCCGCCGACCTCGAACCCGGACACGTTCAGGAAGTAGTCGACGCCGCCGACATTGAAGGCCTGCGAAGCGCCGGTGTTCAGCGTTGCAATCACCTTGTCGGAGCATCCGTTCGCATTCTGGGTAGCATTGCCGAAGGAGCATGTACCGGAGTTCGGAGTCTCATCGTGGACGAACGAGAAGACGGAATTGAACATTCCCATGGAGGTACCATTGATAGCGACACCATAGATGACGTTCAGGTCCACTGAGGTTATCGACCCGCCAGAGGCAAAGATCGGCTGGTTCAAATGGGCAAACTCGCCAAGCGTGAAAAATGCACTGACCCCATTGGCAACCAGATTGACATCGAACGGCGTCACCGCGGAAGTGAAATCATAACCGCTCTGCC
>JGI12210J13797_12144083_pt1 | contig 20220 bp, 12 predicted proteins | sample ElkSlonscriptome_3_FD_13797 | JGI IMG/M metagenome (IMG submission 13797)
ATCGCGTGCCCGACCGTCCTCCCGTTCTCAAAGATATCGCCCATGCCACTGGTCTAACCTTATCCACCGTTTCGCGGGCGCTGGCGGGAAAAGGCCGGGTATCGAAAAGCACGCGGGACAGAGTGCGCAAGGTGGCCGAGGAGCTGGGCTACACACCGGACCCGATGCTTTCACGCCTCGCAGCCTACCGGTCAGGTGAAGCCCATGCCCAAACGGGAACGGTGCTTGCCGTGCTGACCGATGTTTCAGGCGAACTGCATCCTGCCGGACGTATCCGGATCGAAGGTGCCCGTCAACGCGCCGCTGAATTGGGTTACGGCATCGAGATTCATCGCGTGACCGATTCCGGGCAGAACTTGCGGCGGCTTACGAAGATGCTGAAAGCTCGTGGCATTGAAGGTCTGCTGGTGGATGCCGTGCGTCAGGCCGGCAGTTACGAAGGCTTTCCTTGGCAAGAGTTCCATCCGGTCGCCATGGGAATCAGCATGCAATCCCTTCCGATTCCCACCGTCTTCAACGACCTTTTCGCTTCCGTGCGCGAAGCCTGGCAATTCGTGCAGGAGCGGGGGTATGAACGCCCGGGGCTCGTGCTTCGAGCAGAAGGAATGGTCGAGCCGAACCGGATGGTGCTGGCTTCCGGTTTGGTCGAACAGTCGATGATGTTGCGCAAGAACGTGATTCCACCGTTTCGGCCGGAGAGCGAAGAGCTGTCTGAAAAGCTATCCAAACGGTTTGTCCAGTGGTTCGAGCGATACCGGCCGGACGTCTGCATCGGTTCGGATGCTGTCTTGAGGCTTGCCCGAGAAAATGGCCTATCGATTCCGAAGGATTTGGCATTCGTGGCTTTCAGTCTTTCGCGCGGTCAGATCGGGGACCCCGCTGTTGCCGGTTTCCACATCGATCTGGAAAAGGCAGGCCGTTTGGCCGTGGAACTCTGTCATCTTTCGTTGGAACGCCCCATCCTCAAACGGGATTCCGCACGTGTGATCCATCTGATTGAACCGGAATGGCAGGAGGGTAATTCATTGCCGGTCAAACCCCATCAGCGAGCGAGCGGCTAGCCTTGCATTGGATCGCCCGGCGCAAGCCGTTCGAGGCGCGCAACTGATTGCGCATTCCGGTCGTTGCCGGCTGGCTGATCGAGGGAAGATTGGAGGATGAGAGCGTTGTCTCCCAACCCGCTTGAGCGCTTATGTTCCTGGTCACTCCGCCCCTTTTGGATCGCGGGTTTCTTGTTCTTAGCAGCCCCCCCCGGATCGCGTGCCGAGCTGGCAGCGAACAAGCTCGAGCATTTCATGGCGCAGTATTGTTATGAGTGTCATGATGCCGATGAGCGGGCTGGCGGGATCCAACTCAATGATCCGCAAATCTTTCGGTTGGGGCCCGAGAGTGAAAAACTCTGGGAACAGGTGATAGATGCAGTCGAGTTCGGCGAAATGCCGCCCAGCAAAGCCAGTCAGCCGGAAGAATCCGATGCGCTTGCGTTTGTGGAAATCGCTCGCCAAGGATTACTGCACGCCACCTCGACCCGCCGCGCGAGCGAAGGGAGAACGCCGCTCCGGCGGCTGACCCGTGAGGAGTATGAATATAGCGTCAGCGACCTCCTCGGGTTCCAGTTCGATTTCTCGAAATATTTGCCGGATGAGATGGAGACTCACGGCTTCACGAATGTCTCTGAAGGGCTCGGAATTTCGGCTGAACAGATGCAGGGATACCTGCAAGCAGCCACCTTTGCCGCGCATCTTCTCTTCGACCCAGAACAGCCGGAATCAGTCGATCTGGAGGAAGAAATCGAAAATCTACGGCTGGATATCTCGATTGAGGATAGCTTTCGTCTGCGCCGATTGCATGGTGCGGTGGTGCTGCTGGCACCGGAACGGAAAGGCATAGGCATCCGCCGCTTTTTCGGGGGAGCCCCGGTCCAGGGCGAATACGAGGTGAAGCTCGAAGCCCGGCCGGTGAACAGTGATTCGCAGATCGTCTCGATCACGATGGGGGGAGAACCCGTTTACCGTGAGGTCACTCCGAACCAAACACAAATCACTGTCCGCCAGCACCTCTCTCAGGGTGACCGCATCGGACTGCAGGGACCGACGCTGCCAGATCTTGGAAAACCCGACCTGGCCCCTCTCTCCGACGCGGCGGCGGCCGAATTACCCGGCCTGGTCCTCGGCAGACTTTCAATCCGGGGACCGCTCTATGAGGAGTGGCCGACGCCGGAAGTGCAAGCGATGCTTGGCGATGTTGATCCGACCACCGCCGGCCCTGGCGATTTGGCCGGGCCACTGGAACGACTAGCGGCACGAGCCTGGCGACGTCCGGTCACCGGGGCTGAAGTCGAGCCGATGGTAAACCTCGGGGAGAATCTGATGCAGGAAGGCGGTTCCTACCGCGAAGCTTTGAAAGCCGGCGTCGCCGCCATCCTCTGCTCGCGCGATTTTATTTTTTTAACTGAATCCCCAGGCCCGCTCGATTCTTACGCGTTGGCGTCAAGGCTCTCTACGTTTTTCTGGAAGTCGATTCCTGACGAGACGTTGCGAGCTAAAGCCGAACGCGGAAAATTAGAGGATCCACAACAGCTCGTTGCCGAGGTGGAACGCCTGCTCAACTCTCCCAAGGCAAACCGCTTTCTCGACGACTTTGCCACGCAATGGCTCGACCTCGATGAGATCGATGCCACTACCCCTGATGACCGGCTCTATCCAGCTTTTAATGATATTCTGAAACAGTCGCTCGTGGCAGAATCGAAAGCGTTCTGGGCCCATCTCGTGCGCGAGAACGCCCCTGCACGGGAGATCGTTCATTCGGATTACGCGATCGTGAACGACCGCCTTGCCACGCATTACGACCTTCCGGATGTCGAAGGCTTTAATCTGCGCAAAGTCAGCCTCGAAGGCTATCAACGGGGTGGTGTGATCACGCAGGGCAGCGTGATGAAAACCACCGCCAACGGCACGAACACCTCCCCGGTGCTGCGCGGCGTTTGGTTTCTCGAAAATATCCTGAGTGAGGAGCCGAGTCCTCCGCCGCCAAATGTGCCTGTCATAGAACCAGACATTCGCGGGGCGAAAACCATCCGGGAACAGCTGGCCGCACACCGGGCGAACCCTGCTTGCAGTAGTTGCCATCAGAAAATCGATCCCTACGGTTTCGCTTTCGAAGTTTATGATGTGACTGGAGCTTACCGGGAAAACTACCGGACGCCTTACAAGGACGGAGAAGGCGAAGTGGTTTACTACACCGACGACGAGGGCCGCAAACGCCGCCGCAGCTATCGCATCGGCCCTGAAGTCGTCGAAGGAGATGCGCTTCCGGACGGCCAGCGCTTTGAAGATATCGCCGGATTCAAACAGGCGTTGCTCGAAGATGAAGCCCGGATCGCACGAGGACTCGCGAAGAAGCTGGTCACCTACGCCACGGGAGCCCCGGTGGAAATGCACGACCGGGCTCAGATCGATCAAATGTTAGAACTCTCGGCCAGCCGGGAATACGGAGTCAGAACGCTGATCCACGCGGTCACCCAGAGCGAACTTTTCAAAACCAAGTAGGGTTAACCCATCCACGTCTCGACAACTAAGGAGCCATTACCATGATCCACACGCAAGAAACCAAATTCGGTCGCCGTCAATTTCTCAAAGGGCTCGGCGTCACCCTAAGCCTGCCCTTTCTGGAATCCCTTTCCATCGGAGCCGTTCCCAAAGGAGCGGGCGCAGCAAAGCGGGCGGTTTTCATTTGTTATGATCTCGGTTTTTACGCGCCCAATTTTTTCCCGCAAGGGACTGGCGCCGCATACAAACCGAGTCCCTACCTTTCAAAATTGGAGGGGCTGCGTGAACAATACACTGTCTTTTCCGGGCTGTCTCATCCCGGCGTAGATGGTGGTCACCAGGCTTACAAATCTTTTCTGACGGCTGTGCCGCACCCGCGCAGCCCGAGTTATCAAAACAGCATCTCGGCGGATCAGGTCCTGGCGGAGAAGATTGGGCACCAGACGCGTTACTCCTATTTAAGCATGACCGAGGGGGGGCTTGGAGGCCTTTCCTGGAATCGCAACGGGGTTCAGATCCCGGCCGATCGCAGCCCGCAACGGGTGTTCGACAAGCTTTTCGTTGAAGGGAAAGCTTCGGAGAAAGAAGCGATACAAGCCAAGCTCGACACCGGTGGCAGTATTCTGGATGCGGTCCTGGAGCAGGCCTCGGGGCTGCAGCGGCGTATCGGACGTCAGGATCAGGATAAGCTTGACCAGTATTTTTCTTCTATTCGTGAGACTGAACAACGCCTTAAAAAATCGAAACAATGGTTAAAAACTCCCAAGCCGGAGATCGATTACGCCTTCGATGCCGACGCCGAACAGACCGCGACGCTCTATGAACTGATCACGCTCGCCCTCCAGACGGATTCGACCCGGATCATCGCGTTCAATGCCGGCGTTCCCGAAGTTCAGGGCGTGGCCCTCGACAAACATCACGACTATTCGCATCACGGTAAAGATGCGGAAAAGATTGCGAAACTCGTCAAAATCGAAGATGCGAATATGCGCCAATTCACCTCGTTTCTTCAGAAGTTGCGCGATACGCCGGATGGGTCAGGTCGTTTGCTGGACAATACCGCGGTGATGATGGGCAGCAACCTGGGTAACGCCTCCAGCCACGACACAAAAAACCTCCCGGTGATCCTGGCCGGCGGCAGATTCCGTCATGGTCAGCATCTCGCGTTCGATGCGCAGGATAATCACCCGCTCTGCAACGTCTATGTTTCCATGTTCCAGCATATGGGGCTGGAAACGGATCGATTCGCTTCCAGCACGGGGACGATCACCGGGATCTGACGCGAAGTGAAAGGCGGTTTTCAGGCTAGACCAGGGCGCCTGTTTGTTGCTGCCGCAGTTGGTCACGAAGTGGACGTAACAATTCGGTGGGCGCTGGTTTTGTTGGACTGGCTGTTCGCCGGCGTCGCCGCCGCTTTTGAGCGTCTTGCTTCCCGTAGCGCGAGGCTTCCCAGCCTCATTCACCCCCAGCGCTTTATGATTGCTGACTCGTCATCGGCAGGCTAAAGCTGACGATGTGGTGCCGGTTGGCACCCGCTCTTTCTCGATCTTCATGAATGCGCCAGCGTCTTCCAAACCCGGGCTTCGTCTCGGTATCCGTAGTAAAATTCTCCTTTTTGGCGGTTTGCCAACCATCATCGTCCTGATCATCGTCATCACGACCGCGATCGGGAACATGCGGCGAGGTCTCCTTTCCGTCAGTAAAGAGAATATTCAAACCGAAGTCCAAAGCACCGCCAGCGAGATTAATCGGACGAATCTCAAGAGCTCCGTCGTCCCGCAAGTGATGTCGATCGCGCAGGAATCCGGCATGTTCGGCGAGCGGGAGAACACCATGCGATTTGCCGAACAGATCTTGCGTGATTTTCCGAGTTTCACGGGCGCCTATTTCGCCTATGAACCGGACGCGGACCAGCAGGACGCCACTTACAGTCTAGCCGGGGCCATCAGTTCGAACGCGATCAAGCCGAGTGGCCAGTTCATTCCCTATCTTTCGCGCGATATTGAGGATCCCAGAGAAATCAATCTGACCCCGCTACTCTTCATGGAGACGAGTTACTATTATCAAGGGGTCAAAAACCGGGTGATCGGGCGTCCAGAAGCGGAAGGGATCGAGATTGTGCAGACCGGCGCGGATGGCGAAGAACTCGGCCGAATGACCGTCAAGAGCAATTATTACGAAGACACCAATCTCGAGATGGACCCAGAAGAGGCGGTCATGATTACCGAGCCTTATATTTATGAAGGGAAACTGATCGTCGAACAGACCTTTCCCATTGTGATGGATGGCGAATTCAAGGGGATTGCAGGGGTCGACCGCGCGCTTGCCGACCTACAAAAATTCATTGCCAGCCTCGCTCCCTTCAACACCGCCGATTTCTTTTTGATCAGCCGGCGAGGCCGCATCATCACGTCGACGGTCGAGGGTCAATCATGGGAAGGAGGCAATGGCACCATCCAGATCGAGACGAAAACAATTGAAGAGAGTGCACCGTTTCAACAAATCCTGATCGACGCCTATCAGAGTGAGAACGACTTTGATCTGTTCACTAGAAAAGATCCGCAACTCGGCAAAAAATTCTTTTATGCCGTGGCCAAAATTCCGACTGGCGATTGGACCCTCGTGATGCGGGTGGCAGAATCCGAGGTGCTGGCCCCGGTGCATCGCACGGTGTTTCAGACGATTGTGATCGCGGTTCTCGGCATTATTGTGGTCGTGCTGATTTTGATCTGGCTCGCCGGCAGTCTGAGCAAGCGAATTGCCATGGCGTCCGAAGCGGCGTCGCAAGTGGCAGACGGCGATCTCACCGTCGACATTCAGGAACATGGCACGGATGAAGCCGGCGTCCTGCTTACCGCCATCAAGCAGATGGTATCGCACTTGAACGATCTGCTGACCAAAGTGAAACAGGCCAGTATCCAGGTCATGTCGACCACGACCAAGCTGAATGCCACCTCCAGCCAGCAGGAGCGGGTAGTCAGCGATTTCGGCGCTTCCACCACGGAAATCGCCGCCGCCGTGAAAGAGATCTCCGCCACTTCGCAACAACTCGTGCGGACCATGGATGATGTGAAGCAGATGGTGGAAGGAACTGGCGGCCTCGCCAACGAAGGTCAAAGCCGAATCGACGGTATGGAGAATGCCATGCGTTCCTTGGCCGACGCCACCTCTTCCATCTCCGAAAAACTGTCGGTCATCAGCGAGAAAGCCAACAACATCGGCGCGGTTGTCACGGCCATTACCAAGGTGGCGGACCAAACAAATCTTCTCTCGCTCAATGCCGCGATCGAAGCCGAGAAAGCCGGCGAATACGGACTCGGCTTTGCTGTGGTGGCACGCGAGATCCGGCGACTGGCTGATCAAACAGCCGTGGCCACCCTCGATATCGAGCAAATGGTGAAGGAAATGCAGGGCTCCGTCTCGAGCGGCGTTATGGAAATCGATCGATTCACTGAGGAAGTCCGAAAAGGGGTGAGCGAGACCGTCGAGACGAGTGAAAAATTCGCGCGCATTCTGGAGTCGGTCCAAGGATTAACGCCGCGGTTTGAAGCGGTGTATGAAGGGATGCAATCGCAGTCGCAAGGGGCGGAACAGATCAGCCAGGCGATGAACGGGCTGACGGATGCCGCCAAGAAATCCTCTGGCTCGCTCAACGATCTCAAGTCGGCCAGTGGTAGCCTGCAAGATGCGGTCGATGAATTGAGACAAGAAGTTTCCCGATTCAAAGTTCGTTGATGGCTGACTGACAGGACTTGTTTCATGCTCTTCCTTTCGATCAATCTTGGCGGCATGTTGTTCGCGATTCCGGCTCGCGACGTGATTCGCGTGCTGCCGTTGGTGGAACTGCGGGAGATGCCCAATACGCCGGCCTTTTTTTCCGGCATTTTTCCTTACGAAGATCGAATGGTGCCGGTGGTCGATTTGCAAATGCTGACGCATCAACAGCCGTGTTCGCGCCGCTTCAGCACCCGAGTGATTCTAGCTAAACCGGCCTTTGAAGAATTTTGCGTGCGCGAAATCGGTGTGCTGGCCGAGCGGGTGACCGACGCGTTCGAGGCTGACCCGCGATCGGGTAAGAATCCTGGGATTCATCCACGGGGCGCGGAATTTTTGGGCGCGGTGGTCGAAGCCGAGGGGCGGTCGTATCAAATCGTCCATCTGGAACGCATTCTCAATAAACCGATGAAGGAGGTGCTGGCCCGTGAAAACCGAACCTCTTGAAGCCATCCGTGCCTGGCTCGCCCAGCGAACCGGACTTTCCGCAGCAAGCCTCGGTGAAGAGTGGGTCGACGAGATGCTCGAACAACGTCGGCTGACATTGGGATGTGAAGATTTGTTGACCTATTCCGGGCGGCTATTTCTCTCGTTGGAAGAACAAGAAACGGTCATCCAAGCGACGCTCGTGCACGAATCATGGTTTTTCCGGGAACCCGCCGCCTTTGCCTGTCTGCGTGAACGGGTGGTGACTCTCGGATCGCAGGGCAGGGTTTGGCGGCGTGAGCCGTTTCGGGTGCTTTCGATGCCGTGCGCTTCGGGGGAAGAACCGTATTCGATCGCCATGGCGTTGCTCGATGCCGGGATGTCGCCGGACCATTTCCGTATCGAGGCCGCCGATCTGAGCCGCAGCGCCATCGAGCGGGCGCGCAAAGGTGAATATCGGCAAGTGGCGGTGCGCGGCGTGCCGGAAGCTTGTTTCCATCACTATGCCGAACCGGTTGAGGACGGATTCCGCGTTTCGGATCGGGTGCGGGTGCTGGTGCATTTCCAGACGGACAACGCGGTGCAACCCCGTCAGATCAATCAGTTGCCACCGTTCGACGCAATTTTTTGCCGGAACCTTCTGGTCTATCTCACGAGCGAAGCCCGTCGCCAGACGGTGCATTCTCTGAAACAAATGCTGGCTCCTGGCGGGTTATTACTCTTCGGGCATGCGGATATCGACCCGGAATTGGGGCAGCGATTGAAGAAGGTGGGAGGCGCTGGCGCCTTCGCTTACGAGATCAAACCGACCGAGGCCATGCTGCCGAAGTTGGATGGCGTTCCGAATAGGTCTGCGCTGCAGGGCATCAATCTTCCCGTTCCGCAGCGCCGCACATTCCCGAAGTCCGACACTTCCCCGGAAGCGAATTTTCCGAGCGCCCCGAGTTTATCGAAAAAGAATGAGGCGGCCCCCACCCACACCTTTCTTGAAGCAGAAGTTTTCGCGAATCACGGGCAGCACACCGAGGCGTTGAGCGCGTTGGAATCGGTCCTGACGCAAGAACCGCTCAATGCTCGAGCCTGGTCACTGGCCGGCACGCTGCACTGGACTCTGGGCGGTCTGACTGCGGCCGAGACCGCTTTTCGCAAGGCGCTCTACCTGTCGCCTGCTGATTCCGATTTATTATTACATTTCGCCTTGTTCCTGGAGGAAACGGGCCGGGCCGAAGAAGCTCACCGCCTGCGCCGACGATTGGACCGAAGCCGGAGTGAACCGGCATGAGTGCCACTCATTACGATAAGGTACGTTTCCTACGGGAACTAGCGTCGCTCGGCGAAGAAGTCGAGGTGCGCGACGGCCATCGGGTGGTGGAGGAGGGGGAGCCGGCCGATGCGGTTTACTTCATTCTGGAAGGAGAATTCGAAGTGCAACGACGTGGCGACGTGATTGGGGTGATGCAAGAGGGCGCTGTTTTCGGCGAGATCGCGGCGGTGACGGGCGGACGACGGAATGCGTCGGTGATCGCCCGGAACATGGGGCGACTGTTAAAGGTGGAGTCGGACGATTTCGTCGCGGTTTTGCATCGGCAACCCGAACTGATCATCGGGATGTATCGCGATCTGGCCGGTAAAGTTTTTGATCAAGAAAGTGGGAAAACCTCCGCCCCGACCAAGCAACTCGTCAATTTTGATAGCGCCACCGTGCTCGAAGGGCTTCAGGATCATCGAAGCCGCCGGGCGCGTTGTTGGGAAGAGATCGGCGTCTGGGGCGATCGCTCCTGTCCCGAACTCGAAAAACATCTGCACTGCCAAAATTGTCCCGTTTACGAAGATGCCGGTCGCGGGATGCTCGACCGCGCTGCGACCAGTGAGTATCTGGAAAGTAACCGCGCCCTGCTCGAAGCAGACGCCCGCAACCGGGAGACCGAGCGCGGTTTGCGGATCATCCCGTTCCGGTTGGGCCGGGAATGGTTCGCCCTGCGTGCGGGGTTGTTCGGTGCGGTGGTTTCGCCCAAACGCTTGCAGCGGATTCCGCATCATCGCAGCCCGATCATTCAGGGTGTGAAAATGATCCAAGGCGAAACGCTGATCCAATTTGACCTGGCGACGCTCTTGGAAGTGGAAGCCCTCAAGGAAAAGACGCGAGGCAACGACGCACGACAGAATCCGCGTGATGCTGTGATCGGCTCGGGCTCGAACCGGTGGGTTTTTCATGCCGACTCTTTTGCCGCGATCACCGAAATCGTCGAAAGCCGCCTTGAACCGCCGCCCGTCACCCTCGGCAAAGCATCGGCTAATTTCACCCAGGGCTTGCTCGAAGCTGACGGCCATCGGGTGGCCCTGCTCGATGATGAGTTGCTTCTTTATCGGCTTGGAAAGGAGTGTGAATGAGCGACGGCAACCTCGATCCCATGCTCTTGGAGCTCTTCAAGGCGGAGCTCGAAACGCAATGCCAGGCACTCAGCGATAGCCTGCTGCAGATCGAAAACGATCCAGGCGATGCCGCGGTCTTGGCCGAACTCATGCGAGCCGCCCATTCACTCAAAGGCGCCGCACGCATTTCCGGGCTGACCCCGATCGTCGGAGTAGCGCATGCCTTGGAAGATTGTTTCGTGGCCGCCCAGGAAGGCCGTTTGGAGCCTGACCAGACCTTGATCGATCTCGGCTTGGAAGTGAATGATTGGTTCACCTCCGCCTCGGCCTTGGCGCCGGAAGAGCTCGAAGCCGGCTTGGCGGCTCAGGAAACGAAAGCCGCCGAGCTGACCCGTAAATTAGAAGCGCATTTGGCCGGTCGACCCGCCAGCCCGCCCGAATCCCCTCCACCCGCAGAACCCGAATCAACGCCACCACCCGCGCCGCCCAATGAAGAGCCTGCCGCTGAAGAGCCTTACGAGTGGGATGCCGACGAGACCCTTCTCGACCTCCTCAAATCCGAGCTGGAAACTCAGGTAGAAGAACTCAACACCCATCTTCTCACCTTGGAAGAGCAGGGACCGAGTCACGACACCCTCTCCGCTCTCATGCGAGGCGCCCATTCTGTAAAAGGCGCCGGCCGCATTGTCGGGTTTGATCCCATGGTCAAAGCCGCCCACGGCATCGAGGATTACTTCGACAAAGCCACCAAACAGCCGGAGGCCCCGCTCGATCAGCAACAGATCGACCGGACCTTCGCCTTCAACGATCTGTTAGCCAAGGCCGCCGCTGCGCCGCTGGACCAATTCCAGGCCACCCTGATCGAGCTGATCCCGGATTTCGAACAGGTGGCCTCCGGCAAGCTCCCAACCGCCACGCCGTCGCCGCAGCAGCAAGGGAGCCCCGAGCCAGCGTCGCCCGGGCAGGAATCTTCCGCCTCGCCAGCGCCTAGTCCCGCTCCAGAATCGGAGCCCGTTAAACGTTCCCAACCGGCGCCCCGCGAGGAGGATCGAGCGCTCAAAGTTTCCACGGAACAGATCAATCGTATCATGGCGTTGGCGTCCGAGATACTCGTGGAACGCAACCAGTTCGAGCCTCTGCTGAAAGGGTTGCTCCGCCTGAAAACCATCAAGACCGGTCTCTCGCAAGCCCTGGATCAACTCCAACTCATGGCTGGCCACGATCCCAAAATCCGGGAGCACCTCATGGCCGCCCACGAACAACTCGATCGCGGCCGTCAATTATTGAACGGTCAGATTGAACAAATGGAGTCGGCCAATGCGCACGGCATTAAATTGGCCAACGAACTCTATCAGGAAACGCTTTCCAGCCGTATGCGACCTTTTCAGGAAGGGATGCAAGGGTTTCCTCGACTCGTCCGCGACCTCACGCGCACCCTTCAAAAAAAGGTGAAATATGAGTTGCTCGGCGCCCAAACCCGGGTCGATCGCGATGTGTTGGCCAAACTAGAAGCGCCACTCAACCACATCATCCGGAACGCCCTCGATCATGGCATGGAAACACCTGCCGAACGGCAAGCCGCCGGCAAATCACCAGAAGGCCGGCTGACCATCGAAGCCCGGCACCGAGCAGGGATGCTCCTGGTCACCATCCAGGATAATGGCCGGGGAATCGATGCTCAGTCGATCAAAGCAAAAGTCCTCGACCGATCGCTCGCCACTCCGGAAATGGTCAACGCCATGACCGAAGGCGAAATTCTCGAGTTTCTGTTTCTGCCCGGGTTTTCTACCGCGGGAAAAGTGACCGAAATCTCCGGACGCGGGGTCGGTCTTGATGTGGTGCAAAACATGGTGCAGCAGGAAGGCGGTTCCGTGCGGATCAGTTCCCAAGTGGGTGTTGGCACCACGTTTCACCTGCAGCTGCCTGTCACCCGATCGGTGTTGCGAGCGATGATCACTGAGATTGCCGGGGATCCTTACGGGTTTCCCTTGGCCCGGATCGAACGGGTGATCCATTTGCCGGCCGACCAGATTCGAACGGTGGAGGGGCGAAATTATTTTGAATGGGAAGGGCATAACGTCGGGTTGGTTTCGGCCCATGAAGTGCTGGAGTTGTCACGGGGTTCGACGGGCGCCGATGTCTTGCGCGCCGTTCTTTTTTCCGAAGGCGGACAATGGTATGGCGTGGAGGTCGACCGCATCCTGGGCGAGCGGGATTGTGTGGTCCGCCCGATTGATGCGCGTCTGGGCCGGATCCCCGATGTGAGTGCGGTCTCCATGATGGAGGATGGCTCCCCGATGTGGTTGCTCGACATTGATGATTTGATCCGCTCCATCGACAGTCTGTTGAGTGAAGGCCGCCTCGGCCGGGCGCGTCATCGGCAGGGCGTCGAAACCCAGGCCCAGAATGTGCGCCAAATCCTGGTGGTCGACGATTCTCTCACGGTCCGTGAGATCGAACGCAAATTGCTCGAACGCCACGGGTTTCAGGTCGATGTGGCGGTGGACGGGATGGAAGGTTGGAACGCCGCCCGACTCGGCCAATACGACTTGATCGTCAGCGACGTCGATATGCCACGAATGAACGGAATCGATTTTATCAAACGGCTCCGACAAGATGCGCGTCTGGTGAATGTGCCGGTCATTATCGTCTCTTACAAAGATCGGGAAGAAGACCGGCTTCGCGGTATGGAGGCTGGAGCCAGCCATTATTTAACGAAATCGAGTTTTCAAGATGACAGTTTCATTCAAGCTGTCGAAGATCTCATCGGGCATTAATTCCCTATGCGAGTCGCAATCGTCAACGATATGGCCATGGCCCGGGAGGTTCTGAAACGAATCATCGAATCCGCGCCGACCCATCGGCTGATCTGGATGGCGAAAGATGGTCAGGAAGCCGTCACCCGCGCTCGTGAGGATCCGCCCGATATCATCTTGATGGACCTGATCATGCCCGTGATGGATGGGGTGCAATCGACTCGGCAAATCATGAAAGAAGCGCCCTGCGCCATTCTGATCGTGACCTCCACGGTTTCGGGCAATTTCCAGCAGGTCTACGACGCCATGGGATACGGCGCCTTGGATGCGGTCAATACACCGGTGCTCGGGGCGTCTGGCATCAACGGCGCTGCCGAATTGCTGAACAAACTCGATTTGATCACGAGTTTGCTAGAAGGAAGTGCCGTCCGTCCTCACGCCGGGTCTACCCGGATCGGTGGCAAAGTTCGCGGGTCGAAAGATGATATGCCGTTGCTCCTGCTCGGAGCTTCCACTGGGGGGCCACAGGCGTTGGCGGAGATTCTGAGCGGACTACCTTCCTCATTTCCCGCTGCCATCGCCATCGCACAGCATGTGGATGTCTCCTTTGCTGACGGCTTGGCGGCTTGGCTCAGTTCCCGGTCGAATATCGAAGTGCGAGCCGCGAGGGAAGGGGATCGGCTGGCAACCGGGCGAGCTTTTCTCGCTGCTTCCAATGATCACTTGGTTATCAACGCCAACCGCACCCTCAGTTATACTCCGTCCCCGCGTGAAACGCCTTACCGGCCGTCCGTCGATGTGCTCTTTTTCAGCGTGGCCCGTCATTGGCAAGGCCCCTGTTGCGCGGCGCTCCTGACCGGCATGGGCCGGGATGGCGCCGAAGGCCTCCATGCTCTCCAAGATCACCACGCTTTCACCATTGCGCAGGACCAGGATTCCTGCGTGGTATTTGGCATGCCGCGCGCCGCCATTAGTTTGAATGCCGCCAAGCAAGTTCTCTCCCTTTCCCGAATCGGCCCCGCCATTCGTGAGTATTTCAAATCCCAACCCGAGCCTACCCCATGTCCGACCACGCTGTCCTAGTCCATCACGATCAAGCTGCTGCTCATCAACACGGCATTCGCATTCTCCTCATCGACGACCAAGCCATGATCGGCGCTGCCGTCAAACGTATGTTGCAGGAGGAGCCGGATCTCGAACTCCATTTCATCACCGACCCGTTACAAGCGATCGATACGGCCCACGAATTCCGCCCAACCGTTATTCTCCAGGATTTGGTGATGCCCGGCGTGGAAGGGCTCGATCTCGTCGTCGACTTCCGGCAGGACGACTTGACCAGTGAGATCCCGCTTATCGTTCTCTCCTCGAAGGAAGAGCCGAAAGTTAAAGCCGAAGCTTTCACGCGTGGCGCCAATGATTACTTGGTTAAACTGCCGGACAAAGTCGAATTGATCGCCCGGATCCGGTATCATTCCGCCGGCTATATCGCGGCTTTACAGCGGAACGAAGCCTTCAATGCACTCAAAGCCAGTCAACAAGCGCTCGCCGCCGAACTTCAGGAAGCCGCCGATTTCGTGCGCTCGCTCCTGCCGGAACCGATCAAGGCTGCGATTGAAACTGAGTGGCGTTTCGTTCCTTCCACCGCGCTGGGAGGCGATGCCTTTGGCTATTTCGAAATCGACGACGACCATTTCGCCTGTTTTCTCCTCGACGTTTGCGGGCATGGGGTGGGCGCCGCCCTGTTATCGGTCTCAGCCATGAACACAATCCGCAACGAGACCTTGCCCGGCGTCGATTTCCGCGAACCAGGCGCCGTGCTGGCCGCTCTCAACGAGGCTTATGCGATGGAGCGTCATAACAACATGTATTTTACCATCTGGTATGGGGTCTTCAACCGAGGCAGCCGGCAGCTGCGCTATGCAAGTGGCGGGCATCCCCCTTCGTTTCTGGTCAAACCGGAAGGCGGCATCGATCAGCTGCGAACTCAGGGTATGATCATCGGCGGTATGCCAGGCGTCAATTTCCCGGCTGCGACCTGCGACGTCCCGGCTGGAAGCTGGCTTTACGTGTTCAGCGATGGCGCTTACGAAGTCACTCGACCGAACCTGCCGATGATGGAACTCGAAGACTTCATGGAGGTGGTCGCGGCTCAGAACGGCGATGATCCCACCAAGCTCGATAAGATTACCGCCGAAATCCAGCGCGCCCATGGCGACGAACAATTCGAGGATGATTTTTCATTGCTCGCCCTGAAATTCGGGTAGGAACCGGTTGCCGCGATGGCCGCAACCGGGTTGTCTTCACAAGACCAGCCCTCTTTTCGATGCTTTTATGCTGACAATCGCAGTCATACTGTGGCAGGGTTCAGAACTTAGCCGCCATTGCCCATGGTGTTCTTTTACCTCGTCAACCCCAACTTCCTGGCTCCGGATCCAGCTTGGCGTTCCTGGCTCATCGCTCTTCTGATGCCAACACGCACAAAGCCGTTCGTTTATTTTTCACATCCAGCGTCTCTTCTCTTCCCATGCAAGCTCTGAACCTGCTTCTTAACCATACCTTCTCCACACCTTTCCTCCTCGATCATGAAGAAGGAGGCGGGGATTCTCAGGAAGAACAAACCAAGTTCGAACTCGAAGCCGCCCGCGCCGCCCTGCAAGAAACCAAGGCCGAAATGGTCAAGGTTTATGGCAATAAAATGCGGTTCCAAGCCGAGACCGAGGCCAGCCGCAAAATTCGCGACGAGGCGGTCGGGAAAGTGCACGAGCTGCAAAATCAACAGTCCGATCTTGCCGCCGAAGTCGAACGCCTCAAGCTGGACAAAGAAGAATTAGCGCCCGCATCCAAAAAACTCGAGGGGCTCAGAAAAGAACTCAAAGACCTTCAGGAAAAAATCGGCCCGCTCAAAGACGAGGTGCAGCGGGTGCAGGAACATAAAGATCGTCTTTCCACTGAGAAGAACCATGTTCAAAAGGAACGGGACGACCTCACTCAGCAACGCGACCACTTGCGCGGCGAAGTCGATGGACTCGGCAAGGAAAGACACGAGCACGAAGAAACGATCAAAAATCTGCAGCGCGAAATCGACCATTTAAAAGGTGAGGTCGCCGGTCGTGGTAAGGAAAAAGACGATCTGATCAATCACATCAAGGAACTCGAGGGCAACCGTAATGGGGTGCGCAACGAGCTCAATGATCTCGAAAACAAACGCAACGGTTTGCGCGATGAGGTCGGTGGTCTCGAAAAATCGCGGGACGAAACCAAAGCGGCCCGGGATGGGCTCGCCAAAGAACGCGGCGATTTGGAACAAGCCATCAACGGGCTGAAAGGGGAGCGCGACAAGAATCAAAAAGAATTCGACGATCTTAGCAGCCAACTCGAGACCACCCGCAACGATCTCGACAAAGCCAAAAAGGAGACCGGAGAACATTCCCAAAAACGGGATGGCGCGAAAAAAGAGTTGGATGACGTTCAGTCCGAACTTGGCAAGCGGAAAGAGGAGCTGCAGCGCGCCAAGGACGAACTCAAGAACGCTAGTACCGACAAAGAAAAGGCATTCAATGATCGCCGCCTCGCCGAAGAAGCCGTCACAAACCTCAACAAGGAGAAGAATCAGCAAGAGAAAACGCTGAAGGAACGGCAGGAAGAACTTGAGGATATCAAGGACGAAATCAAAGCCGTCCGCCAGGAACTCTCCGCTGTCCGCATCGATCTCCGGTCCACCCAGGAAAGTTTGCAGGTTGAAACCCGCAATCTGGAAGCCCGCAAAAAAGCGGTCGAAGCCCTACCGGAACAACCCGCGAAAGCACCGGCACCGGCAGACCCTGGCGCAGTCAAAGATGCGCCCGAACCGCCCGCTCCGGTAAAATCAACCCCGGAAGAAACGAAAGCGCCTCAACCGCCTACCGCAGAGAAAAAACCCGACGACTCGGTCCAAAAGATTCAACTACCCGGTGGGTTCGCCCCGCCAGCACCCGTCAAAGAGCCTGCCGCCCCGAAAGAGGAGGAAAAGGCCGCTGAAACAGCCGCACCGGTGGAAGTGCCGACACCTCCCGAAAAGGCTGCTCCCGAAGCCAAAGGTAAGAAGCTCGAACTCGCCGATCTCGAAAAGGAATGGAAGGTGGCCGAAGGGTTTGATCCGACCACGCTTGAAGATCTTTTCATGACCGAGGATAAACTTTCCGCCCCCAAAGTGCTTGAGCACACCCTTAAACTTCCGCGACTCATTGGGTGCGCGTTTGGGGAAAAGGATGGTAAATTATTGGCAACGAACTTGCCGGAAGAAGTCTCGAGCGAGCTGGAAAAAGCCGGTTCCCTAGAGGCCTTAAAGACTCAACTCGATGCCAGCAACGAGGTCAGTGCGCCTTGCAACGGGAAGCATGTCACCTTTTTTGATGAAAATCATTTGATGCTGGTCGTGGCGCACGAGGCCGAGAAGTTGGTGCCAGGCGTGAAAGAGGCGCTGACCACGGTGCTTCATGAGCTGAATCAGATGTATCCGCCCAAGTCGTGACCGACTCCTCGCCGGCGCCCGGTGCATCACCGGCGTCGCCGCCCCTCTGGCGACAGAGCTGGAGCCGTGTTTGGACCGTGCTTTTTGTCCTGCTCGGCCTGATGGCCGCTGCCTCGTTTTGGATCGATCATTCGGTGATCGACAGCATCCGATCCAATCTTTGGCCTTACGAGATGACGGGCCCGGTCTGGCCAGTGCTCACCGCTTCCATGCTCGGGAAGTATGGGGATTGGCCTCAACTCATGGTGGCCGGATTCATTCTCTACGCCGTCGCACGCCGATTGCGCCGCCCGCAACTCGCTCGGGTCTGCCTGATCCTCATGCTCGGATCAACTCTCGCAGGCGCTACCGTCAATACGCTCCGTCTCACCACCGGCCGCACCCGGCCTTCCAACCAGGAAATCCAAGGCTGGGTCGGCCCTTACCATGAAGGCCAGTTTACGATCGGGCGGCACGCGTTTAATGCATTTCCGAGTGGTCATACCGCGACCGCGTTCGGCTTTTTCGGTCCACTCCTCTTCAGCCCCTATTGGCGGATGGGCCTGTTACTCCTTCCATTCCCTGTCGCCATCGGCATCGCCCGAGTCCTCACCTTAAGCCATCAACCCTCTGACGTGCTTTGTTCTATCTGGATCTCCCTCCTCATCAGCGCCATCCTGGTGATCGGTTTGGAACGGCGGCGGCAGGCCAAAAAAACGCCGCTTCCCGCTAAGGGTTGACTCGAGTCGTTGGAGCTTACTAAAACGGCCTCATGTCCGACCCTCATCTTCCATTTGCGTTGCCGGAACCGATTCAATTCCTCGCAGATCGAGCCCCTTCGATCACCGTCCCGCGTTCGCTCGATGATCTCCGAGAGCTGGCTGTTCGCGACCGCAACGATCGTGGGTGGCATGAAATCGCCTACGACGTGCCGGGTCGGGGCCGGGTGCTGGAAGCCGCTGCTTGCCGGGTAAAGAATGGCATCGCGGCCAATTATTTCGAACCCTACATGCGACGGCGCGACCCCGAGTGCATGGTTATTGGCGATGATCGTCCGACCGACAAGCCGACGTTTCAAGCGCGATACGGAAAGCCCTTTGATCCTGTCCGCGATGAGACGCTGGAATGGTTGGCCACTCAACCGCTGGCGATGTTTCCCTTCCTCGCTGGAGTCGCAGGCAAAGGTCGCGATGCCATGGTGGTGGCCCCGGATAACGCTGGGTTCTTTGCATTGGGATTGGCGATGCTGCAGGGCATGTTAACGCCCGATGAGGTGCCCGAGAATTTTTCTCCTCGCGCCATCATTTACGTGGCGCCTCCATTTCGGCACACCCATTTCGAAGGCAAACAAGTCGTCGTTCATAATCGGCAAGAGGAGATTCATGAGCTGTTCAGCTACAACCTTTATCCGGGGCCGAGTGCGAAAAAGGGCATCTATGGCGTGCTCCTGACGCAGGGCGAGATGGAACATTGGGTGACAATGCATTGTGCGACTGTGCGAGTAATAACTCCTTACGAAAATCAGATCGTCATTTCGCACGAGGGCGCCAGTGGCGGAGGCAAGAGTGAACTGCTCGAGCAGGTCCACCGGCAACCGGATGCTTCACTGCTCCTCGGCCAGAATACGGTGACGGGTGAGCGCCGAGTGTTGAGTCTACCCCAAGCCTGCGATCTTCGGCCGGTGACCGATGACATGGCCTTATGTCATCCTTCCCTCAACCGGGGCAGGGGGAAACTCGGTCTCACTGATGCTGAAGATGCCTGGTTTGTGCGGGTCAACCACATCACCGGATACGGCACCGATCCTCACCTCGAAAAACTGACGGTCCAGCCGTCGGAAGGCCTCCTATTTCTCAACATCGACGTCCAACCCGAGAGCACCGCTCTCATCTGGGATCACGTCGAGGATGAACCGGGCAAACCGTGTCCGAATCCACGCCTCATCATCCCGCGACGCTGTGTGCCAGGCATCGTCGAAGGCTCTGTGGATGTCGATATCCGGAGTTTCGGTGTCCGTTGCCCCCCTTGCACCAAGGAGAAGCCGACCTACGGCATCATCGGCATGTTTCATTTGCTGCCGCCCGCGCTGGCCTGGCTCTGGCGCCTGGTCGCGCCGAGAGGTCATGCCAATCCGAGCATCGTCGATTCCGATGGCATGTCCTCGGAAGGCGTGGGTTCTTACTGGCCATTCGCCACAGGCCGTCGGGTGGATCAAGCCAACTTGCTTTTGCAACAAATCGTCGAGACGCCCGCTGTTCGATACATTTTGATGCCGAACCAGCATGTGGGCTGTTGGTCGGTCAGTTTCATGCCACAATGGATCACGCGTGAATACCTGGCGCGTCGTGGTGGGGCTCGTTTCAACCGTCAACAAGTCCAGCCAGCCCGTTGCCCGCTCCTCGGTTGGAATCCCTCATCGATCACGGTCGAAGGTCGCCCCATTGGGTCATGGTTTTTCCAAGTCGAAAAACAACCTGAAGTGGAGACCGAAGCCTATGATGCTGGCGCGGCTATCCTCCACGAGTTCTTTGTCCGGGAACTAAAACAATTTCTCAACGAAGATCTCAACCCGCTCGGACGCAAGATCATCGAGTGCTGCTTGGCAAATGGCAATATCGACGCCTACCAATCCCTCATTCCGCACAGTGCCGTGGAGGAGGAGTAATCCCCATCTAACGTTCACCCGAGGCTCCCAGTTTCCGGTAGCGCACTCAGAAACTTGTTCCAAGTTCCTCTACGGCTCTGAGCCACCGGGTAGAGGAATTGTCGATTTTACCCCAATGGTTCATAAAACCGGTCGTGCTTGCTCGATCTTTTTGCGCAGAGCTGTGTCGTTCCGGCGGTTACGTATCTC
>JGI12210J13797_11127136_pt1 | contig 20219 bp, 16 predicted proteins | sample ElkSlonscriptome_3_FD_13797 | JGI IMG/M metagenome (IMG submission 13797)
ACGGAACGGGCCGCCGAGGCATCGGGTCGGGTTCTGTGTCACGGCGGTGGACTCGGGCGTGTAGGGCTCGCGACAGTCGGGAACGGAAAAATGATATATCATACGGTTTCAAAGTTTCGGATTTTCCTATGGCCGCTGTTATTAGAACAACCCCGCAAAAGGCTCGGGCCGGCTCGACGCTGGACCGCTTCGGTATTGCCGTTTCGGCATTTTGCCTGATTCAGTGCCTGGCGCTACCGCTGCTGGTGTTGGTCTCGCCCCTGACCTCCCTCGGGCTCTTGGGGCATGAGGCGTTCCACCTGCTTCTGTTGTTCGTGGTCGTACCGGTCAGCGCCGGCGCTTTCCTTCTCGGCTACCGCACTCACCGAAACCGCGGCATGCTGTTGCCCGGAGCGGCCGGTTTGGTGATCGTCGCCTTCGCTGCTGTCTTCGGCCATGACTTCGGTGGTGACCTAGGCAGCGCTGTGCTGACCTCCTTCGGCGGCCTGCTTCTCATCTCTGGTCACTGGATCAACCTTCGACGTCGCCGCGAATTCCTTCTTTCCCAGCGGTAATTCCGTCGATCCGCGCCGCCTCGCAAGCGCTCGCACCGCGCCGAGCCGCCGTGTAGCATAAGCAGCGGGTCAACAGGCTGCTCGGTCACCATGTCCAACTCCTTTTCAAGCTTTCGTGATTTCTATCCCTATTATCTGAGCGAGCACAGCGATCGCCGCTGCCGTCTGCTGCACTTTGTCGGCACGTTTCTCGTTCTCGTCGCGTTCGTTCTGGGTGTGTTCGTCTCCCCCTGGTGGCTGCTGGCCATGCCCCTGTTCGGCTACGGCTTTGCTTGGATCGGGCACTTCGCCTTTGAAAAGAATCGGCCGGCGACCTTCAAGCACCCAATCTATAGCCTGATCGGCGACTGGGTCATGTTCGCCGATATTCTGCGTGGCCGAATCAGAATCTGATCACTTGCCACCCTCCAGCGGGGCCGATGACCCGAGCGTGCTGGATTATTGCTAGAATCGCCAACGATTGCGGTCATTGCCGCCTCAGTCTACAGAACTTGAACAGGGAACAAGCATGAGCGAAATACCGTCTGAACTGCGCTACAGCGAAAGCCACGAATGGGTCAGCGAAGAGGACGAAGGGCTGGTCCGCGTCGGGATTACCGATCACGCTCAGGCCCAGTTGGGCGATTTGGTGTTCGTTGAACTGCCCGAGGTCGGCAGCACGGTCGGCCAGGGCGACGCTTGCGCCGTGGTCGAATCGGTCAAGGCCGCGTCGGACATCTATTCACCCATTTCCGGCGAAGTGGTTGAAGTCAACGAAGTGCTGATCGATTCACCCGAAATGGTTAACACCGAACCCTACAGCGATGGCTGGTTGTTTTCTGTCCGGCTAGAAGATCCCGACGAACTTGAGAGTCTAATGGATCATGCGAGTTACGAGGAACACATCGAAGATTGATCTCTACCGGCTTCGCTGGCCGGCCAGTCGATCAGCGGCTCGAATGGGTTCGGGTAGGCGAAAGCGTGGTGCGCAATCCAACGCGATCGCGACCGCCCGCCCAAGCGTCAGGCCATGGCCAATGGAAACGAAGACCGGTTTGACCCCGACCCGGGTTCTCAGAACAGTTCCGATGCATTCATCCTGATCGACAAGCACTGTCTGGTCACCGCGCCTCTCACCCGGCATCTCGTGGTTTCCGCACAGACGTGACTTAGCGACGCCTATCGTGCGCAGTCCCGTTTTAACTCCAAGGTGGCAAGCGATTCCAAAGCGCCTGGGGTGCGCCAAACCCTGACCGTCGCAGAGGACAGCATCTGGTCGCCTGCGCAATGCACTGAGCGCGGCCTCGACCGCCGGCAATTCCCTGAAAGACAGCAATCCCGGGATATAGGGCAGCTCGGTAGGCAGCTCGACGGTGACTTGATCAATGGTCTTCAAATCTGCCAGTCGCATCAAAACCGCAGCCCCGCGCGTCACTTTGCCTTGATCGGGAAATGCCGCGTCGACGCCAGCGATCCATTCAACAGGACGGGCATCCAGCTCTTTCGAGCTGACTTTTTCGGCCAGTCGGCGTTGTTCAGCCACCAGCCGGGCCACGACTCCTTTGGCCACAGGCATTTAAGACCGTCCTGGTTGGTCGTTCTAGTAACCCAGTCCGAGGCGTCGGTAAACAAAGGCCATGAGCCAGGCCGGGCCAATCATCAGAAACACAATATCCTGGAAAAAAGAGGGCTTCTTGCCTTCAATCCTGTGACCGATGAACTGGCCAATCCAGGCGACGACGAAGACCGCGAGGGCGACCTGCCAAAGCGGCAGCGCGACCTGCTGGTCGATCAGCAGACATAGACCCAGGCAGAGCAGTAGAAACAGTCCGATGCCGACCGAGAGCCGGGGTGAGAGTCTGATGTAGTAGAGCTGTGCCGCGCCCGCGGTCAAAACCGCCCAGTTCACCCCCTCGAGCGGGGAGGGGATCGACCATATCAGGGCAACAACGCTCCAGACGATCGCCGGGACGCAGATCCAGTGTATCTGTTTGTTAGTGGGATTCTGATGGCTTTCGCCGTATTCATTCAACCAGCCGTCGACTGCTCGCATGGCCGAGCTCCTGCGCTTCGTTCTGTCCGACTAGGGATGATAGCGGATCAGCCGGAGCGATCAAAGACGTGGGACCAGGCCTCGTCGATGTCTTCGCTCAAGGATTCCAGGTCGGGGCTGTCGTCAGAACGGCTCAGCCACTGCATGTGGCGAGTTGATAAGAGCGCCTTCCAGGCCGATGCCAGCGTCTCGGCAAGGGACGGATCAAGCCAACCGAGGTCCGCCAATTTCGGCAGCAGTTCACCGGGACGCCGGATGTCCAGCAGCTCGGCATGTTGCTGTGCAAGGCAGAGGACGCCGCATTCAGCGATGAACTGCAGGTCGGTCAAAAGTGACTTGACAGCTGACTCTTTGCGCTCCTGCTTCTGGCGATGGCGCATGCTCGCCAGGCCTTCTCTCACCTCGTCCGGATCCCGGTTTGTCTGCAGGACCTTAGCCCGAATTCGGGAAAAGCCTTTCTGCAATTCGGGGCTCCCAGCGACCCAGCGCGCGCGAATCAGCGCTTGATGCTCCCAGGTGTCGGCCTGATCGGCCTGGTAAGTATTGAAATGTTGCGTACTGGAAACCAGCGTTCCAGCATTGCCGTTGGGCCGCAGCCGCGTATCGATTTCAAACAATCGACCCCCGGGCAGGGGCAGCTGCATTAGGCTGATGAAGCGCTGAGCGATTCGCCGGGGAGGGTCATCGGCCTCGTGCAGAAAGACCAGATCGAGGTCAGAGTCAAAATGCAGCAGGGCCGCGCCCAGATTGCCGTAGGCCACCACGGCCAGCGGAGGGTGCTCGGGGTCGGTCAGCTCGAGAATCCGATCGATGCAGATTGAAGCCACCTCGGAGAGCTGATCGGCCGCCTCGATCGCGTCCAGCACCCCATCCATTTCAGCCAGCGCGGTCCGAAGAAATCCGGTCTGTCGCCAGCGGCCGAGCTCGAACAGGCTGGCCTCTGGATCGTCAGGATCCATTCCCGGTGGCGCGGGTAGTTCCAGACCACGAACCGGGTCGAGCAGGTCGTCGAGCAACTGCGGCGAGGCGACGATCCACTCGGCGAGGCGTCCGCTGAATCGAAAGGTCTGCACCAGACGCTTCAGCGTGGCCGGTCGTTCGTAGAGAAGCGCGAGATAGGCTGAGCGTTGGCTGATCTGCTCGACCAGATGTAGCAGATCGACCAGGCCCGTATCGGGAGAATCATGCTCGGTTACTTCGGACAGCAGGCTCGGCATCAGGCGTTCCAGCCGGGCGCGACCCTCGGCGCTTATGGCCCGATTTCCAAGGCGTTGAGCCAGACCCCGCAACTCATCGGCGGCCGATTCTGGGTCTTCGAAGCCGGCTTTTCTCAGGTGAATCTCCACATCGTCCTGCGGCGGCCAGAGCGAGCTGGCCCGCGCATCGACTACGCAATGATCTCCAAAGCGGGCACTGAACTGGCTCTGGACGCGCGATTGATGCTTCTCGATTTCTTCCCTAAGGGAGGCCCAGTCTGAGGCGCCCATGATACGTACCAGTGCATCTCGTTCTTCCGTCTGATCAGGTAGGTGATGGGCACCCTGTCCGTTGATGGCCTGTAGGCGGTTCTCAAGAATCCGAAGAAATTCGTAGGCCGCCTTTAGATCAGTCTGACTGTCTTGATCGAAGACTTGCGCCGAGCTGAGCGCGCGCAGGGCGGGCAGGAATCCAGGCGGCTGAAGATCCGGGTCGCGACCGCCGCGCAGAATCTGCTGGCTCTGAATCAGGAATTCCAGCTCGCGAATGCCGCCCTGGCCGCGCTTGATGTCGTCACGTCGGGAATCCTGACGGCTCTTGATTTCGATTTGATCGTGCAGCTCGCGTAGGCTCTGGAAAATTCCGTAGTCCAGATAGCGGCGGAAAATGAATGGCCGGATGGTCTTTAGCAAGGCTCTCGCGGTTTCCACGTCACCAGCGGCCGGACTGGCTTTCATCCAGGCGTAGCGTTCCCAAGCGCGGCCTTCATTGAGGAAATACTGCTCGATTGCGCCTAGCGACCAAACCAGCGCCCCCGCGGAACCGAAAGGCCGCAGGCGCGTGTCGACCACCCAGGCTCGCCCGTGGGCGGTCACGGCGTCGAGCAGGCGAATCAGCTCCAGTGTTAGGCGCTTGAGATACGCCGGGGCATCCAGAGAGCGGTGACCATCGCTATTGCCGCCGCAGCGGTGGACGAAGACCAGATCGATGTCTGAATTGAAGTTCAACTCGTCCCCGCCCAACTTGCCTAGACCGATGACGGCAAGCTCGATACGCTGCCCCTCCGGGTCGCGCAGGACACCGTAATCGGCTTCCAGATTTACGGTGGCGGCCTGTAGGGCGAGATCGATACATTCACGCGCCAAAGCAGACAGCGCCTGACCGGTCTCCTCCGCACTGGCCTCACCCGTCAGGTCCTGCCAGAGGATATGGATCGAAGCCAGCTGACGGTAGCGACGGATCGCAGATTCGGGTTCGGCTCTGAGCGCTTCGAGGTCCGGTGCAGGGGGTTTGTGCTCGGGCGAAGGTGCGTCCGGCCAGCGCCGCCAAACCTCATCGGCGTAGCGGCTGACCTGTCCCAGAGCGGACGGATCGATCGTAATCGGGCGTTTCATGCGTCAAGCTTAGCGGAACAGATCAGCAGCCGGGTTGCTAATGACCTGAGGACTATCGCTTTCGAAGTGCCCAAAAGCTCGAATCTGCCAAGTCGATCGGCCGCCTTCTGTTGCTCGAACTGGAAATGGAACGAGTTGGAATAGGCGCTCAGTTTCTTGGAGGGTTGAGCGAAAGAATGTATCCGCGCACCTCACGCGTCGACGGCGAGAGTTTGTATCCGAGACTAAGAAGTAGCCTATCTGCCGACCCTGAAATCGCCTTTACCTCGAGAAACATGTTGTCGCCGCTGGGGAGGTTAAAGGGTTCGATCAAGTCTGCAACGGAGACATAGCCTGTGTTCTGAGTCCATAAAAAGGCTGTCCCCATCGACGAGGGTAGCGGCATCTGAGAATACATTCCGCCTAGCATGGTGCCGTCCGATGAGACAGTTTCAACGGATGGCACAACGAAGGGTTCCAGCTCATTGCCGGGTCGTGGCAGGTAGGACGCCGCTCCTCCGTCGAACGAAAGCCAGACTCCAATTTGATCCTCAGCGCCGGACTGGTCACCAGGAAGGCCCACGCCAGCAACCACGCGGCAGCTCTCGTCGCAAGCCGGAAAAACACCAATGATGGGAGCATCCTCCTTATCGACAAGAAGTTCTGGGGAATCGCCTTCGCGCCAACGAACGGCACCCACAGGCTCGAATTCTCCTAAATTTCCCGGGGGTAAATTGACGAAGCCATAGAGAGTGAGTCCATCGTTCGAAACGGCAGTGGGAGTCAGTGCTGCTCCGTCCAGCTCAGAAGCGTAGGTCGATACGGAGCCGTCTTCTGACCATCTCCAGATTTCGTTCCTGCCACTGCTCGACGCTCTTCCCACGACCTGCTTGCCGTTTTTCGAAACTCCGGTGATCAGCGCTCGACTGTAGTCGAGACCGCTCAAGGGTTGCCATCCCTGACTCGGCGTCCACCGCATGGGGATCTGAGACCCGCTGGCGGGATCCCTTCCGTTCGCAAAGACAGCGTTGCCACGCGCGTTGAGAACGGGCCCAGTCAATCGCTGGGCATGCGTGAGCTCGACCATCTCAGCGGCATCGGGTTGCCACAACCAAATTGAGCCGTTGCTCATATCCCAGGCGGCGACGCTGCCGTCGTCAGCCATGGTCCAGGCGAATGTCTCTGGGGACGTGCCCGGGCTCCTCAAGGGAACTTCGGTCAACTGGATGTCGTAGAGCTCCTGCAGCGGCTTTGCCTGCCAAGGGCAGGCCAGGCGGTCGATGGCCGTGAGACGAATCAGGTTCATTTCGCCCTCGCCGAACTCGGGGAGAAGAGAGGAAAAACGAGCCGTCCCCTCATTGCATCCGAGCGTCAGCTCCAAAGAACCCCAGTTGATCAATTCGACGTCGTTGGGATCGAATGCCTGGCCGAATCGGGCTCCGCGGGTCGCGTTGAGTGACTCAAAAACAATCGTGCCGTCGGAATAAGCGCCGTTACCTACCAGCCAGTAGGGCGATCCTTCCGAATCGTAGGTATACCAAGTGACGATGGCCTGATTACGAGACATCCATTGCAAGGACAATCCCTGACCCGGAATCGTCGGATCGAACCAGCTACCGCTTTGCCCAGCATAGCCTTGAACTGGCTTGCCGATACGGCCATGCCTTGGCTGACATCCAACCGCCATGGTTTCAGAGAGACGACGTATATCGGTTGACCCGCTTTGCCCGAGGGCGTCGAAAGTGAAAACCCCGCGGTTGCAATCGAGGAATGCTATGGACGCCGATCCAACCACTTCGATTTCAACGTCAGACTCTGGACCAGCGCGTGCGAACGACGGTCCTCGCGTCTGGTAGATTTCGGCGAAAAAAATTGAGTCTCCCGTGTCGCCCCCTCGGATGATCTCGCCGATGCCTTGGATCCAGCGCTGCTGGCCGATATCGTCATAGGTAAACCAGTAAAGCAATGCTCGATCCTCCGGCAGGATCTCTAGCACCCAGCCTTCGCCCGATCGATTTGGATCAAACCACATCGCCGAATGACCGGAGTTGATTGATGCAGAAAAAACTGGAGCCTGCAAAAATGCAAGCAAGACGAAGGCAAGTGCTGAAGCACAACGCTGAGCCCGCAGACGCCTGGCGACGATGGTTGTCTTTGATCTGATCATTAAATTCTTGGCTCGAATTTTAGCCCTTTTGAAGATTATTTAATTTTTTCTTGTCTGCGTCAACAGGATTCTTTTCTGTCAGGCTAGAGGTTTCGTTCGTTCAGCGCTATTCGTCCAATCTGAGGGACAAAAAAACCCCGACCAGAGGCCGGGGTTTTTCGTCATGCTTTGAGCCGCATCGGGCCGTAGGAGACGAGCTGGCTTACATCATGCCGCCCATGCCACCCATACCGCCCATGCCGCCCATATCAGGGGCGCCACCACCTTCATCCTTCTGCGGAATCTCGGCGATTGCGGCTTCGGTGGTGATCATCAAACCGGCGACCGATGACGCATTCTGCAGGGCAGAGCGGGTCACCTTGGTCGGATCGAGAATCCCGGCTTCGATCATGTCCACGTATTCGCCGGTTGCGGCGTTGTAGCCGAAGTTGCCCGTGCCCTCGGCCACCTTGGCCAGGACAACGGACGGCTCGCCACCGGCGTTGGATACGATTTTGCGCAGCGGCTCTTCCATTGCGCGCAGGGCGATATTAATGCCGACGTTCTGCTCTTCGTTGTCGCCCTTGAGCTCACGAATGGCAATCAGTGCGCGGACCAGCGCTGTTCCGCCGCCCGGGACGACGCCTTCTTCGACGGCGGCACGGGTTGCGTGCAGCGCGTCTTCAACGCGAGCCTTCTTCTCTTTCATCTCGACTTCGGTGGCAGCCCCGACCTTGATCACGGCCACACCGCCAGCGAGCTTGGCTACGCGTTCCTGCAGCTTCTCGCGATCGTAGTCAGAGGTAGCGTCTTCGATCTGGGCGCGGATCTGTCCAACCCGACCTTCGATTGCAGATGCATCGCCGGCACCGTCGATGACTGTCGTGTTCTCCTTGGTGATCTGAACTTTCTTGGCAGATCCCAGCGACTCGATGTCGGTCTTCTCGAGACTCAAGCCAACGTCTTCGCTGATCACCTGACCGCCGGTCAGAACCGCCATATCTTCGAGCATTGCCTTGCGACGATCACCGAAGCCCGGTGCCTTGACTGCAGCGACTTTGACGATGCCGCGAAGGTTGTTGACAACCAGGGTTGCCAGCGCTTCGCCTTCGATATCTTCGGAGACGATCAACAGGCTGCGCCCCTGCTTGGCGACGCCTTCCAGCACCGGCAACAGATCACGCACGTTGGAGATCTTTTTGTCGTGCAGGAGGATGTATGGGTTTTCCAGCTCGACCTGCATGGTCTGCTGGTCGGTCACGAAGTAAGGCGAAAGGTAGCCGCGATCGAACTGCATGCCTTCGACAACGTCCAGTTCGTTTTCGAGCGACTGGCCTTCTTCGACGGTGATGACGCCTTCCTTGCCGACCTTGTCCATCGCATCGGCGATGATCTTGCCGATTTCATCATCTGAGTTGGCCGAGATCGTACCGACCTGGGCAATCGCCTTATCGTCGGTGCAGGGTGTGGAAAGCTTCTGCAGCTCGGCAACGGCCGCCTTGGTGGCTTTGTCCATGCCGCGCTTGAGGTCCATCGGGTTCATGCCGGCGGCAACTGACTTCAGGCCTTCGCGCAGCATGGCGGCGGCCAGCACGGTTGCGGTGGTGGTGCCGTCGCCGGCAGCATCGGAGGTCTGGGAAGCGACTTCCTTGACCATCTGCGCGCCCATGTTTTCAAACTTGTCTTCCAGTTCGATTTCCTTGGCGACAGAAACACCGTCTTTGGTGACGGTAGGGGAGCCGAAGCTCTTTTCAAGTACGACGTTACGGCCTTTGGGGCCGAGAGTGACGCTGACCGCGCGGGCCAGAGTGTTGACGCCTTTCAGGATCTTGTTGCGGGCGTCTTCGGAAAAACGGACTTCTTTGGCACTCATTACTAAATTCCTCGTGATTCAATGCATCGAACGATGGGTCGAAGGGCGGATCAGGACTCGATGACGGCCATGATGTCGTCTTCGCGCATCACCAGCAGCTCGTCTCCGCCGACCTTGACTTCGGTGCCGGAGTACTTGCCGAACAACACGGTGTCGCCAGGTTTGACGTCCAGCGCACGCTGTTCACCATTGTCCAGAATCTTGCCGTTTCCGACGGCTTTGACTTCGCCGCGGATGGGTTTTTCGGTGGCCGAATCAGGAATAACAATTCCGCCCGGAGATGTGCGTTCTTCTTCAACGCGCTTGACGATCACGCGATCATGCAAGGGACGCAGGTTCATGGGTATTCTCCCTTCTCAATCCAGTTAAAAAAAGTTAGGCAAACCCGGATTCGACTGCCGTCAAGGACGGACAGCCGACCGGAAGTTCTGCTCGGGCGGCCGAAACGAATGCTTTAAACTGCGAACGCTCGTGCCGACTGCCGATACGCAAGCGGTAATGGAGCCCACCCTCGGGCATTTCAAGGGTAATCGGCATCAAATTCGTTTCGAATGTTCATTCGCATCAGCTATTCTTTGGCGTTGTTTGCCCCGCGTGGATCGGCCGGGTTCGACCACGGGGTCGCAAAGCGCGAATGGAAAAAGATTGTCGTGCCCGGGATCTGATGGGAGATGCTGATATGCCGACAAGGCTTGTGGTGGCGATGACGACGTGTTCGAACTTCGAGCAGGCGGAACGACTCGGCCGATTGCTGGTCGAAAAGCGTCTGGTGGCCTGTGTTTCGATCGGTCAGGAACTGCGCAGCATGTACCCCTGGAACGGCCAGATCCAGATGGATTCAGAAGTGCCTCTGACGTTAAAGACAGCACCTGAGCGCCTTGCTAATCTGAAGCAGGCCATCGAGGACCATCATCCGTACGAGGTTCCTGAGTTCCTGGTGCTGGCTGTTGAGGATGGTTCAAAACCCTATGTCGATTGGGCCCGCGAATGGGTCCAGGCCGAGGCACGGAAGGACGTGGAATAACAATTGAACAGTCGAATCCCGAACTGGTTGGGGGTAGTGCTGCTGCTCGCGGCCGCCGGCCCCCTGGCAGCTCAGATCAGCCCGGACGACCTGCTCCCGGTCGAAGACGCATTTTCGCTCTCTGCCCGAGGCGGCTCCGGTGAAATCGAGCTGCGCTTCGACATCGCAGATGGCTACTATCTCTATCGCCATGCCTTCCGCTTCGAGGCGCAGACCGAGGGGGTCGTGCTCGCGGATGCCTCTGTTCCGGAGGGCGATAAGGGATTTGATGATTTTTTCGGCGAGATTGAATCGTATCGAGATGAGCTTAATATTGCCCTCCCGGTCATCGAAGGCAGCGGCAACATCGACATTGCAGTTCGCTTTCAGGGCTGCGCTGATCTGGGCGTGTGTTATCCGCCGCACCGACAGACCTTCACGCTGCCGGTAACCGCGGCAGCGCCATCAGCGCCTCTGACTGCGCCAGCGCCGTCGACCGGGCTTGAGGCTTTGCTGGGCCTGCCCTCGTCGTCCGGTTTGGGCTTGATCGATTCTGCCGGCGCCCTGCCGGAGGACAAGGCCTTCAGCTATGAGGCGATTGCGATCGATCCGGTGACCCTCCTGGTTCGCTTTACCTCTGCACCGCAGTACTATCTGTACCGAGACACGATCGATTTTTCGATCCCAGGCAGTGAGATTCGTGTCGCCGCTGTCGATCTGCCCGAATCCCGTGCGATTTACGACGAGTACTTTGGTAATACCGAGGTCTACTATGACCAGGTCGAAATCCCGCTGCGACTCGAGCGGCCGGCGGGTCCGTCGCGAACCGTCGAGCTGTTTGCCGACTTTCAGGGCTGCCTGACCGACGGTATCTGTTATCCACCTATGACACGGGCAATCGCTGTGGAGCTCCCGGCGGCCACCGACGACGACGTCGCGGTCGCTATGAAGGCTTCACCTGAGTCCGTTGTGGTAACTAAACCGGCGACCGAAAGCGTCAGCGAGCAGGATCAGCTGGCCGGCCTGCTCAGCGGATCACCAATGGTCGCGCTTCCCTTGTTCTTTATCGCGGGCATCTTACTTGCATTCACGCCTTGCGTATTTCCGATGGTTCCAATTCTGTCCGGCCTGATCGCCGGTGCAAGCGACGGCATGACAACGGCGAGGGCCTTCAGGCTGTCGCTGGTTTACGTGCTAGCGATGGCGCTCGTCTACACGGCGTTTGGAGTGATTGCAGGCTTGTTTGGGCAGAATCTGCAGGCGGTCTTCCAACATCCTTGGGTGCTGACGAGTTTTGCCGGCCTGTTCGTGCTGCTGTCGCTGTCGATGTTCGGCTTTTACGAGCTGCAGATACCTGCCTCACTGCAGACGAAACTCAACGCCCTGTCAAACCGCGCCGAGGGGGGCACGTTGTTCGGCGCGGCCATTATGGGCGCGCTGTCGGCCCTGGTTGTTGGGCCTTGTGTCGCCGCACCGTTGATGGGCGCCTTGATCTACATCGGCCAGACCGGCGACGCGGTGCTGGGCGGCGCGGCCCTGTTCGCTATGGCTGCTGGGATGGGAGTGCCATTGATGATCTGGGGAACCTCAGCCGGCGGGCTGCTGCCGCGCGCTGGCGGTTGGATGGTCGCGATCAAGGCCGTGTTTGGGGTTGGGCTGCTGGCCCTTTCGATTTGGATGCTGGAGCGCGTCGTGCCGGCCGCGGTCACCATGCTCCTGTGGGGTGCCCTGGCCATCGGCTGCGCCGTTTACTTGATCAGCTCGGGCCGACAGGATCAGTCCCTAAGCGGATGGCAAAAACTGTGGCGAAGCGTCGGTACCATGCTGCTGATTTTGGGATCGATCCAGTTCATCGGTGCCCTGTCCGGCGGTCAGGACTGGCTGCGGCCGCTTTATCATCTGCAGCCGGGCCCTGGCGGGGCTAGCGGGTCGGTTGCCGAGCCGGCTTTTGAGACGATCAATACGCTGGAGGGTCTCCAGGAACGAATCGCTGAAAGCCCGCGGCCCGTGTTCGTGGATTTCTACGCAGACTGGTGCGTGGACTGCGTCAGGATGGCGCGTCGAACCTTCCCCGATGAGGGGGTGACCCAGCGCATGGGCGAGCTGACTCTGATCAAGATCGACGTGACCGACTACACCGAGGAGCATAAGGCCATCCTCGGGCATTTCGGCTTGATCGGCCCGCCAGCCTATCTCTTTTTTGCCGGAGGCGACGAGTTGAGCGAACTGCGGACTTTCGGATTCATGCCGCCTGAAGAATTCATAGCGCTCCTCGACCGCGTGCTCGAATGAACCGCGGTTTGCTTTATGGGCTGGTTGCTCTAGGCGGCCTGCTGCTGGGTGTCACGTTGGCCTGGTTCACTCGAGAAGACGCGCCTTCAACCGGGTCAGAGGGAGCGCAGATCGGCGATGTTCGCCCTCCCTTTCGACACGCTGCGGTCAATGGTCAGTTCGTTTCAGCCGAGGATTTCGACGGCCAGGCGCTGCTGGTTAATTTTTGGGCCACCTGGTGTGCGCCCTGCCGCCGCGAGATGCCGCTGCTCAACGAGGTCGCGCAAGCCAATACAGGGCGGCTGAACGTCGTTGGGATCGCCATTGACGAACCGGGGCCCGTGATTGAGTTCGTCGATTCGCTCGGCATTACTTATCCAATTCTTGTCGGCTCGAGCGATGTCATCGCCACCCAGCGCGCCTGGGGGAATACCGCTGGCGCACTGCCCTACACCGTTCTGGTCGATTCAACGGGCATCATCCGCTGGCGCCACCTGGGTGAGGTGACGCCTGAAGAGCTTGATCCGATCCTCGCGGAGTGGATTGTCCGGTAGATCTATTTTCGGCTAATAGCCGCTAACTGGCGGGCAACTTCGCTGAACATGTGGACATATCCACTGGAATCATGCACACTCGACGGTCTTTGAGCAGGTGTGAAGCCGCATGACCTCAGTCCTCGTGCTGCATGGGCCGAATCTGAATACCCTCGGACGCCGCGAGCCATCGGTTTACGGCACAACAACGCTTGAGCAGATCAACGCCCGTATGGCCCGTTTCGCGGCCACCGCGGGAATGGACTTCAGCGCCTTTCAATCCAATGCGGAACACGAACTGATTGGGCGAATCCAGGAGGCCGCAGACGATGGAACAGACTGGATTCTGATCAATCCTGCGGCGTTTACCCACACCTCGGTGGCGCTTCGCGATGCGTTAGCGGCTGTCAATCTGCCGTTCATCGAAGTTCATTTGAGCAATCCGGCGCAACGTGAACCGTTCCGCCACACGTCCTACTTTTCCGACCTGGCCGCGGGCACAATCTGCGGTTTTGGGGCGGATTCCTATTTGCTGGCGCTACAAGCTGTCGCTCTTCGCACCACTAATAACTGAACATCAGATTTCCTGTCGGGGTAGATAGACCATGGATTTGAGAAAAATAAAGAAGCTGATCGAACTGCTGGAAGAATCGGAGCTGGCGGAAATCGAAATTCACGAGGGCGAGGAGTCCGTTCGACTGATTCGCTCCCATCCTCAGCCGATGGCTAGCCACACCCTGCAGCTTCCGCCAGCCAGTTCGGCCGCCCCGGCCCCTTCGGCCCCGGGCCCAACGGGCCAAGCCCCAGCCGCCGCACCATCTGAGGAGGGTAAGGCCGACCTGCCGGATGGTGACATCGTGCGGTCACCCATGGTGGGCACTTTTTATTCGTCGCCGAATCCTGATTCACCCGCTTTCGTCAAGGAAGGGGGTTCCGTGTCGGTCGGGGATACTCTTTGTTTGATCGAAGCGATGAAGATGTTCAACCAGATCGAGTCTGAGCTGTCTGGCGACGTGGTTCGGATTCTGGTTGAAGACGGGCAGCCTGTGGAGTTCGACGAGCCCCTGTTCGTAATCAAGCGGAGTTGATATGGCCGCATTCAAGAAAATTCTGATCGCCAACCGCGGCGAGATTGCGCTGCGCGTGCTGCGTGCCTGTCAGGCGATGGATATTCGCACCGTGGCAGTTCATTCCACGGTCGACCGAAACCTCAAGCACGTGGGCATGGCCGATGAATCGGTCTGCATCGGTCCGGCGCCGGCTGGCGAAAGCTATCTGAACGTGCCGGCGATCATCGCTGCGATGGAGGTCACCGATGCTGAAGCGGTCCATCCGGGCTACGGGTTTCTAGCCGAGAACGCCGATTTTGCCGAGCGGATTGAAGAATCCGGATTTACCTTCATTGGGCCAAAGGCCGAAACCATTCGCCTGATGGGTGACAAAGTTTCGGCCATCAACGCTATGCGCCAGGCCGGAGTGCCCTGCGTGCCGGGCTCGAATGGGCCGATCGACGACGACCCCAAGCGCTCAGAGCGTCTGGCGGCTGAAATCGGTTATCCGGTGTTGATCAAAGCCGCCGCGGGCGGTGGCGGGCGCGGTATGCGGGTGGTCGAAGACCCGGATGCTTTGATCAAATCGATTGCCTTGACCCGGCAGGAGGCGGCGTCCGGTTTTGGTGATGACACGGTCTACATGGAGAAATACCTGACTGATCCGCGTCACATCGAAATCCAGGTCCTGGCGGATGCTCACGGCAACGCGGTGCATCTGGCCGAACGAGATTGTTCGATGCAGCGTCGACACCAAAAAGTCATTGAAGAGGCCCCGGCGCCCGGGATAACGCCAGAACAGCGCGAGCAAATCGGCACGATCTGTACCGACGCTTGCCGCCGGATCGGATACCGGGGCGCTGGAACCTTCGAGTTCCTATTCGAGAACGGCGAGTTCTATTTTATAGAAATGAACACCCGGATTCAGGTCGAGCATCCGGTCACCGAATGCGTCACGGGCCTGGATCTGATTCGCGCTCAGATTCTGGCGGCTGCCGGTCAGCCCCTGCCGTTTAAGCAGTCGGATGTGACGATCATCGGCCACGCAATCGAGTGCCGGATCAACGCCGAGGATCCGGAGAAATTCATTCCACAGCCTGGCGAGGTGGACTCCTTCCACGCGCCGGGAGGGCCGGGCATTCGGGTCGATTCGCATATTTACGATGGCTATCGGATTCCGCCGAACTACGACTCCATGATCGGGAAACTGATTGCCCATGGCGAGACGCGTGAGGCCGCGATTGCGCGAATGCGCGTCGCGCTTGATGAGATGGTGCTGGGAGGAATTGTCTCGAACATCCCGCTGCATCAGCGCCTGATTCGGGATGCCGGCTTTATCGAAGGCGGGACAAATATCCACTATCTCGAAAAGCTGTTGCGGCCGTGAACGTGTCGGCTGATTTCAGGACTCTGCGCCCAGACCCAAAACGCTGGGGGAACGGCGGCGATCAATTCGTGTTCTGACCGCCTGATGGAATTCGTCGCAGGCGTTTCAGCTGGTCAGTGGCAGGGCGCCGAACGTCGCGTGGGCGACCAGGTGAGCGAGTCGGTCCAAATCAGGGACAAAGGCTTCCGTGTTTTCCACGATGACCTTGCCTGCAACGGCAATGGGCTTTGTCTGCATCGGCACTTCAGTCACGTTTTCCGGTGTAATCGTGGTCAGGCGGGGGAAGCCCTGCGCTAGAACTGCGATGTAGGGCATCCTCTCGTTATCAATCAATGTCTTGGTGATGCATAGGCGTGCATTTTGGACCGGCTCCGCCTCGTTGTTTTCCGTCAGGACAGCAAAACTTATCAGAGGGACCTGCCAGCCGCGCCAGAGAAAAGTGCCGAGCAGCCAGTCGGGTCCGTCCTGCACGTCTTCGGGCGAGGAATAACCCACAACCTCAGCCACCGTTGCATTCGGGATGAGAAGGTGGGCGCCGGCGAGGGGCACCATGACGCTTCGAATTTCGGTGTCGGCCATCGCTTGCTTATCCTTCTGTAGTACTCATGTTCAGCAGCTCAAAGACGTGCTGAACCAGTTCAGATTCCTGATAGGGCTTGGCCAGGTAATCGTTGACGCCGATCTCTTTTGCCCGCTGGCGGTGCTTTTCGCCGCTTCTGGACGTGATCATCATCATCGGTAAATCCTTTAGCCTCGGATCGTTTCGCACGTGAGTAGCCAGCTCATAACCATCCATCCGAGGCATCTCGATATCCAGCAGGATCAAGTCGGGGACGCGATCGAACAGTGCTTCGACAGCGTCGAGTCCATCGCGCGCCGTGACCACTTCAAGTCCTCGGTTTTCAAGTACTCGTGAGGTCACTCGTCGCATCGTGATCGAGTCATCGACCACCATCACCAGAGGCGTACGTTTGACTTCCGCTGCCTGATCCGCCTCCAGGATGTCGCCGTGTCCCGGAACGGTATCCTCAGCGAAGGCGCGTCGAATCAGGGGGCCAATGTCGAGGATAGAGACGACCTGGCCGTCGCCCGTAATAGTGCCGCCCAGAATGCCAATGATTGAACTGATCTGCGGCCCAACGGGCTTAATAACGATTTCACGATGGCCCAGGAGGTCGCTGACTCGCAGTGCTGCACGTTCGTTGCCGGCTTCGACCATTAGAAGAGAGATCGTGCCGGTCGTTTGTTCTTCCGGCGGGAAATCAAGCTGGGGTTCCAATTCCAGCAGCGGATAGGATTCACCAGCGTAATCCTGGGCCGGCTCTGGGTCTTCAATAGCGCGTGACCACTCCTCGGCCAGGATGCGGGTAACGCCCCGAACCGACTGCAGCGGGATTGCAAATTGACGATCGGATGCGCGCACCATGATCGCTTGCATCACGGTCAACGAGAGCGGGATTCGAATCGTGAACTGGGCGCCCTCGCCGCGGGTCGACTGCGCCGTCACGCTGCCGCCGATCTGACGAATTTCATTGGCGACAACGTCCATCCCGATGCCGCGGCCGGCCAGTTCACTGACCTGCTCGGCCGTGGAAAAGCCTGAGTGGAATATCATCTGGGTCAGCGTGGCTTCATCATCCTCACCTTCGTCGAGCAGGTTGCGCGCGATGGCACGCTGACGAATCGCGTCAAAATCGAAGCCCGCGCCATCATCACTGATGCGCAGGACCAGCTCGGTGGCTTCGCGGGACACACCGATGTTGATGGATCCGCTCTCGGGCTTACCTTCCGCCAGTCGATCCTTCGGTTGTTCGATGCCGTGGCTGATGGCATTTCGAAGCAGATGTTCGATCGGAGCAGTGATGCGTTCGAGAACGTTGCGGTCCAGTTCACCTTCACCCGCCAGTTCGACCTGAAGCTGCGCCTTCTTGCCGACTTCTCTCGCGGCGTTTCGGATCACGCGACGGAATCGGGGGAGCAGGGTGTTGAACGAAACCATTCGAGCCTGCATCAGGCCTTCCTGCAGCTCGGTGTTGACTCGTGACTGCTGCATCAGCAAGGTTTCTGACTGGCGCGTGGCGTCGTCAAGAATTCCGGTCAGTGAGGTCAAGTCATTGACCGACTCGCCCAGAGCACGCGAAAGCTGCTGGATGGTCGAGTAACGGTCCAGCTCGAGCGGGTCAAATTCCCCATCGGCGGGTCCATGCTCGCGCTCGAAGCGAGCTAAGATCTGTGCTTCTGTCTCAATTTCGAGTTTGCGCAGCTGGTCGCGCAGACGTACGACGGTCTCGTCGACTTCGCCAACGTTGTTCCGGAACACGCTGACTTGCTGCTCCAGTCGCGAACGGAAGATCGATATTTCGCCAGCGTAGTTGACCAATTCGTCGACCAGGCTGGAGGGGACACGCAGGTTTTCACCGCGCGTGACCGGTTCATCGCGTTCGTCTGCTGTAGCCGTCGGAGCCTCTGTTGTGAATTCCGGCAGTTCGACGGCGTCGCTCAATTCCTCGGTCTGATCGACAAACAGGTCTTCAATCGGTCGCATCGGCATCGGCTGCCGCTCGTTGACCGCATCAATCATCAGGTTGAGATGATCGCAGCCCGTCTCGAGTGCATCGATTCGATCGCGAGTTGCGTCTTTCAGTCCAGCTGCGATGCCTTCAAGCAGCTCTTCCATGACGTGCGCGACTTGACCGATCGGATTGAGCCCGACCATTCGCGACGACCCCTTGATCGTGTGCAAATCACGCTGAAGTGCCGTGACTAGGCTCTTGTCGTCCGGCGTTTCGCGCCATTTCTGCAGGACACCATCGGAATGTTCAAGGAGCTCTTGGCCCTCCTCAAGGAAGGCTTCCAGAAGATCTTCATTGAGTTCCGAATAGTCAATCCGTATCAGGTTGGGATCGTCGTGTTCGGACGAATCCTGTTCGACAGGTTCGTCCTGATCGAACGTATCCTCCAGCTCGGATGCTCCCGTATCTGAATCGCTGTTTCCGAGTTCAATTTCGGCCTTTGCTGATTCCTGATCGGCGAGAGCTTCTCGTTCCCAGTTGGACAGTGAGTCGCGGCCAGAGACCGCCTCATCGTCCTCGCCTTCGACAAGGTCTTCATCAACCGCTGCTTCGTCTTCGATCGCCTCGTCATCGATTTCCAGAACATCGATCGACTCTATATCTGATGGGTCAACTTGTTCTGCCTGTTGGTCTGATTCATCAACCTCGTCGACATCCCCAACCTCTAGACCCACCGTCTCGGTGTCAGCCTCCGTCGCCGCTGACAGATCCTCATTGACCTCGTCTGGCTCGTCGATGTCGATCTCATCAATTTCATCAATGTCGTCTTCGGTCTGTTCGACGTCTTGATCATCGACATCTAACTCATCGCTTTCGACTTCGCCGATGTCCAGCTCTTCCAAGTCTTGAACGTCTTCGTCGTCCTCGAGTTGTGCAACCGTTTCGCCCGCATCAGCCTGATCTTCGGATTCGTCGACGTCGGCGGGCGTGTCGCCTTCGGTCTGTTCAGTCGATGGGGAATCCTCGGCCGTCAGCTCTTCGTCGTCTATTTCGAAGAAATCAAACCCGCCTCCGGTCTCGCTTGGATCGGCGTCTGAGCTCAGCGCAAGTTCGTCGGTCTCGTCGCTGTCCGACGCCGGCGGATGAGGGATCGGTGCGTGCTCGCCGGTTCGATCCCGATGCGCCTGGCTGTGTAGGTCGCGCAATTCGCCCGCCAGTGAGGCTGAGTTGAATGTATCCGGATCGACCAGCTCGCCTCTCAGGCGTTCAAGTCGATGGCGGAACAGTTCAGCGCAGTGCGCCATCGCCTCCATTCCGGCCGCGGATGGGGACGAGTGCGTCAGCGAAAGTTCTTCCAGGTAGGCCTCCAAAATCTGGGCCGTTTCTGTTTCATCGCCAATCGGTGCAAGCCGCATCGTGCCCTTCATCGTGTGGACGCTGCGCACCATGCCTTCGTTGATTTCTGGGATATGGCCGGATTCCTGGCTGTCGTGCAGCCAGCGTTCCAAGGCCTCGAGATTTTCCGATAGCTCCTTGACCATCAGATCGATCAGGGTCGAGTCAAGCTCCTCGAGCTCTGGAGGCGCATCTTCAGCTGATTCTGCCGCCTCAACGGTATCGGATTGCTCGACTTGCGCGTCGAGTTTGCCGTCAGCAGCGGCCTCGGCACGTTCGGCAATTTCTTGACAAGTGGCTTGATCGAATTCGGCCTGATCGTCACCCGTTAAGCGCGCCCGCAAGCTCGGAAGAACAACGACAGCGTCTGCAACAATCGAGGTGACCCTGGAGTCAGGCATAAGCTGCCCCTCGAGGACGCGATTGAGCATGGTTTCGATCCGCCAGGCGAATTCACCGATTTCCGTCGCACCGGCCATTCGTCCGGATCCCTTAAGGGAATGAAAGGCCCGTCGAATGGTCACCGCGTGCTCTTCCTCGCCGGGATGATCCTGCCATTTTGGAACGACCTCTTTTAGCGAGGCCAGCTCTTGGTCAAATTCTTCCAGAAAGATTTCGACGATGTCGAAATCATCAAAGCCTGACCCGCTCGATTCACCGTCTAGTCCCGTCGCCGGGCTCGGGTCGGCATCGTCGCCCTGATCTGATAGGTCGACGCTCGTTTCTTCAATCTCGACGTCTAGCCCGTCGCCTTCACTTGGCAAAACCTCATCGTCTTCAACCTCTGCTTCGGCTTCGGCTTCGGCGGTGGGGTCGGGGTCGGCCCTATCGTCCTGCTCGAGGTCGAGCTCAGTCTCATCGTCAGCATCAGCATCAGCATCGGCATCAGCATC